>ERZ1027296.218-NODE-218-length-8957-cov-6.537070_pt1 | contig 8957 bp, 7 predicted proteins | sample MGYA00520864_ERZ1027296 | MGnify/ENA primary metagenome ERZ1027296 (study PRJEB33307, sample SAMD00078851) | marine metagenome | biome: aquatic biome; feature: sea water; material: coastral sea water | place: Japan | collected 2015-01 | depth 1 m m ... | reverse complement strand
TTTATATGGTGTAAAACCGTAATTAATTGAACGATGTCAAATTCATTCTCTTTAAAAGGGAGTTTTCCACCGTTGTATATTATCGGCTTAATTTCATGAAAGGCTGATTTATTAGCAATATCCAATCCTAGAATATCAAATCCAGCTTTTTTAGTCAATAAATTTAATGCACAGTTGCCCGATCCTATATCTAAAATATAATCTTTAGTGTGATAGAACTTAAAAAGTCTGTTTGCTTTTATTTTAGCTTTTTCAATACACCAACTCTGATAGATATTCACTGTTTTTATTTATAGTTGATTTAAGCCTATGCTTTTCAAAATACTGTATCTGGCTTTTTTCCATTCTAGAATCTTTCGTATTCCAATTTGGGCTCATGAAAACACCACTTTTTATCAGTTGTACAAAAGATTCATCTGTAAACTTAAGTTAAAAAAATATTTTTTTGGTATGCAAATAAATAAGTGGGTATATTTTTGGAATAAGTGGTGGTTATTTGGGAATAAGTGTTTTTTTAGGACCACCAAAAACCGTTGATTTTGGCAACTATTAACAGGTATGTTGTTGATTGTAAAGGTGCTACTAAAGCATAATTCGGTAGGGAAGAAGAAGGGGGTGCTTACTATTTGGTTTCCAACAACTCAAATTTTCGAGACCAGGCAACCGAAGTGTTTGCTGCCAAATCAATCCCGAAAAAGAGTTCTGGACTCATGACATGCTTTGTGCCCCAAAGGTTTACTTTGTTGGTTTTAAAATTGCCAGTTTCACGAATTGTAAGCTTGTTTTTACGGTTTTTGAGTTTCCATTGCGCGCGTACCCTGTTAGCTCCGGAAAGGTTGCTAAAAAAAAAGGTTTCGTCTATGGTATCTGTAAAAGTTATTTTACTATCGCCAAACTGCACCTTCTGTTCTGGGTTCACTGTTTCTATAAAGTGTGTGGGTTGCAACTGAAAAGGAAATTCCAAGCTGTAATTACGACCAATAGGATCTTTGTCAATTGCCATGAAATTGTGCACATATTCATCCGTTACAATTTTTTTGGTCCCGTTATTCTGTAATTTATAATCAATTCTAAAACCGTTTTCAAGCAATAAAATATTCTTTTCCAATACATAGGAATAGCCATTGATGGCTTCCGAGGTACAGCGTATAAAAATCCGATTGAGGCCTTGAGATATCTTAAATGTGGCTGGTTTTATTTGGTATTTTTTCCCTGGCTGGTAAAGTGAATCCTCTTTTTTTAAAAGCCCTACACCAATTTTGTGAAACCATCCTCCAATAGGAGTTTCGGAAAAACCCAAAGGAGATTCTATTCCAAATTCATTGTAAAACCCTTTGCCAAGCACATGTGTTGGGTCTCCTTCGTTGGTTTCACTTCCCGTAACAAAGAGTCCTTTGTACTTTAGAGTCGTTATTTTTCCAGTCCAGTCAAACCTTGAAAAGCAATAGTTTTCAGAGGGCAAATCTACCTGGAGTACTAGCTGATTGTTTTTGAGAAGCTGAGGCATTTAAAGTGCTATTATTGAACGAAACGAAAGTACTTTTTTTTGAGAGATTTTTTTGAATTAAAAGGCACAAAAAAAACGCACTTGATACCAAGTGCGTTTTTAGATAGTTTATTTTATATGCATTAGTTTCTCCGTCTTCTTCCGAAACCGCCTGGACCTCTATCGCTAGCACTTCTGCTAGCTCTGTCTGGTCTGTCCGAAGCTCTGTTTGATCCTCTACTAGAATTACTACTTCTTCTTGAAGAACCGCCATCTGAGTTTCTTTTCCGGCCAAAACCACCTTCTCTTTTATTCCCAAAAGACCTTCGGTCTCCACCACTTCTTCGACCGCCACCACGTTCTTTTTTGGTAATTTCTACATTTACCGAGCGACCATCAAAGTCGGGTTGGTTGTCTAAAAATGCGGCTAAGGTTGCGTCTTCGTAATTTTTATCAATTTCAAAGAAAGAAAAAGTATCTAAAATATCAATTGCACCAATTTCTACTTTGTCGCCAATATTTTGCTCATTGATTAAGCCTATTAGTTTTCCAGGGTTTAAGCTGTCTTTTCGTCCAATGTTGATAAAGAATCGCGTCATGTTCTCATCATTTGCTCTTGCTCTAGAATTGTCTTTGGAAGATAAATTGTTTAAATCTTTCGAATTTTCATAATACTTGAGCATGGTATTGAATTCTAAAGAAACAAATTTCTTAATCAATTCCTCACGATCTAAATCTGCTAATTTTTCGAAAATACTCGGTAAGAATGCTTCCATTTCAGATTCATTTACTTCCGTATTTTGAACCTTGTCAATTAAATTGATTAACTGGTTTTTAATGATTTCTTTACCCGTAGGAACTTTTCCTTCTATAAATTTCTTTTTAATGATTCGTTCGATCTGACGTAATTTCCCTTTCTCTTTTCCATTGACTAAAACAATTGAAATTCCTTTGTTTCCAGCCCTACCGGTTCTACCACTTCTGTGCGTGTAGTTCTCAATCTGGTCTGGTAATTTGTGGTTCAATACATGTGTCAATTCCGTAACATCCAATCCACGAGCAGCAACATCTGTCGCTACGAGTATTTTAATGGTTTTCTTTCTAAATTTCCCCATGACAGAATCACGTTGTCCTTGGGATAAATCTCCATGCAAAGAATCGGCACTATAACCATCTCTTATTAGATTGTCTGCAACTTCTTGGGTTTCTCTTCGCGTTCTACAAAAGATAATTGCATAAATATCTGGATTTAAGTCTGCAATTCTTTTTAAAGCAGGGTAGCGAGTTCTTTCTGTAACAGAATAATATTCATGGCTTACATTCTCTGAACCTGTATTTTTTTCACCTGAGGTAATTTCTACAGGTTTGGTCATGTAGTTTCTAGCAATTGCTTCCACTTCTCTTGGAAAGGTTGCAGAAAATAATAAGGTTTGCTTTGTTTCTGGAGTTGCTTCTAAGACTTTATCCAGCTCTTCTTTGAACCCCATGTTTAACATTTCATCAGCTTCATCTAAGACCAACCATTGAACGTTACCTAATTTTAAAGCTCTTCTTTTTATTAAATCGACGGTTCTACCCGGCGTACCAACGACAATTTGCGAACCTTTTTTTAAAGATCTAATTTGTTCTTCCATGCTAGAACCCCCATAAACGGTAGTTACCTTAACATCGGGTAAGTATTTGCAAAAATCTTTAATATTGTTTCCAATTTGTACAGCAAGTTCTCTAGTTGGAGAAAGGATGATTGCTTGAACATTGCTGTTCTTTTCATCTAAAAGTTCTAGTATTGGTAAACTAAAAGCAGCGGTTTTACCGGTACCTGTTTGTGCAAATGCTTTTAAATCGTCTGTAGAAGCAATGATTTGCGGGATTGCTTTTTCTTGAATAACAGTTGGCTTTTCATAGCCTAAAGCTGTTAATGCTTTGTTGATAGGTGCTTTTAAACCTAACTCTAAAAATGTTGACATACTGTGTTTTTGTTGATTCACAGACGCCCACCTGCAAACCGTATTTATATTTCGACTCGATTTTATAGGGGTTTGTTCCCAAATTTAAAATCGGGCAAAGGTACGTTAAATAATCAAGGTAGGCTTGTTAAAGGCTATAAATTAATTAGTATTCAAACTGTCCAATTGCCGGTAGATGTTTCTAGAAGTTATGGAGGCGAATCCGTTGGTCAAAATTCCTTTTTTATTGACAAGCATAGAACGTGTCATTTTACTTGTCAAAAAAGAATTTGCACTGCTGGTAGGGGGTATAAAGAATTGTTTTTTTATATCCAAGTCATTGATTTGATCAGAACTGTCTCCATCGATTTTAAAAGTTAAAAATTGAATATTTGGATATTTGTTTGACAAATAATTGATGCGTGCCCCCACATAAGATTTTGATACATATTTAGGACTCCAAAAAAACAAGAGTGTATTTTTACCCTGAATAACATCTTGAATGGGATAGCTTGCATTGGTAAAATCATGGATGTAGAAGTTTTCCATTTCATGATCCTTATGGATTGCTTGGTTGTCTTTCAATAGCCTCCGGACTAAATTTTTGTCTTTTTCATTTGAACTCAAACCAAAAAAGACATCAAATTCTTTCGGATTGATTTCACACGTCGATTTTTTATAAAAATGACTGATTACTGTTTGTTTTAAAAATGCATTTTTAAACGTTTCGGAGCTTACTTTTGCGTCAATTGTATTTAAAAGATCTACCGTAAAATTAGAAGAGAAATTATTTTGCATGGGAGCATGCCGCTTGGCATAAGTTACATTGTATAAATAATTTGTAATGTATTTACTGTAGGGTTTGTAATACATTAAAGCATCTCTATTTATATCAACGTCTTTTCGATATTCATAAAATGATACAGGTAGGGTTGGAAAATGCGTTAATTTTAATTTTTTTGCATGAGAGATGGGATAACTTTCTATTCGAGCATAAACCGGGTAAGTAAGCGCTATTTTTAATAGTTCCTTAAATTTTGGAGTTTCTGTTGGATGTCTTTTCGCATAAGCCTCATGGGTTTTTCCACGAAGTAAAATGATAGAGTCTACTTTTGCCTTAAATGGAATTGGTTTTAATGAATTGTATCTGTAAAAAGTTTTTTCATCTTTTTCAAATTGTAAAAAACAATCAATTAAAACATTATTTCGTTCAGCACCAATTCCTGAAAAAACCAACGACTCATCAAAATCCCAAGTATTTAAGCTTAGCATTATACTGTCTTTAGGTTCGATGTATAAAAATTGATTTTCGTTTCCATGAACAAAATAATAAAGTCCCTCTTGAATCGTATCTAAGATGCCACCAAATTTATTTTCAGCATTGATTGGAAAAGTATCAATTACTTTGTCCATAGCATATAAAATGACATGATTGCTTTTTGGATTCATTATTTTACCTCCAAAATAAGTGGCGTTGCTTTTTACGTCTTTGTTACAACTAACAAAAACGGTTAAAAAAATGCATGCTGAAAATAAGGCAATATAGGGTTTCATTACTCAGGGGTATTCGTCAGGCAAATTTAAACATCTGCGGCACTATATATTGTTAATTAGCTGTTAAAAAGCCTATTTTAAAGGTAACTTTATAAATTAAAGGATACAAAGGAGCTTGTACTTTTTGTTTCGGAATTAATTTTTTAGTTGATTGCAAAACAGCTGGATTTCTCTATGAAAAAACAAAATCAATTTCCTATTTTTGCAGCAAATTTAAAAATAATAAAAAGCATGTTGTCAGTTTCTAATTTATCAGTTCAGTTTGGAAAAAGAGTATTATTTGATGAAGTAAATACAAAATTTGTCCAAGGGAATTGTTATGGAATAATTGGCGCAAATGGAGCTGGTAAATCTACTTTTCTTAAAATTATTTCTGGAAAAATGGAGCCGACATCAGGACAGGTGCATTTAGAAAAAGGAAAGCGAATGTCTGTTTTAACGCAAGATCATTATGCTTATGACGAGTTTCCCGTATTGGAAACTGTAATTATGGGAAACAAAGATTTGTTTAAAATTAAAAAACAAATTGACGATTTGTATGCAGATTATACAGATGAAAATGCAGAGAAAATAGGAGAGCTTCAAATTACTTTTGAAGAGATGAATGGTTGGAATGCAGATTCCGAAGCAGCAGCGATGTTGTCCAATTTGGGTATCAGAGAAGAGTTGCATTATACTTTAATGAAAGATTTGGATGGAAAGCAAAAAGTGCGTGTGTTAATAGCACAGGCATTGTTTGGGAATCCGGACGTACTTATTATGGATGAGCCAACCAATGATTTGGATTTTGAAACCATTGCATGGCTAGAAAATTTCTTGGCAAATTTTGAAAATACGGTAATAGTTGTCTCTCATGATAGACACTTTCTAGATGCCGTATGTACGCACATTTCGGATATTGACTTTAGTAAAATAAATCATTATTCTGGAAATTATACTTTCTGGTACGAATCAAGTCAGCTTGCGGCTAAACAAAAAGCGCAACAAAATAAAAAAGCAGCGGATAAAAAGAAAGAATTGGAAGAATTTATCCGTCGTTTTTCAGCCAATGTGGCCAAGTCAAAACAAGCAACTTCTCGAAAGAAGATGATTGATAAATTAAATATTGAAGACATAAAACCTTCAAGTAGAAGGTATCCAGCAATTATTTTTAAAAGCGATCGAGAAGCTGGAGATCAGATTTTAAATGTAGAAGGCTTGTCCAAAGATTTTGAAGGAGAGAAACTGTTTGCCAATGTAGATATCAACCTTAACAAAGGAGACAAAGTTGCGATCATCTCAAAAAATTCGAGAGCAATTACGGCTTTTTATCAATCGGTTACAGACAATGCAAAACCTGATACAGGTACCTATAGTTGGGGGGTCACCACTACCCAGTCTTATTTGCCCCTTGACAACGCTTCTTTTTTTCAAAATGGAGATTTGAATCTTGTAGACTGGTTGCGACAATATGCCCAAACAGAAGAAGAACGTGAAGAAGTGTATATCCGTGGTTTTTTAGGAAAAATGATTTTCTCTGGTGAAGAAGCTTTAAAGAAAAGCAATGTTTTGTCAGGAGGTGAAAAGGTGCGTTGTATGCTTTCGAGAATGATGATGAAAAGAGCAAATATTTTGTTATTAGATGAACCTACAAACCACCTGGATCTAGAATCCATTCAATCTTTAAACAATTCATTGATTAACTTTCCAGGAACGGTACTTTTTTCTACACATGATCATGAGTTTGCACAAACCGTTGCAAATCGTGTGATTGAGTTAACACCAAAAGGTGTTATTGATAGATACACAACCTTTGATGATTATTTGGCGGACCCAAAAATTAAAGAACTAAGAGCTAAAATGTATTCTTAAAAAAAGAAATATTTTTTTTCTTTATTTCTTCTGTAAAGGGCTAATTATTTTCACATCTGAGAAGGAAATTGCACCTCTTATGACCCCATCAATTGTTGTTTTCAAGGCAGCAATCATTTGCATTTTTAGTTGTGATTTATGGTAAATTAAACTCACTTCCCTGGCTGGTGGTGGATTGGTAAATTCTCGAAGATGACTCTTGTCATCATCATTGAGGTCCAACGTATGCAAATAGGGGAGTAAGGTCATCCCCAAACCTTCTTTAGATAACTTGATTAGGGTATCAAAACTACCGCTTTCTAAACGGAATCTTTTTTTATTTTCAAGTTTGTGTGTGCTGCAAAGATTAATTACACTGTCCTTGAAACAATGTCCGTCCTCAAGAAGTAAAATGTCATCTACTTCCAATGCTTCAGAAGTAATTTGTTTTTTATTGAAAAGCCGGTGGTTTTGAGGAACCAATCCAACAAATGGCTCATAATATAAAGGTTCTTCTTTAATTGCAATGTTTTCTAAAGGGGTTGCCGCAATTGCCGCATCGATATGACCGTCAGACAATTTTCGTATGATATCTTCCGTTGTCAACTCTTCAATGATCAATTTTACTTTCGGGTATTTTTTTGTAAAATTGTTGAGAAACATGGGAAGAAGCGTGGGCATAATCGTGGGAATAATTCCCAACTTAAATTCACCGCCAATATATCCTTTTTGTTGATGTACAATATCTAAAATCCGATTACTTTCGTCAACAACTACTTTTGCTTGTTCAACAATTTTTTTTCCAACTTCTGTGAGTTCAATTGGTTTTTTTGATCGGTTAAATATTTTTACCTCCAATTGGTCTTCAAGCTTTTGAATTTGCATGCTTAGCGTTGGTTGTGTTACAAAACTATGTGCAGCTGCAACCGTAAAATTTTTGTATTCAGCAACCGACAAGACATATCTTAATTGTGTAATTGTCATAACTATAGTAATTTTTGATAAAGATAATAAATCCATCAATAATGATGATAGTAGATCCATTATTTTTTTATTGCTGTGGATGCCATCCTTTGTTATAAAATAAAAACCTAATGGAATGAAGATTTTAATGAAGAGTTCAAAAAAAAGAGAAGCTTGCCGCTTCTCTGTTTAAATTTAAAAATTGTTGTTATTCTTCTGAGGCTTTTTCTTGCTCCGCTACTTTTTCGAGTTCTTTTACCGAAAGTACTTTTAGAAAGGAAGGATGTTGTTCAATTGCATATTCAATTTTAGTAATGATATCCGCCACTTCTTCATGTTCATAATCAATGGTTAAAGGAGGCTTAATGACCATCGATTGTAGGACACTTCGCTTTTTTATTTTGAGTCCTTTTTTATCAAAAGAACGTCTAAATCCGTCAATAACCACAGGGACAACAACCGGTTTGTATTTTTTTATAAGATGTGCTGTTCCTCTTCGTATTGGTTTGAAAGCTGTAGTTGTTCCTTGAGGGAAGGTAACTACCCAACCATCCTCCAATGCCATTCCTATTTTAGAAACATCAGACATTCTTACTTGTCGATTAATGTCTTCCCCTTTGCTTCTCCAAGTTCTTTCTACAGATACAGAGCCCGCATAACCAAATATTTTAGGAACAATACCTGAGCGCATGGTTTCCCCTGCGGCGATAAAGTAGAAATTTAGTTTTGGATTCCATAAATACCCAACATTTTTAAGCGTATTGTCTCTGCCTTTAAGAGCGGCATTAAACACATGAAACATAGCGATTACGTCAGCAAAATACGTTTGATGATTTGAGATAAACAGGACGTTTTTTTCGGGTAAATTTCTGATAATTTCAGATCCCTCTATTTTTAAATTGTTAAAGCGACTAAATCTACTGTGGAAAAATACACCAACAATTCTAATAATCCATTTTTTTATGAAAAGTATATGTCCAAACGGATTCCTTTTAAATAGGGGCATGATAAAAGTTCTTTTATTCGCAGCCAATTTACAAAAAGAAATTAGAATTTTTCTAATTGAACAGCGCTTTAATTTCCGATAACATCATTGCTGTAGCTCCCCATACAATGTAATTATCTAATTTAAAGCAGGGTACCTTCATCGTGTCCATATAAGAGGTAGACATCGCTAC
>ERZ1027296.217-NODE-217-length-8974-cov-6.458235_pt1 | contig 8974 bp, 6 predicted proteins | sample MGYA00520864_ERZ1027296 | MGnify/ENA primary metagenome ERZ1027296 (study PRJEB33307, sample SAMD00078851) | marine metagenome | biome: aquatic biome; feature: sea water; material: coastral sea water | place: Japan | collected 2015-01 | depth 1 m m ... | reverse complement strand
CACCGAGGCCCAGCCCAACCGGGCCTATCAAAGATCGCCCGGTTTGCATGGCCCAAACCAATCCAACGACCGCCAAACAGAGCAGTACCACGGGCCAAAGCCGGGTGACATGCGCCTGTCGCGCCCGCTTCCAAGGCAGGGTCGAGCCGATCGGTAAAATAACCGCCAAAGCCACCATGAAAGGCGTAAACGCCAGATCAAAGAAGGGCGGGCCGACCGAGAGTTTTCGGTCCATCAATAATTCGGCCACCAAAGGCCATACGGTGCCGACAAAAACCACAAAGCAGCTTATGGCGAGCAGCAAGTTATTGGCAATCAATGCGCTTTCTCTGCTGACGGGTGCAAAGATCCCTTTGCTGTCCATAGCTTTGGCGCGCAGGGCGAAAAGCAGCAATGCGCCTCCAAAAAATACGGCCAAGATCATCAAGATGAACACACCGCGCTCAGGATCATTGGCGAAGGCATGCACCGAGGTTAAAACGCCGGAGCGCACGATGAATGTGCCAATAAGTGAAAAGCCAAAGGCCAAGATCGCCAATAAGATCGTCCAGGCTTTCAGCGTATCGCGTTTCTCAACGACAATGGCCGAATGGAGCAAGGCCGCCGATATCAGCCAAGGCATGAAACTTGCGTTTTCCACTGGATCCCAGAACCAAAACCCGCCCCAGCCAAGTTCATAGTAAGCCCACCAGCTGCCGAGACCGATGCCGATGGTCAGAAAAATCCAAGCTGCCAAAGTCCAAGGTCGCACCCAGCGCCCCCAGGCCGAATCAACTTTACCTTCCAGTAAAGCGGCTATCGCGAAAGAGAAGGTGATCGAAAGGCCAACATATCCGAGATATAAAAACGGCGGATGAAAGGCCAAACCCGGATCTTGCAGCAAGGGATTGAGCCCCTGCCCGTTGAAGGGCGGAAAGGCCACGCGGGTGAACGGATTGGATGTCAGCAAAACAAAGGCCAGAAACGCCGTGGTAATGGCGCTTTGAACCCCCAAAACCCGAGCCAAAAGGCTTTGCGGCAGGCGCCGACCAAATAGGGCGGCGCAGGCGGCGAAAAACGTTAAAATAAGAACCCAAAGCAACAATGAGCCTTCATGATTTCCCCAAACCCCCGCGATTTTATAGATCATCGGCTTGAGCGTATGAGAGTTGAGCACCACCAAGCGCAAGGAGAAGTCTGACGTCACGAAGGCGAGTGTGAGCACCCCAAAGGCGAAAGCGACCAGTAAAAATTGCAATGTGGCGAAGACGGACGCCAGCTGCATCCAGCTGCTGCGGCGCAAGCTGGCCCCCAGAAGCGGAATGATTGTCCCAAGCACCGCAAAGCCGAGCGCGATGTTTAGACTGAAATGAGCAAGTTCATTAAGCATACCTTCGGTATAGTGGCTCAAACGCGCTTGGCAAGAAACTCCACCCCGATTTCTCGGCGCAAATGGTCACAACCCCAGCGCCCAGAGCGCAGATGGTCAGCTTTGGATCAGGAGCCTTGCGCGCCTTGATAAACCCCTTGCTCTTTGAGGGCGTCAATCACCTCTTTGGGCATGTAGGTTTCGTCATGTTTGGCCAAGATTTCGGTGGCTTCAAATAGGCCATCTGCAAACTTCCCCGTGGCGATGGTGCCCTGCCCCTCCTCAAAGAGGTCCGGCGGCAGATCGGTGCCAACATATTTCACTGCAATCGTATTGGCGCCATCGGTGATATCGAAGTAAAAATGCACGCCTTCACCTGGGCGGATGCTATCCTGCGCGACCAACCCACCCAAGCGAAACACTTCCCCCGGGGATGGGGCGGATTGCGCGACCTGCGTCGGTGACCGAAACAGGTTGATCCCGTCACGCAGTGCGAATCCAATCAACCCTGTCGCGCCAGTCAAACAGACCAGAGCCAGAACGATCACCTGAATGCGGCGTTGTTTCTTGGGCCCGCGCATTATGGAAACACCGGCGGCATCATCAGACCTGTTGTCTCATCACAGCCGAGCATGAGATTGGCATTCTGCAGCGCTTGACCTGAGGATCCTTTTGTCAAGTTATCTAGGGCCGCAAGGACGATAACCCGGCCAGAGATCCGGTCTTCAACCACGCCGATATGACAAAAGTTCGAGCCCCTGATATGGCGCGTGCTGGGATGGCTGCCCATCGGCAACAGCTGCACGAAAGGCTCAGCTGCATAGGCCTCCGCTAGGGCATTATAAATCGCATCGGCTTTACCCTGAACATAGACGGTGGCCAGAATGCCCCGGTTGGCAGGCAATAAGTGCGGGGTGAATTGAACAGTCACAGGCCGGCCGGCCAATGCAGAAAATTCCTGGTCAAACTCCGCCAAATGTCGATGCTGGCCGCCCACCGCATAGGCATGAAACCCTTCCGAGAGCTCTGCATGCAGCAGATTTTCTTTCGCTGAACGTCCAGCGCCAGAGACCCCCGTTTTGAGGTCAATAATAATCTGATCAAGATCAATCACACCAGCCGCGACCAATGGGCGCAATGCAAACTGCCCCGTTGCCGCATTACAGCCCGTACCCGCCACCAACCGCGCTTTAGAAATTTCCGCACGATAAAACTCTGTAAGCCCATATACGGCACTTTTTTGCAAATCTGGCGCGTCATGGGGCTTGCCATACCATTTGCTGTATACCTCTGCGTCATTGATGCGAAAATCAGCAGAGAGATCGACGACCTTTACATGGTCCGGCAGCTTGCGGATCACAGCCTGCGACGTGGCATGCGGCAAAGCGCAAAACACCAAATCGGCAGCCGACATGTCAATCTCGTCGATTTTTTTCAGATCCGGTAAAGACAAATGCGACAGATGTGGAAAGACATCCCGCATCGCAAGCCCAGATTTCCGGTCCGCCGAGAGCGCTGCGATCTCCATTTGCGGATGCAACGCAATCAGTCGAACAAGCTCCGCACCCGTATAGCCGCTTGCGCCAAGAATGATAATCCGATGTGCCATTGCAAAATCCTCTATTCCACATGGGATATGGAACGAATGCTGGCGTTTTTCAAGCCACCTTTGCGCCGCACCTAGCCCGCTTCAAACTGCATCGGGCGTTTGAGAAACTGCGTGGCGCGTTGGGAGACTTTGACCGGGTCTCCAGTTGTCAAAAACTTGCTGGCTGTCGCCGCGCCCAATTTGTCTGGATGGCGCTGCAAATAATCTTCTAAGCTTTGCGCGACCAAATCGGCCTGTGAGAAAATCTTAACCTCCGGCCCCAGCGCCTGTTGAAACGCATCATGCATCAAGGGATAATGGGTGCATCCCAAAATGGCGGCTTGCGGATGTGGCATTTTGCGGTGCAGCGCGTCCACATGGCTTTGCACCAAAGCTTCGGCAAGAATGAAATCCCCATCTTCAATAGCATCCACCACGCCGCCACAGGCCTGTGCTTCAACATCCACACCGATGGCGCGAAACGCCAATTCGCGCTGAAAGGCTCGGCTCGACACAGTGGCGGGCGTCGCAAAAAGGGCCACATGTTCCACCGCAACTTGGCGGGGTGGAGAGTTGTCGCCCCAATGGCGCTCAGTCAGCGCTTCGATCATCGGCACGAAGACTCCCAGCACCCGCTTGTCGCCTGAAAGCCAATGTTCTTGCATCCGGCGCAATGCGGCCGCCGAGGCCGTGTTACAGGCCAAAATCACCAAATCGCACCCGTGATCAAAGAGAATTTGCACCGATTGGGTCGTGCACCGAAAGATATCATCTACATCGCGCACCCCGTAGGGCGCATGTTTATGATCGCCAAGATAGACGATGTCCAAATCAGGCATCTGTTTGCGGATGGCGTCATAAACCGTCAACCCACCCAAACCGCTATCAAAAATTCCGATTGCCATGGTTAATTTTTCCGTATCTCATCCGCTGCCCTAATATGAACATAGCTCAAGGCAGCTGACTTGACCATTCCTATGCCCCAAAACCCGCGCTTAGGCGGCAGAACGCTCAGTGTCACGCCCCGCTGTCAGCTGATCGAGCAACTCCGTCCGGCGCCGCTGCATAGACTGCGCATTGGCCAGTTTGACCGGACCAAAACCGCGGATATTTTGCGGCAAACCCAAAAGCTCGCGCCAAATGTCCAGCTGAGCCGGCTCGTAGTCTCGCAGCATACGCGCGACCAAGATCTCAAAATCTTTTATCAACTGCCGCTCCATGCGCCGCTCAGCGCTGTAACCGAACGGATCGAATGGGGTTTCTCGCAAAAACTTGAGACGCGCCAATCCTCGGCTCACAGGATCAAACCAAGCCCCAAAGCTGCGCTTTTGCGGTCGACCGTCTGGGCCTTTATGTGCCAAAATCGGTGGAGCCAGATGATATGCAATTTCGTAATCGCCCTCAAATCGCTCTGCAACCTGTGTCTTGGTCGCCACAAGCAAACGGGCAACTTCATATTCATCTTTGTAACACAGCAGCTTGTGATAAGATCGCAGGGCGGTTTCGAGCAAGTCTGCCTCCACCCCCGCAAGTTTGCGCCGCATGGCCTCATAGCGCGGCAAACGACCCGACCCATAGGCACGCAACCCCGCCAGCCGGGCTGCCTCGGGATCTTGAACCGGCGCCTCTGCTTGGGCAAATTTCCTGTCTAGGTCCGCATCAACCATGGCCCAACGCCCCAGCGCGAAGGCTTGCTGATTTTGGTCTACTTTTGCGCCATTGAGCGCGATCGCCTCAAGCAAAGCCTCTTGAGTGAGCGGCAGCAATCCTTGCTGATAGGCCGCGCCAAGCAAAATCATATTGGCATAGACCGTGTCACCCAAAGCCATTTCTGCCAAGCGGGTCGCATTGAACAGCCGCGCGCGTTCGTGCAATCTTGCCGTGAGCGCTAGGTGCAAATCAGCGCCCGGAATTGCAAAACCGGTATCGCGGGTGAATTCCCCTGTTATTATTTCGTGCCGATTGACCACTGCGCCGCCGGTGGGTGCCATAAGGCCCAGAGTGCTGCCCTGAGCTGAGACCACAAGGTCACCACCGATCAAAGCATCGCATTCACCCAAAGCCACACGGATGGCGGAAATATCTTCAGGGGTCTCACCGATACGGCAATGGATATGCACCGCGCCGCCCTTTTGCGCCAGACCCGCCATTTCCATAACACCTGCCGCTTTGCCATCTAAATGCGCCGCCATGGCCAAAAGCGCACCAATGGTCACCACCCCTGTGCCCCCCACGCCGGTCACCACGACATTATGTGTGCCGTGCAGCGTGCAACCCGGTGGAGCCGGCAGATCCGGTATGGACAGCTCCTGAGCCGCAGGACGCCGCAGCTGCCCACCGCGCACAGTGGCAAAAGAGGGACAAAACCCGTTTACGCAGCTGAAATCTTTGTTGCAGCTGGACTGATCAATCTGCCGCTTGCGCCCCAATGGAGTCTCAAGTGGCAGCAAGGAGACGCAGTTGGATTGAACCCCGCAATCGCCGCATCCTTCGCAGACATCTGGGTTGATATATAGGCGCTGATTTGGATCGGGGAAGGCACCACGTTTGCGGCGACGCCGCTTCTCTGCGGCACATGTTTGCACATAAACAATGACCGAGACGCCCGGCAATTTCCGAAATGCCTCTTGCACCGAATTGAGCTCCGCGCGCGGGTGCATTTGCGTGCCAGCCGGAAAATCGGCGGCAGAAATATCTTCTTTCTCATCATAAACCACGGCAAGATGCTCGACCCCAATCCCGCGCATCTCCTGCACGATCCGCGCAGCATCCAACCCGCCATCATTGTTTTGCCCGCCCGTCATCGCCACGGCGTCATTGAACAAAATTTTGTAAGTTATGGTCGTGCCCGCGGCGACAGCCGCGCGAATGGCTTGAATGCCCGAGTGGTTATAAGTGCCATCGCCAATGTTTTGAAACACATGGGCGCGGGTGGAGAAATGAGACTCGCCAATCCAATTGGCCCCCTCTCCGCCCATTTGTGTGAACCCCAAAGTCTCCCGATCCATCCATTGCACCATGTAGTGACAGCCAATGCCGGAATAAGCGCGGCTGCCTTCGGGAATTTTGGTTGAGCTGCTGTGCGGGCACCCAGAGCAGAAATATGGCACGCGACTGGCCAAAGTGGGCGCGTTATTGGCAGTATGCGCCGCGTCAATTCGCTCCAAGGCGCCCGCCAGGCGCTCCGAGCCGCATCCCTCAGCAATCAATATGTGACCTAGTTTTTGCGCAATCACCATCGGATCGAGCGCGTAGCTATCGGCAAAGAGCACTGCGCCTTGGGCATCTTGCGCCCCAAACACCCGGCGGTCGCCTTTTTGATTGAACAGCGCCTCTTTGATTTGGCCCTCAATCAATTTGCGTTTCTCTTCCACAACAACAATGCAGTCCAAACCTTCCGCCCATTCGGCAAAAGATTGCATATCAAGTGGCCAGGTCATGGCGACCTTATAGGTTGTCACGCCGTGGCGCACGGCCGCCTGCTGATCCATGCCAAGCACCTGCATAGCATGGGCCAGATCGAGCCAATTTTTCCCAGCAGCGACAAAGCCAATTTTTGCGCCAGCCTGCCCCAATACCCGCTTATCCATGCGATTGGCACGCGCAAAGGCTTGTACTGCGCGCCGCTTGTGGTGAATGATCCGCGCCTCTTGCTCCTGCGGTGTATCTATGAGGCGAATATTCAAGCCACCATCGGGCATGTCGAACTCTGGCGTGACAAATTGCAACCGCTGAGGGTCGCCATTGACCACAGAGGTCACTTCAATCGTGTCTTTGATGCATTTGAGCCCGGCCCAAACCCCGGCAAAACGTGACAGGGCAAAGCCGAAGAGCCCGTAATCCATCACCTCCTGCACGCCCGCAGGCGACAGCACCGGCATGAAGCTGTCCATCATGGTCCATTCGGACTGGTGCAAGGTGGTCGAACTTTCTCCTGTGTGGTCATCCCCAAGGGCCGCCACGACACCGCCAAGCGGCGAGGTTCCGGCCATATTTGCATGGCGAAAGACGTCACCGGACCGGTCCACGCCTGGCCCTTTGCCATACCAAAGGCCAAAGACACCCTGAAATTTGCCTTCACCGCGCAACTCGGCTTGCTGGCTGCCCCAAAGGGCCGTTGCCGCCAAATCCTCATTCAACCCTTCTTGAAAACGCACCTGCGCCTTTTCAAGCTCTGCCGAAGCGCGCGCCATTTGAAAATCAACCGCGCCAAGCGGCGATCCGCGATAGCCGGTGACATAGCCCGCTGTGTTATGTCCCGCCGCGCGATCTCGCGCCGATTGCATCAACATCATCCGCACCAAAGCCTGGGTGCCATTCAGCAAGACTTGTTTTTTGGTCAAGTCATATCTGTCAGCGAGTGAAACATCGTGCTGCATGGTCTGCGGCCTCCTGAACTGCATAATCAATTGTTAGGTCAAAAACTATGACCTAACAACGATAATTTCCGTGACCTAGTCTCAAATTGCATGCTATGATGGCTATAAGCGATCAGAGAGGTGGGCCGGTGGACTGGGATAAATTGCGAATCTTCCATGCGGTTGCTGATGCCGGGTCGCTGACCCATGCCGGCGAGACTTTGCATCTTTCGCAATCAGCCGTGTCACGGCAAATCAGAGCGCTTGAGGAGTCGCTCGACGCGACATTGTTTCATAGGCATGCACGCGGCTTGATACTCACAGAGCAGGGCGAGCTGTTATTTGAGGCGACGCGCGCAATGAGCAAACGGCTTGATGCCGCATCCGCACGCATTCGCGACAGTGAAGATCAAGTGTTTGGCGCCCTGCGCGTCACCACAACCACCGGTTTCGGCACCCTTTGGCTGGCGCCCCGCTTACCGCAGCTCTATGAAAAATACCCAGACCTCAATGTAGAGCTGATGCTTGAGGAACGGGTATTGGACCTGCCGATGCGTGAGGCCGATGTCGCCATTCGCATGAAAGAGCCGAGCCAAGCAGATTTGATTCGAAAACGCCTGATGACGGTCGAAATGGGGCTTTACGCCAGTGAAGACTACCTCAAATCGCGCGGCACGCCGAAAGCGCTCGACGATATGGCCAATCATCGGTTGATTTGCCAAAATCCGAACGCGCCTCAAGTGGCGGTCAGTGCCGCATTGGTGCAAAATTTGATGGGGTATAGCCCCAAATCCACTTTGACCGTCAACAATTACTTTGGTGTCTTGCAAGGCGTGATCAACAACCTTGGGATCGGAATTTTGCCCAATTACGTCACCCATGATTTTCCAGATCTGGTGCGTGTTTTGCCTGAGCTTGAAAACACGGAAGTCCCCGTTTTTCTGGCCTATCCAGAAGAATTGCGCCACTCGCGCCGCATCGCGGCCTTTCGAGACTTTGTCCAAGATGAGATCATCGCCCGCCGCCGGGCAGAGCGCGACCTTGAAATGCAAAAATAGCTATGCCCTGAGCGCATAGCGGCTTTGCGCTTACAGGACTTGCAGGGATGCGAAGGCGCTCCTAAATACGCCTCATGAGTTCGGCGCCCAAGGGCGCGCCTCATAACCTCCCTGTTGGACTTTCGCCGGGCCATGTGCCCGGCTTTTTTTTGCCTGGCCCACATGGCAGTTGCGCTGCCAATTTGCCAATTCAGCCATGCTTTCGCGCAAAAGCGGCATTTAATAGCTATTCCAACCTTCCCTCTGCCCGTTAACTTTCGTATCAGGGTGCAAATTTGCACCGTAAGGGATGACAACTTGCCAGATCCAGTGATAACGCCCGACCTTATAGCCGCCCATGGGCTGAGCCCAGACGAGTACGATCGTATTCTGCAAATCATAGGCCGGGATCCAAGCTTTACGGAAATGGGCATTTTCTCTGCCATGTGGAATGAGCATTGCTCTTACAAGTCCTCAAAAAAATGGCTTCGCACCCTGCCCACGGAAGGGCCGCAGGTGATTTGCGGGCCCGGTGAGAATGCGGGTGTTGTTGATATTGGCGATGGGCAAGCGGTGATTTTCAAAATGGAAAGCCACAATCACCCCAGCTATATTGAACCCTATCAGGGCGCAGCCACCGGCG
>ERZ1027296.211-NODE-211-length-9114-cov-7.916216_pt1 | contig 9114 bp, 9 predicted proteins | sample MGYA00520864_ERZ1027296 | MGnify/ENA primary metagenome ERZ1027296 (study PRJEB33307, sample SAMD00078851) | marine metagenome | biome: aquatic biome; feature: sea water; material: coastral sea water | place: Japan | collected 2015-01 | depth 1 m m ... | reverse complement strand
CGTGCTGGCAGGTCAGACCGGAGGCGATGCGCGGGGGCAGCTGTGCCCGCCAAGGCCCCGCCCGAGATTGAAACACCGGATCTACCGTGCGATCTGCACGCATGGCGGCGAGGCGGATCTCGTCCACATCTGCCAAGGACGTGGCTAGGGGTTTTTCACAAATGACATGCTTTCCTGCCGCCAGGGCGCGCTGTGTCACCGCCGCGTGCAAATGCGGGGGCAGGCAAATGTCGACGACCTGGACCTGCGGATCGTCCAAAGCGTCATCAATCTCCGTCAGTGCCAGAAAGCCATCACCGGCTTGGCGGATCTCCTCTACCCGCGCAAGGTCTTGATCTACAATCGCTCTGACAGTGAATCTGTCTTTCAAAGCCCGAAACGCGGCCAAATGTTCACGGCCAATGCCGGCGCCTAAGATGGCCACGTGAATCATCGCTCATCCGCCATCTGTTGTGCGCGCAGTGCCAGTTCCATAACGGTAAAACAATGGGCTTGGCGCATCGCCGTCTCACTGCGGTGCTCTATGTCATAGGCCAATCGCTCAAAATAAGGCAGGCCTGCACCGGAGGCATCAATTTTCTCACACCTGTCCCCATTGACCAAAATTACATGATCCGTGCCCGGTTGCCCGCCCACATCCACATATTTGCGCAGCTCAATATAGCCCTGCGTGCCCAGAATTGTCAGCCGACCATCGCCCCAATTGGGCAGGGCATCAGGCGTAAACCAATCCACACGAATATAGCCCGTTCCCCTATCGCTGCGCAGACTAATCTCCCCGAAATCTTGCAACTCAGGATCCTCCAGGTTTGCATAATTTGCGGTGAACGCATGCACCACTTCAGCCACTTGTGAACCGGTGTAATGCAGAAATTGGTCAATCTGATGCGAGGCTATATCGGTTAAAATGCCGCCGAAACAGGCTTTGCGGAAAAACCAATCGGGACGCGTGGCGCGGTTGAGCCGATGCGGGCCTAGCCCCACGGTTTGCACCACCGCTCCAATCGCGCCGTCAGCCACCAATTGCGAAGCAAGCGTGCTTGCGGGGGTCTCAAAGCGCTCGGAAAAATTCACAGACCAAATTCTTCCCGTCTGCGCCACGCAGGCTTTGATCTGCTCCAATTGCGCCAAGGTCGTGCAGCCAGGCTTGTCGCTCATCACATCCATGCCCTGCTGCATCGCCTGGATCGCAAGTTGCGCACGGTCAGATGGGATGGCGGAGATCAAGGCCAAATCTGCGCCACATGCCAGCGCCTCTTTCAGGGTCGCAAATCGGGGCAAATGCGGAAATCTGCTCTGAAAGCCCGGCAGGGTTTCAGGCGCACCGCCCGTCCAATATCCGAGACAAGTGACCCCGGCTTCGATCATATTCTGGGTCATGCCATAAATGTGACGATGATCGAGCCCCAAAGCGACACATGTTAAGCCCATTTCTGCACCTGTTGTTTCTGGCCGCTCTCACTGGCCCGTTGCATCGCATCAATGACCGCCTGAGCCTCCAGCGCAGTTTCACCACTGGCGAGGGGCTGGCCGCCGCTGCGCAGAGCCTCGGCAAAATCCTCAATGACGCTTTGATGCCATTCATGGGTAAAGGCCATCGGATCAGCACCGCCGCCGGTGGCACCTTCTGCGCCAACGCGCGTTTTCCGGCCATCTAGATAAGATATTTCAAGCACGCCAGAGCCAAGATGTGCCGCGGCTTTCGTGCCCTGCACCACAATCGTCTCCGCTCCGCCCGGATAGGCAGCCGTCGTCGCCAGAAGCGTGCCAAACGCACCGCATTGCATGTCAAATAGCGCTCCGGCCTAATCCTCCGCTTCCAAGTGATGAAGCGCAGTTTGCCGCATCATAGCTTGCACCGACCGGACCGGGCCCAGCAACCAAATGGCCAAATCGAGCGTATGGATCGCCTGCGAGATCATTACCCCGCCGCCGTCGCGCCCATAGGTGCCGCGGCCCGGTGCATTGTAATAGCTTTGCGCCCGCCACCACGGCACGCGCAGATCCACCGTGCAGATCTCGCCCAAATCCCCAGCATTTAGGGCCGTCTTCAGGGCTTGGCTGGCCTCTCTGGCGCGGTGCTGCAACATAACCGCGAGCGGAACGCCCGCCTGCGCGCAGATGCGCACAAGATCGCAGGCAGCTTGGAACTCCCGCTCAATCGGTTTCTCCATCAAGATTGGTTTGCCCGCGGCCGCAAGCAGCTGCACACTATCGCGCCGCGCATTGGGGGGCGTGGCCAAAATAACAAAGTCAATTGTCGAATCTTGCGCAATCTGCTGCACCGAATCAAAGGCGCGTGTTGCATGGCGCGCAGCAAAATCGGCAGTCTTGGCTGGGTTGCGGCCCAAAACACCGCTCAAATGCAGCTTTGGAGCGCTTTTGATCGCATGAACATGCGTGGCGGCGACCATCCCCAAACCTATCAATGCAATATTCATCGCCCCCCCTGCCTTGCATTAATTTTGACCCATTGCGCTGCAAAGATGCAAGCTGCAATATAAAATTCAAAGGCGAATATCGCCACCCGGGGGATGGAAATGACAGGCACTCTCAGCACAACCGTCGAGCGACTGTATCACAGCATGAAAGACCTGCCGATTGTGTCGCCCCATGGGCATTGTGATCCCAGCTGGTTTGCGCAAAATCAACCTTTTGCCAATCCCGCGGCGCTTTTGGTCACGCCAGATCACTATCTGTTTCGTATGCTCTATTCCCAAGGCATCCCGATGGCAGATCTCGGAATTGGCGCGCCCGGCGCTCAGGCAGATCCAAGAGAGGTATTTCGCCTCTTCGCCGCCCATTGGCACTTGTTTCTCGGCACGCCAACCCGGATTTGGATGGACTATGTGCTGCGTGAGACATTGCAAATCTCCACACCTCTCACTGCGCAGACCGCAGATGTGATCTACGACCAGATTTCCGAGCGTTTGCAGCAAGCGGCCTTTTTGCCTCGCGCGCTGTTTGAGCGCTTTAACATTGAGACCCTCGCGACCACCGACTCGGCATTGGATGATCTGGCCCACCACAAGAGCCTTCGCGCCGGCCCTTGGCAGGGGCGGGTGATCCCAACCTTTCGCCCCGATGGGGTGCTTGATCCGCTCGATCCAAATTTCGCCGGGAACCTCGCGCAACTGGCAAAGATCACCGATCACAGCCTCGACACGTTTGACAGCTATCTGGCCGCCTTGCGCATGCGCCGTGCGCAGTTCATTCAATGCGGCGCAACCGCCACTGATCATGCCATTGATATCTTGCACACCGAATGGCTGTCCGATCCCGGCCCGCTCTATCTTAGCGTGGCAAAGGGCACCGCGACCCAAGAGGAGGCCCGGCGCTTTTATGGGCACATGCTGATTGAAATGGCGCAAATGTCTATCGAAGACGGGTTGGTCATGCAGCTCCATGCTGGCAGTCGCCGCAATACCAATCGCGCAGTTTTTGACAGTTTCGGCCGCGATATGGGCGCCGATATCCCCATCACCACCGATTGGGTCGGCGGGTTGGACGCCTTGCTGAACCGGGTGGGCAATTCTTCTGAACTGCGGCTCATTCTTTTCACACTCGATGAAACCACCTATGCGCGCGCTTTGGCGCCGATGGCGGGCCATTGGCCCTGTCTGCGGATCGGGCCACCTTGGTGGTTTCACGACAGCGCCAATGGAATTGCACGCTACTTTGATCAAGTGGTTGAGACAGCCGGGTATTTCAACCTTGCCGGCTTCAACGATGACACCCGCGCTTTTCTCTCCATACCAGCCCGCCATGATCTCTGGCGGCGCGGAGTGGCCTTGCATTTGAGCCATCAAATCGAACGTGGTGCTTTTGGTCTCACTGAGGCTGAGGATCTCGCGCCCCTACTCGCGGTTGATTTGGCACGGCAAGCTTACCGGATCGAGGTTTAAATGGGGCAGATTGTTCACTTCGGCCTTGGTAATTTCGCCCGGGCCCATATATTGGATTACACGGCTGACGCTGGCGGAGGCTGGCAGGTCACCGGCGTTAATCTGCGCTCCAGCGCCACCCGCGACGGCCTGGCTGCGCAAGATTTTAAATATGCGCTCAACGTACAAGGCACCGGGATCAAACAGATCTCAGTCATAAAAACCGTTCTTTTGGCCTCAGAGAGCCAACAGGCCGTTTTAGAGGCCATGGCCAATGCTGATATCATCTCGGCAACCGTCACCGAAAAGGGCTACCATCTGGATCAGAATGGACAGCTTGACGTGCATGACCCGGTGATTGCCTCAGAGCTCAACGGGCCAGCCCTGCGCAGCCTCATTGGTTTTATCGCCCATGACCTTGCCCGACGGGATCGGCCTGTGACACTCTTGAGCTGCGACAATCGCGTGGGCAATGGCGACGCCTTACGCCAAGCCGTCCAGCACTTTGCGCAAGCGGCACAATTGAACATTGATTGGAGCTTGGCTCGATTTCCCAACGCCATGGTTGATCGGATCACGCCCGCAACCACAGATAAAATTCGCCAAGAGAGCAACGATCCTATGGCGGTGCCCACCGAAGCCTTTCGCGAATGGGTGATTGAAGATAATTTTGCCGGACCACGCCCTGATTGGCCCGATGTGCAATTTGTCCAAGACGTGCGCCCCCATGAGCTGCGCAAATTGCGCATGCTTAACGGTGCGCATTCATTTCTAGCCTATGCTGGTCTGGCGCAGGGGTATGACTATGTCCACGAAGCCATTTCAGACCCGCAGTTGCGCCGCCAAGCCCTGACATTGATGATGGAGGCAGGCGCCACTTTGCCCCAGGAAGTCTACGACCAAGTGCCGGCCTATGCACAAGCGCTTCTGGTCCGGTTTGACAATAGCGAGCTGGCCCATCGCCTGGATCAAATCGCAATGGATGGCAGTCAAAAACTTCCCTACCGCATTTTGGAGACCCTGCGCGCGCGCACTGCACCGGTTTTGATTTCAGCCGTGCGCGCATGGATGTCCTATTGCATCACCCAAACCGCTCAGGGCAAAAGGCTGAAGGATCCTTTGGCAGAGGAGATCGCAAAATCTGTCAACTCCGCTCAGCGCGAGCGCATGTTGTTGCAGCTGATTGGTGCGGAAGATTTAGCGCCGCTCATTTTGGAATAATCGCACCGCGATATTGCACCACCTGCGCTGCCAGCGCATGACCTGCTTGCAGCGCCGCAGCCTGTCCCTTGCCCGACAAAAGCGCGCCCAAATAGCCCCCGTTGAAACTGTCGCCCGCAGCGGTCGTGTCCAAAACGTCTGTGACCGGTTCATACTGCGCGACAACGGGCGTCCCGAGGGACAAAGGCCCGCGTGCACCACGTTTCAGCGCCCCAGATTTGGCTTGCGTCAAAAAGCGCTGCTCAACCTGTGCCTCTGTCTGGCCGAAAATTTCCATTTCATCATCAATCGATGGTAAGGAGATATCCGCCCGCTGCCAAAACCCTGCGATGATTTTGTGAGCTGTCGCGTGATCTTCCCAAAGATGTGGCCGATAGTTGCTGTCAAAAATAACCTGAACCTGCGCCGTTTGCAGCCACTCCAATAGGGCCAACCGTAAGTTTTGCGGTAAAATTGCAAGCGTGATGCCCGACAAATACAGGCCGTCAAATTGCTCCAAAAAGCGAAAATCTGCATCTGAAAACATCTGCCGGGCGGCGGAGTCACTGCGCCAATAGGTGAAACTGCGCTCGCCATCAGGCGCGGTATTAATGGCATATAACCCCGGTGTCTTATCTGCGATGCGACGAATATTTGCGTGACCGAGATCATTGGCAGCGATAAACTCCACAATGCGGTTTGAAAACATATCCTGCCCAAGGCAAGTGACATAATCGACGGCTATCTCCGGCAAGCTGCGTTTGAGATAAATGGCCGTGTTGAGCGTGTCCCCAGCCACCGCGAGATGCGCCTGATCACCGTCCATCGATAATTCGATCATGGCCTCACCAATGCAGGCAATACGCTTCATTTTTGCTCCTTGCGCCAAATAATCAACCCAGCGCTCATGATCACAATCGCGCCCAGAATTGTGCCAGAATCTGGAACCGTCCCAAACAAAAGATAACCCCAGATCGCAACAAAGACCAAAAAGGAATAGGTAAATGGCATCAGCTGATTTGCCGTGCCAAAGCGATGCGCATTGGTCAACAGCTGGTGTCCGGCCCAGCCAAGGACGCCGAGGCTGACCAAGACCACCATGCCCCAAAGCGTTTCAGGCTGTGTCCATGTCCAAATTGCAAAAGGAGCCATCAACGTTGTGCCAATAAAGCCCATGTAGAACTGCATGGTCTCCACCGCCACAATTCCCGACAATCGGCGCGTCATAATCGAATAGAGAGCCAAGGCAACCGCATTATACATGATCATCAGCATGGCTGGATGAAAGGCTGTCCCAAAGGGGCGCACGACGATCAATACGCCGATGAAACCCAACAAAATAACGCCCCAGCGCCAAGGCTCTACCCGTTCGCGCAGAACGGATACCGATAGGAAACACACCACCACCGGGCTGGAAAACATTATGGCAGAAACCACGGTCAGGGGCAAAAATTGCAAGGCGTAAAAATTTGACAGAGTGGCAGACACCAAGAGCAAGGCACGGCTGATCACTTGCCAGACATGCCGTGTCTGGAACCGCTCAAGCATAAAGCCATCTTTGGCAATCACACCAATAGATATCACGAAATGCCCCGCATAGCGCATAAAGGCCAGTTGAAAGGCCGAAAAGCCAGCCACTGCCAACCATTTTGCACCCGTATCCACCCATGAAAACAACAGCCATGCGGCCAGCATCAAAACAATGCCCAGGCGCGGCAGGTCCGCCATGGATTTTGCGACAACTGCCATCGTTACGCTTGAAACCGCTTAACGTAGTAATCAATCATTTGGCTCACCATATCCTCGGCCTGACCGGTGTCACGCGCTTCATTGAGCGCGGCCAACGGGCCTTTGGCCATAAGGCTGTCAACACCGGCCTCTTCAGCCATTCGTGCATAATATCCAACATCTTTGGCGGCATTTTTGATGGCAAAGGCCAATTGCGACGGATCACCATCCACCCCATAGGCTTTGACAAATCCCATCATACCTGAGTGAAGCGGTCCTGCGGCCATGACATCATAGAGCTGCTGCCGCTCCACCCCTGCCACATCCGCCATGGCAAAGGCTTCGGCCATGGCATTGGCAATCGTCATACCGAAAAAATTATTGATCAATTTGATCGTATGACCAGATCCGACGGCGCCCAAATAGAACACATTTTCGCCCTGATCTTGCAAAACGGGCTCAACCGCATCGAAGGCAGCCTTGTCACCAGAGGCCATGATATTGAGCAACCCATCTTTGGCATGGGAGGGCGTGCGGCCCAACGGTGCATCGAGGAACTGACCTCCGGCCGCAGCAACCTCAAGCGCAAGAGCGCGGCTGCTGCCCGGCAAAGAGGTGCCAAAGTCCACCACCACAGCCCCCGGATGCAGCCCGGCAATCACCCCATTCTCCCCGCGCATCCGGCTTTCAACATGCTCAGATGTTCCCATGCATAACATGACGATATCGCTGGCCTCAGCCACGGCCTTCGCGGAGCTGGCCTCTTGCGCACCGCGGGCGATGGCGATGTCCAACTGACGGCGGTCCGTATTGCCCAAAACGGTCAACCCATAGCCGAGATCTTGCAGCCGCCCCACCATTGCGCCCCCCATGAGACCCAGTCCGATAAATCCTATTCTTGCCTTGCTCATGGTCATCCCTTTTTCAATTTTCATCCGTCAGAGCGTTAGAACTATGCTGTGACAATGTCAGATTGCCCCGCCAATTCCGCCTCTAACCCCACAGCCACTTCCAGGGTTTTCGTAGCATCCGCCACATCAATCAGAGGCTTGGCCCCGTCGATAACGTCCAAGAAATGATCCAACTGCGCGTCCAATGGCACTTTGATATTTTTCTCAGCAGATGCCGAAATTTTGCGTGCCGCGTGCCCCCAATCTTCGCCCTGCCATAGGGTCATAGAGGGAAAGCTCACAGCGCCTTTGGTTCCGGTGATCCACATCATATCTTGATGGGTTGCTCCGATATTGGGGTTTTCGCCGGTACCGGCCTCAAACCCCCAAGGGCTGGGTGTTACATCGGAAAAGGCAACCGTTCCGACCGCACCGGTTTCAAACCCAAGTGCAACCGCACCGGTCTCGATCCGCGTCGTGCCACGTTGCGACCGGCCCCGCAGCGCAGTGGTTTGGGTAATTTCCCCAATTGCAAACCGCAGGATATCAATGTCATGCACCAAATTGATCATAACCGGGCTGCCATCCTGGCTCCGCCAATTGCCCTGAAAATAGGCATCAGGCTTTCGCATCGCCCAGATGACCTGCACCGTCACCACATCACCAATCTGTCCAGAGGCCAAACAGGACTTCAACTGCTGAACCACGCGATGATACCGGCGATGATGGCCCACGAGAGACGCAATCTTGCGATCTTGCAAGACCTTCGCCAGCTCGCGCGCTTGCTCGAGACTTCCGGCCACAGGTTTCTCGATCAGCATCGGCCACCCCCGCGCAGCCGCTTCCATACCGTGGGCTGCATGCAAATGGGTCGGGGTGGCGATGATCACCCCATCCACTGCGGCAGTGACCTCCGCCATGGAGGCAAAGCGCGGAGCATCAACCTCCAGCGACATATCAGGATCGGCCAATCCGACAAGGCTACACTCAGGATGCGCTTTGACCGCCTCCAAATGGCGAATGCCAATCAATCCGCCGCCAACCACTAAAATCTGTTTCACATGACCGCCCCTATTTGCCATGGAACAAACTCATAATCACCGAGCCCTTGAGCCTCAGATTTGGTGACCTCACCGGAGGCCACGCGCAAAAACATCTCGTAGATTTCGCGGCCCTTTTGCTCAACGCTGACGCCTTTGGAGAGAATTTCTCCGGCATCTATGTCCATATCTTCCGACATACGCTTGGCCATTTCACTATTGGTGGCCACCTTAATCGTGGGTGCAGGTTTGGATCCAAAGGCAGAGCCGCGCCCCGTGGTGAAACACACCAGATTGCAGCCACCGGCGCTCTGACCTGTGACCGATGCCGGATCATAGCCCGGGCTGTCCCTAAAGGTGAACCCACCCCTG
>ERZ1027296.207-NODE-207-length-9144-cov-6.605677_pt1 | contig 9144 bp, 7 predicted proteins | sample MGYA00520864_ERZ1027296 | MGnify/ENA primary metagenome ERZ1027296 (study PRJEB33307, sample SAMD00078851) | marine metagenome | biome: aquatic biome; feature: sea water; material: coastral sea water | place: Japan | collected 2015-01 | depth 1 m m ... | reverse complement strand
CTTGTAAAGAACCCTCTCGATAAGCTTTGTATTGTTTTTCAATTTCTAAGGTCAACCTCTCTTCATGAGCGTAATCGACAACAACCCCTGCACGCGTATCCTTTAATAATGTTGCCAAATCACCCGTTTCAGGTCCAATAGCTAAGATAGGGCGTTTTGCCATCAAATATTCAAATATTTTTCCAGTTAAGATGCCTTCCGCTTTCGTTACATTAGGAATTAGTAGCAATAAAACTTGTGCTTTCTGTTGATAGGCAATGGCTTTTTCATGAGAAACCCGCCCAATAAAAGTTACTTTCTCAGTCAACCCCTGTATTGCCACCTCTTGTTTTACCTCAGGCGCAATATCTCCAATAAAATTTAAGGTAAGGTCCTCAGAAAACTGTGGGTCTTGAGCACATAATTTTTTAAGAACTTTAAACAAAACAATCGGATTGCTTTCTTTGGGCAACAATCCAATATAGGAAATTGTAAATTGTTGTTCTCTATTTTGGGGCGGAAGCTTCACAAATTCATCATCAAAACCATTGGTAATTACTTCAACTTGTTGGGCTGTTTTAGAAAATTCTTTCTTAAGCGTATGGCTTACAGTAAGCACACAATCTGCATTTTTTAAAACCAGGGTTTCTAATTTTTTATTTCGCTTTTTTGCAAAAGAAGTTTGTTTAAAATTAGCATTGTAATACAAATCTGTCCATGGATCTCTAAAATCTGCAATCCATTTTATTGTATTTTTTTGATGCAATTTTTGAGCGATCAAATGCGTACTATGCGGTGGTCCTGTAGAAATAATAACATCCACTTTATTTGATTGAAGATACTTGTGCAAATAGTTAACCGATTTGCGAACCCAGAATATTTTTGGATCGGGGATAAAAAAATTGCCCCGAATAAAAGAGAAAAAACCGCCCTTATTGAGGGAAGAAATGGCTGTTTTGTGCTTGTTTTTACCTTTCCAAAAAAGCAGGTCTGTCGGATCCCAAATCGGTTGTTTTAAAATTTGAATATTTTTGGGCACTTCATTGACCAGCGTTTCATCCAAAACAGGGTACTCGGGATTTGCAACCGTGTATACCACAGGCGCAACGCCAAAGTCTTGCAAATACTTTACAAACTTTAACCAACGCTGTACTCCAGAACCTCCTGCAGGAGGCCAATAGTATGTAATGATGAGTACTTTCAAATAGGAATATTTTTATAAATGTTTATCAACGCTTTGGCGGTGTGCTCCCAAGAAAATTCATGCTTGATAAAGACTTCGCCATGAGCACCCAATGTACTTCGTAAAGATGGATTATTGTATAATTCTTTTACTTTTTCTGAAAAATCGTCAACATTTTGTTCCAAATGCACCAATCCTGAATTTGTGCGCTCCACAAGTTCTTTTTGCGCTGTAGCATTGCTTACCAATAGTGGTTTCCCTAAACTCATGTATTGAAAAATTTTATTTGCATAGGCAACATCATGCTGTAAATTTCTGTGCAACGGTGAAATACAAACATCACTAGCAGTGATGTAGGATTGAAAAAGCGAAACCTCTTGCCAGCCTTCAAAGTCTACAAACTTTTCGAGCTTTAAGTCCGCAACTTGCCTTTTCAAAACAACATCGGTGGTATTTTTCCCAACGATGACTAACTTAATTTCAGGCAGCGATTCTTTCAATAAATTCAACGCTGAAATAGCTGTTTGAAGTCCACGTCTTAAATGCGTATCTCCTAAATATAGGAGTACAAAGTGATTTTCATATTTTTTTATGAGTGATTCTTTGATCGTAAAATCCTCAAAAAAAGAAGCTCTAATTGTATTGGGCACCAAAACAAATTTAGCGGCTTCCCTTGGAAACCGATCCTCTAAATTCTTGATAAAATGAGGAGAAACCGTAATTACTTTATCGGCTTTGACTATAAATTGAGCTTCTTTTTGTTTCCATTTTCTCGGTGAGATAATATATTTTCCCGGAAATTTCTGTAAATGTGGATACAGTTTCATTACCTCTGGCATATTATCATGCAAGTCTAAAACTACGGGAAGTTGGTGTTTTTTGTTTGCTGAAAATACAGCTGCTGCAATTCGAATGTCATGCACATGCAATGCTGTTATTTTATTTGACGCTATAAAATGAGCAATTTTACGTTTCATCAAAAAAGAATATCCCGGAATTGTATATGCGAGTGCAGAAAGTTTGTATTCTATCCGATTGGATGGATACCGTTTTACTTGAATTCCGTTGCAAACTTCAGATTCCGGTTCGTCAGCATATTTTAAACAAAAAAGAAAAACATTAAACCCATTTTGGACGAGAGAGATTGCCTCATTTTCAACCCTAGGATCGGGCGGAAAAGTGCTGTCTAAAATCATTCCAATATTCATAATCAATTTTAGTTTTCACGTTTCTTTTGATAGGAAAACCATCCAATCGGAACAATCAGCAGTAATCCGTAGGCAAGTAAAGAAATCACCCTACCTTTTTGAATCACACTCGGTTCAAATTGAAAGACTATTTCATGAGCTCCAGCAGGGATTTCCATACCACGCAACACATAATTTACCCTAACATGCGGTGTTAAAACCCCATCAATATAGGCATTCCATCCATCTTTGTAATAAATTTCTGAAAAGACCGCAAACTGTTCTTTTTGACTCTTTGAACGGTAGGTTAATGTGGTCACATCGTAGTGGGTTAGTTGAATAGTAGCGGTGGAATCTTTTTCATATTGCAAAGCTTCCTGTGCGGTAAATTGGTTTTTGAATTCCTCCTGATTGAGGACTGCAGTATTTTTAGAATCCAAGGAATCTAAGGCTTGCATTTCCTCATTTGCAGAAGCAACAAACTGAAGGTTTGTTACAAACCAAGCATTCCCATTTGCGGCATCATTTAACTGCACCTGAGTGGCTCCTTGATCGTCTTGGAAAAGAAAATATTTGGTATTCAGCATGTCTAAAACCCCCATATTTCTTTGAGCGATTTGATACTCAAAAAGCTCTTGATAACGGCCCATTTTTGCTGCATGATAGCCACCAATTGAATTGTGAAAATAGGAAGTTCTGGCGTCATTCACAGGACTTACAGTAAAATCTCCAACCCTAAAATGGTTAGTATCTTGCTGGATGAGTTTGTCTGCATTTGTTGCAACAAATGGATTTTCAATATTTTGAGCAGGTTTAAAATCGGCTTCATTTATATAGCGTGTATCAATAGCAACTAAATCAAAAAGAAGGAGCACTGCAAACACAAGGATAACGGCAGTTTGTTTCAATGTATTCTTCAACAAAAGCCATAAAGTTCCCGCAGCAAGGCCCATTAAAATCAAAGAACGCAGCGTATCTGTTAGCAACATGGTTTTTCGGTCGGCAATCAAAGCATCTATTAAACCCGGCAACGCGTTGTATTGTTGCTGGTCTCTAAACCCTTCAAAAGTGGCAAACATGTGTGCAGAAATAAATCCAACCACAATTAACCCTCCAAATACAGAGACGGCTTTTTTAAGTGCTTCTTTTTTTTCTGCATGGGTATGGGTTTCTGAAAAGAATGCTTTTAAAGCCAAAAAACTCAAAATTGGCACACACAAAGCAGCAATGACTTGTATGGATGAAACGGCTCTAAACTTGTTGTAAAGCGGAACATAATCGATAAAAAAGTGGGTTAAAAACTCAAAGTTCCTTCCCCAACTCAATAAAATTGAAAAAACGGTCGCAGCTACCAACCATTGTTTCAATCTTCCTTTTACTAAGAACATTCCTAAGAAGAAAAGAAAAAATAGCACGGCACCAATATAGGCAGGTGCTTCTATAATCGTTTGATCTCCCCAATAAGAAAAGACTTGTTGGGAATATTCATCAGCCACTTTTCGCCCTACTTTATCTGCAATGAGCTGATAAAAGGCTGAATTTTCATCTAATTTTTCAAACGTTCCACCTCCCATAAATCGAGGTACAAACAAATTGAACGTTTCTAATTTTGCATAACTGTATTCTGTAATGTAGTCAAAGTCCAACCCTTCCGAGGCAACTTTAGGTTTTCCATCGGGTGTTATGGTCAGTTCTGAAGTGCCACGTGTGCTATATGCAGCATATTCCTTCATGGCCATTAAACGGGGTGCATTGGCTGCAATCCCCAGAAAAACAGCGGACAAAAGTACGGCGGTTTGTTTTGCAAAAACCGGAAGTTGCTTTTCTTTGAAGGCATGAATAAATTCAAAAATCCCAAGAATTAGCAGACAAAAACCTAAATAATAGGTCATTTGTGGGTGATTGGTATAAATTTCCAAAGCCATGGCAAGCCCTGTCACCACAAAGCCTCGCAAATAGCGCTTTTGAAAAACCCACAAGACACCTGCCAAAACCAATGGCATATAGCCAATAGCATGTGCTTTTGCATTGTGCCCAGCGCCAAAAATAATAATGAGATAGGTAGAGAACCCAAAAGACAATCCGCCTAAAATTGCCAATTTCCAGTCTACTTTTAAGGCCAATAAAAGCACAAAAAAGCTCATGAAATACAAAAAAGTATAATCTGCAGGCCTTGGTAAAAAGCGAATGCATCGATCTATAGTTCGTATAAAATCGTTGGGATAATAGGCACTTAATTGATAGGCTGGCATTCCGCTAAAAGCACTTCCAGTCCAATAGGGTTCTGCATTCTTTTCTGCTCTATACTCTTGAATTTCTTTAGACATTCCCTGAAACTGGGCAATGTCTGACTGTGCAATTTTTTGTCCTTTTAAAACAGGATGGAAGTAGCTAATTGCTGTAAGCGCAAAAACAAGGATTGCGATTGCAAAAGGAATCAATTTTTTACTATTCATACTAATCTATTTCTTCAAAATCCACATATTCTCCTACTTTTTTAGACGCTTTTGCGGCTTTTGCTGGTGCTTTATCAATAATGGTTTCACCTTCTTTTACAGGAGATTTGGGGGATTGATTCCGAAATTGTGCCTCGGCTTTCTCTTGCATCTTATTGGCCACTTTTTTAATTAAAAAAGGAGTAAATAATTTTGCCAAAAACTTAAAAGCATACATGAAAAATACAATATATAAAATTGTTTTTATTAAACCCATCTCGTCAATGTTCGCATTAAAATTAATAATTCACCCCAAAAATAACAATTTGTATACAATACCAACGTTAACAAACTACAAATATTTCGAGGACGTAAAAAACCAATCCTTCAATTTAAAAGATGGTATTTTTACTGTATGTTTGTAAGACAACCAACAAAGCGAATTTAACCCTTTTATTTTGAATAAAACCAGCTTACATTACAGACTCACCATCTTCCTGATGACCACCTGCTTCTTGGGAGTACACGCGCAATACACCAACGTAATCAATTCCAACAAACCCGGATTTTCAGAAAGTCCGTACAGTGTGGGTACTGGAATCTACCAGTTTGAAAGCAATCTTTTTTACAAAGATATGCGTATTGCAACAGCAGAGAATGCGCCACAGTCATTGGGTATCGACCTGTTATTTAGAACCAGTTTTTTTCTTGAAAAGTTAGAACTTAATACACAGTTAACTTATCAGCGAGACCAAGTGAATCCTAACATCACCATGGCAACAAATGATTTCACAAGTGGATTAAGCAACGCTACCATTGGTGCTAAATATTTGGTGTTTCAACAAGAATTCACAGACAAAACCAAGGAGGTACGCAGCTGGAAAAGAAGAAATGCCTTTGACAAAAAAAGACTCATCCCCTCTGTAGCCGTCTATGCAGGATTCAATACAAACTTTTTAGGAGCTCCCTACAAGGCTTCTAAAGTATCTCCCAAACTAGGGGTCTTATTACAAAATGATTTAAGCAACGACTTTAATGTGATTACCAATTTCTATTATGACAAAATGGGCACGGACACTGCTGAATTTTCATACATCATAACAGGAACCTATAGTTTTAGTGGTCGTTGGTCTACCTTTTTTGAAAACCAAGGAATCTACACAAAAGCGCGAAAAGACACCAACATTGGAACCGGTATTGCCTTCTTACTCACCACCAACCTACAAATAAACGCATCGGCAAGAGGCCAGTTTGAAGGAGATTCGACCGGGTATTACGCCAGCCTAGGGGTTTCTTACAGAATTAACAGACACCGGGATTCTTATATTGAATTGGACGACAATGGCAATCCTATTGAAGACAGTCCAGAGGACCAATTGAAGAAAAAGAAAAAGAACTTCTTTGGCCGCATCTTTCGAATGTTTAAAAAGAAAGATCCAGCAGAAAAAGGAACCGAAAAAGAAACAACCAAGAAAAAGAAAAAACGTCGTGGCTTTTTTGGCCTTTTTAAAAAGAAATCCGAAACAGCCCTTGAAAAAATTGATAGAGAAATCAAAGAATTGGAGAAAGAAATTAAAAAAGACGGCAATTAATCTTCAAACATCCTGAAATGATAAGGCTGCATAAAGTTACTTCTAAAAAGGAAATGAAACAGTTTGTCTTATTTCCTTTTTCACTTTATAAACACAATCCCTATTGGGTTCCTCCCATTGTTAAAGACGAGATTGCCAGTTTTGACCCCGCCAAAAATCCAGTTTTTCAAAATGCCGAAGCTCAGTTTTTTATTGCCTTTAAAAACGGTAAAATTGTGGGGCGAGTTGCCGCAATTATCAACTGGATAGAAGTTGAGAAACAGCAGTTAAAAAAAATGCGCTTTGGTTGGTTTGATGTCATAGACGACCTAGCAGTTAGCAAAATCCTGTTAAACAAAGTAAAAGAAATTGGACTCGAAAACAACCTGCTGTTTATGGAAGGCCCTGTAGGTTTCAACAACTTAGACAAAACAGGGATTTTAACCGACGGTTTTGAGCACATAGGCACCATGATTACCTGGTACAACCCACCCTATTACAAAGTGCATTTAGAGCAATTGGGCTTTGTCAAAGAAAAAGAATACCTAGAAAACAAGTTTGCATTTAAAAATGTGGATGCCCTGTATTTCAACAAATGGAGTACAGTAGTAAAAAAACGCTATCAGCTAAGCGCCATGGAGTTCACAAAAACAAAAGACCTGCTCCCCTACCTAGACGACATGTTTGACCTGCTGGAAAAGTCCTATGGAAAACTAGCCACATTTGTGCCCATATCAAAAGTACAGATTGCTTATTTTAAGAAAAAATACCTGCGTTTTATCAACCCAGAATACCTAAAATTTGTGGTCGATGCCAATAACAAGCTCGTTGCATTTGCCCTAGTAATGCCCTCTTTTTCGAAGGCATTGCAAAAAGCAAATGGAACCCTTTTCCCTTTTGGACTGTTTTACTTGCTGCAGGCAAAAAAACAGGCTAAAGACGTTATTTTTTACTTGATTGGCGTAGATCCGGCCTATCAAAACAAAGGCATACATGCCATTCTATTTGATCAATACACAAAGACATTTTCCGAAAAAGGAATTGTAAACTGCATTCGAACCCCAGAATTGGCCAACAACACAGCCATTCAGAAAATATGGAAAAACGTTGGTCCCATTACCCATAAAAAACGAAGCACTTATAAAAAGATACTTTCAGAAAAATTTAAAAAATAATCCTGTCATTTCAAAGAAGCGCTTAACTTTACGGTTTTGAAATTCTAAATCCTGTTTCCATGCAACTCTTTTACAATTCAGAAATTTCTACAAATACCAAACAGCTTGTTTTCGATAAAATTGAGAGCAAACACATTGTGCGTGTTTTGCGCAAGAAAGAAAACGAGGTATTAAAAATTACCAATGGAAAAGGGTATTTGTTTGATGCAAAAATAAGTTTTGCAAGCGATAAGAAATGCATGGCAGACATTATTGCAGTCACCCAAAAAGAGAAACCCTGGAATTACTACCTCCACATTGCCATAGCACCTACGAAAAACAATGATCGTATGGAATGGTTTTTAGAAAAAGCAACCGAAATTGGCATCGATGAAATTACCCCCATTATTTGCGCAAACTCAGAACGAAGAATTGTAAAGCAAGATCGGTTTGAAAAAATCATTCAATCGGCCATGAAACAATCTTTAAAATTCACACTCCCAAAACTAAATCCAGCAGTAAAACTAGATGCCTTTCTAGCGCAAGAATGTACAGGAAATCGATGTATTGCGCATTGTGAAGACCAAGACAAAAAACTCCTAAAAACGGTCGTAAAACCCGCTGAAAAAACAACCATTCTTATTGGCCCTGAAGGTGATTTTTCCAAGGAGGAAATTCAAAAAGCACTGGCAAAAAAATGGACAGCAGTCTCTTTGGGAGAAAGCAGGCTTCGCACAGAAACCGCTGCCTTGGTTGCCGTAAACTTGGTTTCTTTTTTAAATGCTTAACCGCACTTTCTAGTAGGCATCCCTACCCCCCTTTGCCGGGCTTTCAAACGAGCACCAGAGCCAAAAAGCCCTTTAAAAGTGTCCAGAATTTCACAAAAGAGTCCCGTATTTTACAAATTCACTGTTTTTAAATAACTGATATATAAGGTTTTAAAAATAAATATGTCCCGTATTTCTTGTTATCAAGAAATACGGGACAGTTCTTTTTTTATGGATTTCTAATTTTGGTTAAAATTAAAAACAAACCGTTATGAAACATTTATTTTTAAGCATTGCATTGCTATGTGCGCTTTCAACTTTCTCTCAAGAAACAACTGAAAAGACCATTAAAAAAAATGAAATTAAAATCAACCTCCCCTATTTTATTCTCGGCTTCCCAGAAATTACCTACGAACGGCTACTCACAGATCAAACAGTCTTAGGGGTTTCAGTGGCTTTCTCAATCGATAATAATAATTCAGCTTTTTATGATGATTCAGAAAACGATGGTAAATACAATTTTAGTTTGATTCCCTACTACAGAGTTTACTTTGAAATGAAGCCCAATACTAGTTTTTTTGTGGATGGAAATGCTGCCTTGTACTCTCAAAAAAAGACAGATGGTGATTTTTTTACCGATGAAAAAGAAGGGGGACTGGGTTTTGGATTTGGCTTTAATGTAGGGACTAAATACAAAACAAAAGGTGGATGGGTCGCTGAGCTCTCCTTTGGTTTCACCAGAACATTGATCAATACAGACAAACTCAACAAAGTCTTCCCAAGAGCGGGAATTCTTATTGGAAAAACCTTTTAATTATGAAAACACAACTCTTTACAACCCTCTTTTGGGGAAGCCTGCTTTTCTTGG
>ERZ1027296.192-NODE-192-length-9561-cov-5.394067_pt1 | contig 9561 bp, 9 predicted proteins | sample MGYA00520864_ERZ1027296 | MGnify/ENA primary metagenome ERZ1027296 (study PRJEB33307, sample SAMD00078851) | marine metagenome | biome: aquatic biome; feature: sea water; material: coastral sea water | place: Japan | collected 2015-01 | depth 1 m m ... | reverse complement strand
GGCTAAACCCATCCAGAAGCCACGCATCCACACGCCCATCCCAAACGGGCAGGGTTTCGCGCGCGTCACCAATCACTATGCGCGCATCCAACGTCGGCGTTTTAATCGTCCAACCATGTTTCAATTGAGCCAACATCTCTTCGGCCAATTCGCTTAACACAGGCCAATTGGCCAACGCCTGACGCATATCATCCAACGTCATTGGAAATGCTTCAAAGCTGGTGAAACGCAATGGCGTTTGAAACCCTGCATCAATCCACGCCTGCCACGTTGCCAACAGGTTTAATCCCGTGCCAAACCCCAATTCACCCACATGAAACCCATCGCGGAATCGATTTGGTAAATCGTTGCCGTCCAGAAAAACAAAATGGGTTTCTGCCAGTCCATCATTTATCGAAAAATAGGGATCATCAAATTCATGGGCAATGGGGATCTTCCCGTCGCGCCATTCAATTTGCGCGTTTTTAATCTGGTCGCTCATATGTATTTGCCTTAAATGATATCAAACTCTAACCCCAAAGGTTTCGAAATGACAGTGACCAATTCACATGATGTGCTGATTGTTGGTGCGGGAATTTTTGGCCTGTCCTGTGCATACGCCTGCGCACGTGCGGGGCTGTCTGTCTTGGTGATAGATGCAAATACGGTTGGTGGCGGTGCTTCGGGGGGGATTGTTGGTGCATTGGCACCCTATACCCCCGATCAATGGCATGCGAAAAAACAATATCAATTGGACGCGCTGGCATCCGCGCAAAAACATTGGGCGACTGTGGATAAACTGTCCTGCATTTCATCTGGATATGGGCGCATTGGTCGCCTGTCGCCGATCATGGATGAACGCACATATAATCTGGCCCAAACACGTCACATCGAAGCACAAAAAAACTGGGGTAATTTTAAATGGGACGTCATTGAAAAACACCCATTGGTTACATCAGATGCGGCACCGTTTGGTTTGATACATGATACATTATCTGCGCGTATTTACCCATCCAAGGCCTGTGCATCATTGTCCCGTGCATGTGAACGACTGGGCGTTACCTTTCGTGAAAACACCCGCGTTACTGGATTTGATACAGGCAAAGTTTTCGGCTCATGGGGCGAAGAACACGCCAAGTCCATCATCCTCGCTGGCGGCTTTGAGGGTTTCCACCTGCTCGACTACCATTTTGGCACCCAAATGGGATCAGGGGTAAAGGGACAGGCGGCGTTGTTGGATATTAACATGGGCGCATCCCCACAAATTTACGCAAACGGCGTGTATATTATTCCCCACGCCGATGGCACAACCAGCGTTGGTTCAACATCGGAAAACAAATGGGGACAACCATATGAAATCGATCATCTGTTGGATGAAGTGGTTGCGAAAGCGCGTGCAATATGCCCAACGCTCAAAGATGCGCCAATCATTAAGACATGGGCAGGGCTACGCCCCAAGGCACGCCGCCGCGATCCATTGCTAGGCCCTATCGATGGTGTGGACGGTGTATTTGCCGCGATGGGCGGTTTCAAAATCGGCTTCGGCTTGGCTCATAAAATCGGTTTTACGCTGGCGGATTTCGTTTTGGGCAAGGATGTGAACCTCCCCAAAAGCTTTACCATCGCACATCATTTAGAATAACTATTTTTCAGCCTGTAAAATATCCAAAATCTGCTGCGCCCATTCGCCAAGGATCGGAATGAAATCCAATTCCCCCAGCATGGAAATAAACAGGGCAACCAACACGGTTGCCCCCACGACAGACCCCAAACCAAACGCCAATCCACGCACCACCTGAAACCAAATCAACCCGATCCAGCTGTCATGCGCGCGCACGAACTTATGCTGGTTCAGCTTGCGCACTTCGGCCAATAATTGGCCTGCTTCTGATGGTTGTTCGTCGCTCAATATTCCACGCCAATTTGCGCCTTAACGCCTGAACGGAACGGGTGTTTGATCAATTCCATTTCCGTCACCATATCGGCGATTTCAATCAGCTCTTCCTTGGCATTGCGGCCTGTAATCACAACATGCGTCATCTCTGGTTTTTCTTCGACCAGAAACTCAACAACGTCGTTGATGTCCACATAATCGTAACGCAACGCGATGTTTAACTCGTCCAGCAACACCATAGAATTCTTGGGATCACGGATTAAATCCTTGGCTTTTTCCCACGCGGCTTGCGCCATTTCGGTATCGCGTGTTTTATCCTGTGTTTCCCATGTAAATCCTTCACCCATGGTGTGGAATGAACAGATATCGGTAAACCGTTCCAAAATCATATCACGCTCGCCCGTGGACATGCCGCCCTTGATGAACTGGACAACGGCGGATTGCATTCCATGTGCGATGTGGCGGAAAATCATCCCAAACGCGGCGGTGGATTTGCCCTTACCCTTGCCAGTATGCACAATGATCAAGCCGCGTTTGTCGGTCTTGGTCGCCATAATCTTATCACGTGCAGCCTTCTTCTTGGCCATTTTCATTGCGTGACGTTCTGTATCTTCGCTCATGGGATTATCCTCCTGTTAGATTATATTTTGGCACATCGTGCGTGGTTTGTAACCGTTCAAATTCATAACAATTCCTCGATCCGCGCACGCGCTGAATTTGATTTCGGGCTCCACATGCCGCGATCAATCGCCTCTTGTAATCGCTCTGCCATTTCTCGCAACGCCGCTGGATTGTGGCGTTCGATAAATTCACGCGTATCATCATCTTCGATAAACGCGGCCTCGGCCATGTCAAAATGGTGGTTTTTCACTGCACCCGTTGTCGCCGCAAAGGCGAATAAATAATCCAACGTCGCCGCCATCTCGAACGCGCCCTTATACCCATGGCGTTTAACCCCATCGATCCACTTTGGGTTCACAACACGCGAACGCATCACACGCCCAATTTCCTCGTCCAATGTGCGGATAACTGGGCGCTCGGGGCGGGAATGATCGTTGTGATAAATCGGGCGATCGCGTCCCTGCAACGTTGAAACAGCCGCCGCCGCGCCGCCTTCAAACTGATAGTAATCATCGCTGTCCAAAATATCATGCTCACGATTATCTTGGTTCTGCACCACAGCCTCTACCTGTGACAGGCGCGTTTCCAACGCCGCCCGCGCAGGCGCGCCCTCGGCATCCTTGCCGTATGCGTATGATCCCCATTCCAGATAGCTATCTGCCAAATCGGCCTTATTCGCCCACAGCTTCTCATCAATCATCGCCTGCAATCCCGCGCCATAGGCACCGGGCTTTGATCCAAACACACGAAATGCATTGCCTTCGGCGCGAAATTTCGCCGCCGCTGGATTCATATCGTCGGGTTCATCCATTTCCATCACCGCGCGTGCGGCACTGTCGACCAATGCCATTTGCTGTGGAAACGCATCACGGAAAAATCCAGAAACACGCAATGTCACATCCACACGCGGACGGTCCAATACACTGACGGGAATAACCTCAAACCCAATCACACGACGGTTGGCCGCATCCCATTGCGGCTTCACCCCCATCAACGCCAAACACTGTGCAATATCATCACCACCCGTTCGCATGTTTGCGGTTCCCCACGCGGTCAACAACATTGCTCGTGGCCAGTCACCATGATCTTGCAGGTGTTTTTCGATCAATAAACTTGCACTTTTCCAACCTAGCGCCCAAGCCGTGGGTGTTGGCACCGCACGGCTATCGACAGAATAAAAGTTCCGCCCAGTCGGCAAAACATCCAATCGTCCGCGCGTTGGTGCACCGGATGGTGCAGGGGGAATAAATTTGCCATTTAATACATCTAACAGCCCAGTGCGTTCTGCATGGCCACAACTGGCAACAATGGGGCGAATGTGGTCACGAATGCCATCCAAAACGATTTGTGCATTCGGCCAATCCCCAACAGGGGCTCCATCCAGCAATTCAGCGGCTAAAATTTCAATCCGTTCAATCGTATCGCCATTCGTGCGCCAAGTATCCGTGCTAACAGCCTGTAAAGCATCAACTTTCGGCCCTTGGTATTTTTCACCCATAGGGCAATCCAACGGATCGAACCCAAGCTCAAGATCATCCGCTAACGCCCTCTGAAGGCTGGCTTTTTCACCTTTGCCATCACCACGCGGCACACGGGCCAATGCAATGGACAGATCGCGTTCTAAACGCCCCGTTGGTGATGTGCCAAACACATGTAAACCATCGCGAATTTGCGCTTCTTTCAGCTCGCACAGGTACTCATCCAACTTGGCCAAATCATTGTCTTGATCATCACCTTCCATACCCGCATCCTGATCAATTCCAGTCGCAGATGTCAGCGCCAAAATCTCGCGGCGCAGATGATCCAAACGGCGCGGATCAACCCCAGCCGCCTCGTAATATTCATCAACCAGCGCTTCCAAATCTTTCAGCGGCCCATATGTCTCTGCGCGGGTCAGTGGCGGCGTCAGGTGATCGACAATTACTGCACTAATCCGACGTTTCGCCTGTGTGCCCTCGCCAGGGTCGTTTACGATGAACGGATACGCATTGGGCGTCGCCCCAATCACGACCTCGGGCCAACATTCACCTGACAATGCAATCGCCTTACCTGGCAACCATTCCAAATTCCCATGCTTGCCCATATGCACCAAGGCATGTGAACCAAACGCATGACGCAGGTAAAAATAGAACGCCAAATAATTATGCGGTGGTACCAAATCTGGCGAATGATATGTATCCTTGGGGTCGATATTATATCCACGCGCTGGCTGTACCCCAACACAAACATTCCCAAACTCAAAGATGGATAATGCAAACCCATCATCACCAAAGAACGGGTCGGTATCTGGCGCACCCCAACGATCGGTAATCTGATCACGCACGGCCAAAGGCAGTGCTTTGTAATAGGCCATGTAATCGTCCAGCGTCATCCGCTGTCCGCCAGCCCGTTCCGTACGATCCGTCAGCCAATTGGTTGGTCCAGCGGTGATAATTGACATCAAATCATCCGATGTTGTCGGCGCATTTTGCACATCCATCCCATCATCTGTACATGCCGCTAACATATCCACGGTGGCCTGTGGTGTATCCAACCCAACCCCATTTGCCAAACGCCCATCCTTGTTCGGATAGTTTGCCAAGATCAGGGAAACCTTTTTGTTGGGCGCATCCACATCGCGCAACGTAGCCCAATTTTTCGCTAAATCTGCCACATATTCAACACGATCACCACGGGCACGATAACTGCCAATCGGGCATTCCGTGGCTTCGTCAAAAAACGCTTCACCTTTGAATGAAATCGCACGGGTCAACACACGCCCATCAACTTCTGGCAGGGATACATTCATCGCAATGTCGCGTGCAGACAGGCCATTTAATCCCTCTTCCCACGCGGCCTCTGATGAACCTGACAGCACAACCTGAAACACAGGTGCGCGCCCTGCGGCTGGCATGACCAAAGGATTAGAATTGCTTGCATTCACGGCCCCTTGATCGGGCGATCCAACAGCAAAACTGGTGCAATTCAAAATGATATCAGGGGGTGCCTGCTCAAACAAACCCTGCAACGTGGCAACTGACAACGGATCCTTCAAGGATGCCACAAATATTGGCATTGGGTTCAAACCACGACGCAACAACGCTTTGATCAACCGATTAATCGGATGCAATCCCGCCCCCTGCACCAAGGCACGATAAAATGTAATTGGTACGACAGGTGCATCATCTGTCCAAGCGTCGCGTAAAACTTGTAAATCAGTGATGCCAACACCGGGCCAATACAGCCCCGCCTTCAACAACGGTTTGGCGGGATCGGGGCGTTCCGTCTCCGCCAAAATTGCCTGCGCATACAACAGGAAATTATTTGAATTTTCTGGCCCACCCTCAACCATATAGGCCCACAAGGCCTCCCAATCGGTGCGTTCACAGGTCGATAAACGCCACAATTCTTCATCGGGCTTATCATCGCCGGGCAGGGCAATAAACATTACCCCCGCCGCACCCAATCGCGCGGCGTATTGTTCCAGCCCATATTTCCAATATCCAACACCACCCAAAACCCGTGCAATCACGATTTTGGATTTGGATGCGCAATCATCAATGTGCAAATCCACAGACATCGGATGGTTCAAATGTGTCAGGTTCGCCAGACGCAAACTGGACGCTAAATTTAAACTTGAACGTGCCTCTGACAACGCGGCCAGTTCGGTATCCGCCGCTGAAATAAACACGATGTCCGCTGGCGTCTGACCCAAATCAACCGCTTCGGTTCCGTCGTCAATTTGGCCTGGTGTGGCGGCAAGTAGATGCATTTTTCAAACCTGTTCAGAGTATTAATTCAGCGCCTTGTGCATGCACAGGCTTAGGGGGTCTTCGACGTAATCACCAAACGGTGGACAGAATTCAAAACCGTATTTCTTGTACATCGCTTGCGCAGCGTCCAAGCCAACACCCGTTTCCAAATACATTTGCGTGAAACCTAGTTCACGCGACAGCGCGATCAAATGTTCCAAAATATGCTGTGCCACCTTTTTTCCACGGGCGGCGGGATCAACGAACATGGATTTCACTTCTGTATAATCGGCGCGCCGCGCAATCGCGCCACAGCCTTGTGTTACACCGTCAACCTTGCCTACGAAAAAGGAAATGTCGGGCGTACACAGGGCATCAATTGACAGGAAATGGCAACTTTCGGCAGGGTACATTTCCGTCATCAACGCATGGCTTTGCTCCAACAACGCAACCGCCGCTGGGTCACGCGGATCACAAGGTTCAACGGTCACGGTCATGCAGTCAGTGCCGCCGTAATCGCGGCATGATCTAAACCAGCCTGTCCAATTACAACCAGCTTTGTTTCACGCGGTGCGGAACCAAATGGCTGATCAAAATAGGTATCAACACGCGGCCCAACGGCCTGAATCGTCATACGCATCGGTTTGCCTTCAACGGCAATAAATCCCTTAAGTCGCAAAATGTCATGTTCGCGAATGATATCCGCCACACGTTCTGCGAACGTAACTGGATTAACCACCTCGCCACGCGTTACAACGAAACTTTCGAACTCGTCGTGATCATGATCGTGGTGATGATGGTGCTCATGTTCATGCTCATGGTCGTCATGATCATCATGATGGTCGTCGTTGTGGTCATGGTGGTGATGATGCACTTCGTGTCGCGCATCCATGTCATCCTCTGCACCAATCCCTTGGCCCAGCAAAACATCAACAGGCAACACACCCATGGATGATTTCACAACCTGCACCGCATCGCGGCTTGATCCTTTAAGATCGGAAATAATCTTGGCGCTTTCGGTGTCATTCAACAGATCAGATTTGTTCACAACAATCATATCTGCACATGCAATTTGATCTTCGAACAATTCGGACAATGGCGTTTCATGATCCAGATTTTCATCCATCGCACGCTGCGCATCGACAGCCGCCACATTATGGGCAAAACGCCCCTCGGTCACGGCCTTGCCATCAACCACGGTCACAACACCATCCACGGTTACCTTGGTGGAAATCTCGGGCCAGTTAAACGCGCGGATCAATGGTTGCGGCAATGCCAAACCAGATGTTTCAATCACGATGTGATCCGGCTTGTTTTCACGTTCCAACAGCTTGGTAATCGTCGGCACAAAATCATCGGCCACGGTGCAACAGATACACCCGTTGGACAGCTCCATGATATCATCTTCGGTGCATGTCTCGTCGCCACATCCCTTAAGGATGTCACCATCCACGCCCAGATCGCCAAACTCGTTGATGATCAACGCAATGCGCTTGCCCTGTGCATTTTGCAACATGTGACGGATCAGCGTGGTTTTCCCCGCGCCCAGAAACCCCGTAACAACCGTTGCTGGTATTTTTTGTGCCATGATTTTTTCCAATCCGTTTTATTCGTCATATTAAATTGCGTGAACATCCACAACGGGCTAGGAATGCCCAATGGACGTCACACATAAACTTCACATCTGCTCTACGTGTCTGAAAGACACTGAAGCAAACCCTCGCGGCGAAACGTTGGCGGCCGAATTGCGCCAACTGTTTGCCAAATCAGATGATGATGCGATCCGTGCGATTTCCATTGAAACCGTGGAATGCATGTCCATGTGCGATACACCAACATCCCTGTCATTTCGCGCGGCGGATAAGGCCGCATATTTATTCTCTGGCATTGACCCAAACCTTGATCACGATGACATTCTGGCCTTCGCCAAATTATACACGGCATCATCTGACGGCTGGATCGAGGACGCCCGCCCCTGCGGACGCCTTCGTTTTTGCTTAACGGGGCGCATCCCCGCCTGATTATTCCACAGTGATGGTTTTAGTTGCTTCTACGGTAATGCCACCGACGGCTAATGGACTGTGTGTATTTGAATTCAGCGTCACAGACACTGTAACCTCACCACTTGGCAATTCACCAATATGCACCCATGGCCCATAAAGACGCCCCAATTTTTCACCATTTATATACACATGTGCATGACCAGTATTTGGAACATGCTCTTGATTTACCGCCATCGGCGTGAATGTAAAATTGTGTGGGATCAGCTGCAAATTCCAACCCACGGTCGTGTCTTTATACAACTCAATCTCAACGCTGGGGGCTGGGCCTGCACCGTTTTCCAGCAACACTGAATGATCGTGGGCGTCGTGATCGTGCGCGGCACCATTACCTGTTTCATGGCTGGTTTCTGTGTGAGGATGGCTTTCTAATTCGGCACCAGTGCTTAGCGCCAACAGAAATCCAATGCCGACACCAAAAAACAGGCCGATGAATAGCAACATAAATTGGCGCATCTTATGCTTTGCCCTCTGTATTCCAGAGGTGCGCTGCCAACCGACCCAACACAACCCACGCCGCCATGCCAACACCCAATGCGTTACCTCCAAACAAGCCACCTAATTCTGGCGGAACGCCACCGTGGAATTTGTCTGGATGTGGTGCGCCAATCACATGTGGTGCCAACAGCAACACAACCGCTGCACCCCATGCCATCCATGATCGTCCAAACGCGATCAGCCACAACGCTAACGCCGTCGCACCAACCGTGCCAAACCACCAAACTTGGCGTGCGCCAACATCTGCGGCTGATGATCCAGGTAATTCAGGTGGCAACCCAATCGCAGGCGCAAAATGCACCGCGATGAAACCGGCCAAACCCCAAATGATGCCCGAACGTGTCGAAATCGCATGACCTTGCTCGCTGGCAAACGCCATGCCCGCAACCATCATCAAGGCATAGCCCGTGTAAATCAGTGCGGCGAATAAAATGCTTAACCCATCGCGCATTGCGTCAAATTGATAGCTCGGCCCATGGGATGAACTGCCAGCGGTGACGCTGTGAACCAATTCACCACCCTCGAACATTTCCGCATGCAACAAATGTGGTTGCACAAACGCCAATTGCAGCAAGGCGGCAATCAGCCCCGCTGCAAAACCAGCGAACAACGCGCTGGTTACAATTCTGTAAAGCATGGCTTAGTGGCAGGGAAAGCCAGTTGCGTGACGCGTGTCATGTGCCGCATCATGCAATGTTGCCGCCTGAAGGTGGCCCGCAACGATCATCACGGTCAAACCGATCAATGCAGCAAATACGATTTGCGCTGTTGATGTGTT
>ERZ1027296.187-NODE-187-length-9645-cov-8.021481_pt1 | contig 9645 bp, 10 predicted proteins | sample MGYA00520864_ERZ1027296 | MGnify/ENA primary metagenome ERZ1027296 (study PRJEB33307, sample SAMD00078851) | marine metagenome | biome: aquatic biome; feature: sea water; material: coastral sea water | place: Japan | collected 2015-01 | depth 1 m m ... | reverse complement strand
CAACACACAAATCAAACACGCGTGATTTGCAGCATTTGTCTTAATATTGGGTTTGATTAGCAACGCATTGCCGCTATGTACGCTGCACAGCATTGAGGGATTAACATGATTTATCGGGTCGTTCTAGCGATTGGCTTGCTCCTAATGGCGGCATGTACACAGGGTACCGGCTCCAATACCGGGCCCGGAGAGCGCCCGTTGCGTCCGATATATGTCATTAAACCCTCGGATGCAGCGCGTATCCAATATAGCATTTTAGATGGTATAAACAGCCTTCGGCGCGCAGGTGAACTGCAAACCTTGATCTTCAATGCCAAGCTCAACGCCGCTGCCGCCACACATGCGCGCGATATGGCGGTACAAAACCGCGCCTGGCATTTTGGCTCGGATGGGTCCTCTCCGCTCGACCGTATGGAGCGCGTCGGATATGAAGGCACGCTTCTGGGCGAAAATATTTCCGAAACCTTTGAATCAGAACTTGAGACTCTCGCAGCTTGGATGGAGACCCCGGCCACGCGGACGATCATCCTCGCGCCAGACGCGCAGGAAATGGGTTTTAGCTGGTATCAAGAACCAGGTGGCAAAATTTGGTGGACTTTAGTCACAGGCATAGAGGCGCCAAATTAGAACATAACGCGCGACTCTGCGATGCCAGTTACGCCCGCCAGACGGACGCTAGGGATAAATCCAAATTGGCGTGCCGATATCAACCATGGCATAAATTTCTTCAATTTCACGGTTACTCACAGCCACACATCCCCAGGTCCAATCTTTGAAAAAGAAGCGATAGGAGCGGGGCGTTCCGTGTATAAAGATATCACCGCCTGGACTTCGCGTTCCAGCGGCCCATCGATCAGCCGCATTGGGATAAGATATGCCTACAGATAGGTGAAATTGGCTGTTGGGATTTTTGCGATCAATGACATATTGCCCCTCTGGGGTTTTTCCATCGCCTTCAAATTGTTTATGACCAATGGGGGCAAAGCCCAATTTAAAGTCATATTCTTTGAGAACCGTATTCCCTTGCAACAGGAACATGCGGCGGTCCGCTTTATATAAAACCAAAGCTGTCGCTTTCGGGAGATCGGTCCGCACAACGGGCTTGGGATCAGAACAGGCTGCCAAGACCAACGCGGCGCACAACATCGCGACAATTTTAAAAACTCTCATTGCACACACCCCAAGTCACCTGGCCCATCTCTACCTTAGGATTACTAAAATACAACTCATCAATCTTGAGCCATGCGTTCCTCAATCGCCTTAAGTCGGGCCAAAACCTCGTCGCGATAGGTATCTGTTTTTTGATCTGCTTCTTCAGAATGGGCGTCCTGCATAGAGTTTACAATCAAACCCACCAGCAAGTTCACCACAGCAAAAGTTGTCACCATGATGAAGGGCACGAAAAACGCCCAAGCATAGGGGTATACTTCCATCACCGGGCGCACGATGCCCATCGACCAACTTTCCAATGTCATGATCTGAAATAAGGAATAGGCCGACTGTGCAAGCGAGCCAAACCATTGCGGAAAATCGGTGCTAAAGAGCTGTGTTGAAATCACCGAGCCAATGTAAAAAATAATCCCCATCAACAAAAAGACGGACGCCATACCCGGCAAGGCGGTGATGAACCCCTCAACCACCCGGCGCAAGCGCGGTGCCACCGAAACCACGCGCAAAATACGCAAAATGCGCAAAGACCGCAGAACCGACAGGCTCTGAGCGGCTGGAACAAGTGACACCGCAACAATCGCAAAATCAAAGATATTCCAGCCATCGCGGAAAAACCTCAAGCGGTAAACCAACAGCTTCAAAACCAACTCCACCACAAATATTGCCAAGCACATGCGATCCAAAAATCCAATCAGCAAGCCAACCTTCGCCATGGCCATGTCAGACGTCTCTAACCCAAGAATGACCGCATTAAACAAAATAACGGCAGTAATAAATTTACGGACCCCCGCTGACTCGAGGATTGTTTGAAGAGATGTCATCGACATTTTAAACCTTGCTGAAATGGGCAACAGTCTCGATATGCGGTGACCATCTAAATTGATCAACCACTTCAATCCATTTTAGCAAATAACCGCCGTTACAGAGCAAGGCCGCATCACGAGCAAAGCTGACAGGGTTGCAGGACACCATCGCAATATCGCGCAAGTCGCTTTGCGCCAATTGCCCGACTTGCTGTTCTGCGCCAGCGCGAGGTGGGTCGATAATAGCAGCATTGAACGGTTTTAAATCCGTGTGATCGACCGGATTGCGAAACAAGTCACGGGTCGAGGTTGTGACACTCTTGATTCCCTGCGTATGACGCACGCCATGGGCCAAAGCCTCAAGCAGCCCGGCGTCATTCTCAAAGCAATGCAACGTCGCCACATCCGCCAGAGGCAATCCCAATGTGCCAGCGCCCGAGAAGAGATCTATCACCCGATCCGCCCCCGCCAATGCACGCGCAACTGCCGATTGGAGCGCTCGCTCACCCGCCTGCGTGGCTTGTGCAAATGCCCTTGGCGGTGGAGATATTGTCACGCGGCCAAAGGTCAATTGCGGTGCCTGATGCTGGCAAATGATTTCATTTCCCACCGACAGCCGCGCAATTCCATTGGTTCCAGCCCATTGGGCAAATGGACCAAAATCTATGTCTGCGAGATGATCCAATCCCTCAACTGAGACATCAACCCCCCGATCCGTCGCCAATACCCAAAAGCCAAGCTGGCCTTTGCGAGATCCAAATTGTGCTGTAAATTGCTCAAGTGCCGGTATGATGTTCATGATCTCAGGCACCAAAACCCTACAGGGCTCAATCGGCTGAATCGTGTCGCTGGCCTTACCAAAAAAGCCAACCGTTGCACCCTTCTTTGTGCGCCGGCCTGTGAGTTTGGCGCGGCGCCGGGAATTTTCAGGCGATGTGTGAAGCGCTTGGACTTTCGCTGTGATCCCCTGGGCCGCCAAGGCCCGCAGCACAACCTCTTGTTTCCACTGCGCCACAAAATCAGGATGTGCATGATGCAATGCGCAGCCCCCACAGCGCTTATACGCGCGGCACAGCGGGGTGATGCGATGCTCAGAGGGTGTGACAATTCGTGTATCTTGCAACCGGTCACCCTGCAAATCCCCGGAAACCACCTCACCGGGCAAGGCACGATCAACAAAAATTGGTCCTGCGGCCAAACCATCGCCCAGGTGCCCTAAACGCTCGATTGTGAGTTCCATTAGGTCTCTTCCATTGCCAAAAAGCCACCAGACTGGTGCTTCCAAAATCCAGCGTAGGCCCCATCGGCTTCTAACAGGCTGGCATGAGTTCCCTGTTCTACAATGCGGCCCTCGTCAAGCACCACGATGCGATCCATATGCGCAATGGTTGACAGGCGATGCGCAATTGCAATCACAGTCTTGCCGCTCATCACACGGTAAAGTGTTTCAAGAATGTCTGCCTCCACCGCACTGTCCAGCGCTGAAGTGGCCTCATCCAGAACCAAAATCGGCGCATCTTTCAAGATCACCCGCGCCAAAGTAACCCGCTGCCTTTGACCACCTGAGAGCTTCACACCTCGCTCGCCGACCCGCGCATCATAGCCTTTGCGCCCCTCGAGATCTTCCAGCTGCAAGATAAATTCATGCGCTTCTGCCTTTTTCGCCGCCTCGATTATTTCTTCCTCAGTCGCTCCGGGTCGACCGTAAAGAATATTATCGCGCACCGAGCGGTGCAGCAAAGAGCTGTCTTGCTGCACCACACCAATTTGCGCCCGCAAACTATCCTGTGTGACTTGGGAAATATTTTGGCCGTCAAAATAAATGGCCCCAGCTTCCGCCTCATAGAACCGCAGCAATAGCTTAATGAGTGTTGATTTCCCTGCACCGCTGGCTCCGACGACCCCAAGACGCTCACCTGGCTTGATCTCAAGCGAAACATTCTCAAGCCCACCAAAATCCTTGCCATAGCGATGTGTAAGATTGGCAACTGAGATATGCGCCGCTTGCATCTGCAACTCCTGAGCGCCCGGCGCATCAACCAGGTCAATGGGTGCAGAGATTGTCTCCATACCCTCGCGAATAACGCCCATTTCTCTGAAAAGCGTGGTTAGAGCCCACATGATCCAATGGGACATGCCGCTCATCCGCAGGGTCAGAGCGGCACCAGCGGCGACCACACCCACATCCGCGCTGCCGATGCTCCAGAGGTAAATGCCCCACCCCACAACGCTGACGACCAAAAACCCATCAAGCAAGATGAGGCCAAATTCCATCGTCGTGTAAAGCCGCATTTCCTTTTGAAAAGTTACACGCGCCTCTTCAATTGCCTCGGTCCCATAATTCAGCTCTTGATTGTTCTGCGAGAACATTTTGACCACATGAATATTGGTGTAGCTGTCCACCACACGCCCCGTCACAGCACTGCGCGCATTCGACGCCGCCGCCGATGCGGGGCTGACGCGCCGCACAGTCCATAAGACCAAAGCAAAATACAGCACCGTCCATATCCCAAGCGGGATCATTAACCGAGGATCAGACTCCCCCAATAGAAAAAATGCCCCAATCAAATAGACAAAGGAAAACGTCACCGCATCAATCAGCTGATAGACAAGTTCGCCGGTCGCAGGTGGGGTTTGCATGATCCGGTTGGCAATGCGCCCTGCGAAATCATTTTCGAACCATCCCACAGATTGCCCCAACACATGACGATGCGCGCGGTAACGCACCAAAGTACCCACATTTGGCAAAATCGTATTGTTGAGCAAAAGGGTTGAAAGCGTCTCTATCAGCGGTCGGATCAACAGGGTAAATCCGGTAACCAAAGCAAGCTCTGCCCAATGATTGTTCCAAAACTCAGAGGGTGTTGCTTCGGTCATCAGCACAATCAGTCGCGCGAAATACCAGATCAGAAAAATCTGGACCGCGGCAACAAGCATTTGAAACAAGGCAGAAAAGCAAAATATCGTTTTGAACGGGCGCAGATAGTCACGCAAAAAGGCCAAAAGCGCGCGCGGTGGGCGATTGCTGACGGGGTAGGGTTGATAGGGATCAACCAATCTTTCAAAAAATCTAAACATAGCCGCGCAGAATACTGTGGCTATGCTTTTTTGCAAACCATTTCACCCGAGGCCGTCCAAATGCACCAATATTTCATCTTTGGTCAGCTGCATATCCCGTGCAATCCAAATGTCTTGTGCACGCTTTAAAGCCGCCCCAAGCGCAGGGCCTTGATACTTAGGCATTAAATCGACCGCTGAAACTGGGCAAACAGATTGGGCGCCGCGGCGCACCGCCTCTTGCTCCGCCGCTGTGACCCTCTGCTCTGTCCAGGCCGCACGCAGCAGCCAAGACGACCAGCCCGGTGCCGCGCCCAGCGCATATCCATGCGCCAAGGGTTTTGCCGTATTTTGTCCGTGAAACCGCAGCGCCTCAACCCGGCGTGCCTGTAAATTTGACAGCCGTAAACAGTCTTGGACCGCCTCACCACCCAGACAAGCCAGACGGCGAAGAGCGTCGGGAGCAAGCCCCTGCTCTAGGTCTACCAAAAGCGAAACCGAGCGCGCTGACGCTCCTGGCAGCACGCGCCCCAAGATCCCAGATGCCTCCATGGCAGACAGCGCTGGCGCGGGATCGGCGGCGGCCAATAGTTTGAGCAGCTCGGCACCAATCCGTTCTTTTGAAATCCGCTCCAAACCCGATTGCAGAGCCGCACAGGCTGCAAGTGCCTGTGCATCAACGCCGTCAAGAGGCTCACCGTACCAGGCCCAAAACCGAAAGAACCGCAAAATACGCAAATAGTCTTCCGCAATCCGGGCCTGCGGCTCACCAATAAAGCGCAACCTGCGCGCTTTTGCATCGTCTAGCCCATCCAAAGGGTCGATCACATGGCCCGACGCCTCTGCATAGAGCGCATTCATCGTGAAATCGCGGCGTGCAGCATCTTCTTCAAGTGATGTGCCAAAGATAACCTCAGCGTGCCGACCATCGGTGGTCACATCTTTGCGAAATGTTGTGATTTCGTAAGATTTTCCACCCATCAAAAACGTCAATGTTCCATGATCTGCGCCGGTATCGACAACCCCTATGCCATGGGCTTGAGCAATCTGCCGCATCTGATCTGGCTCTGCGTCACTGGTCAAATCAATATCCGTTGCCACAACTCCCATCACCGCATTGCGAATACAACCGCCCACATACAAGAGCCGCGCGCCAGACTCCTCGAAGGCCGCAAAAAGCGGCGCTAAGATCTGGATATCAAGCGTGCTGGGATCAACTCTCATAACGGATCCAACTGATCGGCCAAACCGCGCAATATCCGCGCGGTTGCGCCCCAAATGTAATACGGCCCGTAAGGAACGCAATAATAAGAGCGCCTCTGCCCGCGCCAGTGTCGCGACTGAACTTGGAAATTGCGCTCCATCATCACATGAGACAGGGGCACTTCAAACACCTCAGCCACCTCGCCGGGGTCCGCCTTGACCACCCAGGGCGTGCGGATCCAGCCAATGGTTGGAGTGATATTAAACCCCGTCACCGTTTCATGCGCAGGCAATTGCCCCAGGATTTGTACCAAGGATGGATCCAGCCCGGTTTCCTCATAGGCTTCGCGCAGCGCTGTGGCTGAAATATCCGCATCACCCACATCGCGCTTACCGCCGGGAAAGGCAATCTGGCCGGGATGAGAGGACAAATGGGCCGCACGTTTGGTTAGAACCACATGAACGCCAGAGGGGCGCTCAATCAAAGGCACCAAAACACCGGCCTCTTTCTTCGCTGTCCCGAGCCCAGACGCCCCCGGATTAAGATCGTAATCCGACGAGGTGCCACCCGGCCGCGCCAGGGCGCGGAGAATATCAGCTTGTTGCGGAATCATTTTCAATGGGGGTTTGGGCCTCAAACCCCAGTGTATCGGGATCAAAGCTGTAATGCGCGCCGCAAAACTGGCAATCAGCGGTGACTTTGTTGTCATCGGTGGTCATATGCGCGATGTCTTTGGCCGAGTAAATTGACAGGCTTTGGCGCACACGATCAGACGAACAGGTGCAGCCAAAGATGACAGGTTGCGTGTCATATACCCGCGGTTGCTCCTCATGAAACAAACGAAGCAGCAATTGCGTCGGCTCAATGGATGGTCCGACCAGCTCGAGCTGATCGACGGTATCGAGCAAAATATTCGCCCGGTTCCAGTTTTCACTCCCATCTGAATCCAAAAGATCCTCCGCCGAGAGCAAACCATCTTCACCCTGTGGCGCGTCTGAGGTCACATGCGACCCTGCCGCAGGCATATGTTGCAACATAACGCCGCCGGCGCGCCAACCATCGGTGCCATCCGCTTCCTGCGAGTAACCAAATGCCAAAGAAAAGCGGGTCGGTATTTGTTCGGATTGCGCAAAATAGGCCTCCGCACAGGCAGAAAGAGAAGCTCCAGCAATCGGGGTGATCCCTTGATACGGCTGCATATCCTGACCTTGATCGATCAATATAGCAAAATACCCATTGCCAATCTGATCAAAGCCCGGTGCTGCTGTATCCAGCGTCTCTGCATCATAGCTTGCATAGGCCCGAATACGCGCCGGCGCGCCATCTTCTGTCGGGCCATAGTAGTCCGTTGCAATCAAACGCACCGCACCGCTGCCACGCACTTGCAGCGAGAGTTTCCAGCGCAGCTTAATGCTTTCACCAATCAATGCCGTGAGCAAAGCCATCTCTGCCACCAATGCCTCAACCACAGATGGGTAATCATGCTGCGCAAGCACCTGATCCAATACACCATCAAGCCGCGCGACGCGGCCACGAATGTCGGATGCGTCCAATTGAAACGGTAAAACCGTATCGTCCCAGCTAATTTTTGCAGTTTGCGTCATGATCACTTTCCATAGATTGGCCTTGCCTTAAACTGTCCATATAAGCGCGTCTAGGCTGACACCACGTTTTGGAGAGAAGATTGCTACGTTTTGGCACCACACCAGACGCCCATCGCCGCTACAAGCGACGCCCCGGCGCCTATGCCATTTTGCCTTATAAAGGCGGGCTTTTAGCGACCTATCAAGGCGGACGAAATCAAGAATATCAACTGCCTGGCGGTGGTATAGATCTGGGCGAATCACCGCTTCATGCCTTGCATCGTGAAGTCTTCGAAGAGACCGGCTGGTGCATCACGCAGCCGCAGGTATTTTTTCGCTTTAAAGTCTTCAGCTTTATGCCGGACTACGATCTTTGGGCAGAGAAGATTTGCACCATCTATGTCGCACGCCCCGTCTATCGTAAATCCAGCCCCTCAGAACCCGATCATCATCCTGTTCTTTTGCCGATTGACGTCGCCCTGAGCGCTCTGGCCAGTGAAGGCGATCGTCATGCGGTGGCCAAGTTTTTCGGCGCGCGCCACCTTAAACCTTAGATAATCAAATCCACCATCGCCTCATCTCCTGTGATGTCCCGAATAGACATGCCAGCCGACTCAAGCCGCTCCGATAAGAGCGCGAAATTCTCTGGCTTCGAGGTTTCAATTCCAAGCAAAACCGTCCCGAAGTTGCGCGCAGATTTTTTGAGATATTCGAAACGCGCAATATCATCATCCGGCCCCAAGAGACCCAAAAAGTCCTTAAGTGCCCCAGGGCGTTGCGGCAGGCGCAAAATAAAATATTTCTTCACGCCGGCATAGCGCTGGGCCCGTTCTTTCACCTCTGGCAATCTTTCAAAGTCAAAATTGCCGCCCGAGGAGACGCAGACCACGGTTTTGCCTTTGATCTTATCTTTTATGTCTTTCAACGCGTCCAAAGCCAGGGCTCCTGCTGGCTCCAAAACAATGCCTTCTGTATTCAGCATGTCCAAAATTGTGGTGCAAATTCTATCCTCGGGGATATCCAGCACATGATCCGCATCAATACCCTTGAGCGCGGCAAAGGTATTCACACCAATCTGTGCCACCGCTGCCCCATCGACAAATGTATCCACCTGCGCAAGCGCAACAGGGGCACCAGCTTGAACCGCCGCAGCCAGGCTTTTGCCGCCAGTGGGTTCTACATAAAAAATTTCTGTCTCAGGCGCGCGCGCTGATAACAAAAGCCGCGCAGAAGACGACAGGCCGCCGCCACCGACAGGCACCACGAAAACATCCGGGGCGCTGCCCAATTGTTCGAGCATCTCATAGGTCACAGTCGCCTGCCCCTCAATCACATCCGGGTCATCGAAGGGCGACAGAAAATGCCCGCCGACATCCTTGCAATAGGCTTGGCTGGCGCGAAGCGTGTCGTCAAAATAATCTCCCACCAATTGCACCTGCACCCAATCGCCCCCAAACAGCCGGGTTTTGCGAATTTTTTGTTCCGGTGTCGTAACGGGCATAAAAATCACGCCCTTTTTCTGCAAATGCCTGCAAACATAGGCGACGCCCTGCGCGTGATTGCCGGCGCTTGCACAGACGAACACATCTTTATCCGCCTGTTTGCCCATGGCGTTAAATGCTCCGCGCAGCTTATAGGAGCGCACGGGCGACAAATCTTCTCGCTTTAACCAAATATCCGCATCATAGACATTTGAAAGATGATCATTGCGCTGCAGCGGTGTTGCAGGAAACAACTTGCGCATGCGGTTGGTGGCCTCAGCGGCCTGGATGTTAAAATCTGTCATGAAGAATTAGTGGCTCAATCTTTAAAATTGCGCAAGCAATCA
>ERZ1027296.185-NODE-185-length-9711-cov-7.011703_pt1 | contig 9711 bp, 7 predicted proteins | sample MGYA00520864_ERZ1027296 | MGnify/ENA primary metagenome ERZ1027296 (study PRJEB33307, sample SAMD00078851) | marine metagenome | biome: aquatic biome; feature: sea water; material: coastral sea water | place: Japan | collected 2015-01 | depth 1 m m ... | reverse complement strand
GACCCTGAATTTGAAAAATTGAAAGTTCATTTAAATTATTCAGAAGTGGCAATACCGCTTGAAAATCTCCCTGCAAATATTGAAGTAGACACAAAAAAAACGAAATTTTTATACCTTTCAAAAAAAGAGTCTCTTTTTTCGAAAATGCTAGATAAAATAATTCGAAATGAAAGCGCTATCATAAATGGAAAAATAACTTTCGGAAAAAAGACAGATAATTTCGTAAAACTAGGAGCAAATTATAGTGCAATCACATTACAGTAAGTTTAAAATAAAGAGATTTAAAAAGTCAAACTTCACTCAAATTCTATTTCGTCATTCTTTATAAAGTTCCTATATTTAAAAATTGTAAATAGGTACTTTTTTTAATGGAACGCTACAAAGAAAATCAATTGAAAGTATACAATTCGCTTTCTAAAAAGAAAGAGGATTTTAAAACCATAACAGACGGATATGTAGGTATGTACGTCTGTGGACCCACTGTATATAGCAATGCCCATTTGGGCAATGTAAGAACTTTTATGTTCTTTGATGTGGTGTACCGTTACCTATTGCATTTGGGTTATAAAGTTCGGTATGTGCGAAATATTACCGATGCAGGGCATTTGGAAAATGATGCAGATGAAGGCGAAGATCGTATTTCTAAGAAAGCACGTTTAGAAAAAATTGAACCTATGGAAGTGGTTCAAAAATACACTGTAGACTTTCATGACGTTTTAAAAAATTACAACTTTTTACCACCAAGTATAGAGCCTACTGCAACAGGACACATTGTAGAGCAAATAGAAATGATTACAGAAATCATTGAAAAAGGCTTTGCTTATGAAGTAAATGGATCTGTTTATTTTGATGTTTTGGCTTACAATGAAAAGAGTCACTACGGAATATTATCCGGTAGAAAAGTAGAAGATTTAATTCATAATACGAGGTCATTAGACGGACAATCTGACAAGAAAAATCCACAAGATTTTGCCCTCTGGAAAAAAGCGGACCAAAGACATATTATGCGTTGGCCTTCTCCATGGTCGGATGGATTTCCTGGTTGGCACTTAGAATGTTCAGTAATGAGTACCAAATATTTGGGCGAACAATTTGACATCCATGGGGGTGGAATGGATTTGAAATTTCCGCATCATGAATGTGAAATTGCGCAATCTCAAACGTGTAGCGGTGTAAAACCTGTCAATTACTGGATGCATACCAATATGTTGTTGTTAAATAGTCAGAAAATGGCAAAATCTTCCGGAAATTTTATTTTACCAAATGAGATTTTATCGGGAGAAAATGACATTTTGCCAAAACCATTTTCAGCAAGTGTGGTGCGTTTTTTTAATTTACAAGCCAATTACAGAAGTATTTTAGACTTTTCAGGAGATGCCCTAGAGGCCTCAGAAAAAGGGCATGCGAAATTGATGGAAGCCGTTCGTTTTCTTGATCATATTCCTGCAGCTGAAACTTCAACTTTTGACGTTCAGAAATGGGAAAAGGATTGTTACGCTGCCATGAATGACGACTTTAATACACCAGTTTTAATTGCACATTTGTTTGAGGCCGTAAAAGTTATCAATCAAATAAAAGAACAAAACGCAACCTTAAATGCTACTGATGTAATAACGCTTAAAACAACCTTGAACGTTTTTGTTTTTGATGTTTTAGGATTGATGAATGAAGCCAATCAAGATCATTCAGGAAAAATAAGTGGTATGGTATCATTGTTGATTAAATTGCGAAAAGAAGCCAGAGAAAATAAAAATTGGGCCTTGTCTGATCAAATTAGAGATGAATTGATGGCCTTAGGCATTCAATTAAAAGATGGGAGAGAAGGCACCACATTCTCAATACAGTAATTTGAAAAAAAGAATCACATATCCATTTATTCTGTTGGTTCGTTTTTATCAAACAGCCATTTCACCATTTACCCCATCTACTTGTAGGTACAGTCCTACATGTTCTCATTATACCATAGAAGCTTTGCAAAAACAAGGCATGATAGCAGGAGGTTGGTTGGCCCTAAAAAGAATTTTCAGTTGCCATCCCTGGGGCGGTAGTGGCTACGATCCAGTACCAGAAAAAAAGAAGAATACCGTTTTAAAAGATGGAAGCATAAAATAGATAACCTATGAGTTTTTTAGCAATAAATTGGAATTGGAATCCCGAAATCCTTAACATCGGAGGAATTAGCATCCGTTGGTATAGTGTCATGTTTATTACCGCTTTTTTATTGGGCCTTCGGCTGATGAAAAAAATATACATCCAAGATAAAATTTCATTAGATAAATTAGATCCTTTGTTTATGTATGTTTTCCTGTCTATGTTGATAGGAATGCGTTTGGGAGAAGTCTTCTTTTATAGTTGGGGCAATTACCAAGACAACTTATGGCAAATTATATTGCCTTTTAGAAGGCAAGAAGGCGCTGCTATGATTTTTGGTTTGATTGAAGGCTGGAAGTTTACAGGAATCTCAGGATTTGCAAGTCATGGTGCCGCCATAGGAATTCCGATTGCAATGTATTTTTATGCGAAGAAACACCTACAGAAACCTTGGTTATTTATTTTAGACAGACTAGGAATTATGGTCGCTTTGGCTGGGTTTTTCATTCGATTTGGAAATTTTTTCAACTCAGAAATTTACGGAAAAGAAACCGGTTCTAGCTTTGGAGTTATTTTTGAAGTTGCAGGAGAAACAGTTCCAAGGCATCCAACACAACTCTATGAAGCTTTTAGCTATTTGGCCCTATTCTTTGTAATGTGGCACTTCTACTGGAAAACTGATAAAAAACAAAAATTAGGGTATTTATTCGGTCTCTTTACGACGGTTTTATGGTCGCTGCGATTTGTGATTGAGTTCTTAAAAGAACCGCAAGTACAAAAAAGAGGTGAAGAATGGTTCTTTAGCCCATTAAATACCGGGCAAGTGTTAAGTATTCCACTGGTCATATTGGGGCTTTGGTTGATGTTTCGAAAGAAGAAGTAATCAGTTTCGTATCCCATTAAAAAACCTCATTCTTTTTGCTAGAATGAGGTTTTTTTAATGCTTTTGTTTACAATGTTTTGAAGTGTATTAGCCTTCGAAACCTTCGCCACCATCGCCGTCATTTCTACCACCTCTTTGCGCTTCTTTCTTTTTTTGATTGAAACGGTAGCTAAAGTTTAAAGAAATTTGACGCTGTCTCCACTGAAAGGTTTGGTTGGATATGTTTGTTGGGTTCTCTCTATTGGGAGTATAGTTTACAGTACTCCTTTTTCTAGAATTGAACACATCACTTACATTCAATACCAAGGTGCCCTTTTCTTTAAAGACCTCTTTACTGAAAGCTAAATTGGCCGAAAAGATTCCATTTGTCACATTTTGTGCACTTTCATTTGGTCCTCTGTAGGACAGTCTTGTTTGCCATTCTATCGCATAAGGAAGATTTACACGTGCGTTCAAACGCGCTCTCCAGCTGGTATTGCTATTGCCTAAATCATCTGTAATGACAGTAGTTTCATTGGTGTCTGGATCTAAAAAATTATAGGTGTAGATTCCTTCTGTTCTGGAGTTGAACAGATTGAAACTTCCATCAAAACGCAGCTTTTTTGAAGCGTTGTAATTGGAGGTAAATTCAAAACCATACCGGTCTTCTGTTGCCAAATTGATAGGCTCTCTGATAAGGACAGATTCATCATTTCCGTTAATTTCTCTTATTTCTTGACGTGTAACTCTACTGATATTGTTCGTAGAATGTTGGTAATATACAGAAGCATTCAGAGTTAACTTTCCTATCCTGTTTAAATAACCCAAATCAAAAGAGTTTGTAAACGTAGGAATCAATCCTGGGTTTCCTTTAAAGATAATGTTTTGACTGTTTCGGGATTCAAACGGATTTAGATACCAGAAACGAGGTCTTCGTAAGCGTCTGCTGTATCCCAGCGTATAACTTTGTTCTTCAGTGGCTTCAAAACCAATATTTACCGTTGGAAATAATTCGGTGTAGTTAAAATCATTATTTTCATTGGTGCCTAACAACCGTACTTTTACATCGGTGGTTTCAAGACGCATCCCCAATAAAAAAGAGAACCGATTGCGTTTATTTCCGTATTGGGTATAAAAAGCGTGAATATCTTGTCCAAATTCCAAGTTGTTGGAAGGGTCAAAATCAGGGTCCGAAACTGGGGTTACTAAAAAGTCAGAAGTCAACTTTTGAAAATCACCCCGGTATCCTGCTTCAAATTGGGTGTTTTCTCCAATAGGCAACACATAATCTGCTTGTACCAACGTGTTTTTAGAAGCTTCATTGGTAATATTGGTTTCATCTGCAAAACCAGGTTCCGTATTAATCGCTGTTTCGTTTTCTTTGCTATCACTGTATTGAAAATCTACCGTTAGTTTGTGACCGTCTTTCGAAAAGTTATTGGTGTAGTTTAAAGAATATTGTAGTGTTTCATCATCGCCATCTTCATCTTGAATACGAACCACACTGTCGGTGTTGTTTCCATTTGCATCAAACTCTTCAATGGTATTTTCTGAATAATTACCGCCTTTGGTATTTCGATAAAAGAACGTTCCCGTAAGATTGCTTTTTTTAGTTAGAAAATATTCCAAGCCAACATTGGCATTAAAGCTTTTTCTTCTTCGCTGCCAAATTCGATCTTCAATTCGTGAACTCGAAACGATCCCTTCTGTGAAATTTTTTAAATCGGTATAAGAATTTCCCGGTCCTTTGCTGTAACGATATCCAAAGTTAGAAAAGAGATTGGTTTTTTTTCCTCGTTGATTTAAGTTGGTCCCAAATTGAAATTGATCTGGTGTTCCAACGGTTGTATTTAAAGATCCATTAAAGCCCAATGCTTTTCCTTTGCGCAAAACGATGTTTAAAATCCCTGCAGTTCCTTCAGCATCATATCTAGCAGATGGCGATGTAATGACTTCTACTTTCTCGATGGCGTCCGCTGGCAATTGTCTTAGTGCATCTGCACCACTCAAACCTACCAATGCTGATGGTTTTCCATCAATTAAAATACGAACGTTTTCATTGCCACGCAAGCTCACATTTCCCTCTACATCCACACTTACAGAAGGTACGTTATCCAATACATCAGAAGCGTTTCCGCCTTTTACAGTCATGTCTTTTCCCACATTGTAAATTCGTTTGTCTAAGCGAATGTCTACGGTGGATTTCTCGGCAATAATGACCACTTCATTCAAGCTGTTTGCATCTTCAGAAAGTTTGAGGGTTCCTAAATTTGTGTTCGCTGTTAGCTTTTGAATTGGCAATTGGATGCTTTTAAAAGAAATATATTCGATACTTATTTCATAGGTTCCGGTTGGAGTTGTAATGTCGAAAAATCCTTTTTCGTTGGTAATTCCACCAGAAATCTTTTGGGTTTCAGTATTTCTTAAAACAATGGTTGCATATTCTAAAGGCGCATTGCTAGTTGCTTCTACAACTTTTCCTTTCAGTGAAATATTCATACTCTTATTGGCTTGTTGTCCAAAGAATAGGGGGGTCGCAAAAAGGCAAAAAAGGAGGAGGGGAAGTTTCTTAATCAAAGTGTTTTTTTTGTTTTATTTTAGACAACAAAGATTGCATAAAGTTTACGATCGTAGTTGTTAAAAAAACGTTAAAGAGTTTATTGAATTGATTGCTAAATAATTGATAAAATGTCTGAGGTAGGTCTTCCAATAATTGCCTTGTTTTTATTAATAACAATGGGGCGCTCTATTAATTTAGGATGGTTCACCATGATGCTTATAATTTCAGCATCTGATAGTGGAGTTCCTTTAAAATTTTCTTTCCAAATTTTTTCATTTTTCCGAACCAATTCAATGGGTGTAATGTTCAGTAGTTGAAGTACTTCGCCCAAGGATTCGCAGGTAAATTTGGCATCTAAATATTTGACGGTTTCAAATTTTTTCCCGCTATTTTCTAGAAGTTCAACAGCTTGTCTCGATTTTGAACATCGAGGGTTGTGGTATATTTTGATCATTTTTAAGTTTTTTAATGATTGCGAACTGACAACAGATACTGATTATGAAGCCTCTTCCTTCTTCTGCCCATTCAACATCAAGTAGGATTTTAAAAAAGGATTGATTTGTCCATCCATGACGTTGTCTACATTACCAGTTTCATGTCCTGTTCTTACGTCTTTTACTAATTTATAGGGATGCATTACATAATTCCGGATCTGACTTCCCCATTCGTTTTTCATCTTATTGGCTTCAATATCATCTCTTGCTGCTTGTTGTTTTTGCAGCTCAATTTCATACAATTGTGATTTTAACATCTTTAGGGCTGTTGTTCTATTGTCGTGTTGTGAACGTGAATTAGAACAAGAAATTTGAATGCCTGTTGGTTTGTGTGTCAGTTGGACTTTTGTTTCTACTTTGTTTACATTTTGGCCACCCGCACCACTCGATCTAGCGGTTACAATTTCAATATCTGCTGGGTTGATTTCAATTTCTATCGAATCATCGGCTACTGGAAATACATAAACCGAACCAAAGGTGGTATGGCGTTTTCCATTACTATCAAAAGGGGAGATGCGTACCAAACGATGCACCCCATTTTCCCCCTTAAGCCATCCAAATGCATAATCACCCTCAATTTCTATGGTGATCGTTTTAATTCCAACTACATCGCCAGCTTGGTAATTCAGTGTTTTTAATTTATACCCTTGTTTTTCTGCCCACATGGTATACATTCGAGAGAGCATTTCTACCCAGTCACAACTTTCTGTTCCACCAGCTCCAGCAGTAATTTGTATCGTAGCAGCTAAAGAATCTCCAGGTTCAGAGAGCATGTTTTTAAATTCAATATCTTCTAGGAATGTGCTTAAGTCTTGAAACGGTACTGTTAGTTCACTTTCCGCTACTTCACCCTCTTTGTAAAATTCATATAATACTTGAATGTCCTCATTTAATGAAATGACTTTTTCATAATCATCGACCCACTTTTTCTTAAAACGAAGTTCTTTCATGATTACTTCTGCTTTTTTAGGATCGTTCCAAAAAGTTGGATCTGCCGTCTTTTCTTCTTCGTTGGCAATTTCAATCCGTTTTTTGTCTATCTCTAAATAAGTTTTTAATTTCTCAATTCTTAAAGAAATATTTTTCAGTTGTTCTTGTGTAATCATAAGCACCACAAAAATAAATGAAATTTTAAGATATCTTCTTTTAAAACCGATCCTTATTTTATAGATTTAACAAAATTATGTTTCTTATGAAAAAAACAGTATTCATTCTTTTTTTTATGTCAATTTCTTTCAATGGATTTTCGCAGTTTTTTATAGACAAATCTGGGAGTAAACTTCAGAAAGGGATCACAAAATATGAAGGTTTTTATGACTTCTATCATGATGAAAATTTGGATAAGATTTTCTTACAAATAGAAGCGTTGGATAAAGAATTTCTATACGTGCGGTCTCTTTCACAAGGAATTGGTTCCAATGACATTGGTTTAGACCGCGGGCAGTTAGGCGACGGTGTGGTAGTTTCTTTTCAAAGGTTTGGAAACAAGATCATGTTAGTTCAGCCCAACCAAGATTACAGAGCTATTACTGCAAATCAGGAGGAGAAACAGGCGGTAAAAGAAGCCTTTGCAAAATCCGTTTTACACGGTTTTGTGATCAAGCAAGAAAAAAAAGGCGTTTTTTTAGTCGATGCAACCTCTTTTTTTATGCGAGATGCCCACGGAGTTGTCAAAACATTGGCTAGCAACAAACAAGGAACGTATAATTTGGACACGAGTAAGAGTGCTTTTTTTGCCGAAAGAACAAAGGCATTTCCAAAAAATGTAGAATTTGATGTGATGCTTACCTTTAAAGGTTCGCCAAAAGGAGCTCAACTTCGAAGTGTTACAGCCAATGCGAGTTTGGTAACGGTGCATCAACATCATTCATTTGTAGCATTGCCAGATAACGCCTACAAACCAAGAAAATTTGATACGCGTTCTGGAGGATATCCGATGAGTTATTTAGACTATGCAACTCCTGTAAATGAATCCATTAGACAACGTTTTATATACAGACATCGCTTGGAAAAGAAAAATCCAAATGCTGCTGTTTCAGAAGCTAAAGAACCCATTGTCTACTATTTGGATCGGGGAACTCCAGAACCGGTTCGCACTGCTTTGTTAGACGGTGGCCGATGGTGGAACGAAGCTTTTGAAGCAATTGGTTATAAAAATGCCTTTCAAATGAAGCTATTGCCAGAAGGCGTCGATCACTTAGATATCCGTTACAATGTGGTTCAGTGGGTGCATCGTTCTACGCGAGGATGGAGCTATGGTGCGAGTATTTCGGATCCAAGAACAGGGGAAATTATCAAAGGACATGTGAGCTTAGGAAGTTTGCGAATTCGTCAAGATTTTTTGATTGCTCAAGCACTGCATGCGCCCTATAAAAAGGATACGATTGATGACTCTTTTGCTTTAGAAATGGCCATTGCGAGAATTCGTCAGCTCGCTGCCCATGAAATTGGACATACATTGGGCTTTGCACATAATTTTGCAGCAAGTACTACTGACAGAGCTTCTGTAATGGATTACCCACATCCAAAATTTTCTTTAGATGAATCGGGTACCATCGATTTCTCAGCAGCATATGACACCAAAATTGGTGCATGGGACAAGGTCACTGTTGCTTATTTTTATCAGGATTTTTCTTCAAAGGTAAACGAAGACATTGCGTTGAATTCGATTCTAGAAAATGCATTTTCTGATGGATTAAAATATTTGTCAGATGCCGATGCGAGATCGGGAGGAACTGCCAGTGCTACGGCCCATTTATGGGATAACGGTGGAAACATTCATGATGAGTTGTACAATGTCTTAAAAATTAGAAAAACAGCGATTGACAATTTTTCAACAGACAATGTCAAAAGGAATACACCATATTCTGTTTTAGAAGACGTTTTTGTGCCTTTGTATTTCTTCCATAGGTATCAAACAGAAGCAACGGTGAAACTGATTGGCGGGCTCAACTACAATTATGCAGTTACAGGTGGAAATCAAAAAGTAGTAAAACCTGTTTCGGGAATTTCGGAACGAATTGCATTGCAGGCAGTTTTACAAACGCTGCAAGTGGAAGAAATTGCTATTCCGAGAGAAAAACTAGCTTTGTTTCCTCCCAGAGCTATGGGATATGGAAGAACAAGAGAATCTTTTCGTAGTAAGCTGGGCGTTGCTTTTGACCCTTTTTCTGCAGTAGAAACGGCATCAGATATGACATTGCGTTTGCTTTTGCATCCCCAAAGAGCTTCCCGTTTAATTGCTCACAAAAGTATTGGTAAAAGACAATTAGGTTTGGCAGAATTATTGGATGAATTAATCGCTAAAACGATAAAAAAATCGCACGATGATCATTATTATCAAGAATTGCAAAACACGATTAATAATACTGTATTGGAACAATTATTTAGACTTTCAACAGCGAAAAACCAGTATTCGCAAGTACCCGCAATTGTTCAGTCTAAGTTGAAAGAAATTAAGGAGTATCTTACCGAAAAAAAATCGGAAGGGATACAAAAAATATATGAGGAAGCAATGGTTGACAAGGTAGCCCGATTTATGAAAAATCCGATAACTTTTAAAGAGACTGTTGTACCAAAAATTCCAGATGGATCTCCAATTGGGAGTGAACATTAGTTATCCATTGCACCAAGCACCCGAATTGAATAATTTTTACCTCGTTGAAAACGTGTTTAAAATAAAAATATGACAATAGATTTAATAT
>ERZ1027296.184-NODE-184-length-9715-cov-6.852899_pt1 | contig 9715 bp, 9 predicted proteins | sample MGYA00520864_ERZ1027296 | MGnify/ENA primary metagenome ERZ1027296 (study PRJEB33307, sample SAMD00078851) | marine metagenome | biome: aquatic biome; feature: sea water; material: coastral sea water | place: Japan | collected 2015-01 | depth 1 m m ... | reverse complement strand
CATCAATGTAACAATTTTGTAAAAAAATATTTTTTAATTACCAAAACCCACCCTCGCCAAATGAGCATCTGAGTAAAGGCAATAGTATCACTGATATCAAGGTTTCGGCCCATGCATAGTAAAAAACGTACGCTTATATCTCGCTGAAACAACGCAGTTATTCACGCAATTATGGGCTAGTTTGCAATCTGGGGAAGCAGATGGCGGTGTCGTCAAACATGCCAGAACTTGCATCAAATAGTTTCAATTAATTTCGTTAACTTATAGCCATGTAAAAAGTAAATTTCATTTGTGGAGATACAACTACATTAATACCTCCGTTATGTATTTCTGCTATTTCATTAACTAATGCGAGGCCTAATCCTGCACCTGGGTTTTCACCAATTTGCGAAAACCGTTCAAAACATGCTTTAATTTCTGCTTCTAAAAGTTTCTGACCATCATTTTCTACTTCAATTTTAATAAATTTACCTTCAATCAAGACATTAATAGTGATTTTACTTAGTTGCTTGCCACCATGTTGCAATGCATTTTCAATTAAATTGGTAATTGCTTCACTTATCAAGATTGGATCAAACAGCGTATGTATAGTCTCATGTAATAAATTAACATTAAAATCTATGTCACGTTTCAATGCCTTAGGCGCTAGTCTCGATGTTAGGTCTTTAATAACTTTATTTATATCATTAGATGAAAATTTTGGATTTCTTCCACGCAATTGTTCTAAAGACAACATTTGATTTGTCATTCGTACAGCACGTCGTGTCTCATCAACCAGCTGCAATGCTCGATCTTTACTGTCAGGTAATGATTTAGCTGCAAGCGTAGCCTGCGCCATTGAGTGAATAGCAGCCACAGGATTACGTAATTGATGTGCTGCATTAGATATTATTCGATCACTTACCTCTTGTGCTTGTGTTAACTGTGAAAAAAGCACATTAAGTCGACTTACAATACCCTTTGCCTCAAAAGGGACCTGACGCTCTATTGGTCGAATATCTGATGGATTGCGTTTTCTAATAGCCTCCTCAAGTTGCCCTAAAGGTCGTAAACCCAGTCGGATACCAAAAATCACCACTCCAGCGACTGTCAATATTAACAGCGCCATTACCATTGCGGCTTTTAGTGCAAGATCACGGGCAAAATTTTGACGTGGCTCAAGCTCTTGCCAAACAGTAACTACCGATGCACCAGAAATTCCTGAAATCTCAACTGATTCAATTAATCGGACGGCACGCACAGCTCGACCTAAATGTAATGCATCAAAAACTTGAGGAACATTTTGGCGCATATCTGTTTCAATCTTACTTACTGGAGGGGAAGAATACCCAGTAACAAAACTACCATCTGGACCATATACATGGTAGAAAATTGGACTGCCTGCTGCATCTTCAAAAAGATTCATCGTGGTTGGAGACAATGAATCTCCTCCTGAATATGACACATCACGTGACACCGCTAAACATATCATTATTAATTGTCTGTCAAAAATATCTGCAGCTGTTTTCCGGGCTTCTTCAAAGCGCCAATAGATTGCAGCACAAGCTACAATTAATAATGGTAACATAATTAATACAAAAAGCCGAAATCTTAAGGAGGAAGACAATAACTTCATTCTTTAACACGCATCATATATCCAAGACCTCGCGCCACCTTGATAACAACTCCATGGGCAATAAGTTTTTTTCGAAGTCGAGACAAATAAATTTCCACAACACGTTCCTCTATATCTGCTCCTACACCATATATATGGTCAGCAATCTTTGTTTTTGAAACAATTTGATTTTGTCGTTCAAAAAGGCATTCAAAAACAGCTAGCTCACGGCGTGGCAAATCCAGATCAACACCCTTAACTGAAAGTTTGCGGCCTACTCTATCGAAGGATAAAGAACCAAATTGTACTATTTCATTTTCAATTAATGGTTTACGCCTAATTAGTGCACGCAGTCTTGCATCAAGCTCTTCCATATCAAATGGTTTAACAAGGTAGTCATCTGCACCCGCGTCCAAACCTGTTACACGATCATGTATATCACCGCGTGCTGTAAGCAAAAGTACTGGAACAGAATTTTCAGATCTTCGCAAAGATTTGAGAATAGTAAAGCCATCAATTTTAGGTAAATTAACATCCATGATTACTATATCAAAGTCTTCTTGGCGCAAAAATTCTAAAGCAGATTGACCATCATGTAGCAAGTTTACTGAATGCCCTTGATCACGCAATTGATGGGCAATAGCGTTAGCAAGAGTTTCATTATCTTCAACAATAACTATGCGCATAAAAAAATCCATGAAAGTTTCACGCAAGGTTGAACATATAAGATTAAAGAATCAAGAGCGAATGATTCCGCTTGAGTAATATAAATTATGCACCAAAGATGGTGCTATTGGGAGGAACTATGAAACTAACAAACTTTACCCGTCGCGCTTTAATAGCCACGGCCACAGCCACGGCATTTGCAATTCCAGCACAAGCCGATGTGAACATGGCAGGCAAAACTATTGAATGGACAATACCTTTTTCTGAAACTGGTGGATCAGCGAAATGGGCAAATTTCTTTGCACCACTTCTTTCTGAAGCACTTCCAGGCAACCCCACCGTTGTTGTAAAATTTATGCCAGGTGCGGGCTCAACTAAAGGAGCTAATTGGTTCCAAGAACAAACAAATGGCGATGGAACTGTTATGTTTGGATCATCTGGCTCCACACAATTTCCATACCTACTTGGAGATCCACGTGTTCGTTATGAATATGGAGACTGGAACCCAGTTATGGCTTCAGGCACAGGTGGTGTAGCATATCTAAACGCTGAAGATGGTGCTAAATTTGACGGCACAGCCAACAATTTGAAAGATGTGACATTTATTTATGGCAACCAAGGTGCAACACGTTTGGATTTGATTCCAGCTCTGGCTTGGGAAATGTTGGGAATGAATGTTGAACATGTATTAGGCATCAAAGGACGCGGTGATGGTCGTAAGATGTTTGAATCTGGTGAGGCAACTATCGATTATCAAACATCTTCAGGCTATCTAAAAGGTTCTGCTGCTATGGTAGAAGCTGGTAAGGCTGTCCCTATGATGACTTGGGGCTCTTTGGCTGCAAATGGCGACATTGTTCGTGACCCTACATTCCCTGACATGCCAACATTCAAAGAAGTTTGTGAAGCAACTGACGGATGTGAAACTTCTGGGCCAAAATGGAACGCCTGGAAAGCCTTCTTTGTTGCTGGATTTCCATCACAGAAAATCGCTTTCTTACCAGCAGGCACTGATCAAGCAATTATAGATACTTTTGCGAATGCTTTTGCAGCGATCAAAGCTAGACCAGATTTCGCTGAAATTTCTGCAAAACGCTTGGGTAAATACCCAATGTATACCGGCGCAGACGCCAAAGCTGCCTTGGGTACAGCAATCACAGTTGACAGTGAAGCTAAAAGCTATGTGGTTGGCTGGTTAAAAGACCAATTCGGTGTTGAGTTGAAGTAAACTAACTGTTTTTTGAACGCCCCTATAAAATTTTAGGGGCGTTTTTATAAACAGTGAGAAGAAAACAATGGATATTTTCCTGGAAGCGTTACCCGCTCTTGGTGCAGCTTGGGCTCAAATCTTACAGCCTATCGTCATAGGATATTTGATCGTTGGAGTTTGCATGGGCCTCACAATTGGTGTGTTTCCTGGGCTTGGTGGGATTGCAGGCTTATCACTTTTACTTCCTTTTATGTTTGGCATGGACCCTACCCTAGGCCTTGCATTGATGATTGGTATGATTGCAGTAGTACCAACATCAGATACATTTGCCTCAGTTCTCATGGGCATCCCAGGATCTTCTGCATCACAAGCCACAGTTTTAGATGGGTTTCCAATGGCTAAACGTGGTCAAGCCGCACGTGCCCTATCCGCAGCCTTTGCATCCTCACTATTTGGGGGTCTGATAGGGGCAGCATTTTTAACAGTTTTTATACTCGTAGCACGTCCTGTGGTATTATTATTTAAATCTCCAGAATTACTTATGGTATCCATCTTTGGTCTCTCAATGGTTGGTATTTTAGCTGGTCGGATTGCCGTTAAAGGTGTGGTCGCAGCTGGTTTAGGACTTTTAATTGGTACTATTGGTGAAGGCCCATTCAATGGTGAACTTCGAATGTCGAGCTATGATTATCCATATTTAACTGACGGATTAAAACTTGTTATCGTAGGACTTGGAATATTTGCTATACCTGAAATCATTGCTCTACTTAGACAAGATAAAGCCATTTCTGATCGTCAATCATTAGGAGGTGGATGGATCCTCGGAATCAAAGACTGGTGGCACTATAAATGGCTTTCAATGCGTTGCTCACTTATTGGTGTTATCGTTGGTGTCATACCTGGATTAGGTGGCTCAGTAGTTGATTGGATAGCATACGGTCACACAATTCAGTCTTCAAAAGATAAGTCAAAATTTGGGAAAGGCGACGTGCGAGGCGTAATTGGTCCAGAGAGCTCTAACAATGCAAAGGAAGGTGGAGGGTTAGTTCCTACACTTCTTTTTGGCATCCCAGGATCAGGCTCAATGGCTGTTTTTATAGGCGCTCTTGCTCTTTTAGGAAATGGGATTGATGTTGGCCCTAGCTTACTAGAAAATAATCTTGATTTTACATATTCCATTGTCTGGCTACTTGCTCTGGCAAATGTTGTAGGCACACTATTGTGCATTGCCCTTTCCGGTGGAATTGCGCGACTAACCAATATTAGATTCGCACTCTTAGCACCTTTTATCTTTATGATAATTTCTTTTGCGGCTTTCCAAAGTGGACAAAATTTAATGGACTTGGTGGCACTTTTTACAATTGGTTTAATTGGAATAATGTTACGAAGGTTTGATTGGTCACGACCTGCTTTTTTAATTGGATTTGTTTTAGCAAACCCAGTTGAAAACTATTCAAATAATGCAAATCAAATTGCAGGAATTCGATTTAGGCAGGGTTGGGAGACAGGGCTAGAATACCTTTTATCACCAATTGTAATTATACTTATTATTATTACCGCACTTTCAGTGATAATTGGATTGCGTCAGGCTAAAAATATCTTAGCTGAAGGTGATGTGCCGTCAGGTGGCAAAAGAGCGCCCCTGATCTTTTTATTATTTGTGATTGGATTTATTTTGTATGCATTGATTGATGCAATGAGTATCCCAGACTATGCCGCAACTGATCGAGTGTTTCCAGTTTTTGTTGCTTCTATTTCCTTAATTGGGGCATTTATTCTACTTGCCCAGATGATGATATTACCAGAAAGTCATGTCATATTCTCTGATAGAGAAAATAATGAAATAGAAAAAAGTGCAAATTATGGTCTTTGGCCAACGTTAGCTTGGTTCACTTTTTTATTGAGCCTAACCGCTATAGTTGGCTTTATTATTGCTTTAACATTATTTTTATTGAGCTTCATGAAATATCGAGCACAATTAGGATGGATGAAATCTTCACTTTATTCAGTATTGGGTGTTATATTTATGCTATTTATGGCTTGGTTACTGAATAGAGATTTCCCACCCGGCTTGTTGCAACACTACTTTGATTTGCCATGGCCATTTACATAATAAAAGAGATAATTTCTAGAAAGGTAAAATATTTTTGGGGCTTTAAATACCATTATATTTAGTGAGGTGAAAAATGAGCCAAACATCAATACCATATATTTTTATGCGTGGTGGAACCTCACGCGGACCATATTTTAATCGTGCAGATCTACCGACAGATCTCAATCAACTAGCCAAAGTATTAGTATCAGTTTTAGGTTCGGGGCATCCACTTAATATTGATGGCATTGGTGGAGGAAATCCAGTCACAACAAAAGTAGCAATTCTCTCAAAGTCAAAAGACTCCTGGGCAGATATTGATTACTTTTTTGCACAGGTAAGTGTGGAAGATGGGTTAGTTGATTTTAAGCCAACATGTGGCAATATACTCTCTGGTGTCGCCTCTGCAGCTATTGAGATGGGCTTGCATCCAGCAGATAATGGAGAAACTTCCATCGCTATTAAGGCTGTAAATACTGGTGCAGAAATTCTTGCAAAAGTACAAACACCAAACAGAAAAATTAGTTATACTGGTGATATAGCTATTGATGGAGTACCAGGCTTATCATCTCCAGTAGAGTTGAATTTTATGAAAGTTTCAGGTTCTTCGACAGGTAAATTCCTACCTACTGGAAACTTAACTGACATTATAGATGACATTCCTGTGACTTGTATGGATGTTGCAATGCCAATGGTAATTGCACGTGCAGAAGATTTTGACTTATCAGGTTATGAAACCCGCGAAGCACTAGATTCAAATGAAGATTTTTTCAACAGAATGGAGCAACTGCGCATAAAAGCTGGAATTCTTATGGGTTTGGGAGACGTATCCAAATCAGTAACACCAAAATTTGGCTTACTTGCTCCAGCACGTGATGGTGGGACAATTTCCACTCGTTACTTCATGCCTTGGAGCACACATCCAACAATGGCTGTTACAGGCAGCCAATGTCTTGCATCTTGCGCTTTAACACCTGGCACAGTGGCTGATGGTATTATTGATCGCCCTTCTGAAAGCCCAACTAAAGTAACCCTTGAGCATCCAATGGGGAAAATGGATGTTATTGTAGACTTTGTAATGAATGGCACTGAATTTAATCATAAATCAGCTGGATTAATCCGCACCTGTCGAAAGATTGCAGAGGGACTTGTTTATGTACCTACTGAAATCTGGGAAGGTGAAAAAAAATAATGAAAGTAGCAATCTTAGACGATTGGTTTGATACTCTTAAGAAACTGCCCTGTTTTGAAAAATTAAAGGGGTTAGATGTAACAATCTTTAATGATCATGAAGAGGACGTAAATCAATTAGCAAAAAGGTTAAAACCTTTTGATGTATTAGTTTTATTTCGTGAACGAACAGCTATAACAGCAGAACTTTTAGAGAAACTACCAAATCTTAAATTAATCTCACAGCGCAGTGTTTATCCACACATCGATGTTGAAGCATGCAATCGTAAAGGTGTGCTTCTTTGTTCTAACATGCACTCGGGAACTCCTTCCTATGCAGCCGCAGAACATACTTGGGCACTCATAATGAGTAGTATGCGCCAGATTCCACAACAGATGGCAAATATGCAAATGGGTGGTTGGCAAATGGGTGTAGGAAAAACTTTACGAGGCCGAACATTAGGTCTTTATGGATATGGAAGAATAGCAAAAACTGTTGCAAAATATGCAGATGCTTTTGGGATGCAAGTGATTTGGTGGGGTTCTAAGTCAGGTCGCGAAAATGCTCGATCAGACGGTCACACCATTGCGGCGAACCGGAATGCCTTTTTTGCCACTTCAGATATAGTCTCCATACATGTACGTTTAAAACCGACCACACAGAATTTAATTACTGCTAATGATTTGGGCTGCATGCAAAAAGACGCGCTTTTTATAAACACGTCGCGTGCAGGAATTATAGAAAAAGGTGCCATGCTCAACGCTTTGAACGAGGGCCGACCAGGAAATGCAGCCTTAGATGTTTTTGATCAAGAACCAATTACTTGGTCAAACGATCCCTTGGCCAACCATCCTAATATTATATGTACACCCCATATAGGTTTTGTGACTGAAGATGAGTTTGAGTTACAATTTTCAGATATTTTTGATCAAATAGTTGCTTATAATCTCGGCAATCCTATCAATATGATTAACGAGGTGGTTTGGCACGCATAATTCGAGCCAGAATGGGAGCTCCTAAAATCACAATAAAAATTCGCAATAGATGATGTGATACAACAAACCCCATATCAGCCCCAGCAATTAGAGCCATAACAACTAGCTCCGCTTGGCCGCCTGGTGCAAGAGATAAAATTGCTTCAACTGCTGGAGCAAGTTCAAATTTCACTACCAAACCAAGAACAGCCAGGGTCAGCAAAAGTAATAAAATGCAAAAACCTAAACCTGCAACTACATCTCTTCGCATTTCATCAATTGTAATGCCAACATATTTTACTCCAATACCCAGAGAAATAAAATATTGTGCAGCCCAGATTGCTTCAGCAGGCGGTCGGCTATTTAAAATTCCTGTCATGCTCGCTGCAGCAGTGAGTATTAATGGTCCAAGAATTGTTGCACCAAACATACCAATTGAACTGGCAATTTTCCAACCTGCGAATGCACAAACACCAAGTATAATCAACTGATTAATATCAATAAATCTCAAAAGCTTACCAGGTGGACGATCAAGCTCAACCTGCCAAATTGAAATTAATAAAATTGGCAAGAGTACAACAATTACTAAGACCCTTGTTGCATGTATCAATGACATAGCACGAATGTTACCACCGGCCTCTTCACCAAATGCAAGCATGTCCTGCAAACCGCCTGGCATGGATGCATAATAAGCTGTTGGGAAATCATAGCCACAAAGCTTTTGAAAGTACCACACACCCATAAATCCTATAAGAATTACCATAATTGGAATTAAAATTAGAGTACTCCAAAGACTTGGAATGGCAGTAATGAAAGTCACTGTAACCGTTGAACCAGCCGCTACACCCAGAATAGTACGCATACTATCACTTAAAATTTTTACGCTATAGAGTTGAGCACCAAAAAGCGCTGCAATTAAACAACTTGCAAGTGGGCCAAATAACCATGGCAATGGCAATTTTAGCCACAAAAATACTAATGCTCCAGTTAAACAAATCGCATGAGTTGAAAAATGCTTATTCAGCAATTTGTAACACCTTCAAACGATGGTCTAGAGATGTCTCCATATGCAAACGCATAACCTCAGATGCAATCTCAGTATCACCAGATATAAGCGCTCCTATTATTGCTTCGTGCTGCGCATAAACATTTTGAACTCGCTCATCAGTTTCTAAAGTTGTTTTACCTAAAAGTATCAAAGAATAAGATAAAGAATTATAGCTTTGAGCTAAAAAACGATTACGTGCTGCATTAAATATACAAGTATGAAATTTTCGATTCAAAGTAGCGACAGCAAAGGGATCTTTAGAGTGTGCCAGCATTTGATCATTGAGATCATGTAATGTTCGGGTCTCTGCGTTTGAACAGTGCTTCGCAGCCATTTGGGCAGCTGTTGCCTCAAGTACTATGCGCATTTCATACAATTCGACAATTTCTTGTTGTGTTAAAACCCTCACTACAGCTCCAATTCGAGGTTTATGAACAACTAAACCATCTGTCTCTAACCTACGTATTGCTTCACGAATTGGTGTTCGACTGACGCCAAACCGGCTTGCAAGTTCTGTTTCCAACATGCGGTCTCCTGGGCGCAAGTCACCCTTTTCAATCGCATTGATTAATTGTTGATATATAGGTGTTGGTAAGTTCATTTATTATCTTGCATATTGTTTATCAGATTGTATACACTTGGATACAATGTGGCAAGGAATTAATAATGGACAAAGTTTGGGATGTAATAATCGTTGGCTCAGGCAATGCAGCTCTATGCGCTGGTATCGCTGCCAAAGAACGTGGTGCTGAGGTAATTATAATTGAAAAAGCTGGCCCTGAAATGGCCGGTGGAAATACGAAATATACAGCTGGAGCTATACGATTTTCCTACGATTCAAGTAATGATCTGCTACCCTTAGTGAAACCACCGGATGACCCACGTATCCCAAATACAGCTTTTGGTATTTTCACAAAAAATAAATTTAGTTTCTGTGGTGGGTGACGACTTCCCGTCTGA
>ERZ1027296.182-NODE-182-length-9757-cov-6.312513_pt1 | contig 9757 bp, 9 predicted proteins | sample MGYA00520864_ERZ1027296 | MGnify/ENA primary metagenome ERZ1027296 (study PRJEB33307, sample SAMD00078851) | marine metagenome | biome: aquatic biome; feature: sea water; material: coastral sea water | place: Japan | collected 2015-01 | depth 1 m m ... | reverse complement strand
TATCTGTAGTTTAAAACGAGGCCAAAAGAAAGTATTAAAACGAAATGGCAAAAGCTACGAGAAATTTTCTGAACACATTGGACAGTTGCCCTTGGTTATTATTTCACCAGCAGACAGAGATTTAGTGACCGAAGGAAGTGATACAAGACGTAAGTTTATGGACGGAGTCATTTCGCAACAAAACAAAAGCTATCTAAAAGATTTAATTTCCTATAACAAGGTGTTAAGTCAACGAAATGCTTTGTTAAAGTATTTTGCAGCCAACAGAACCTTTGATGCACTTAACTTAAATGTTTATGATGAACAACTTTCAGAATATGGAGCAAGGATTTATGAGGTTCGAAAACTTTTTTTAGCGGAGTTTATTCCCATATTTAACGAAAAGTATCAAGTAATTTCGGGGAATAAAGAAATTGTCAATCTAAAATATAAAAGTCAATTACATGACTTTTCGATGCAGGCCCTGCTAAAAAATTCATTGGAAAAGGATAAAATCATTCAATATACCACCTCAGGGATTCACAAAGACGATCTGAGTTTTGAAATTGACAATTATGCGATTAAGAAATTTGGCTCGCAAGGTCAACAAAAATCCTATCTGATTGCTCTAAAATTGGCCCAGTTCGAATTCATTAAACAACAATCAAAGGTTACGCCTATCTTGTTGTTAGATGATATTTTTGATAAGTTGGATGAAAGTCGTGTTTCTCAAATAATAGCTTTGGTAAGCAAAGATACATTTGGTCAAATATTTATTACGGACACACATGCGGAAAGAACCGAGAATATTTTAAAACAAAGTAACAATCCGTATCAGATTTTTAATTTGTAAATTTATCCCAAATTGAGGGACTCTAAAAGCTGTTTAAGTAGCTTTTTATTGGTGAAATAGTTTTCAAAAAAAGAGAATATACGAATTTTCAAGGGCTAGGTACCGAGCTAAATGATAGAATAATATGGCGAAAAGAGAAAATGATTCTTATTCAGTAAAAGAGATAATGCAGCGTTTTATCAAAGAAAATAATTTGAGCAAAGGAATGCAAAAAATAAAGGCAGAAGAAATATGGAATCAAATGATGGGTCCTGGAGTTGCCAATCACACAAGTGCGGTCAAATTGCAAAATAAAACTTTAATAGTACATTTAACATCCGCAGTGTTACGAGAAGAATTAAGTTATGGGAAAGAAAAAATTATTAAAATGATCAATGAAGAATTTGGAGATGAAATTGTTTCTAAGTTACTATTGATGTAATCCCTTGTTGATCAAACTTGAATCAAATTACAAAAAAAACCACTACATTTATAAAATTAACAATACATATCAAACCTCATGAAAAGAATCGTTTTAATTTTCTTTTGTTTTAGTCTTTTTAGCTGTTCTTCCAATGAAGAAGTAGCCGATTCACCAGAGGCAACCGTTATAGGTCGCTGGAATCTTAGTGGTTTTGTTGGGAGTGTGATGTATGAATTTACAGCAGACAAACGCTATACCTTATATTCTGGAAATGGAGAGTTTGAAACGGTTCAACAAGTAATAGACAGCGGACGTTCTGGAAACGATTGGTGGTATGAAGGGGATAAAATTACCGTAGATTTAAACTTTGGGAATACGTCTACTTTGACTCCGGTCTTCAAATGCAATAATAATGTGATAGAATGGCTTACCGATCTTGGAGAAATTCATACTACTTATTTTAGAGAAGGCTATGATATTACAAGCTGTAATGAATAATTCTTTCAATATTTTTTGAGTTATATAAAAAAAAACTCACAACCAAGGTTGTGAGTTTTTTTTTTTAAACTTAATGATAGGAATTCTTTTTAGAATTGCTCTCTTCCAGAGAAATGAAAATCTCCTTCAATAGCAGCATTCTCATCAGAATCTGAACCATGCACTGCATTTTCTCCCATAGATGTTGCATACATTTTTCTAATGGTTCCTTCAGCAGCGTCTGCAGGATTTGTAGCACCAATTAAGGTTCTAAAATCTTCTACTGCATTTTCTTTTTCCAAGATTGCAGCCACAATAGGACCACGTGTCATAAATGCTACCAGTTCTCCAAAAAATGGACGTTCATTATGTACAGCATAAAATGATTCAGCATCCGCTTTTGTCATTTGTGTTTTCTTTAACGCTACAATTCTAAATCCTGCAGCATTTATTTTTTCTAAAATAGCCCCAGTATGCCCGTTTTCAACTGCATCTGGTTTTAGCATTGTAAATGTTCTATTTGTTGCCATAATATTTTTTTTAATAATACGTGTATTTTGTAAGATTGCCCCACAAATTCGCCGCGAAATTACATAAATTTTTTAATTAAATTGTATCTTCGCCACTTATGATTTTAAAAGGATTTGAAGAATTAAAAGTTTTCTTAGAGAAGCCACGAAATATTGTTGTTGTTGGACACCACAATCCAGACGGGGATGCCATGGGCTCCACCCTTGCCTTATCCAAATATTTAGAAAAAAAAGGCCACACAGCGACGGTGGTTGTTCCCAATGAATATCCAGCGTTTTTGCACTGGTTGCCTGGTTCTGATGCAACCTATCGTTTTGATTGGCAAAACAGTCAATCACAAAGAGCAATTAAGAATTCAGAAATAATTTTTTTATTGGATTTTAATGCCTTGCACCGTGTTGGTGCCGATATGCAAAATACTCTGGAACAATATCCCAATGATTTTGCAATGATTGATCATCATCAACAACCGGATGATGTAAAATATATGTACTCAGATGTAGCAATTTGTTCTACCTGCCAAATGGTTTATCAATTTATTGAATTGAACAACGATTTAGACTTGATCGATGCAGACATTGCTACCTGTTTATATACAGGTATCATGACAGATACGGGCTCTTTTCGTTTTCGTTCTACGACCAGTAAAACACACCGAATTATTGCTGATCTCATTGACAAGGGAGCAGAAAATGATAAGATTCACAACAACGTTTATGATGCAAACTCCTACAACAGACTATTGCTTTTAGGTCAGGCCTTGAGTACTATGAAAATTATCCCAGATTGCAAAACAGCGTATATCACACTTACCAATGCAGCGAAAAAGCGTTTTGATTTTCAAAAAGGAGATACCGAAGGAATTGTGAATTATGCCTTGTCGCTTAAAGGAATAATTTTTGCCGCCATTTTTATTGAAGATGCAGAGCAAAATATAGTAAAGATCTCTTTCCGATCGAAAGGCACCTTTTCCGTAAATCAATTTTCAAGAAACCACTTTCACGGAGGAGGACATGATAATGCTGCCGGCGGTAAGTCAGATTTATCAATCGAGGAAACGGTTGCAAAATTTACCTCATTGGTTGCAACATATCAACATGAATTAGCAACTTCGTATGAAAATTAAAGGAATTTTTTTATTGGTGCTGCTCTGTTTTGGATGCTCTAAAAATGAAGCAAGAAGGCCTGTAAATCCAAGACCTTCCTCAACATTACTCTCTGAAACCGTTGCAACTTCAAAAGTGTTAAATGCGCAAGAAGTTGCACAAATACAAACGTATATCAACAAAGATACTGCTCAAAACTATAGAGTTTCTAAAAACGGCTTTTGGTATGTCTATCACAATAAAATACAAGAGAACAGCCCGTTACCATCATTTGGTGATGAGGTTCTTTTTGAATATAATATCACAGATCTGCAAGGATCTGTTCTCTACAGCAAAGAAACTCTTGGGGTAAAAAAATATATAATTGATCAAGAAGATTTTATTTCGGGCTTGCAAAAAGGAATAAAGTTGATGAAAGTTGGTGAAATTATTACTTTTGTAATTCCTTCGTATCATGCTTTTGGAATAGCAGGAGATGGCAATAAAATTGAAGTAAACCAAACGATAAAAAGTACCGTAACACTATTAAATATTAAAAAAAATAAAGATGAAAACAATTAAAAACCTAGCATTTGCAGCTGTTTTAGCAAGTCTTGTATCTTGTAACAATCAACAAGTAGAAAAAAAATCATTGGAGACCGAATTGGATTCTGTAAGCTATTCCTTAGGATTGGATATGGCAGTAAAGATCAAAGCAAATTGGGACAAAGCAGATGTTGATTTGTACCAACAAGGTTTTAGAAACGGAATGGATTCCTTAAATCTTTTGATCAATCCCAAAGATTTAAACGGGATTTTAAATCCGTTTTTCCAAAAGTTACAATTGGAAAAAAGAAAAGCGCAGTTTGCAAAAAAAGACAAAGAGGCAGCCCTTAAGTTTGCAGGCGTTAAAAAAGAAGGATTGGCCTTTTTAGAAGCCAACAAAACAAAACCAGGTGTAAAAACAACCGCCAGTGGTCTGCAATACTTGGTGATGAAGCAAGGAAAAGGCCCAAAGCCAACAGGACCTTCCACAAGAGTAAAAGTACATTACCATGGAACAACAATAGCTGGTGAAGTCTTTGACAGTTCTGTAGACAGAGGAACTCCCTCAGTCTTTGCATTGAACCAAGTAATTAGAGGTTGGACAGAAGGATTGCAGCTTATGAATGTGGGGTCTAAATACAAATTCTTTATCCCTCAAGAACTGGCGTACGGTACTCAAGAAAGAGGGACGCTTATCAAGCCATTCTCTGCATTGGTGTTTGAAGTCGAGTTGTTAGAAATTGTAAAATAAAGCATGAAGAATTATAAAATAATAATTTTACTACTGGCGATTATTACTTCTTGTAAACCTGCCTATAAGTCTGCATATGGTTCGCTAGACGACGGACTTTATGCAGACATGCAAACAAGCAAAGGAAATGTGCTATTTGAACTATACGCAGAAGATACTCCGTTAACAGTTGCTAATTTTGTAGGTTTGGCAGAAGGGACTCATCCCAAAGTAGGAACAAAATTCAAAGGTAAAAAATTTTATGATGGGCTTCGTTTTTACCGTGTTGTTCCAAATTTTATAATTCAAACCGGAGATGAAGTAGAATCCGGAAGTGGAGGCTCTAAATACCTTTTTGCCGATGAGTTTCCAAAAGATTCCATTGGAGGATTCAAGTACAAGCATGACGCAGCTGGTGTGGTGTCCATGGCAAATCCAGGTTTGCCCAATACCAATGGAAGTCAATTTTTTATAACCCACAAACCGACGCCTTGGTTGGACGGGAAGCATAGTATTTTTGGAAATGTGGTACAAGGACTTGATGTTGTTCATGCCATCGTACAATCAGATACCCTATTGGCTATAAAAATTGTGAGAGTGGGTGAGAAGGCTAAAAACTTTGATGCTTCAGAAGCGTTTTTAGCGGCAGAAGTTACCGTGGCCAACGCTCAAAAAGAACAACTTGCCGCTGCAAAAAAAGCAGAACAAGTACGTTACCACCAATTTTTAGAAGCAAGAACGGCCAATTATGCAAAATTAGGGGCAGATAATGTTCAGGCAACACCTTCCGGGTTAAAAGTCTTAAAATTAAAAAGTACCCGCGGAAAAAAAGTAGTTGATAATCAGCCAATCACCATCAACTTCACTTTGTTTTTAGGAGATGGAAAGCGATTGCAATCTACCTTGGATAAAGGGAAGAAACCCTTTACATTTCAGTTAGACAACAAAGAAAGACCATTGATTACAGGCTTTAAAGAGGGGATAAAGAAATTACGAGAAGGAGAAAAGGCACGCCTTTTTATACCTTATTACATTGCTTATGGTGAAAAGGGGGGTGGCGTATTCCCTCCAAAAGCAGATATTATTTTTGAAGTAGAAATTTTAAAAGTTGGAAAATAATTTGATAGCATCTCTTTTACAAAAAGACAAAGAACTTTTGGTTTTTTTAAACAGTTTAGGAAATGAACAATGGGATTCTTTTTGGTTGTTTGTTACCAATCAATTCAGTTGGACCCCATTGTTTCTTTTTGTTTTTTATTTGGTAATCAAATCCCATGGATGGAAACGTGGTGGATTTATCATCTTTTCCATGATTTTACTTGTTGCATTTTCCGATCAATTTGTGAATTTAATTAAGAATTCTACGGAAAGATTGCGCCCCAATAACGATCCCGAAATAAAAGAAATTTTAAGAACGTTTATAAGACCTCAAAGTTTTAGTTTTGTATCTGGTCATGCAGCCACTTCTACCTTTTTTTCTGTTTTTACCCTGCTAGTATTGAGAGCAAAATACAGGTATATTTATTTGATTATTTGCTTTCCACTTCTTTTCGCCTACAGCAGATTGTATTTGGGAGTACACTTCCCAATAGATGTCACATTAGGAATGCTTTTGGGGGTATTGTTGGCCCGAGGTTATTACTTTTTGTATCGCAAGGTAGATCATCGATTATTTCGCTAATTTTTTATTGTTGAAATACAAATATTTGGTACTGTAATAATATCCAGAGAGCAAGCTGTCCATACGTTGTGTTATCGACGGATTTTCTTCTTTAATGTCTATTTGGTCTTTGGCGTCCAAACGATACAAACTGGCTTTTTTAGAAATGTTTGTTTTTTCATAATAAAAACCATCTTTAATTAATCCAACGGCTCTTTCTCCTTTACTTTGAATATATACAAAGGCTGCTGTGTCTGTGTTTGTACTGTCCAATAAATCTCTTCCTAGTGTGTAGTTTGTATAATTTAATTTTGCCAAACTTGTAGCAGTTGGAAACACATCGACCAGTTTGGCATATTTGTTTAGCACCTGGGGTTTTATGTATTTGGGTGCATGTATAAAAAACGGTACATGATGCACTTGAATACCCAAATCATCTTCGTTGTCATCCAAAAAATCCAATCGCTTCATACCGCCTCTGTGGTCTCCAAAAAAGACAAATATGGAATTGTCATAATAACCTGCTTCTTTGGCTCTTTTTAAAAAACGTGCCACGTTAAAATCCAAGTACCGAATTCCATTGAACTGGCCCAAGGATCGAAACCCACCTTTGCGGAGTGTTTTTTCAGAAATTTCCTCCTTTAATATTGGCTTAAACGTTTCTTTTTTATCTGGTACTGTAAAAGGCATGTGGTTGGTAGCTGTTTGGATATAGGCAACAAATGGTTGTTTTTTTTGATGTAGTTTTTTGAGTTCTTTGTTCGATTCTTTGAACAATTCATAGTCATCAATACCCCAAACATCTGCTCTTATTTCTTCTTCAAAACTGCCTTCTTCAAAAATTTTCAAACCATCTATATTCGATTGGAAAACGGCTCTAATATTTGCCCAATTGGCGCTTCCTCCAATAAAATATCGCTTTTCATATCCGTGGTATTGATCAAAAATAATTCGCTGATCAATTGCTAACGGATTTCTAGAAACAGTCTTTACATCGTCAATATCAGGCAAGCCGGTTATGCTAGCAAAAACACTTCCTGCGGTCCCAGGCTTATGTACATAAAATTTTGAAAAACTCGCACTCTCTTTGAGGATTGAATCCATTTTTGGTGTACTCTTCAATGGATTTCCATAGAAGCTCATAGGGGCAGTTCCTGTGGATTCTAACATCACGTAAATCACATTGGGTTTTTCTTGATATGGGTCCGTAAAAGTTACCTCTTTCTCAAAGGAAATGCTGTCTTTTGATAAATTTAGATGGGCTGCAATCACGGGATAATAGGTTTGCAACTTTTCCATATCAACGCCCTCGCTTCTAAACGCAAAGCTATCAAAGAAATATAGAATTGGATTTAGTCCAAACTGATTTACAGAATTTTTTTTTGAAAAAAATGCTTCACTCCATCGTAAAGGATAGTGTGTGATACTGTTGTAAACGCCAAAAGAAAGCAAGAGAAAAGTTCCAATAAAATAGCACGCTTTTATTTGTTTAGAGAGCGCCTTTTGTGTTGTGTTGCTTTTTTTGTAGAGGTGATTCGCAAATTTAAAACTGATAAAACCAAAGACGACAAGGCCAAAAAACCCTTTATAAACAGGATAACTTTCAAATAAAACTTGAGAAGAGATTTTTAAATTACTTAAAAAACGAAGTGCACTTGCATCCAAGCGCATTGCAAGGTATTCATAGTGTCCAAAATCTACCACATAAAAAAGTAAAATAACAAGGTACGTAGCAGTCAGATAAACAGTGTTTATTTTCTTAAAGATCTTTTTGGTAAAAAAACGATAATTTACAATCAATATCAAAAGTGCTAATGGAAAAAAGGAAAGGATGGCCAATTTTAAATCAAACCGAATTCCCAATAAAAAAGATTTTCGAATCTCACTTGCCGATAGCCCTTCCAATTCCATTGAGAAATTGTAAAAAATAATTCTAAATAACACATTAAATAGAAATAAAAAGAAGACATTTTTAACGATGTATTGAATGTAATTGGGTGTTTTCTTTATCATTGAAATTAAATTAATTCAAAATTTTTTTTTAAAATGGATGCTTTAGTCAAGTACAAAAGTAGTTATTCCTATGCAATCTCTTCGAATATTCGGTTTTTGATTTTTAATTGTCCGGCTATCTTTCCGCTTCAACTTACCATCCCATGGATAATACCTCACCAATTTTTGTCTTCAAAAATATTCATCCAGCAATTCATCGCCTATTTAAAATATTTTTATACTTTAGTAATTGGTTAACCAATTTATATTTTATGAGTATTTTTAAACACATTGTCTTGTTTTTTTCACTTCTTTTAACGCCATTAATTATGGGACAAGAGGTTTTGGTCGCTTCCATTTCGGAGTATAATAAAGCGATAAAAAATGCCAAGCCTGGAAGTGTTATTGTGCTTAAAAATGGTGTTTGGAATGATTTTAAAATGAACGCTTTTGGAGATGGTGAAAAAGGAAATCCTATTATTGTTAAGGCAGAAACTCCTGGAAAAGTGCTTATTACTGGAAATTCTACTTTAAACATTTCTGGGAATTATGTTATTGTAAGCGGATTGTGGTTTAAAGATGGAAACTCTTCATACAAGTCGGTAGTTCAATTTCGAAATGATGCGAAAGCGTATGCAAACAATTGCCGGTTTACCAATTCTACGATCTCCTATTACAGTGTAAAAGAGGGGATCAAAGACCATTGGGTAGATCTTTGGGGGAAAAATAACCGTGTAGATCATAATAATTTTACTGGAAAAACAAGTCCAGGAACCACATTGGTCGTTTGGCTTAAGGGAGCAGAGCACATCGAAAATAAACATCGTATTGATCATAATATATTTGGAAAAAGACCAGAGCTTGGAAGCAATGGAGGAGAAACAATTCGTATTGGAACAAGTGCCAATTCGATGAAATCTTCGAAGACACTTGTAGAAAGTAATGTGTTCTTAAACTGTGATGGAGAAATAGAAATTATATCAAACAAATCTGGAGACAATACTTTTAGAGAGAATTTGTTTGTGGAAAGTAAAGGAACTTTAACCTTACGACATGGAAACAATGCCTTGGTAGAGAACAACGTCTTTTTGGGAAATGGTGTTTCTAAAACAGGAGGGATTAGAATTATTAATGAAGGTCACATCGTACGAAATAATCTTTTAATTGGATTGGCTGGAGATGGTTACAGAGGGGCTATCGTGGTCATGAATGGGGTGCCAAATTCTCCCTTGAATAGATACCATCAAGTAAAAAATGTAGACATTCAAAACAATACCATCATAAACGCTGGACCCGTTTCTTTTGGAGAGGGGAAAGATGCTGAAAAAACATTGCCACCCATAAACACCAACTTTTCTAACAATCTTATTTACAATGTAAATACGTCCAATACGATTGTTTTTGCCGATGATGTTGGTGGAATTTCTTTCCATAAAAACTATATACAAACACTTCCTACCGAGGTCAAAAATGGATTCATTCCTACCCAAATAGATTGGAA
>ERZ1027296.176-NODE-176-length-10103-cov-6.668989_pt1 | contig 10103 bp, 4 predicted proteins | sample MGYA00520864_ERZ1027296 | MGnify/ENA primary metagenome ERZ1027296 (study PRJEB33307, sample SAMD00078851) | marine metagenome | biome: aquatic biome; feature: sea water; material: coastral sea water | place: Japan | collected 2015-01 | depth 1 m m ... | reverse complement strand
TCTTACTGAGTGGCGCCAATTATTGAGCGCATAGGTTCAGGCTGCGCCAGCAATCTGATGCGAGTTCTCATTCGTCTGACAGCACCCTACGTCTTGTTTCTTTCTTCGCGCCAAAGAATTGTTAACCCTGAAAGAATAATTAATATTACACCGGGGAATAACTTATCTAAGGGAAGCTCGTCAAAAACTATCCAACCTAAACCAAATGCTGTTAAAATTCCGAAGTAGCTAAATGGGGCTAAAACGGAGGCTGGAGCCTGTCGAAATGCATACATTAGAAAAACGACTCCAAAGCCTCCACACAGAGACATGCTAAGTATGAGAAGTGCATCACTCATGGATTGGATCGGGCTGAAATCAGTGGTTCCAGTCGCCAAAAGGATCGCTCCAAGCGCAGCAGCTATGGAGGAATACAAATAAATTATTGCACTTGAAATAGAAACATCGAAACTTCGAAGTGTCACCATAGAAGCGGCATAGCAAAAGGCTGCACCGATGGGTAAAGCTGCTGTCCAGGTAAACATGTTAGAGCCTGGCTGCATGATCCAAACTGCGCCGCCAAATCCTATAATGACAGCGCTCCAGCGCCACGCGCCCACCTTTTCTCCGTAAAAAATGACTGCAATTAAAACTATAAAAATTGCATTGGTTTGGCCCAAGGCCGACACTGTTGCCAACTCTAGGTCCGCTAAAGCGGTGTAAAATAGAAGTTGAGCTAAAGCGACCAAGAGACCGCGGCCAAAAGCCAATTTCCATTTTTTTATTTTATAGTCTTTGATGTCAAAACTAAGTTCACGCGTATACATGAGCAATAAAATTGATGGCAGGACACCCAAAACATTCCGATAAACTGACAGCTCTTGAGGCGAATAACTTGCTGATAAAATTCGGACGTGGACGCTCATGAGATCAAAGCAAAGATAAGCGAGCAAGCAAACAAGAATTGCGCGAATATTGGTCGTCATTAAACCTCAAAACTTAAGGCAAATACGCCTTATCGATGGACAGTCTGCCCCTAATTGATCGAAGTCAAGTTTCACAAATGAATTGAGATGGGCGAAAATGCCACCACCAAATTATACGAGGGTGAAGCGGGCATGGCTGCGGGCCTGTGAGCCATGCGTCAGGGCCTGCATAAAGCGCCCAGCGGCCTCTGATATGTTCTATTGATCTGCCTTATGGTATGGCCTCGGTGTCAATGGCGTTTGTGGGGTCGGATATGGACAATAACATTCTTGATGCAATTCTAGGTGCAATACCACAACCCATCATTGCGATTGATGCGAGCGAACGCATTCTTGCTGTGAATAGTGCCGCGGTTTCCTTGGTCGGTCATAAAGCTTTGCAACACAGTTACGTAACCATTTTACGTCAGCCCGCGTTGTTGGAAGCTATTGAGGCGACATTAAAAGATGATGTGCCGCGCACCACGAAGTATCTCAGCACAGACGGTGCACAGGACACAACTTACAAAGTCACCTGCCGAGCGGCACCCGGCGTTGGTAACGGCGGTACAAAGGCAATAATATTGTTCTTTGAAGATATCAGCCAAATGGAAGAGGTCGGGCAGATGCGTCGTGACTTCGTGACCAATGTAAGTCACGAATTACGCACGCCTCTCACTGCACTGATCGGATTTATTGAAACCTTGCGCGGGCCGGCGCGGGATGATGCAAAAGCCGCCATGCGGTTTTTGAACATTATGCAAGATGAGGCGGAGCGCATGAATCGTTTGGTGGGCGATTTGATGTCACTTAACAGAGTAGAAGGAAATGAACGCGTGCGGCCCACGCAGCGCGTTGTGTTAAATGACATTATCCAATCGACATGCCACAGCCTGCAGCCCTTGGCTCTTCAGGCTGGGGTGAAATTTGAGTTTGAGAGCCCAGAGCTTCCCGTCGAAATATACGGCGATTCCGATCAGCTGACGCAAGTTTTTACCAATATCATCGGAAACGCTCTTAAATATGGTGCGTCTGGCGGGCGCATTACCCTGCGCATGACGACTGTCGCGCGGGAAGCGGCTTTGCGCGCCCCTGGCGTCAGACTCCAAGTCATTGATTATGGCGCGGGCATTGATCCTGTCCATCTGCCGCGCCTGACCGAAAGGTTCTACCGCGTTGATGGGCACCGCAGCCGTGAACTCGGTGGAACTGGTCTTGGTCTTGCAATCGTCAAACATATCATCAATCGCCACCGCGGGAAATTGAACATAGAAAGCGCTTTGGGGGAAGGCACCACGGTCACGGTGATGCTGCCGACCGAGCCGCTATCGTGAATTTCGAAGAAAATAAAATGTCATGAAAACGTAATATCTCTGTCACAAAACTGTTACGTCCAGCCGTTATCAAGAGCCGGAGAATCCCATGTGGGATTGCTTGCAAATGGACAAAACAGGAGACATCCATGTCTTTACTTAAACTTGCAACTTCCGCGCTGGCTCTTTCGGCGCTTTGCGTAACAACCGCTGCCGCGCGTGATCAAGTGCAGATCGCCGGATCGTCAACCGTTCTGCCCTATGCGTCGATCGTCGCAGAGGCGTTTGGCGAAAACTTTGACTTTCCAACACCCGTTGTTGAGTCCGGTGGCTCTAGCTCGGGTCTGAAGCGCTTTTGTGAGGGCGTCGGTGAAAACACAATCGACGTGGCAAATGCGTCACGCGCAATTCGCGAAAAAGAAATCAAAGCCTGCGCCGAAGCTGGGGTAACTGACATCATCGAAGTGCGCATCGGGTATGACGGTATTGTCTTTGCCAGCCAGATTGACGGACCAGCTTACACTGCTTTCCAACCGGCTGATATTTTCAATGCACTTGGCGCCAAGGTTCTTGTAGGCGGTGCGATTGTCGAAAATCCGCATCAACAGTGGGCTGACTTCAATGGTCAACTTCCAGCGGCTGATATCATGGCCTTTATTCCCGGCACAAAGCACGGAACACGCGAAGTTTTTGAGGACAAAGTGTTGCTCAAGGGTTGCGAGGTTACCGGTGCTATGGAAGCCATGATGGCCTCTGGTATGTCTGAAGATGATGCCGAAGATGCGTGCCTCGATGTGCGTCAAGATGGCCGTTCTGTTGATATCGATGGCGATTATACCGAAACTCTCGCTCGCATTGATGCCAACCCCAACGGCATCGGCATCTTTGGCTTGGCCTTTTATGAAAACAATCAAGACAAGCTGAAAGTGGCGACAATGGGCGGCGTTGCGCCGTCGACTGAAACGATTTCGACGGGCCAATATCCTGTGTCTCGTCCGTTGTTCTTTTATGTGAAGAAAGCCCACATTGGTGTGATCCCAGGTCTGAAAGAATATGCCTCATTCTTCATCGCCGATGAGATTGCTGGACCAGACGGCCCGCTATCTGCCTATGGTTTGGTTGCAGATCCCGATCTGGCAACAACCCAGGCGGCTGTATCTAATGAGACAGCCATGGGCAGCAAATAAGAGCTGCTGTGAAACGATAGTGAGGGTGGCGGCTTCCGCCATCCTTAAAAAACGCTTACCCCCTTTGCTGGGGGCGCATTTGAAGGTAGGAAGAACAAAATGGATGGAGGCGGTATGCCGATACTCTGGGTTGTCGCAGTGATTTTTGTTGTTTCCGTTGTTGGGTTCATCGCTGGGCGCGCACGTGCTTTGCAATCGGCCGGTGGCGATGCGCGCCGGCTTCATTCCTTGCCGATATATTACGGGTCGAACGTTGCTTTATGGGCCGTCGTGCCCGCGGCTGCGACCCTCATCGTCTGGCTTATTGTGCAGCCAGTGTTCGTGAATTCCCGCGTGGCGGAAACCTTGCCTGGTAGCTTGCTCGATGAAGGCAGCTCAATTGGCCTGATCATGAGCGATGTGCGCCGCGTGGCAGAGGGGCTTGATGTGGCTGTGGCCCAAGGCGCTTTGAGCCGCGATGAGGCTGCGTCAATAGGATCCTCATCGGTCAATATTCGCGAATTTTTAGGATCCATAGGCGTGGCTCTTGGCTCAGATGTCAGCCCTGAAGTGGTGGCCGCGGCGCAGCTTTACCGCGGGTTCAATGCAACCGGGTCTGCGCTTATGTCCTGGATTGTGCTGGCAATTTCTGTCGGAGGGGCTGCCTATGCCTATAGGCGGTCAAACGCGGATTTCCGCGCGCGCAATGTGGTTGAGCGTGGGGTTTTGGGGCTACTTATCGGGGCAGCCTCAATTGCTATTTTGACGACCATCGGCATTCTATTCGCGCTGTTGTTTAACACCATCGAATTTTTCAAACTCTATCCTGCTAACGAATTCTTCTTTGGAACCAATTGGGCGCCCAGTTTTTCTGGCCGGGGCGGGCTGTCTGATCTTGGTGTTTTGCCTCTGTTGTGGGGCACTTTTTATATTTCTTTCATTGCGATGTTGGTCGCGGTTCCTATTGGGCTGTTTTCAGCAATTTACCTCTCTGAATATGCAAGCCCTCGGTTGCGCGGTGTCGCCAAGCCTTTGATTGAAATTCTAGCCGGGATTCCGACGATTGTTTACGGGCTATTTGCGCTTTTGACCGTTGGGCCGTTGCTGGTGAGCCTTTTTGGCAAAGATACTTTGAACTGGATGCAGGGGGGCACTGCGGTCATGACCGCAGTGCCCCCCTGCATCCAGTTCAAAGTATCTTTGCCAAAAAGGCTCACCAGCAACGGCCCAACGGTCAAAAGCGCAAATAGCCCGTAAACAATCGTCGGAATCCCGGCTAGAATTTCAATCAAAGGCTTGGCGACACCGCGCAACCGAGGGCTTGCATATTCAGAGAGGTAAATTGCTGAAAACAGCCCAATAGGAACCGCGACCAACATCGCAATGAAAGAAATATAAAAAGTGCCCCACAACAGAGGCAAAACACCAAGATCAGACAGCCCGCCCCGGCCAGAAAAACTGGGCGCCCAATTGGTTCCAAAGAAGAATTCGTTAGCAGGATAGAGTTTGAAAAATTCGATGGTGTTAAACAACAGCGCGAATAGAATGCCGATGGTCGTCAAAATAGCAATTGAGGCTGCCCCGATAAGTAGCCCCAAAACCCCACGCTCAACCACATTGCGCGCGCGGAAATCCGCGTTTGACCGCCTATAGGCATAGGCAGCCCCTCCGACAGAAATTGCCAGCACAATCCAGGACATAAGCGCAGACCCGGTTGCATTGAACCCGCGGTAAAGCTGCGCCGCGGCCACCACTTCAGGGCTGACATCTGAGCCAAGAGCCACGCCTATGGATCCTAAAAATTCGCGAATATTGACCGATGAGGATCCTATTGACGCAGCCTCATCGCGGCTCAAAGCGCCTTGGGCCACAGCCACATCAAGCCCCTCTGCCACGCGGCGCACATCGCTCATGATCAGGCCAATTGAGCTGCCTTCATCGAGCAAGCTACCAGGCAAGGTTTCCGCCACGCGGGAATTCACGAACACTGGCTGCACAATAAGCCAGACGATGAGGGTCGCAGCCGCGGGCACGACGGCCCATAAAGCAACGTTCGACCCGTAATATATCGGCAAGGAATGAAGCCGGCGCGCATCGCCACCGGCCGATTGCAAAGCACGTGCGCGCCCAGCGATGAACCCAACAACGGAAACAACAAAAATCACTGCGACAACCCAGAGTATCGGCATACCGCCTCCATCCATTTTGTTCTTCCTACCTTCAAATGCGCCCCCAGCAAAGGGGGTAAGCGTTTTTTAAGGATGGCGGAAGCCGCCACCCTCACTATCGTTTCACAGCAGCTCTTATTTGCTGCCCATGGCTGTCTCATTAGATACAGCCGCCTGGGTTGTTGCCAGATCGGGATCTGCAACCAAACCATAGGCAGATAGCGGGCCGTCTGGTCCAGCAATCTCATCGGCGATGAAGAATGAGGCATATTCTTTCAGACCTGGGATCACACCAATGTGGGCTTTCTTCACATAAAAGAACAACGGACGAGACACAGGATATTGGCCCGTCGAAATCGTTTCAGTCGACGGCGCAACGCCGCCCATTGTCGCCACTTTCAGCTTGTCTTGATTGTTTTCATAAAAGGCCAAGCCAAAGATGCCGATGCCGTTGGGGTTGGCATCAATGCGAGCGAGAGTTTCGGTATAATCGCCATCGATATCAACAGAACGGCCATCTTGACGCACATCGAGGCACGCATCTTCGGCATCATCTTCAGACATACCAGAGGCCATCATGGCTTCCATAGCACCGGTAACCTCGCAACCCTTGAGCAACACTTTGTCCTCAAAAACTTCGCGTGTTCCGTGCTTTGTGCCGGGAATAAAGGCCATGATATCAGCCGCTGGAAGTTGACCATTGAAGTCAGCCCACTGTTGATGCGGATTTTCGACAATCGCACCGCCTACAAGAACCTTGGCGCCAAGTGCATTGAAAATATCAGCCGGTTGGAAAGCAGTGTAAGCTGGTCCGTCAATCTGGCTGGCAAAGACAATACCGTCATACCCGATGCGCACTTCGATGATGTCAGTTACCCCAGCTTCGGCGCAGGCTTTGATTTCTTTTTCGCGAATTGCGCGTGACGCATTTGCCACGTCGATTGTGTTTTCACCGACGCCCTCACAAAAGCGCTTCAGACCCGAGCTAGAGCCACCGGACTCAACAACGGGTGTTGGAAAGTCAAAGTTTTCGCCAAACGCCTCTGCGACGATCGACGCATAGGGCAGAACGGTTGACGATCCGGCGATCTGCACTTGATCACGCGCGGCAGCGGTTGTTACGCAAAGCGCCGAAAGAGCCAGCGCGGAAGTTGCAAGTTTAAGTAAAGACATGGATGTCTCCTGTTTTGTCCATTTGCAAGCAATCCCACATGGGATTCTCCGGCTCTTGATAACGGCTGGACGTAACAGTTTTGTGACAGAGATATTACGTTTTCATGACATTTTATTTTCTTCGAAATTCACGATAGCGGCTCGGTCGGCAGCATCACCGTGACCGTGGTGCCTTCCCCCAAAGCGCTTTCTATGTTCAATTTCCCGCGGTGGCGATTGATGATATGTTTGACGATTGCAAGACCAAGACCAGTTCCACCGAGTTCACGGCTGCGGTGCCCATCAACGCGGTAGAACCTTTCGGTCAGGCGCGGCAGATGGACAGGATCAATGCCCGCGCCATAATCAATGACTTGGAGTCTGACGCCAGGGGCGCGCAAAGCCGCTTCCCGCGCGACAGTCGTCATGCGCAGGGTAATGCGCCCGCCAGACGCACCATATTTAAGAGCGTTTCCGATGATATTGGTAAAAACTTGCGTCAGCTGATCGGAATCGCCGTATATTTCGACGGGAAGCTCTGGGCTCTCAAACTCAAATTTCACCCCAGCCTGAAGAGCCAAGGGCTGCAGGCTGTGGCATGTCGATTGGATAATGTCATTTAACACAACGCGCTGCGTGGGCCGCACGCGTTCATTTCCTTCTACTCTGTTAAGTGACATCAAATCGCCCACCAAACGATTCATGCGCTCCGCCTCATCTTGCATAATGTTCAAAAACCGCATGGCGGCTTTTGCATCATCCCGCGCCGGCCCGCGCAAGGTTTCAATAAATCCGATCAGTGCAGTGAGAGGCGTGCGTAATTCGTGACTTACATTGGTCACGAAGTCACGACGCATCTGCCCGACCTCTTCCATTTGGCTGATATCTTCAAAGAACAATATTATTGCCTTTGTACCGCCGTTACCAACGCCGGGTGCCGCTCGGCAGGTGACTTTGTAAGTTGTGTCCTGTGCACCGTCTGTGCTGAGATACTTCGTGGTGCGCGGCACATCATCTTTTAATGTCGCCTCAATAGCTTCCAACAACGCGGGCTGACGTAAAATGGTTACGTAACTGTGTTGCAAAGCTTTATGACCGACCAAGGAAACCGCGGCACTATTCACAGCAAGAATGCGTTCGCTCGCATCAATCGCAATGATGGGTTGTGGTATTGCACCTAGAATTGCATCAAGAATGTTATTGTCCATATCCGACCCCACAAACGCCATTGACACCGAGGCCATACCATAAGGCAGATCAATAGAACATATCAGAGGCCGCTGGGCGCTTTATGCAGGCCCTGACGCATGGCTCACAGGCCCGCAGCCATGCCCGCTTCACCCTCGTATAATTTGGTGGTGGCATTTTCGCCCATCTCAATTCATTTGTGAAACTTGACTTCGATCAATTAGGGGCAGACTGTCCATCGATAAGGCGTATTTGCCTTAAGTTTTGAGGTTTAATGACGACCAATATTCGCGCAATTCTTGTTTGCTTGCTCGCTTATCTTTGCTTTGATCTCATGAGCGTCCACGTCCGAATTTTATCAGCAAGTTATTCGCCTCAAGAGCTGTCAGTTTATCGGAATGTTTTGGGTGTCCTGCCATCAATTTTATTGCTCATGTATACGCGTGAACTTAGTTTTGACATCAAAGACTATAAAATAAAAAAATGGAAATTGGCTTTTGGCCGCGGTCTCTTGGTCGCTTTAGCTCAACTTCTATTTTACACCGCTTTAGCGGACCTAGAGTTGGCAACAGTGTCGGCCTTGGGCCAAACCAATGCAATTTTTATAGTTTTAATTGCAGTCATTTTTTACGGAGAAAAGGTGGGCGCGTGGCGCTGGAGCGCTGTCATTATAGGATTTGGCGGCGCAGTTTGGATCATGCAGCCAGGCTCTAACATGTTTACCTGGACAGCAGCTTTACCCATCGGTGCAGCCTTTTGCTATGCCGCTTCTATGGTGACACTTCGAAGTTTCGATGTTTCTATTTCAAGTGCAATAATTTATTTGTATTCCTCCATAGCTGCTGCGCTTGGAGCGATCCTTTTGGCGACTGGAACCACTGATTTCAGCCCGATCCAATCCATGAGTGATGCACTTCTCATACTTAGCATGTCTCTGTGTGGAGGCTTTGGAGTCGTTTTTCTAATGTATGCATTTCGACAGGCTCCAGCCTCCGTTTTAGCCCCATTTAGCTACTTCGGAATTTTAACAGCATTTGGTTTAGGTTGGATAGTTTTTGACGAGCTTCCCTTAGATAAGTTATTCCCCGGTGTAATATTAATTATTCTTTCAGGGTTAACAATTCTTTGGCGCGAAGAAAGAAACAAGACGTAGGGTGCTGTCAGACGAATGAGAACTCGCATCAGATTGCTGGCGCAGCCTGAACCTATGCGCTCAATAATTGGCGCCACTCAGTAAGAGCGGCGGTTCGATTGAGCTTGAAATTGTCTCGTGAGTAGAAGTGGCGTTCATTTAGGGCTGTACAATCAACCTAACCCCACACCCAGCCCTCGTAGCGCCTTAAGCGGACCATAGCGGCCTCAGCAGGCAAACAGCTGCGTCACCAAGCGCCAAATCAAACATGTTTGCAACGACGCGCAGGCGTGCGGGCGCGTGGCGGATGTAACGTATGGTTAGATATTGTGGGGGCTAGTGTTTAGGCAAGGGGGTTTCTGTTGCATTTATACTAACTTTTGGTAGTGTCCGTATACAATTAGTTCTGGTGAGTTATAATTGGTACGTACTAGGTTTTAATGGCCATAAAAGGAAAAATATTATCTCACAATTAGTGCAGCTCATTTATTCATCCCAACCATTTGGGTACGATAGCACCACATTACAAACTATTTTAAATGATGCACGAAGATGCAACACGCGAGATGGTATTTCCGGCGCGCTTGTTTGTAGACACGACATTGATGTCCAATTACTTGAAGGTTCTGAAGTGGCTGTTCATGCTGCCTACATGCGAATTAGTCGTGATGATCGTCATGTTGGAGTTAAGAAGCTCGTTAGTCGGCCAATTACTGAGCGCTTTTTTGGGGAGTGGGCTATGCTACATGACCCAGCAATATCCTTGATTTGGAACCAACAACAAATCAAAGATGGTATTGTTGACCAAATACCACAAGCAGAAATTATAGACATGTTTCAATCCATTTCCAGCCGATCTAGATTTGAGAAATTTGACCATTGAATTGTGGCTGCCGTCAGACAAATGAGAACTCGCATCGGATTGCTGGCGCAGGTGCTGTCAGACGAATGAGAACTCGCATCAGATTGCTGGTGCAGCCTGAACCTATGCGCTCAATAGTTGGCGCCACTCAGTAAGAGCGGCGGTTCGATTGAGCTTG
>ERZ1027296.165-NODE-165-length-10568-cov-8.863693_pt1 | contig 10568 bp, 11 predicted proteins | sample MGYA00520864_ERZ1027296 | MGnify/ENA primary metagenome ERZ1027296 (study PRJEB33307, sample SAMD00078851) | marine metagenome | biome: aquatic biome; feature: sea water; material: coastral sea water | place: Japan | collected 2015-01 | depth 1 m m ... | reverse complement strand
CGTAAAAGATGGAAATGCTAATGGGCTTTAAAATGAAGATGGGTAAGTTATCTATGGATAATACACCAATATATCAGATAGACGAAGAACAAGGTGTTATGGGTAGAGCTAATAAGAACGGTTCTATCACACTTAATAAAAATTTAAGTCCACTAGAACAAGAAGACGTTATAAAGCACGAGAAAGTACATCTAGATCAAATGAAAAGAGGTGACTTGGATTATGACGATAAGTATGTTTACTGGAAAGGCAAAAAAATGCCTAGGTCTAAAATGGATGAGGGCGCTAAAAATCTTCCTTGGGAAAAAGAAGCATACAAGGCTAATACATTAAAATAAATTTTATTTAAAGTATTTTTTTTATTATATTAGACATTATAAACTTAAATCTAAATAAAATGAAAAACTTACTATTAGTACTAGCTTTAACTGCTTCAAACATTATTTTTTCTCAAACAAGCAAGCTAGAAGGATCTTGGAGCTCATATGATAACACTTCGTATATAACAACTATATCAGTTAGTAAATTTACAGGTTCAATAGATAGGGTATACAGTTATAGTTCTTATGAAAAAAAAAGTAAAACAGAAAAAATAATAAAACAAGACTACAGCACTTTAGAAACATCACATTACTTTGAAGATTACCAATGGAGTATTAAATCAAAGTATATATCATTAAACGATACCTTAATGAAAAGAATAATAACCGGCAGCATTGACACTGTTTTATTGTATAAAAAAATAAATAAATAAATAAATAAACAATTGTTATGGCTTATAAGCAAAACCCTGGTCGTGGACCAATGATGAAAACGGGCAAAGGAGTTCCTTCTGCTCTATTACAAGAGGATCCAACAGATCCTAAAAACAAAAAAAAAGACGCTATATCTGGTAAGCCAATTCCAGAAGGTGTGACTTTTGGAAAAACTAAAAAATCAATAGACGACTTTGGAGCAACAGTCTACTCAACAGGTTACAGCAAAAAAGGAACTAAAGGCGGACCTAAGGGTGTGGATTTAGGCCCAGATTTCAAACCTACTAAGGAACAAACTCGAAAGGCAAACGAAAGGGTTAAAAATCAAATAAAGTCAACAAAAGGAGTTAGTGGAACTTTTCAGAATAAAATTTACTCAGGTAAAGCGGTTGGCGTAAAAACGATTAAGTCTAAAACAGATAACAGCTTAGCCTCATCAGGTGATTATGATAGCAGATCAGAACCAAGTAATAGATGGGCTCACTACGGTAAAAGCTCTGATAATTCAATTAGTGGTTGGGCAACGACTAGTGGAAAAATAAAGCCTAATGTTTCTTACACGACAGAGGGAGCTACATTTAAGCAAAGACAACTTACAAACAGAGAGCAACTTGCTTACGACACAAAGTATGGACTAGGTAGAACCAAAGAAGGTTTCCGTGCGAATCCATTTGTAAAAGGATGGGATTCAGCGGTTGAGGGCGCTTTAAGTTCCGAAGGAAATAGGTTATCGAGAATTAACAAAAAGAAGCAACTTAGAAAAGCGGCAAAAAAATAAAGGTGAATAAAATATTTCAATGGCTTACGGGTGGCGTTATCAAGAATGTTGGTAACGTCATTGATAAGCTTACCACTACTGAAGAAGAAAAGCTTTTAATCAAAAAGCAAATGCAAGCAGTATTATAGTAAGCTGACACGGAAGATCAAGATGAAGTAACTGAACGTTGGAAAGCGTACATGGCTAGTGATAGTTTTTTATCTTAAAACATTCGACCACTCGTTTTAATATACTTAACAGTTATATTTACTGTTTTATCTTTTTTTGACGGTAACATTGGAGGCTTTGTTGTTGCAGAGCAATATATCCCCATATTTCAATCACTATTGATCACAGTGTATGGAGCATACTTCGTAGGAAGGACCTGGGAAAAAAGTAAAAGATCAAGTGATAATAAATAAATGAAAACAATTAAATTAAATCAAATGGAAAACAAGATTACAGCAGAAGAATTAAAACTAGTTCAGGAGAACCAAGGTAAAATGACTCAAGCATTATCTCAAGTAGGTGTGTTAGAGGCTCAGAAACACGGGTTGATCTCTCATATTCAAGAACTAAACAAAGAAGTAGAAGACAACAAGAAAGTCTTAGAAGAAAAGTACGGAGCAATCAGTATTAACTTAGAAGACGGAAGCTTCGAGGAAATTAAGAAAGAAGAACAAGAAGCTTAGTATATGTCGTCTATTATAAGAAAAATCAGTATAGGTTCTGACTACAAGAATGACGCAATGCATTACGCTATTGGACAGTCTGTATATGGAGGTCACGAAATATCTCATATACTGCACGATGAATCTAACAACTCTTATAGTATACATATAAAGAAAAACAACGAGGTATTGCCATGGAAGAAATTTAATTCTAACATGGCTATATCTGTTGAATATGATTTACAGTATTAATGAGAAGTGTATTCGATTTTATAGTAAAACCTGTAGAAGGAAGATATGATAATGAAATAAAAGTTGGTGATAAGAAATTGATGTTGAATTCAAACATCGAAAACTTTAAGTTTATCAGTAGAAAAGCTGAAGTTGTTTCCGTACCTATTGCTTTTAATTCATCTATAAATGTTGGTGACACAATAATAATTCACCACAATGTATTTAGAAGGTACTATAATCAAAAAGGCAAAGCCGTTGATAGTAGTAAGCTTTTTAAAGAAAACTTATACTTTTGCCAACCAGATCAAGTCTACTTGTATAAAAGAGACAATAAATGGAAACCAATTGGTACTAGGTGTTTTGTAATGCCGATTAAAAATAACGATCCTTTCTCAATGGATAAAGAGAGAAAGCATATTGGAGTATTAAAAATCGGTAATAAGTCGTTAGAAGCGCTAGGGATAAGCGAGGGAGATCTTATAGGTTTTAAACCAAACAGAGAGTTTGAGTTTATAGTAGATGATCAACGACTTTATTGTATGGAATCTAATGATATTTTATTAAAGTATGAATACAAAGGAAACGAAGAGGAATATAATCCTAGCTGGGCAAAAAGCAGTTGAGGAATTAATTCAAGTAGCTAAAGAAAAGATAGTTGATTCAGATGATGATATATCTGCTGATAGATTAAAAAATGCTGCAGCTACTAAAAAACTAGCTATTTTCGATGCTTTTGAAATACTTAGTAGAATAGAAGAAGAGGAAAAACTATTGGAAGAAAAGCCAAAAGAAGTTAAACAGGAGAAGTCTTTTAAAGGCTTTGCAGAAGGTAGGTCTAAGTAATGTACAAGCAAACATTAATAAAGACAATAGAAGACCACGTAAAACCTGCTTTACTAAAAAGAAATAATAGAAACAAAAAGTGGGCTAAAGGATACGATAGTGATCATGATATGGTTATTATAAGTTCTGATGGAACTATAGGTGAGATCGTAGAGATACAAAATTTAAAAATTGCTTTACCTGCCGTCCCAAAAGACGTTTACAAATGTTCTGATAAAAAAGAAGAACAGATGTGGTCTAGGTTAGAATACCCTAAAGAACTCGCGAAAATTAAAAGCGTTTTTGATTGGCAAAAATATCCCACTGATTTTAAAGAAGAATGGTATGGATATATTGACAGAGAGTTTGAAAAAAGGGAAAAGGGTTTTTGGTTCTATAATAATGGCAAGCCAACTTACGTTACTGGTACTCATTACATGTACTTGCAGTGGGCCAAGATTGATGTTGGGGCAGCAGATTATAGGGAATCAAACAGAATATTCTTCTTATTCTGGGAAGCTTGCAAAGCAGACATCCGTTGTTATGGAATGTCATATCTCAAGAACAGAAGGTCAGGTTTTTCGTTCATGGCTTCAGCTGAGACCGTTAACATGGCAACAATATCAACCGACGCACGCTTTGGGATTTTGTCCAAATCTGGTGCCGATGCAAAGAAGATGTTCACAGATAAAGTGGTACCTATCAGCGTTAATTACCCGTTCTTCTTCAAACCGATACAAGACGGTATGGACAGACCAAAGACCGAACTCGCTTATAGAGTTCCAGCTTCCAGGCTTACGAGAAGAAAACTCAACGAAGGTCAAGTCGAAGAGGAAATTGAAGGTCTTGATACCACCATTGACTGGAAAAACACAGGGGACAACTCGTACGATGGGGAAAAATTAAGATTACTAGTACACGATGAAAGTGGAAAGTGGGAAAGACCTGACAACATATTAAATAACTGGAGGGTTACGAAAACCTGTCTAAGGTTAGGTAGTAGAATCGTAGGTAAATGTATGATGGGTTCTACCTCAAACGCTTTAGAAAAAGGTGGTGGTAATTTTAAAAAACTATATTATGCCTCAGACGTTACACAAAGAAACCGCAACGGACAGACTAGCTCGGGATTATATTCTTTGTTCATTCCTATGGAATGGAACTACGAGGGATTCATTGATACTTATGGATTACCTGTATTCGATCAGCCAAAAAAAGGAACAGTAGATCCTAGTGGAATACCGATAACTCACGGAGTAATAGAGCATTGGGAAAATGAAGTAGATGGCTTAAAAAATGACCAAGACGGTTTAAATGAATATTATCGTCAGTTTCCTAGAACAGAAAAACACGCTTTTAGAGATGAAGCTAAATTATCTTTGTTTAATTTAACCAAGATATACGAACAAATAGATCACAACGAAGAGTACTTAAACAGTAAGTTAATTACTAAAGGTAGTTTTCAGTGGGAGAATGGTATCAAAGATACTAGAGTTGTTTTTACTCCAAATAGCAATGGTAGATTTTTAATAAGTTGGATTCCATCTGCAAATCAACAAAACCATGTAATAGTAAAGAATGGAGTAAAGTATCCAGGAAACGAACACATGGGAGCTTTTGGGTGTGATAGCTACGATATATCTGGAACAGTGGACAGTAGAGGGTCTAAAGGAGCTTTACATGGTCTTACTAAATTTAGTATGGAAGATCATCCAGTTAATATGTTTTTCTTAGAGTATATAGCTAGACCTCAAACAGCTGAGATGTTTTTTGAAGATATATTAATGGCTTGCGTTTTTTATGGAATGCCAATATTAGCGGAGAATAATAAGCCTAGACTTTTATACTACTTTAAAAGGAGAGGTTATAGAGGTTTTTCAATAAACAGACCTGATAAAGTATACTCTAAACTATCAGTAACAGAAAAAGAAATTGGTGGTATACCAAACTCTAGTGAAGATATTAAACAAGCGCATGCCGCTGCAATCGAATCTTATATAAATGATTTTGTGGGCGCTACAGAAAGAGGTTATGGAAATATGTATTTTCAAAAAACTCTTGAAGAGTGGTCAAAATTTGACATAAACAATAGAACAAAGTTTGATGCGACTATAAGCTCTGGATTAGCTATAATGGCATGCAATAAAAACAAATACACACCTGTTTTCAAGGCTACTAGAAAGCCAGTATCAATCTCTTTTGGTAGATACGATAACAGTGGTTATACCTCAAAAATAAAAAGATAAATGATTTACAAAAGCGTAAACAGCACTTTCCCAAGTCAGGTAGTACCGGACGAAGTAAAGCAGAGTTATGAATACGGTTCAGAAGTTGCTAAAGCTATAGAGAACGAATGGTTCAAAGGAGATCGAGGAGCAGGTTCTGGTGGTAGGTTCGGTAACAACTGGCAAAACTTTCACAGATTACGTCTATATGCTAGAGGAGAACAATCTGTTCAAAAATATAAAGATGAATTATCAACTAATGGTGATTTGTCTTATCTTAATTTAGACTGGCAACCTGTTGCCGTGTTATCTAAGTTTGTAGATATCGTTGTTAACGGTATGACAGACAAAGGGTATAAAATAAAATCATTTGCTACAGATCCTTACGCTCAGAAAAAAAGAACAGACTATGCTAGCGCTATTCTTAGAGATATGCAAGCTAAGCCTTTACTATCTGATATTAAAAGCACTTTAGGTGTTGATATGTTTTCAACAAATGACCCTGGCTCACTACCTGACTCTAAAGATGAATTAGATTTATTTATACAATTAAACTACAAACAAGCAGTAGAAATTGCAGAAGAAGAAGTGATAGATAATATTCTTGAGTTTAATAGATATGAAGAAGTAAAGAAAAGAGTTGCTCAAGATTTAACAGTTCTTGGTATAGGTGCTACTAAAACAGATTTTAATCTATCAGAAGGTGTTACAGTTGATTACGTTGATCCTGCTAACTTAGTTTACTCTTACACTGAAGATCCTAACTTTGAAGACATATATTATGTTGGTGAAGTTAAATCAGTGTCTTTGCAAGAATTAAAGAAGCAGTTTTCAAATTTAACAGATGCAGAATTAGAAGAAATACAAAAACAACCTGCAAGTTATAATTACACTAGACAATACAATGGTCAAGATGATAATTATGATAATGTGCAGGTTATATATTTTGAATATAAAACATATTCTAACCAAGTTTTTAAGATAAAGAAAACAGAACAAGGTCTTGAAAAAGCTTTAGAAAAGACAGACACATTTGATCCTCCAGCTAATGACAACTTTGAAAGAGTGCATAGGTCTATAGAAGTTTTATACAGTGGAGCTAAAATTTTAGGTCAGGACAAAATGCTTAAGTGGGAGTTAGCTGAAAATATGACTAGACCTTACAGCAATCAAACTAGAGTGGAAATGAACTACTCAATATCAGCGCCAAGAATGTACAAGGGTCGTATTGATAGTTTAGTAAGTAAGTGTATTGGTTTTACCGATATGATACAAATCACTCATTTAAAAATTCAACAGGTTTTATCTAAAATGGTTCCTGATGGTGTTTTTGTAGACGTTGATGGTTTAGCTGAGGTTGATTTAGGTAATGGAACAAGTTATAACCCCCAGGAAGCGCTTAACATGTACTTCTCAACTGGTAGTATAGTTGGAAGATCTTTAACTCAAGACGGTGATCCTAACAGAGGTAAGGTACCTATTCAAGAGTTAAACTCTTCTTCAGGTATAAATAAAATACAAGCGTTAATTCAAACGTATCAATATTATTTACAAATGATACGTGATGTAACCGGTCTTAACGAAGCTCGTGATGGTAGTATGCCAGCTAAAGACTCTTTAGTAGGTCTACAAAAACTTGCAGCAGCTAATTCAAACGTAGCTACTAAACATATACTACAGTCTTTAATGTACGTAACTGTTAGAACCTGTGAAAATATAAGTCTAAGAGTAGCAGATATGTTAAGCTTTCCTTTAACCAAAGAAGCTTTAATGAATTCTATAAACGCCGCAAATGTAGCTACGCTACAGGAAATAGGTGATTTGAATATGCATGAGTTCGGTATATTCTTAGAGCTTGAACCAGAAGAAGAAGAAAAAGCGCAGTTAGAAAATAATATACAAGTTGCACTACAAACAGGTAGCATAGCCCTTAGTGACGCTATAGATATTAGAGAGATTAGAAATTTAAAACTAGCTAATCAGTTCTTGAAGCATAGACAGAAAATTAAAAGAGATCAAGAACAGCAGGCGCAACAAGCTAATATTCAAGCGCAAGCACAGGCAAACGCTGAGACAGCTGAAAGAGCTGCTATGGCTGAAGTTCAAAAGCAACAAGCTTTAGCTCAAACGGAGTTACAAATTGAACAAGGTAAATCTCAGTTTAAGATACAGCAAATGCAACAAGAAGCTGAAATTAAAAAGCAATTAATGGCTGAAGAGTTTCAATATCAAATGCAGTTAGCTCAAGTTAGAGCTGATGCTGAAAAAGCAAAACTTCAAGACATCGAAGATAGAAAAGACGAAAGAACAAAAATACAAGCAACTCAACAATCTGAGTTAATAAACCAAAGGCAAACCGACTCACTACCAAAAAACTTTGAATCCGCGGGTATGGATAATTTAGGTGGTTTTGGTTTGGAGCAGTTTGATCCTAGGTAAAGAATTTTTTAATTATTTAATTATATTATATTATGTCAGAAATAGTGAAACAAGAAGGAGACTTCAAGATTAAGGCTAAGCCTAAAAAGCCTAAAAAGTTAACCACTGATAATGAAGTGGTTAAGGTAGAAATGCCAAAAGTAACTTTAGAGCAAGCTGAAAAAGTAGCTCCAGAAATTACAAAGATAGAGATTAAACCTGAAAAAATAGATCAAGTCGAAGAGGTTGTTGTCAAAGAAGAAGAACCAACGAAAGTTGAAAATTCAGTAGCTGAAGACTCAGTTATGCAGGAGATCATCGATGAAGAAGTTGAGACTGTTACAGAACAAGTTGAACAGGCTGTACAGGAAAACAAACAAACAGGTAGAGCTTTACCTGAGAACGTTGAGAAGTTAGTTTCTTTTATGGAAGAGACTGGAGGAACAGTTGAGGACTATGTTAGATTGAATGCTGATTACTCAACAGTTAATGACGCTACTTTACTTAAAGAGTATTACAAGAAGACTAAGCCTTATTTAGAAGGTGAAGATATAGATTTAATCTTAGAAGACTTTTCGTATGACGAAGAGTTAGATGAGGAAAGAGAAATACGTAAGAAAAAAATTGCGTACAAAGAAGAAGTTGCAAAAGCTAGAAACTTTCTAGAGGAAACAAAGAGTAAATACTACGACGAAATCAAGTTGAGACCCGGCGTAACTCAAGACCAACAGAAAGCGACTGACTTTTTCAACCGTTATAAAGAAGATCAAAAAGTTGCAAAACAACAGCATGACTTATTTGTACAAAGTACTAAAAACTTATTAAACGATGATTTCAAAGGTTTTGATTTTAATGTTGGTGAGAAAAAATTTAGATACGGAGTCAAAAACGTCAACGAGGTTGCCGAGGCACAATCTGACATTTCTAATTTTATAGGGAGGTTCCTAGATAAAAAAGGAAATATTGCAGATGCTAGAGGTTATCACAAAGCTATGTACGCAGCGCGAAATGCTGACACTATAGCTCAACACTTTTACGAACAGGGTAAAGCCGACGCGGTTAAAGATGTTGTAGCTAAATCAAAAAACATAAGCACAGAACCTAGAAAAAACTCTAGTGGAAGTGTTTTTGTTAACGGGTTAAAGGTAAAAGCAATTAGCGGTTTTGATTCTTCGAAATTAAAAGTAAGAACAAAAAAATTTAACTAAAAACAATTAATTATTATGGCATTAGATCCATTATTTGGTAGTATCGTACCATCACAAAAACAACAAGCATTAGCTACAAACTTTTTATCATTCAACGGAGGAGCAAATCCTGGAGATAGCGACACTTTCGCTCAACAGTATTTACCAGAAATCTACGAACAAGAAATCGAGCGTTACGGAAACAGAACGTTATCTGGATTCTTGCGTATGGTAGGAGCAGAGATGCCAATGTCTTCTGATCAAGTAATCTGGTCAGAACAAAATAGATTGCACATCTCTTACACAGATGTAACAAATGACCAAGTAAATACTTTAACTATTCCAGTTTCTGCTACTGTAAGAAACGTAATTTCAGTTGGATCAACTATTGTTGCTATCGACAAATTAGGAGCAGAATTAAAGTGTGTTGTAACTGCTTCTAACCTTTCTACAGGTGTATTGACAGTTGCTCCTTATACTGCTACAACAACTGCTTCTTTAGCTGTTGAAGATATCAAGATTTTTGTATACGGTTCAGAATATGGAAAAGGATCAAGCACTCCTAACTACTCTGCTTCACAAACAGATGGTTATGTAAGTGTAGACCCTGATTTCACACAATTCTCTAACTCTCCAATCATCATTAGAAACAAATACGTAGTATCTGGATCTGATATGGCTCAAATCGGATGGGTAGAAGTTGCAACTGAAGACGGAACTTCTGGATACTTATGGTATTTAAAAGCTGAATCTGAAACAAGATTACGTTTTGAAGACTATTTAGAAATGTCTGTAGTAGAAGGAGAAAAAGCTTCTGCCGCTGGTGCTGGATCTGCTGCTGCAGCTGGATACAAAGGTACTGAAGGTTTATTTGCTGCTATCAAGTCTAGAGGAAATGAAGAAGCTGGATTCAACGCTGCTGCTGACGCATTAGGAGAATTTGACGCTATCTTGAAAAACTTAGATACTCAAGGAGCTATTGAAGAGAACATGTTATTCTTAAACAGACAAACTTCTTTAGGATTTGACGATATGTTAGCTGGATTAAACGGTGGAAACGCTGGAGCTGGTTCTGCATATGGTATCTTTGAGAACTCTGAAGATATGGCATTGAACTTAGGATTCTCTGGATTCCGTCGAGGTTCTTATGACTTCTACAAGACTGACTGGAAATACTTAAACGATGCTTCTACAAGAGGTGGTGTAACTGAAGCTGCTGCTGTAGCTGCTCCTGTTGCTGCTATCGACGGTGTATTAGTACCTGCTGGAACTTCTACTGTTTATGACCAAGTATTAGGAACAAACATTAGACGTCCATTCTTACACGTACGTTATAGAGCTTCTCAAGCTGATGACAGAAGAATGAAGCAATGGTTGACTGGTTCTGCTGGTGGAGCAATGACTTCTGACTTAGATGCTATGGAAGTAAACTTCTTATCTGAAAGATGTTTATGTGTACAAGGTGCTAACAACTTCGTATTGTTCACTAAGTAAGAGTA
>ERZ1027296.147-NODE-147-length-11399-cov-8.211830_pt1 | contig 11399 bp, 6 predicted proteins | sample MGYA00520864_ERZ1027296 | MGnify/ENA primary metagenome ERZ1027296 (study PRJEB33307, sample SAMD00078851) | marine metagenome | biome: aquatic biome; feature: sea water; material: coastral sea water | place: Japan | collected 2015-01 | depth 1 m m ... | reverse complement strand
ATCAAAGTCTGCATGTGGAATTGTAATCATTCGGTTATCTTCTACCTCACCAGAACCAAGTGATAAGGTTAATGATGAAAAAAAGTAGCTTAATCTTGTTAAATAAATTTTCATTATATATCTATTAATATTGATTATTATAAATTTATAGGAATTAAGATATAACGACCTGTTAAATCATTAAACCAAACATCGTAATCATCTTCAACAATTACTGGAATTGCGCCACCACCGTCAGTTGCTACACCAGAAAAAGAAGAAGAACTTCCCCATATTGCGCCAGTATCTGATACAAAAGCAACATCTCCGGGTGTTAACCTTACTGAATTTGCATACCAAATATGTCCATCGTGTGCTAAAGCATTCATTGCTATATTTCCAGTACTGGAACCTTGCATAGTTAATGATGCAGGACTGGTTATTCCTGATGCATTAAATGGGTCGAAGGTGAAAGTTTTAGTTGCAAAGTTTATACTAAAAGTATAGAACCCCGCTGGGATTCCATTCCCACCACCGTAAGGAAATCTTTCTGGATCTGAGCTACCTGTCCCTGGGTTTCCTTCTACGGTTGAACCGTCATTAGTACCCCATTGAGGTTGCCATAATCCTTTTGTTTCTAAAACTTTAAAGTGTCCATTGCCAGCCCAAAAACCAGTGTAATAGTAAACATTACTATCATTTTCATCTCTAAAAAGAGCTGGATTATTGCTGTTATTGTTCCAGCCTGGCGCTGTAGCATCACCTACTAAATAATAATCATCAAACACATAATTAAAGAATGGATAGACATTAAACTGTATAGTATTTGAAGCTACCGTATTATTATTTTGAGTTCCTAAAGAAGCCATTACTCTTACATAAATAGGTTTCCACTCAAAAGGATTTAAGCCTGCATTCCCTGCTGCTGCATTGATCTCACTAACAGATAAAGTAATAGAACTTGTTCCCGTAACTGTTGCTGCTGTTACTGGAACAGTAAAAACATCATCTCTTGAAAATTGAATCGCATAATTTACTGCTGCTTGTTGTCCATAATCTGCCTCGTTCCAATTTAATGTTACCGCTGGGTTATTTGTATTTACTGGATCTAATTGTAAATCCGTAAAATTTAGCCCTGCTAAGATTGGAGCCTCTGGAGCTGATATTGAAAATATTTCAGAATTATCTTCACAGGAAGTAAAAACGAGTAAAACTAACCCTATTAGCGAGATGGTTGAAAATCTTTTTATATTTTTCATCATTTGTAATTTGTTATTTATATTAATATCCAGCATTTTGAGATAAATTAGGATTCGATGCTAAACTTGCCGCTGGAATTGGATAGAGTTTTAGTTCTGCTGGTAAAGCAATTCCATTAGTTCCATTACCTTTCCAAGCCCAATTATAAGAACCACCTGTAAACTTACCAAAACGAATTAAATCTTGTCTTCTATGTGCTTCCCAATGTAATTCTCTTGATCTTTCATCTAAGATAAAATCTAAGGTTACATCTGAAGCTGTTAAGTTATTTTGAGGATTGTTTGCTCTTGTTCTTAACATGTTTACATAATTTAAAGCTTCCGTTTGTGTAGCGCCAGCACCACCTCTTAAAAAAGCTTCTGCATACATTAAATACACATCTGCTAGTCTAAATAATGGAAAATCTGTGTCTACAAATGTTTGATCTGCACCAAAACCACCTGTTGATGTTGCATTTGAATATTTTTCTAATATGAATCCTTGATCTTTATCTGAAATATCTGTTATTTCTATATTTCTTCCAGCAGATAAAATGGTATTTCTAGAATCATTATTAAAAACACTTGCATCGAATAACTGAACAAATTGCTTTCTTAATCTTAGGGCTCCTCCCCAACCGCCGGCACCAACACCTAAAGCAGCACCATTGGCTTCTAGACTCCCTACAGAACCATTAATCATCACAGTTGTTGGACCGTAGTTTTGGGTGTAAATACCATCAGAAATTAATGGGAAAATAATTTCATTATATGCAGAGTTTACGTCATTATCAGCCATGAAATTATGCAAATAATTTGTAGCTAACGAGTAACCTCCGCCAATGACTTTCTTAGAATAATCTATACATTCTGTGTATTTATCTTGTCCAATGTAAACTTCTGCGTTTAAATAAATTTTCGCTAAAATAGTCCATGCAACAGCTTTGTCGGCTCTTCCGTGTTCGTTAGCCATTGGATCTGCTAAATCATCTTCAATTGCTTTTAACTCAGATTCTACATAATCAAAAAGTTGTTGTCTATTATACGCTTGAGGTTGATCGTTAATGGCATCTGCTTCTGTTGTAAAGTTTGCTTGACCAAATAAATCCATCATATAATAATAAGACATTGCTCTTAATAACCTGGCTTCTGCTCTAAATTTGACAATGTCTGCTTTTGTAGCTTCAGAAACATTTCTTTCGGCTAGTTTCGCATCTGTTGTTTCTCTTAAGAAATTATTTGCAAAGGCAATTGTCACATGAGATCTACCAAACATTCCCAAGATTATAGGATCATCGGCATTCCATAAATTTCGTTGAATTTCTCGAGTTCCAGGGTCATTCTCATAAGACCAAATCATTTGGTCTGCTGATAAGGTTTGCAAGTATAATAATACTCTACCAAACTGGCTTGTACCTGCATCCAAACCATCTATATTGGAAGATCCTGGGCCATCTACACCTGTTAAAGAAAGATTAGCATACACCCCTGCTAATAATTCCTTATAGGCAGATTCATCTTTAAAAAAGTCTTCTCCTAGTAAATCTTGATCATCTTTTGGTACAATATCTAAGTCTTTTGTACAAGAAGAAAAAGCTACTACTAGAACCAAAAGTATGGTTGCTATTTTGTTGATTTTGAATATTTTTTTCATTATTAATTCTTTAAAAATTAAAATTTAATGTTTGCACCCACCAAAATTGTTCTTGGTCTTGGATAAATTGTGTTATCTATTCCATTAAATACTTCTGGGTCTAGCCCCGAGTAATTTGTAAGGGTGAATACATTTTGCATACCCGCCCAAATTCTAACACTATTAGATGCAAATTTCTTGATAGGTCTATTAAAGGTATACCCTAATGTGATATTATCCATTCTTAAAAAAGAAGCATTCTCTAAATAAATATCAGATAAGATTACATCTGCAGTTCTTAAAAAGTTTGTATTGGTTACAGCACTAGGAATGTTTCCTAATACAGATTGATCTTGTAATAAACTGTATTGTGCTAATGAAGAATTTACGTTGTTGTACACATAATTCCCTAGGCTTGCTCTTAAATTAAAAGCGAAATCAAAATTCTTATAATTTACGTTTGATTGAAAACCAAAAGTAAAATCCGCTTGTGGGTTTCCTTTTAGGTATCTATCTTGAGAATTTATAATTCCATCACCATTCAAATCTACGTAAGCACCTTCTATTGGCTTGCCTGCACCATCATATAATTGTTTGTGAACAAAGAATGAATTAGGAGCAAAACCTTCGCTAAATAATTGAATATAGTTCCCCGTACCACCAGAAATTCCTCCAGTTGTAATGTCTTGGTCTAAAGCTAATTCTTTAATTTCTCTGTCTAAATAAGTCGTGTTAAAGTTTACGTTCCAATTTAAATCTTCAGTTTTAAATAGGTCTGCATTTAAGGTAAACTCTAATCCGTTTACTTGTAGATCTCCAACATTCTGTAAAACTCTGTTTGTAAAGTTTGAACCGTCTGCTACTGGCGCATCCGATAATAAATCAGTAGAATTTTTCTGAAAAGCATTTATAGAACCTGAAACTTTATTATTAAATAAACCATAATCGATTCCTAATTCTACAGTAGCTGTACTCTCCCATTTAAGGTTACTTCTTTCTGATGGTATCGTAGATTGAATTGGGTCTCCTCCAAAAATATAACCAGAGCCTTGATTTCCAAATCGATATCTATCGATGTATAAGTCTCCAGCAATCCCATCTTGTTGTCCATTTACACCATAACTCCCTCTCAATTTTAAATCAGAGATTATCGTATTATCTACTAAGAAATCTTCATCACTCACTCTCCAAGCTAATGCCACACCTCCAAAATCACCCCATCTGTTTTGAGGTCCAAATCTTGAGGTACCATCTCTTCGATAGTTTAAAGTTAGAAGATACTTTTCGTCAAAAGTTATATTTGCTCTCGCTAAAAACCCTATTAGAACAACAGGTGTTGCTGCTCCAAAAGTTGGGATGTTGTTTGGATTTCTTGTATTTCCAGTATTTGTTCCAGAACCATTAAAACTTTGGTAAGAATACCCAGCCATAATATCTGCTTTAAATTTACCAAAATTATTTACATAATTTAAGTAGGAGTCTAGGGATTCATTTAATACTTCACTTGTAAAAGCAGAGTCGTTCCCAAAGAAATTAGCATTATAACTTGCAGGTACATTTAATGACGTAACGCTTGTACCCTTCCCTGTAGATTTATCGAAACCTACATTAACGGTAGCTGTTAATTCTGGCAAAAAGTGAAACTTATAATCAATTTTTAGATTCCCATAGTGTCTAAAAACATCAGAAACATTGTTATTTTGTAATAAATTAGCTACAGGATTTGTTCCTCCATTTGAAAGAATGACTCTTCCTTGTGCATCCCTTGTGTAGTGTTGATAAAAACCATCAAAAGGAGAATTAGGGTCGTAAACAGATTGAGTTGGATCAAAACGAATTGCAGCACCTACTTGTCCGGCATCTGCAAATCTATTATCTTCAAAAGCTCTGTTATAGTTTAAGTTTACTTTTAAATGGTCATTAAAAAAACTTGGGTTCATTGATAAAGAAACCGTTGCTCTATCGTATTGAGAGGTTAAGATATTTCCTTCGATTGAAGAGAATCCTACAGAAAGTCTTGTCGGAATTCGTTTAAATACTTGACCTCTAACTGTTAAGTTATGTTGGGTTGATACTGATTTTTGAAAAATCTCATCTTGCCAATTCGTATTTGCAGAACCCAATAAACTTGTATCAATAGTAGTCCCTGTTATGGGTTGAGAGTTTACTAAATTTCTAAACTCATTTCCATTAAAAACGTTAACTCTATCTTTAATTTCACCAAAGCCCATCTGATAATTGTAATCAGAAGAAAAAGTACTTCTCCCTTTTTTTGTTGTAATTATAATAACACCATTAGAACCTCTAGAACCATAAATAGCAGTTGCAGAAGCATCTTTTAACACCGAAAAAGACGCAATATCATTTGGGTTTATACTTGCTAAAACACCTCTAGAACCTCCAGCTGTACCAGACATTGGTAAACCATCAATAACGATTAGCGGATCATTTGAAGCATTTAAAGAAGAACCCCCTCGAATTCGAATTTGTGAACCAGAACCTGGGGCTCCGCTTGTAGTAATATTTACACCAGCTACACGCCCACTTAACAAGTTTTCAGGAGTTACAATATTTCCTTTTGTAAAATCTTCCGATGTAATGGCTTCTACAGAACCCGTTGCATCTTTCAGGGTGGTTGTACCATACCCAACAACGACGATTTCATCCAACTGTTCTGCAGATTCTTCTAACTCTACGGTTAAAATAAAGTCGCCAGAAATGGCAACTTCTTTGTCTGCATATCCTAAATATCTAAAAACTAGCACATCTCCAGTTTTAACATTTGTAACCGTAAATTTTCCATCAAAATCGGTTTCGTATCCATTTGATGTACCCTTCACTACTACACTAACACCTGGTAACGGACTACCGGATGCTTTTTCTTTTACGACACCTTTAATTGTCTGTTGAGCAAACATTGAAAATGATGAAGCAAAAAGAATTCCAATTAATAATAATTTAAATTTTTTCATGTATAATTTGTTAAATAATAACTGTAAATTTGATTTGTATTAACAATAAATTCACATTCCACAATAGTAAATGTAATAATCTTAAAACTCTGATTTGAAATTTAATTTTACGAAATCGGTTTCGTGTTGAAAACTTTTTTACCATGAAATGCTAAATTAACAGAGATAGCACACGCTTTATTTTTTAAAAAATGAAAAAAAAAATCACTATTAAAACAATCGCAAAAGAATTAGGCGTTTCTACATCTACCGTTTCTAAAGCATTAAAAGATAGCCATGAAATAAGCAAAGAAACTAAAGATAAAATTCAGGCATACGCAAATTTATTTAACTACAAACCTAACAGTTTAGCGCTACAATTACGAAATCAAAAGACAAAAGTTATCGGTGTTATTTTGCCTAAAATAGTGCATCATTTTTTCTCTACAGTTATTTCTGGTATAGAAGAAGGAGCGAACAAAAAAGGGTATCATATAATGGTGTGTTTTTCAAATGAATCTTACAAGAAAGAAGTAGAAACTCTTAAGGTGTTATCGAATGGTAGTGTAGATGGTTTAATCGTATCGATAGCTAAAGAAACCCTAAAGAACAAAGATTTTAATCATATCAAAGAGCTGGTGAGAGAAGAAATTCCATTGGTTTTGTTTGATCGGGTTGTCGATGAAATTCTATGCGATAAGGTTGTGGTAGATGATGTAGGTGCAGGCTATAAAGCAACCAAGCATTTATTAAATAACAACCAAAAAAAAATAGCTTTAATAACTACTCCTAATCACGTAACTGTTGGAGCTTTAAGAAGACAAGGTTACGAAAAAGCCCATATAGAAGAATACTTAAAAACTGATGAAAATTTAATTGTAGAAGTAAATGAAGAAGAGGATATTAAAAAGCAAATAGAAAAAGTTTTTGAACAAGGTATAAATGCTGTTTTCGCCGTAAATGAAATTTATGCGGCAAATTCAATGAGAATAGCCAAGGAGAGAGGTTTAAGAATCCCTGAAGACATCTCCATTATTGGCTTTACAGATGGATTAATTTCTGAGTTTTCATCTCCTTCCATAACAACAATTGCGCAACATGGATATACAATGGGCAAACAAGTAATCGATTTACTAATAGAAAGAATCGAAAACGAACCGGAAACGTTTAAACCAAAAAAAATTGTACTTTCTAGCGATTTAAAATTGCGCGAATCTACGAAACCGTCTTCGTAACTTTTTTCGTAACATTTTTTCAACTTTATCAAAAAACATATATTTGTTTCAATATTAAGATCGATCAATAAATTACATTCCACAATTTATAATTATTGATAAGTCTAAAAACTTATCGTAACATTAACTCTATAATTTACGATAATGAACAAAAAAAAATTAAATTTTTGGCAAATCTGGAACATGAGTTTTGGGTTTTTAGGAATCCAATTCGGTTTTGCCCTTCAAGGGGGCTTTATGTCTCGAATCTTTCAAACACTTGGTGCTGCTAAAGAGGAGATCCCAATGTTATGGATTGCTGCCCCATTAACAGGTTTACTTGTGCAACCTATAATTGGTTATATGAGTGATAGGACTTGGAGCTCAAAATGGGGCAGAAGGCGTCCTTATTTTTTAATTGGAGCAATACTAAGTTCAATTGCTTTATTCTTTATCCCACACTCTCCTTCATTGTGGATTGCTGCCGGTTTTCTCTGGATTTTAGATGCATCTATTAACATTTCTATGGAACCTTTTAGAGCTTTAGTAGCGGATAAGCTAACAGAATCTCAAAGATCTTATGGGTTTGTTGTACAAACTCTCATTATTGGAATTGGAACCTGGGTAGCTAGTAATTTACCATGGCTGGTTTCTCAATTAGGAGTTAGTGATTCTGCAGATTTAGGCGTTGTCCCTATGTCGGTAAAAGTTGCCTTTGCAATTGGAGCTTTTGTATTTTTAACAAGTATACTGTATACCGTTTTTACAACCTCTGAATATCCACCCGAGGACATGGAAGAGTTTGAAAAGGAGAGAGCTAAAAAAAATCAATTTATTCCAGATATTATAAATAATATTGGTAAAATGCCAACCACAATGAAAAAATTAGGAATTGTCCAATTTTTTAGTTGGTTTGCCTTTTTCACAATGTGGTCTATGGCCAATCCTGCATTAACAGAACACGTTTTTCAAACTCCTGCTCCAGTAGAAGCCAATTTTGATATGACTATCACCGCGCAAGCAGAAGCTTTTAATATCGCGAATACAGCATTTCAAAAATCTTCTAACTTAGTGGGCTCAGCAATGGGAGCTTACGGGTTATCGTCTATGGCATTTGCTTTATTACTGGTTTTTTACACATCAAAAAGAAGGATTAATAGGAAATATGTGCATATGACTTCGCTATTTCTTGGGGGATTTGGCTTTTTATTAATGAATTATACATCTCCTGAAAACTTGAAGTTTTGTTTTGTATTCATTGGTTTTGCTTGGGGTAGTATTTTATCGATGCCATATGCAATGTTGTCTAGTTCTGTGGACCCAAAAAAAATGGGCGTAATTATGGGAATTTTCAACATGTTTATTGTTATCCCTCAGATTGTTGCAGCATTGGGGGCGGTGAATTTTGTATCTGGTTTATTTGGAGAACAAACCATTAATGCAATGACAGTTGCTGGAATTAGTTTAATTATCGCAGGGCTGGCAAATTTTTTAATAACAAATCCAAATGCAATTACCTATCAAACAATAACAGAATAAAATGAAAAAAGGATTTATTTTTGATTTAGATGGTGTTATCGTAGACACTGCAAAATATCATTATTTGGCTTGGAAAAAATTAGCCAATGAATTAGGTTTTGTGTTTACAGAAGAACAAAACGAGATGTTTAAAGGCGTAAGTAGAAAACGATGTTTGGAAATTTTGCTAGACATTGGTAACCGAAAAGCAACTCAAAAGCAATTTGACACTTGGATGATTAAAAAAAATGAAGATTATCTGGAATATATCGCAAACATGGATACCTCAGAAATTTTACCTGATGTGCCAAGAATATTAAATTTTTTAGCGCAGCGAAATTTGCCAATTGCCTTGGGTTCAGCAAGTAAAAATGCGAGACCTATTTTAGAAAAAGTGGGATTACTACATTATTTTAAAGCAATTGTAGATGGAAACAATGTTACCAAAGCAAAACCAGATCCAGAAGTGTTTCTTTTGGCCGCAAAAGAATTAAATGTAGCAGCAAAAGATTGTGTTGTATTTGAAGATGCGCTTGCGGGTATTAAAGCTGCAAATGCTGCAAAAATGACAAGTATTGGTATTGGTGACGAAAAAGTGTTAAATCAAGCTAATTTCAATTTTAAGGATTTCACAGAAATCAGTACCGATTTTATGACAAAATTAATAGAAAAATAAAGAATGAATCAAAATTATATCATCCCACACGAATGGTCAATTATAGAAGAGGGTTTTAACACTGAAACTGTAAAATCTTCTGAAAGTATATTTAGTATTGGTAATGGAGCCATGGGACAAAGAGCCAATTTTGAAGAGGATTATTCTGGTAAAACTTTTCAAGGAAGTTATATTGCTGGGGTTTATTATCCAGATAAAACAAGAGTTGGATGGTGGAAAAACGGCTATCCAGAATATTTCGCAAAGGTTTTAAATGCACCCAATTGGATTGGCATAAACGTTTTGGTGAACAACGAAAAATTAGACCTACACACGGTTAAAGAAGTTTCAAAATTTAGAAGAGAACTGAACATGAAAGAAGGTTGGTTGTCTAGAAGTTTTGAAGCTATGATGCAAAATAATATAAAAATTAAAGTAGATGCGAAGCGTTTTTTAAGCTTAGAATTCGACGAAATTGGTGCCATTAGTTATGCAGTAACTCCTCTAAATTCAGCCGCAAAAATTACCTATTCTCCATATTTAGATGCAGGAATTACAAATGAAGATTCAAATTGGGAAGATCAATTTTGGAATGTTTTAGAAGTGCATCAAAATGAGCAGCAATCTTTTATTCAAGCACGTACAATGAAAACCCACTATAATACGTGTACCTTTATGCAATCTCAATTATTTATTGATCATGAAGAAATTTTAACGGCCTCTAAGAATGAAAAAACGGATACAGCTGCAATGTGTTCTTATACAAAAGAAATCAATCAAAATCAAACCTATACCATTCACAAATTCGGCGGATATGTAGTAGATAGAAATCATCATAAAAACGAATTAGTTGCTGCTGCAAAAAAAATACTCGACAAAGCTGTAAGTTTTGGTTTTGAACTATTGTTAGAAAAACAAAAAAAGTCTTGGTCTAAAATCTGGGAAACTTCTGATATTAGGATAACCGGAGATATGAAAGCACAACAAGGAATTCGTTTTAATATTTTCCAATTAAATCAAACTTATTTAGGTACTGATCCTACTTTAAATATTGGTCCAAAAGGATTTACAGGAGAAAAGTATGGAGGAAGTACATATTGGGATACCGAAGCCTATTGTATCCCTTTTTATATGGCTACCAAAGATCAATCTGTAGCAAGAACTTTATTAGAATACAGATACAAACATTTAGATAAAGCTATCGAAAATGCTGAAAAATTAGGCTTTAAAAATGGGGCAGCACTGTATCCAATGGTTACTATGAATGGAGAAGAATGCCATAATGAATGGGAGATTACTTTTGAAGAAATTCACAGAAATGGGGCCATAGCTTATGCCATTTACAATTACCAAAGATATACGGGAGATACTACTTACGTCCCAGAAAAAGGGTTGGAAGTATTAATTGGAATTGCTCGTTTTTGGCATCAAAGAGTGAATTTTTCGTCGGATAAAAATAACTATGTAATGTTAGGTGTAACAGGACCTAACGAATACGAAAATAACATCAACAATAATTGGTACACAAACTACATCGCAACATGGTGTTTAAACTATGCTTTGGAAAACATTGCTAATGTAAAAGCTGATCATATTTCTGATTATATCAGAATTAAAGAGAAGACTAATTTCTCTGATGATGAATTAAAATCTTGGAAAAATGTAGCTGATAATATGTATTTCCCATATTCTGAAAAACATAAGGTTTTCTTACAACAAGATGGTTTTTTAGATAAAGAATTAATCACAGTTGCAAATTTAGATAAAAGCGAAAGACCCATAAATCAAAATTGGAGTTGGGATCGTATATTACGTTCTCCGTATATTAAGCAAGCAGATGTTTTACAAGGTTTTTATATGTTCGAAGATCATTTTTCAACCGAAGAATTAGAACGTCATTTTAATTTTTACGAACCATTTACAGTTCATGAAAGTTCACTTTCACCTTGTGTACATAGTATCCAAGCAGCAAAACTAGATAAAATTGATTTGGCATATGCGTTTTATTTAAGAACCTCTCGGTTAGATTTAGACGATTACAATAGCGAAGTTCACGAAGGATTGCATATTACATCTATGGCAGGAACTTGGATGAGTATTGTAGAAGGTTTTGGAGGAATGAGAATCGTAAACAATACCCTATCATTTAATCCGAAAATTCCCAAAGAGTGGCATTCTTATTCTTTCAAAGTAAATTTTAGGAATCAAATC
>ERZ1027296.142-NODE-142-length-11786-cov-7.531498_pt1 | contig 11786 bp, 8 predicted proteins | sample MGYA00520864_ERZ1027296 | MGnify/ENA primary metagenome ERZ1027296 (study PRJEB33307, sample SAMD00078851) | marine metagenome | biome: aquatic biome; feature: sea water; material: coastral sea water | place: Japan | collected 2015-01 | depth 1 m m ... | reverse complement strand
ATACCAAACACAGCTAAGGATGATAAAGAAAGCGGTGAGTACCTTACATGAAGATTTGCAATACGACTATCAAGTAGATATAGAAAATTTAGAAATTCACTCATAAAAATGGATAACAGAAAAGAGTTGCGCCCCGTTTTGGCAAAAATTGAAGAAACTGAAAAATGTAGTAGGGAAGAAAAATTTCAAAATACAACATTACGTCAAGTTATAAAATTGCAACATCCCTTACTCATTGCGCTTTTTCAAGATTATGCAATCACCAGAAAAACAATTTTAAAAACCTTATCGGAGCAACGAGCAAAAAGATTTATAGAAAGTGCCTTGTCCAAAGATATTGCATTCAAAAATAAAATGATTGGGCTTGTCGTTGGTCAATTTACACTTGAAGAGTTTGTACTTTATAGCCATGCATCCTCTGAATTTAATAAAAGGATTTTTGCAATGCTTAAGAAAAGACTCAAGGATAGTCTTTTGGAATTGGTCGAATAACGAGGTCTTTCCTTGAGAAAAATATCACCAGTTTGGAAAACAGTTTGTTGAAAATTAATTTTCCATTGGTTTTACGATGCAAAAAAAGGCAATAAGTACTTGCATAGGATACGTATACTCACAGATCCTATTAAAATTGCCGTCGCTTTTTTTAGTAATTCGGGTGTAAGGATTGTATTGCTTACTCTCAATCCAATTTGTCCCCCTACAAACACGGTACCCATTAAGATGGATGTAAACATCCAATCTACCTGAAGATTTGGATTACTAAAGAGCCCAAAAATTCCTGCAATAGAATTTACCAAAATGAAGAAACTAGCCGTTGCAGCTATTTTTTTTGGAGTATCCCAGTAGCTTAGATGAAGCAGCGGTGCTAAAAAAATACCGCCACCAATTCCGACCATGCCGGAAAGAAATCCAATCCCTCCCCCAAAGAATGAATTTTTGAATCCGTGGTGGGGCTTTTTTTCTTTTGAAGTTGCAACAAGACGTTTGGAAACCCACATGGAAAGTGCGGCAAATAATAAAGTAAACCCTAAAAGAATAAAAAAGAGAGTTTTGTTGATGCTTAGTTTTCCACCGAGGTAGGCTAGTGGAACACTCCATAAAACGATCGGAACAACCTTTTTCCAGGGGATGTTTTTTTGCTCATAAAAGAGTAGTACGTTTCCAAAAACAACCACAATATTACACAACAATGCAGTAGCTCTAATTTGTGTAAATGCAATTCCTGCCAATGCCAAAATTGCCAAATAGCTAGAACCACCCCCAAAACCAACAGAAGAATATAAAATTGCAGCCGTAAAAAATAGTAATATTAAATGCCAATTTGCTAAAATGGATTCAAAAGCGGTTTCAAAAATCATTTAACAAAGATAATTTTTCTATTTTTAGAATCTCCTATAAAACATCCATCTATTATGAGCAATTATCACATAAAACATTTAGAAGAATATTTTCAAGTATATCGAAAGTCTGTAAATCAACCAGAAGCTTTCTGGGAAGAGATTGCTCAAGAAAATTTTATGTGGCGTAAAAAATGGAATGCTGTTTTAGATTGGGATTTTTCAAAGCCTTCAGTACAATGGTTTCGAGGAGCAAAATTAAACATTACAGAAAATTGTATCGATCGTCATTTGCTTACGCGAGGAGATCAAACAGCTATTTTGTTTGAGCCAAATAACCCCAATGAACCTGCCGAACCAATCAGCTACAAGCAACTTTCAGTGCGTGTAAACAAATTTGCAAATGTTTTAAAGTCAAAAGGAATTCAAAAAGGAGATCGCGTATGCATTTATTTGCCAATGATTCCAGAGCTTTCTGTTGCTTTATTGGCCTGTGCAAGAATTGGTGCAATTCACTCGGTTGTTTTTGCAGGATTTTCGGCCACCGCATTGGCCACAAGAATTAATGATTCCGACTGTAAAATGATTATTACTTCTGATGGGGCATTTCGAGGAAACAAAACCATCGATTTAAAAGGGATTGTAGATGAAGCATTGGATCGTTGTACATGTGTAGAGAGTGTTTTGGTTGTAAAAAGAATTGAATCGGAGATTCAGATGAAATCCGGGAGAGATTTTTGGATTGCCCCGCTGTTGGAAAAGGCTTCCGATACTTGTGAAATTGAAATTATGGATGCGGAAGATCCACTCTTTATTTTATATACCTCAGGTTCTACAGGAATGCCAAAAGGAATGGTTCATAGTACCGCTGGCTATATGGTGTATTCCGCTTATACTTTTAAAAATACATTTCAATACACAGAGAACGACGTGTATTGGTGTACTGCAGACATTGGTTGGATCACCGGGCATTCTTATATTGTATATGGGCCTTTGGCAAATGGAGCCACAACGCTAATGTTTGAGGGAGTCCCTAGCTATCCTGATTTTGGTCGTTTTTGGGAAATCGTTCAAAAACACAAGGTCAACCAATTTTATACCGCACCTACAGCCATAAGAGCTTTGGCAAAACACGGAACCGAATTGGTAAATACCTATGACTTATCTTCATTAAAAGTTTTAGGGTCTGTAGGTGAACCTATTAACGAAGAAGCCTGGCACTGGTACAATGACAATATTGGGAAGCGGAACAGTCCCATTGTAGATACATGGTGGCAAACAGAGACAGGAGGGATAATGATAACGCCAATCCCCTATGTTACCCCAACAAAACCCACCTATGCAACTTTACCTTTTATAGGAATTCAAGCTTGTTTAATGGATGAAAATGGCCAAGAATTAAAAGGAAATCAAGTAGAGGGCAGGTTGTGTATAAAATTCCCTTGGCCTAGCATTGCTCGTACCATTTGGGGAAATCATCAAAGATATAAAGAAACCTATTTTTCGGCCTACGAACATAAGTATTTTACAGGAGATGGGGCGCTTAGAGATGAGGTTGGCTATTATCGAATAACAGGTAGGGTAGACGATGTGATTATTGTTTCTGGTCATAATTTAGGAACCGCTCCCATAGAAGATGCTATTAATGAACATCCAGCTGTAGTAGAATCTGCCATTGTTGGTTTTCCGCATGATGTGAAAGGAAGTGCTTTGTATGGCTATGTTATATTAAAAGATACTGGGGAAAGTAGAAAACATGATAACTTGAGAAAAGAAATCAACCAAATAATTACAGAGCACATCGGTCCAATTGCTAAACTCGATAAGATTCAGTTTACAGATGGATTGCCAAAAACACGTTCTGGAAAAATTATGCGTCGTATTCTTCGTAAAATTGCCGCCAATGAAATGGAGAATATTGGTGATATTTCTACGCTACTCAATCCAGAAGTAGTGCAAAGCATCATTGACAACAAGTTATAAGAAAAATAAAGAAGGCGTTATTGTGCTTTGCTATGTTGAAGTTGGGTATGAATTGCCTCATATACTTTGCAATAATACTCGTGAAATTCTGGAAGTAATACGTTGTGGAGGTTTTTGGTTTGTTTTAAAATATCCAAATCAAACAATTCAATAGCAGCGACTTCTGTTTCTTGAAGCGTTAATTCCGTTAAAGGAATTTTCAATTCCGCAACAAATACTTGGTGAAACTCGTTGTCTATAATTCCATTTTGATGGGAAATCTGATGTTTTCTGGTGGCTATTTTTGTAAAATCAGCATCGGCCAATTGCAAGCCAATTTCCTCAAAAACTTCTCTTTTGGCAGCGGTTAATATACCTTCGCCAGCGCCAACATGTCCTGCTACAGAAATATCCCACAAGCCAGGAAAAACTTTTTTGGAGCGTCCTCTTTTTTGAAGTAATACTTTGGCATCTGCAGTAAACAACCAAATATGAACTGTTGTATGAAACCAACCCTTTTGATGCGCTTCAGACTTTAAAGCAATGGTTCCGGTAGCTTCCCCTTCGGAAGTTAGAATGTCTATGAGTTCATCCATAATTTTAGGAATCAAATCCCAAGAATTTTACAAATTTTAAAAATGAGAATCCGCAAGATTACGTGGGATTTGTATCTAGAATTCGTTATTTAAAATAAGAAAATGTTTCACCATCTTCAATTTTTAGTAAGGTTTCATAAATCATTTTAATTACATTTTCAACATCTTCTCTATGAACCATTTCTACAGTAGTATGCATGTATCTTAGGGGTAGCGAAATCAATGCAGAGGCAACCCCACCATTGCTATATGCAAAAGCATCGGTGTCGGTTCCGGTAGCCCTTGAGAGTGCCGATCGCTGGAATGGAATTTTATTTTCAATAGCGGTCGAAGTAATTAAATCGCGTAATTTTTGTTGCACGGCAGGTGCATAGGCAACTACAGGTCCTTTCCCTAATTCCAAAAGACCTTCTTTTTTAACATCAATCATTGGAGTCGTTGTATCATGCGTTACATCGGTAACTATGGCAACATTTGGTTTTATGGTTTGGGTAATCATTTCCGCTCCGCGCAAACCAATTTCTTCTTGCACAGAGTTGGTAATGTACAATCCAAAAGGCAATTCTTTGTTGTTTTCTTTTAATAGTCGAGCCACTTCAGCAATCATAAAACCACCCATTCTGTTGTCTAAGGCTCTACATACAAACTTATCTCCATTTAAAATATGAAATTCATCTGGGTACGTAATTACGCAGCCAACATGAACCCCCAATGCTTCTACTTCTTTTTTGGATGCACAGCCAGTGTCGATGAAAATATTATCTGGTTTTGGAGCTTCTTCATTTGCCTTGTTTCGAGTATGAATGGCAGGCCATCCAAAAACACCCTTTACAATGCCCTTTGCAGTATGAATATTTACAATTTTACTCGGAGCAATTTGGTGATCTGACCCTCCATTTCGAATCACGTAAATTAACCCATTATCAGAAATATAATTTACATACCAAGAAATTTCATCTGCATGTCCTTCAATTACTACTTTGTATTTTGCATCTGGATTAATAACTCCAACAGCAGTACCATAGGTGTCTGTAATAAATTCATCTACGTAGGGTGTGAGGTAATCCATCCAAATTTTTTGTCCTTCCCATTCATATCCAGTGGGAGCTGCATTGTTTAAATATTTCTCTAAAAATGAAATGGACGCGGTATTTAATATTGATTTGTTTGCCATATTGGGTGTCTCGGTTTAAAAGTGCAATGGTTTATAGTTCTCTAATCACTTAAAAAAAACAGTTGTAAAGATGAAATTCATCCTCATTAAATTGTTTTTATTTTAGTGAAGCATTTTATTTTTGTAAAAATAAAGCGATTTTTGTTTTCTAATGAAATAAAATTTAAAAACTTGTAACAAAAGTTGTTAATTGCAAACCTATTTAAGAAGTATTCAACCAGATAAAAACGATTAGATGAAATTAGTAATTCAGAATTTGACTAAAACCTACAAAAATGGTGTCAAAGCTATTGATGATTTAAGTATTGAAATTGGAAAAGGAATGTTTGGACTTTTAGGACCAAACGGTGCTGGAAAATCCTCTCTAATGCGAACTATCGCTACGCTACAAACACCAGATTCTGGAACGGTTACCTTTGGCGATATTAATGTTTTGGAGGATAAGATGTCTTTGCGTAAGGTATTGGGTTATTTGCCTCAGTCTTTTGGAGTGTATCCAAAAATGTCAGCGGAAGACCTATTGGATTATTTTGCCACCTTAAAAGGAGTTTCAAACAAAGAAGAGCGAAATGCAATTGTAAAAGAGGTTTTGGAGATTACCAATTTGTATGACGTAAGGCGAAAGTATGTTGCTGGTTATTCTGGAGGGATGAAACAGCGTTTTGGAATTGCACAGTTGTTGCTAAACAACCCCAAATTAATCATTGTTGATGAACCAACTGCGGGCTTAGATCCAGCAGAAAGGCATCGTTTTTTAAATGTATTACGAGAAGTAGGAACCAATAGTACCGTTATTTTTTCAACCCATATTGTAGAAGACGTGAAAGAATTGTGTAACGAAATGGCGATTTTAAACGGTGGAAGAATTTTGAAACACACCACACCGCAAGAAGCCACAAAAGAACTGGAAGGAACCATTTGGACAAAAATCATTAATAGAGAAGATTTGGATGATATCCAAGTAAAATACAACCTGTTATCATCAAACTACAATCAAGATGATACTTTAAATGTAAGAGTACATGCAGCAGAAAAACCCGCTGAAGATTTTGAAGCAACCGTTCCACAATTGGATGATGTCTATTTTATCGCTTTGAAGCAAGATGAACCGGATATTGCGTAATAAAATGATTAGTTCGATCAAATCGAGCACATAAAAATCCAATAGTACAACTTTTACACTTTAAAATTATGTTTTCTACCATATTCAAACAAGAATTAAAATACTGGCTCAAGAAACCCGCTTTTTATATTTATGCAGGTATTTTTTTACTTCTGTCTGTTTTTGTTGCAGCTGCATCTGCAGGTATTTTTGATACGATTACAGTAACTACAGGTTCTTCTCTAGTCGTAAACTCGCCAATAGGATTGTCAAACTTATTCAACGGACTTACAACCTTTATTTTCTTTTTATTTCCCTCTATAATTGGAGTTTCAATTTACAGAGATTACAAAAGTGAGATGCACACTATTCTATATTCGTATCCGTTTACCAAGGCCAATTACTTATTTGCTAAGTTTTTGAGTGCCATTACAATCGTTACTTTAATTGTTTTGGTCATTGGTTTTGGGATGGTCATTGGTTTTAGAATGCCAGGAACCAATTCGGAAATTGTAGGTTCATTTAATTTAATGAGTTATTTACAGACCTATTTAATCTTTATTTTACCAAACATTCTATTTTTTGGGGCGATTGTATTTGGTGTGGTAGCCTTTACAAGAAATATAGCTGCCGGTTTTATTACAGTTATCATTATCATGTTTGGTCAGGGCTTGTTGGAAAGTTTGTTGTCAGACTCTGAAAACAGATTTATTGCTGCGCTATTAGATCCTTTTGGGAGTGCATCAATTCGATACTATACTCAATATTGGACGGTTTCTGAACAAAATGAATTGCAAATTCCTATCAAAGAAATGATTGTTTACAACCGTTTATTATGGTTGGGCGTTGGAACAGTAGTTTTTGGTTTGGTCTTTAAGTTCTTCGCATTCAGTCAGCATGCCTTTTCTTTTTCTTTTGGAAAGAAACAGCCAGAAAGAGCTACAAAATCCAATTTTGGAGGTATTACAAGAATCAACTTACCAAAAGTTTCTTTTGATTATTCTTTTCTTCAAAATTTAAAAACAGCTTGGAAATTATCAAACATCGATTTTAAATACATCATTAAAAGTTGGGCATTCCTAAGTATTGTATTGGTAGGTTTAATTTTTATCTTGATAGGATATTCTGAAGTTGGTAATTTATTTGGTACTGCAACTTTGCCAATGACCTGGAAAATGTTGAGTCAGGGAGATTCTGCATTTGCAGTTTCTATAAATATTTGTACATTTTTGTATGCAGGAATGTTGGTGCATCGTGCAAAAATTGCAAGAGCAAATCACATTATAGATGCAACCCCAATCCCCAATTGGTCGCTATTGGTATCAAAATTAATTGCATTGATAAAAATGCAGTTTGCGCTATTAACAGTTGTGCTGATTTCAGGAATTTTATTTCAGCTATACAATGGTTTTTACGATTTTCAAATAGGACTGTATCTTTATGAGTTGTATGTCTTAAACTTTATAGGGTATTTCATATGGGCATTACTAGCCTTGTATGTACAAACTTTAATTGGCAATCCCTATGTTGGTTTGTTTGTTTTGTTGGTACTTTCAGTAGGGATTCCTCTGTTATCATTGGCGGGAATAGAACAAGCTATTTTTAAATACAATTCAGGTCCTGGTTTTAGTTATTCCGATTTAAATCGTTACGGATCTGGAGAAGCCCTCTTCTTTATTTATAAATTTTATTGGCTATTGTTTGGCTTGGTGTTGTTAATCTCCTCTTCATTGTTTTGGGTGCGTGGAATTCCCAATTCTTTTAAAGAACGATTTTCGATTGCAAGTAAAAGATTGAAAGGAATCACAGCCATCGGTTTTCTAGTTTTTTTGACAGGATTTTTTATCCTCGGATTTACCATTTATAAAGAAAATAATATAGATAATAAAAGAACATCCTCTAAAGAAAGAGAAGCATTAAGAGTAAAATGGGAAAAAGACTACAAGAAATTTGAAAACTATGCCCAGCCAAGAATCACCGCCGTTAATGTGAAAATGAATCTCTTTCCAAAAGAAAGAAATTTTGAAGCTTCTGCTGTAATGACCTTGGTAAACAAGACCGGGGTAGGCATTGATAGTCTTTTTTTAAATCATAACGGATATCCAAGTACGTTTAAATTCAGTTTGGCAAACACATTGGTATTAGAAGATACCCTTCAGAATTTTGATATTTATAAATTCGATCAAAAAATTCAACCAGGAGATAGCCTAACGCTTGCGGTAACTGTAAAAAATAAAACCAATACCACTTTACGAAACAATTCGCCTGTAATAGCAAATGGAACTTTCATAAATAGTGGTATTTTTCCAACTTTAGGTTACGCATCAGGCGGAGAATTAACAGACAATAAGACCCGTAAAAAATTCGGTTTACCGCCAAATAACCTAAAACCACATCCTTCCGATTCTACTGCTTTAGGAAACACTTATATCAGTAAAGATTCTGATTGGATAGATTTTGAAGCTACGGTATCCACTTCCGAAGATCAAATAGCGATCGCTCCCGGATATCTACAAAAAGAGTGGGTTAAAGACGGTAGAAAGTATTTTCATTATAAAATGGATAGTAAAATCTTAAATTTTTATGCCTTTAATTCGGGACGTTACGAAGTGAAAAAAGAAATGTATAATGATATTAGTTTGGAAATTTATTATCACAAAGGACATGAATTCAATTTAGACCGAATGATGGCTGGTATGAAAGCCTCCCTAGCTTATAATGCAAAGAATTTTAGTCCTTATCAATTTAGACAAGCAAGAATTATTGAATTTCCAAGAACTGGCGGGACATTTGCACAAGCTTTTGCAAACACAATGCCATTTTCTGAAGGAATTGGTTTTATTGCAGATGTAGATGATTCCGGTGAAAGTGGTGTTGATTATCCGTTTGCGGTAACAGTTCATGAAGTTGCGCACCAATGGTGGGCTCATCAAGTGATTGGTGCCGATGTTTTAGGAGCTACATTACTATCAGAAAGTTTAGCAGAATATGTTTCTTTAAAGGTATTAGAAGCACAACAAGGCAAAACAGAAATGCGTAAATTTTTAAAGAAAGCCCTCGATGATTACTTATTGCGAAGAACTTTAGAAAGAAAAAGAGAAAACGCATTGATGTATAATGATGGTCAAGGATATATTCATTATCAAAAAGGATCTCTAGTGCTGTATGCCTTGAGTGATTATATTGGCGAAAAAAACTTAAACAATGCATTAAAAAAGTATGTAGAAAAAGTACAGTTTCAAGAAGCGCCTTATACCACCTCTATAGAGATGGTCAATCATATCAAAGAAGCAACACCAGATTCATTACAATATGTAATTAAAGACATGTTTGAAACCATCACCTTATATACCAATCGAATTGTTGAGGCAAAAACAACAGCATTAGAAAACGGTAAATATCAAGTCGATTTTGAATTTGAAGTTTCTAAATACCGTAATGATGAGAAAGGAAAGAAATATTATGGCGAAAAAATAGGAGATACCCTCTCTTATAAAACTGCTAAAATGAAAAAGCCGCTTCTCTCTGTTCCACTGGCAGATTATATTGATTTGGGTATTTTTACAGAGGAAGTTGTAGACGGAAAAAAGAAGGAAGTGGTATTGTACTTTGAAAAACACAAAATTACTGCCATTCATAATAAAGTTTCAATCATTGTAGATGAAAAACCTACAGAAGTAGGAATAGATCCCTACAATAAATTAATAGATACACAGTCTGATGACAATAGAAGGAAGCTCTAATTCAAAATAAATTCCTCATAAGAACGTTAAAAACCTCGTACCCTAAATGGCGAGGTTTTTGCTTTGTTAAAACTATTATATTTACATATTATTCAAATCATCCATTGAAGAAATTCTTATACATATATCTACTACTGCATTCAGTCATGACTTTTTCACAAAAAAGAGAAAAAGACACTTTGCCTGTCCCTATAGATGACATTATCTTCGTTAATCCTGGAGATACAGCTGTTGTAAAGCTGAATGAATTCATGCTCTTGCCAAAAAGAAAATTCAAATCACAAAAAGACATTCGTTATTATTTTTGGTTCAAACGTAAAGTATTTAAAGTGTATCCGTTTGCAAAATTGGCATCCCAAAGATTGGATGTGCTCAATACCCGTCTCTCAAAAATAACATCGAAACGAAAAAGGAAAAAGTACATCAAGCTAATTCAGGATTATATGGAAGGCGAATTTTCCGATCAGATGAAAAAGTTGACAAATACAGAAGGTAGAATTTTAATAAAATTGATTCATCGTCAAACCGGTAAAACTGCTTTTCAGAATATAAAAGTACTCAGAAGTGGGTGGAATGCATTTTGGTACAACACAACCGCCAATGTTTTTAAGCTTTCTTTAAAGGATGAATATCGGCCAGGATCCGAAAATGAAGATTTTTTAATAGAAGAAATCCTTCAACGTGCTTTTTTAGATGATGAATTAGAGCCACAGAAAAGTAAATTAGAGTTCGACTTTCAGGAAATAGCTGTGAAAAAGAAAGGAGAAATAGACGTAGAAGTCTATAAAAAGTTACTTGCAAAGCAACTAAAGCGATACAAAAGAAAACAAAAAAGGAAAAAGCAATAATTTTAAAAGTTTTTTTAGCTTGCTAATCGCCCAACTTCCAGTGATTTAAAACGTCCTCAAAAAAAAGATTAAAAAAGATCCAAAATAAGTAGTGTGAGAAGTAAAAAGGTGTTGTATATTTGCACCCGCTAAGGGAAAAACAAGTTTCTTTTTCTAAGTTTATTAAAAGTTCATTGCATTAATTTTTGTGTTTTTTTCTGAGAGTTTTGTGAAAGGCTTTCGATTTCAAAGAAGAATTAAATTTTATCAAAAAAATTAGGAGAAACACAGAAACAAGTAGTATGTTTGCAGTCCCATTTTTTGGGAGTAGTTAGATGTAGGATTGGGGATTTAAAATAAATAAAAAAAAATAATTTTTTTTATTGTTGAATCAAAAATAAGTTTTAAATTTGCACCCGCTAATACAAATAGCACATACGATCACAGAAATTTTGGAACGGCTTAGGGCAACAGATTAGGCGTTGTTATAGAGGTAAAGTCGGTTAGTTCGATTCTAACATTTTAACAAAATAGGAGTTACATTTTATGTTTTAGTAGATGTATTGTAACTTATAAAGTTCATTGAAAATATTGAAATTGACAGCGTAAACAAAGAGTAGAATAACCGCATTATTTACGTAATGTAAAATTCTTTTGAAACTTATTCATTCATATTATAAAAGATATACAATGAAGAGTTTGATCCTGGCTCAGGATGAACGCTAGCGGCAGGCTTAACACATGCAAGTCGAGGGGTAACAGGGAAGCTTGCTTCCGCTGACGACCGGCGCACGGGTGCGTAACGCGTATAGAACCTACCTTTTACAGAGGGATAGCCTTTAGAAATGAAGATTAATACCTCATAGTATTATAGATTCGCATGAATTTATACTTAAAGATTTATCGGTAAAAGATGGCTATGCGTCCTATTAGCTAGATGGTAAGGTAACGGCTTACCATGGCGACGATAGGTAGGGGTCCTGAGAGGGAGATCCCCCACACTGGTACTGAGACACGGACCAGACTCCTACGGGAGGCAGCAGTG
>ERZ1027296.139-NODE-139-length-11845-cov-6.716709_pt1 | contig 11845 bp, 11 predicted proteins | sample MGYA00520864_ERZ1027296 | MGnify/ENA primary metagenome ERZ1027296 (study PRJEB33307, sample SAMD00078851) | marine metagenome | biome: aquatic biome; feature: sea water; material: coastral sea water | place: Japan | collected 2015-01 | depth 1 m m ... | reverse complement strand
TTTCTTACTCCATTCCCGCAACACTACATAAACTCCGGTTGTAAAGATTATTGCTGAACCAAACCAAGTCCATTTATCAGGAAACTGACCAAAGACTATCCAGCCGTAAGTGGTACCCCAAATTAATAATGTATAATGGATCGGCGCTAGAACTACAGTTTGTGTTAATTCGAGGGCTTTAATAACCAATATTTCAGCTAAGGCTGCCAGTATAGCCAGAGCTGCAATCAATAAAAATTCTTTATTTCCAAATGGCGTGCGCCACACTAACGGAAGTGGAGTAGATAGCAAAAAGCTTGCTGTCAGCCCTGTATACGCAACTGTTGTCATTGTGAGATCGGAATTGCTCAAAATTCGGGATACTATTTGGCGAAATGCATAAGCAAGCGCTGCGATCACAACCAAAAGTACTGCTGGTTGGAATGAACTAAAACCAGGTCGGATAATTATCAAACACGCAATAAAGCCGATGGCGATTGCTGTCCATCTTCGAACACCTACGCTTTCTCTTAGAACCAGTGCGCCCAAAATTGTAACAAAAAAGGGTGCTACAAAGCTTACTGCCACTGCATCAGCAATAGGCACCACTGATATTGCAAATATAAACATTAGGGCTGAAGCTGCTGCTAAACAGCCTCGCAAAACCTGTAGATAAAAGTGATCGGTCTTTAGTATGACTGTCCCTTTAATTACTAACAAAACTACAATTCCCATAAACAGGCCTAATTGCCTTGACCATGCGACTTGGAGAGGGTGAAAACTTTCAGTAAGAACTTTTGCCATGGTATCCACAGCAGCAAACAAGAACATGCCTGCGGCAAAATACAAAATCCCAATAAAGCTTTTTGGGGAGAATTTTCTAATTTTTGGAGTGAATGTTGGCATTATCTACCGTCCAGCCATACAGTGTAGGATGATTTCTTCGCTTCGCCTATAGAAACCTTTTCTGGGTTTAGTTTGAGTCCGGTGAAGTCAAAATAGTAAACATCGATGCTAATATCCGTCGCACAAGATAGGTGGCAAAAAAGAAAACTATGCAAGCGATAATTTTGGGTAAAGAGATTTGAAGGCACTATCAGATTAAACTGGCTTAAAACGCGCAGGGCGACTTTATAGGTAGTCATCGCAACATGATTTGCTGGACGCCTCACAGATTTTGAGGCAGATTATGAGTGTTGAACAGGGAGGTTCTGCACCAGTTAGCTTTGTCAACTTCGTCACCAATTGGTTTGCATGCATCTGCACAGTAGGATTGCCCATTCCTCCTTACATTTGAACGGCATAATTGGCCTTGCCTGATTTCATTGGATGGATGTTCTGAACCATCTGAAAGATGGTCTCGGACCAGCTTGATACGCCGATGATTTCATCTGTCTGTAGTGTCGCCTCGACAAATCTTACTGAGTGGCGCCAATTATTGAGCGCATAGATTCAGGTTGCCCCAGCAATCGTATGCGAGTTCTCATTCGTCTGACAGGATCATATCAATTGCAAAACCTCTCAGTTTTGGTCATCGTCGTCGTTATGGAATTCTTGAATGTCAGCCACAGCAACTTTTTGGTTGGAATGTCGTGCGTTGTCGCGATGGTCTCTGCCTTTACAGGGCTTTCGTTGACGCGCGATCTGGCGGACAGAGTGATGCTTCACAAAAAAGTGTCTATTGCCTTGGCATCGGTGGTCTTGGGCGGCGGTATCTGGGCCATGCATTTTGTGGCCATGCTGGGCTTACAGTTGCCGATCTTGTTTTATTATGATGCCGCAATCACATTGGTCTCGGCTTTGACCGCTATTTTATTGGTCGGCGCAGCGTTGATCCTTTTGCACTTTTTCCAACGGACGCCGCTCATCATCTCGCTGGCCGGGAGCGTTGTGGGTGTGGGCGTTCTTGTCATGCACTACATCGGCATGGCTGCTCTTGAACTTTGTCGCGCAGTCTACACTACAACCGGTGTCTTCTTCTCATCCCTGGTCGCCATTGCGCTTTGCATTTTGGCATTCTGGATTGCCTACGGTCGACGCACAAACCGCAATATCATTTGGGGGACAATCTGTTTCGCAGGGGCCGTATGCTCGGTTCATTTCCTTGCGATGGCAGGTACTAACTTTGCACCAGAACCCGCCATCGCAGAATTTGGTCCCTCCATGAGCAACGAGACACTGGCCCTTGGCGTTATCTTCTTCAGCTTTGTAATTTTCGGGGCCTGTTTGTGGGTGAGCGTGACCTACTTGGTCGTAGCCACAGACAAAACGGCGACAAGTGAGCAAAGCAATCTGCAGACCGCTCCTGTAAGGGCGCGGGACCTACACATCCCATGCGAGCGGGATGGCGGTAAAGTCTTTGTCCTATCATGGGACGTACGTTTTGTGCGTGCAGATGGCCATTACACCCAAGTCTACACAGCCGACGAAAGGTTGTTCTGCGCTTGGCCCATCACCGAAGCTTCCAAACGTCTATTGCCTGCGGGGTTCTTGCAAACGCATCGCAGCTATTTGGTGAATCCGCATCACGTGGTACGGTTCGAAAGAACCAAGGACGCGGGGCGATGCCTTTTTGAGAGTGACGGTCTGCCGCCAGCGCCAGTGAGCCGAACAAAGTTAAAGGTCATCGGCGAAGCGCTTGCGTCAACTCGCGGCGTAGTTCGTGAATAAAAGCGCGCAGTTCGTGCAATAACTCCGTGTTTCATTCATTTTTGCGTGTGTCGGTTTGCTGCGGTCTACAGGCTTTCATCAGAATGAAAATGTTCGCCTCATGGAGAAAATGCTTATGATTCCAGCCGCATTTGAATACTACCGACCCAAGGATATGGATAAAGTCCTATCCATTCTCGAGGAGCATGGCGATGATGCGCGTGTCATGGCGGGTGGGCACAGCCTGATACCTATGATGAAACTGCGAATGGCTGACGTTCCGCATCTGATCGACCTTCAAGATGTTGGAGGCATGTCAGAGATCGAGATTGGCGCAGACACCATCAAGATCGGCGCGCTTGTCACGCAATCGGACATTATTGATCATGCAGCCCTTGCAGATGTGGCACCAATCCTGCGCGAAGCTGCGTTGCAGATCGCTGATCCGCAGGTCCGTTATATGGGTACTTTGGGTGGCAATATTGCAAACGGAGATCCAGGCAACGACATGCCAGGTTTGATGCAATGTCTTGATGCCACTTTTACCGTCGTCGGACAGGACGGTGAACGCGCCATCCCCGCTCGCGACTTCTACGAAGCGGCCTACGTGACCGCACGCGAAGATGGCGAGGTTTTGACCGCAGTCACAATCCCACGTCCCAAGGGCGGCCACGCATATGAAAAGCAGAAGCGCAAGATCGGTGACTATGCGACGGCCGCTGCTTCAGTTCAGATCGTGAATGACGGTGGAAAATGCGTAAGCGCCGCGATCGCGATGACGAATCTGAGCGACACGCCCGTCTTTTCAAAAACCGCAGGTGATGCACTTGTCGGGACCTCCGTGGATGCCGCCGCATTAAACGCCACCGTGGCCCCCATGCTTGGCGATAGCCACCCCACCGCAGAATACCGCGGCCCCTCCCCCCTCACAAACCAACGCACCGCCCCCCTCACCCGCCCCCCGATCGCACGCGCCTGGTCGCGGGCGTAAGGAGAAAATCATGTCAAAGAAAAAACACGTCACCCTGAACGTAAACGGCAAGACAGAGGAATTTCTGGCTGAGCCACGCGAGTTGCTGATCTACACACTACGTGAGCGTCTGAATATCACAGGGCCGCATATCGGTTGTGAAACGTCCCATTGCGGCGCTTGCACCGTTACGATCAATGGCAAATCTGTCAAATCCTGCACCATGTTTGCAGTGCAAGCCGAAGGCGCTGAGATCACAACCATCGAAGGCATCGGTGGGCCCGATAATTTGCATCCGCTGCAAGAGGCTTTCAAGGAGCATCACGGGCTTCAGTGCGGCTATTGCACGCCCGGTATGATCACGCGGGCCACTAAGCTGCTTGAGGAGATTCCAAACCCAACCGAAGCGGAAATCCGCTTTGGCATGGCTGGCAATCTTTGCCGGTGCACAGGCTACCAGAACATTGTGAAATCCATTCAGGCGGCTGCGGCCCAGATGAGTGCAGCCAAGGAGGCCGCAGAATGAAAGACGAAATCACACGCGAAGAACGGGTCGGTAACCTCAAAGGCATGGGCTGCTCGCGCAAGCGGGTAGAAGATGCCCGGTTTACGCAAGGCAAAGGCAACTACGTCGATGATATCAAACTGGACGGCATGCTGTTTGGCGACTTTGTCCGCTCTCCCTATGCGCATGCGCGGGTGAAAAGCATCAACAAGGATACGGCACTCAAGGTGCCCGGCGTTCTGGCGGTGCTGACAGCCGATGACCTGCGTCCGCTGGGCCTGCACTGGATGCCGACGCTGGCCGGTGACAAGCAGATGGTTTTGGCCGATGGCAAGGTGTTGTTTCAAGGGCAAGAGGTTGCTTTTGTTGTAGCCGAAGACCGCTATGCTGCTGCTGATGGCATTGAAGCCGTCGAAGTAGAGTATGAAGAACTGCCGGTACTTGTGAATCCGTTTGAGGCACTGAAATCTGATGTGGTCCTTCGCGAGGATCTTGTGGCCGAAGACGGGTCTATCCCCGCCGGCGCGCATGGTCCACGCAAGCATCACAACCATATCTTTACATGGGAAGCTGGTGAGAAAGACCCCACTGAAGAAGTCATTGCCAACGCTGAGGTCGTAGCCGAAGAGTCAATGTACTACCACCGCACCCATCCGTGTCCGCTTGAAACCTGCGGCTGCGTAGCGTCGATGGACAAGGTTAATGGTAAGCTGACCCTGTGGGGCACTTTTCAGGCACCTCATGCCATTCGCACCGTGGTCAGCCTGATTTCAGGGATCGAAGAACACAACATTCGCGTTGTTTCACCCGACATTGGCGGCGGCTTTGGCAACAAGGTCGGGGCGTATCCGGGCTATGTCTGTTCCGTCGTTGCCTCAATCGTCACGGGTAAACCCGTGAAATGGATTGAAGATCGCATGGACAATTTGATGACCACCGCATTTGCGCGTGATTATCACATGACCGGAAAGATCAGTGCCACCAAAGAGGGCAAGATCACTGGCCTACAATGTCACGTGACGGCCGATCATGGCGGTTTTGATGCCTGTGCTGATCCCACAAAATTCCCAGCGGGTTTCATGAATATTTGCACCGGATCGTATGACATTCCAACAGCATTTCTTGAAGTCGACGGCGTCTATACAAACAAAGCTCCCGGCGGCGTTAGCTATCGTTGTTCATTCCGAGTGACCGAAGCCGTGTATTTCATCGAGCGCATGATCGAGGTCCTCGCTATAAAGTTGAACATGGACGCGGCTGAACTGCGACGGATCAATTTTATCAAGAAAGAGCAGTTCCCCTACAAAGCGGCTTTGGGCTGGGAATACGACAGCGGCGACTATCACACAGCATGGGACAAGGCGCTCAAGACGGTTGACTACGATGGGTTGCGCGCTGAACAGGCGCAGCGAATCGAAGATTTTAAGGCTGGCAAAACTCGCAAGTTGATGGGTATTGGCCTCAGTTTCTTTACGGAAATTGTTGGTGCTGGTCCGGTTAAGAACTGTGACATCCTTGGCCTCGGTATGTTCGACAGCTGTGAAATCCGTATCCACCCAACAGGTTCGGCGATTGCACGGCTTGGAACCATCAGCCAGGGTCAAGGGCACGCGACCACGTTTGCGCAAATCCTTGCGTCCGAGATTGGTTTGCCCGCGGATAGCATCACCATCGAGGAAGGTGACACCGACACCGCACCTTATGGGCTTGGCACATATGGCTCTCGCTCTACTCCGGTGGCAGGGGCTGCTACGGCCATGGCGGGGCGTAAAATCCGCGCCAAGGCACAGATGATTGCCGCGTATCTGCTAGAGGTTCACGACAACGATGTGGAATTCGACGTAGATCGTTTTGCCGTCAAAGGTGCTCCTGAAAAGTTCAAGACGATGAAGGAAATCGCCTTTGCGGCCTACAATCAGGCTATTCCAGGGTTGGAGCCAGGTCTGGAAGCGGTCAGCTATTACGACCCGCCCAATATGACCTATCCATTCGGGGCGTATGTCTGCGTCATGGACATTGATGTAGATACCGGTGTTCCGGAAATTCGCCGCTTCTATGCGCTGGATGACTGTGGTACGCGGATTAATCCGATGATCATCGAAGGTCAGGTGCACGGTGGTTTGACCGAAGCGCTCGCCGTCGCCCTCGGGCAAGAGATCGCCTACGACGACATGGGTAACGTCAAAACGGGGACCTTGATGGACTTCTTCTTGCCGACCGCGTGGGAAGTGCCGAACTATGAAACGGACTTCACAGTCACCCCATCCCCGCACCATCCCATCGGTGCAAAAGGCGTCGGAGAAAGCCCGCACGTGGGAGGCGTTCCATGTTTTTCCAATGCGGTGCAGGATGCGTTCCGCCCGTTTGGGAATACCCATACGAACATGCCCCACGATCACTGGCGGATTTGGCGCACGGCCAATGAACTTGGCCTGCATGATTGATGGAAGCGATAGGGCGGGATCACACCCGCCCTTTGGGGAATTCTGATGACTTGGACAGATCTGCAAACTGCCCTTGGCAGCGAAGGATACGTAGCTTCTGACGACCTGGCGGTTGCTTTGCAACTCGCCTTGTCATTAGGGCGGCCACTATTGCTCGAAGGGGCTGCCGGTGTTGGCAAAACCGTAATCGCGCGGGCGTTATCGGTGGTCAAAGACACAAAGCTGATCCGTTTGCAGTGCTACGAAGGGCTGGATGCCGCGCAGGCGATCTATGAATGGAACTATCAGCGTCAACTGCTAAGCATTCGTGCAGCTTCTGAGGACGGCGTCACGGGCAAAGCTGTTGAGGATCGCATTTTCTCGCGGGATTTCTTGTTGGAACGACCGCTGCTTGCTGCGATAACGCAAGAGGCGCCACCTGTGTTGTTGATTGATGAGATTGACAGAGCGGATGAAGAATTCGAAGCCTATTTATTGGAAGTGCTGTCTGATTTTCAGATTTCCATCCCAGAATTGGGCACAATCACCGCGACAACGCGGCCTATCGTGATCTTGACGTCGAATGGTACGCGCGATCTTTCGGACGCGCTAAGACGGCGTTGTCTTTATACCTACGTTGCATATCCTGAACGTGCGACTGAACTGGCAATATTGAAAGCGCGCTGTCCAGAGGTGGACGTGCGGCTAGGGGAACAGATCGTGGGATTCGTCCAAAAACTGCGCGGAGAAGACCTCGAAAAGACTCCCGGTATCGCAGAAATGCTGGACTTTGCCGCAGCTCTGATGGGGTTGGGTATTGCCGATTTGACCGCTGACCCAGCCGTTCTACAGTCGACGCTGACCACTTTGCTAAAGACCCAGAGCGATAAAGCCCAGATAACGCCCGAGGTCGCAGGGCGTATCGCAGGCAAAGCGGCATGAGCCGTGTTACGAAATTTGCGGCCCGCGATCCTGGCCCATCTGCGCGCATCGTGGGCTTCATTGCGCACCTTCGCGAAAACGGTCTGCGGTTGGGCGTTGCTGAGGCAGACTTGGCCATGTCTGCACTTGTCGAGATTGACGCCATACAACCTGGCGACAGCCGCCGGGCTTTGCGCGCCGTATGCACAGGGTGCAAGGAAGAGGCCGAGCGGTTTGACGATCTGTTCGACAGTTACTGGATGGACATGGGTCGGGTCCGGCAAAAAGTTACTCCGTCGTTGAGCAATACCGTAAACGACGGCGTCCATTCATCGCGTGACGCCACGGGCGAACAAGCGGGAAGTGCTGGATCGGCGACTGCGCCAGATGGTCAGGAAGGTGCTGCTGACAGCGATGGGACTGGTAAATTGATCGCCTCGGAGAATCGCAACCTGAACCGTAGTGATCTACGTGATTTGGTGCGGCCCGAAGAAATTGCCGAGGCAGAGGATGTCGCCCGCCAGATCGGGGCTGCATTGCGCGACAAACGCTCTCGTCGCCGCGTTGCTGCGAGCAAAGGCGATAGGTTGCATTTTCGCAAAACTATTCGCAGTAGCCTTGCCACGGGTGGCGAACCCCTACGCCTTTTGCGCAAGCGTCGCCCCGATCGCACGCGCAAGATTGTGGCCTTGTGCGACGTGTCAGGGTCTATGTCCGTCTATGCCCAAGTATTTCTAGCTTTTTTGGCTGGGCTGATGCGGGCGGATATGGCGGCTGATGCCTATCTTTTTCACACGCGGCTTGTGCGAATTACCGAGGCACTGCGCGACAAAGATCCAATGCGTGCCATTGGACGCCTGTCATTGATGGCCGATGGATTCGGGGGGGGATCAAAGATTGGGCCGTCTCTGATGCGCTTTGCGGACACTTACGCCAAACGGTTCGTCGATGGGCGCAGTGTCGTGCTGATCCTGTCGGACGGATATGACACAGAACCGCCAGCGATGATCGCTGCCGCGTTGGAAAAACTGCGAAAACGTGGCTGCAAAGTAATCTGGCTGAACCCTCTAAAAGGTTGGGCAGATTATGCGCCCATAGCAGAGGGAATGGCCGCTGCGCTTCCGTATCTGGACACCTTTAAAGCCGCAAACACACTCGCTGATCTGGCAGCGCTTGAACATGATCTGGTTTCCCTTTGACACAAGCCGAAATCTTCTCAACTGATTTGGCCATGACCGCGCAGAAATTACGCGACAAGGATGAACCTTTTGCCTTTGCGACGATTGTGCGCACGGCCGGATCAACTGCGGCCAAACCAGGAGCGAAGGCGCTGCTCAGCGCGGATGGAACGATCTTGCAAGGCTGGCTCGGTGGTGGCTGCACCCGTGGTGCCGTAAAGCGCGCAACCCTTCAGGCCCTGCGTGACGGCAAACCGCAACTTGTGTCAGTCGCGCCCGAAGACCTTTTGGCTGAAAAGGGTATCAACGCTGGCGACACTATCGACGGTACGCAGTTTGCCCGCAATGGCTGCCCTTCTCGCGGGACAGTCGACATATTCATCGAACCTTGTCTGCCTGCACCGCAGCTTGTGGTTTTAGGTGCGTCACCCGTCGCACAAGCACTCAGTGCTTTTGCGCCGCAATTTCATTGGTCGGTCGCCGCAACCTTGGCGCAGAAGAAGCCACATCAACGGCAATTTGTTGTCGTTGCCACCCAAGGACAGGGCGACCTTGATGCACTGAAATCCGCACTGAGCGAAAAAAAAGATCATGTGGCGTTTGTTGGAAGTCGCCGTAAATACGCTGCACTTGCTGAAAAGCTTGTGGCAGCGGGGATTGATCGCTCACTCATTGAAAACGTTCAAGCGCCCGCAGGTCTGAATCTAGGTGCCGTAACACCCGAGGAGATCGCTTTGTCGATACTTGCACAGTTCGTTCAGATCAGGCGTATGGCGGTGAAACCGAGCCATGCGTGATGTGATCGCGATCATACTGGCCGGCGGTCTTTCACAACGTATGGGAGTGCGGAACAAGCTGCTTTTGCCAGTGAATGGTGTGCCCATGGTTCGCCACATGGTGCAAAACTACGCTGCGGTCGCGACTTGTGTCATCGTGGTGACAGGGCATGAGGCCGGCGAAATAGAGGCCGCGCTTGCTGGCACGAATGTCGTGTTCGTGTTCAATCCGGGTTTCGCCGAAGGGCAGCAAACCTCTGTCGTTTGCGGGTTGCGCGCAGCTGGCGCGGATGGGTTGGCGCTGATGGGGCTTGCCGATCAGCCGCAACTCACAGCAGATGACTTGCGCGCTTTGCTTGACGCACATCAGGTTGCCGATCCGGCGCGGATTTCGATCCCGACGGCAGATGGACGAAGAGGCAACCCGATTGTGATTCCTGCAGAATTGCGTGAGCGCCTCTTGGTCGACGGCAAATCACCAGGTTGCAAAGCATTTACGCGTGCGCATCCCGAATATGTGCAGTTCCACCAGATGAAAGCTGCAGGCTTTTATGCCGATGTCGACACGCCCGAAGACTACATCGCCATTGCGGCGGCACAATGAGCGGAAACGTTATGAAAACGCTCAAACGGATCGCTAAACGGTTTCGCCGCAAAATTGCGCTCACCCCCGAACAGGCCGATCTTTTGGCCACAATAAAATTCCCGTGCTGCTAAATAAGGACATTCCATGGAACTTTCAGACGAAATCATCATCAACGCGCCTAAGGAAAAGGTCTATGCGGCCTTGAACGACCCAGAGATATTGCAGCAATGCATTCCGGGCTGCGAAGAGCTCATAAAACATTCGGATACAGAACTTGAGGCCAAGGTGGTGCTGAAAATTGGCCCAGTAAAGGCCAAGTTCAGCGGTGATGTCCAACTCGATACTGCAGGCGCACCAGATGCGTTTTCACTCACCGGTCAAGGCAACGGAGGGGCGGCTGGGCACGCGAAAGGCGGGGCCGATGTCACGCTGACTGCGGATGGTCCAAACAAGACGATCTTGCGTTATGAGGCCAAAGCAGCAATTGGCGGTAAGCTCGCGCAATTGGGCAGCCGACTGATCCAAAGTACCGCGAAAAAGCTGGCGGCCAAGTTTTTCAAATCCTTCGCTGATGTTGTCAATGACGACGCCTCAGCCTAACGAAATGGTCTACGCGGAGCACGCGTCTGATATCATTTCAAAGGGAGCGGCGCTCATAGCAGCGTCGCGTCCGTTTGCCTTGATCACATCGTTGGAAATTGAAGGTGGCGCGGCCCGCAACGTCGGCTCACTCGCATTGGTCGATGAAGCTGGGGCAATGACAGGGTATCTGTCCAACGGCTGCATCGACCGTGATATTCAACTTCATGCACAAAAGTCCATACACACCAAACGCAAGAAAGTGATCCGCTACGGTGAAGGCTCTCGATATGCGGATCTGAAACTACCCTGTGGTGGCGCCCTTACTGTGTTGATTGACCCAAATCCGGACACTGACGCGATTTGCGCCGCAGCGGCGTGTTTTGCAAAACGACAGCCCGTACGCTTGACCTTTCACAGCCCGGACGATTCCGGCGAAGGTTCATCGCGGACATTTACCTATGATCCGCGGCACCGTCTCGTTCTGGCGGGGCGCGGCGCGATCTTTCGATCAATGGCCCAGATTGGCAACGCAACAGGCTATGAGGTGCATCTTCTTTCGCCAGACGCTGCAGACCTTTCCGCTGTTGGGCATCTGTCAGCATCGCCGCCGCTATATTTGACGACCCCAAACAGAGAGTACGTCTTTGACATACTCGATGCCCATTCCGCTTTTCTCACGCTCTTTCATGATCACGACTGGGAGCCGCATTTGCTCCGTTCAGCTTTGACCAAGCCCGTGCGTTTCATTGGCAGCCTTGGAAGCCATCGTACCCATGATATGCGGTGCGAAACATTGCGACATATGGGCGTTGCAGATATTTCACTTGCGCGTTTGCGCGGCCCAATAGGCTTGGTGCCATCCCTGCGCGATGCATCGTCCATTGCTGTATCCGCGCTGGCGGAAATCGTAGCGACATTTCAAAACGCCGATGTGTGACTTTCTAAACTGCCGTCAGAGCCAAGTTGATATTCAACCTAAGCAAAATGAAGCACTGTCAGATCAAGCTCGGTTTAAGTGGGTAGGCTGTATTTGTAGAATCCGCAAATGACAAAACACTCCCCATTCAGGTCCTTTAAAACGAGCCCTGAGACCATCCGATTGGCTGTAGTTAAGCTGCTGTTATCACTTGTGTAGGTGTGTTGACTGATGCCGTACTAGGGAACCAATGTCCGTGTGGGGGCACCACAATCCTTAGATCACTGCAGCTAAACCCCTGATACCAAGCGATATTCATTGTCGTCTGATGCAGGAGGCCACCATATGGTCCACCAAAGT
>ERZ1027296.138-NODE-138-length-11848-cov-8.293055_pt1 | contig 11848 bp, 11 predicted proteins | sample MGYA00520864_ERZ1027296 | MGnify/ENA primary metagenome ERZ1027296 (study PRJEB33307, sample SAMD00078851) | marine metagenome | biome: aquatic biome; feature: sea water; material: coastral sea water | place: Japan | collected 2015-01 | depth 1 m m ... | reverse complement strand
CAATTTAAAGTTGGATAAGCTAATCCCTGCCCTTGTGATGATGGCTATTTGTTGGGCATTGGTGGCACTGGGAATTGATAGTTTTTCGAATTGGTTTGATTCTGCAAATCACGGTTTGGTAGAGGGTTTTGCTAGTAAAGCTCATGAAGCCAAAATGCATTTAGTAGAAGAAACATTGTTGCACCATTTAGGGAAAACTGCCGAAATCTTGGTCTTTCTTTTGGGAGCAATGACCATTGTTGAAATCATTGATTATTTCGATGGATTCGCTACCATCAAAGGTTTTGTAACCTTTAATGGCAAAAAGAAACTGCTATGGATGTTCTCCATCTTAGCATTTATTCTCTCTGCCATAATTGATAATTTAACGGCCACCATCGTCTTGATTTCAATTTTACAGAAAATTGTTAAAAGCAGAGAAGATCGAATTTGGTTTGCCGGATTAATTATTATTGCAGCAAATGCAGGGGGCGCTTTTTCTCCAATCGGAGATGTGACCACGACAATGCTTTGGATTGGTGATAAGGTAAGTACCGGAATGTTATTTACCTATTTATTTATTCCATCGCTTTTGTGTATGGTGGTGCCTACCTTTATAGCAACTTTTTTACCGGCATTTAAGGGCGATATCAATTTTGATGAAAATGAAGTTGAGAAACCAAAAAGTCAACACAGTGCTACAATGTTGTACCTAGGGCTTGGGGCCATTTTGTTTGTTCCTGTTTTTAAAACAGTTACTCATTTGCCACCCTATGTAGGAATGATGTTGTCTTTGGGTATTGTGGCAACCTTTGCAGAAATTTACAGTAGAACAAAATTTTCGTTGACTGATTTTGATACTGAAGCATCCGATTTGAATGCGCATCACAGTCCAGTGCACGCCTCGTTATCTAAAATAGAAATGCCCAGTATCTTATTTTTCTTGGGGATTTTAATGGCCGTAGCCGCGCTGGAATCCTTAGGAATTTTATTTAATTTTGCAGACAGCTTAAAACAAGGAGTTCCTTTAATAGGCTCCGAATTAGCGGGTACAAAAGTTTCAGATTTGGTGGTTCTTTTACTCGGAGTTGGTTCTGCAGTAATTGACAATGTACCCTTGGTCGCTGCAAGTCTTGGAATGTTCTCCGAATCTTTGGACAATCCATTGTGGCACTTTATTGCCTTTTCTGCAGGAACAGGGGGGTCTATGTTGGTCATTGGTTCTGCGGCAGGAGTGGTAGCAATGGGAATGGAAAAATTAGATTTCTTCTGGTATTTGAAGAAAATATCTTGGTTGGCACTTATTGGTTTCCTCGTTGGATCTGCAGCATTTGTTGTGTTAAGAGCCTTGATTTAAAAAATAGTTCCCTCAAGAAAATGGCACACTGTAGGTTTTTAGGAGGGTGTTTTGTTGAAATTGGATGGGCAATTTTACCTAAAAAAGCTCGTTAGTATTATAGAATATAAAAAAAGCGATATGTTATCATTTTTTCAAGAAAGTAAAGAAGTTTTGGAAGGGACGCTTCCCAACGAAAAAACACTTTCCATTTATAAATTAATCATGAATGGAGGTCTGGGCGGGCAACTCATTTTAGCCCTACTTTTGGTGTTATTGACCATAGCACTCTATATTTATTTTGAACGTTTTTTTGCGATTAAATCCGCTTCCAAAATAGATCAAAATTTTATGAACCAAATAAAAGAGAATGTGTCTGAGGGGAAACTAGTAGCGGCAGATTCACTCTGTAAAAGTAAAAATACGCCCACAGCACGACTCATTGGAAAAGGAATTTCAAGAATAGGAAAACCCCTCGAAGATATTAATACTGCGATTGAAACGGCAGGAAAATTAGAAGTATATCAGTTGGAGAAAAATGTCAGTGTATTGGCAACCATTGCTGGAGTAGCTCCCATGATTGGTTTCTTAGGAACGGTTATTGGAATGATTGTTGCCATTCATGAAATTGCAAATGCGGGCGGACAAATTGATATTAAAATGCTTTCAGATGGCTTGTATACAGCAATGACAACTACCGTTGGGGGGTTAATTGTTGGGATTATTGCCTACAGCACCTACAATCATTTGGTGGTTAAAACAGATCAAGTAGTTTATCAAATGGAAGCAAAGTCTGTAGAGTTTTTAGACTTGTTAAACGAACCCGTCTAGCTGCATTTGTAGATGGATCAAGGAGCCATGAAAATCTTTAATGCCTCCCGAGAAGATCATGTACACCTGTACGTTTTAACATTAAATACGATTCTAAATGAATTTAAGAGGAAGAAATAAAGTAGATCCAGCATTCAATATGTCATCAATGACAGACATTGTTTTTTTATTGTTGATATTTTTTATGCTTACTTCCACCTTGGTCACCATCAATGCCATTGATTTAATATTGCCCAATTCCTCTGGAAAAACAGAGAACAAGGCGCCCATTGCTATTTCCGTGACTCAAAATGGGGATTTCTACATCAATAAAACAAAAGTACGTCCGGAAGCACTGGAAAACGAGCTTTTAAAAGTTGTTGGTGTCGATAAGAAAAAAAGTATTGTCATTCGAGGAGCCAAAAAAGTAGCTTATGAAAAGGTGGTGAAAATCATAGATATTGCACAACGTAATAAGCTTAAAATGGTGTTAGCTGTAAAAGTCAACGGAAACTAAATGGCAGTTCTAGATACCAAACACAAGCGAAAATCTGCAGTAATTACAGTCTTTATCCTGTTGTTGTTGCTCTTTGTGATGTTTAATTTTGGCATGCGTTATCTAGATCCTCCCGAAGAATATGGGTTGGCGATCAATTTTGGAGATGCTGCTACAGGAAATGAAACTCCTGTTGCCAACACCACGGAAAGGACTCCTCAAAAAGGAATGCAACAAGAAAAAGTAGCCGAAGCTCCTGTTGAAAAAGGAGTCGAAAAGGTTTTGACAGCTCCTGCAGCCAAAGATGTTCCAGTGATGGAAAGTGCAAAAGAAGCTGTAAAGGAACCTGCAAAAGAAGTCGTAAAACCCTTGCCACCCAAAGAAGTTTCAAAACCAAAGCCTTCCAAAGAAACCCAAGAGGCACTCCAGCGTTTGTTGAATGGAAATGCTTCAGATGGAAAACCAAAAGGAGCGGGAGATGCTGAAAACGAAGGAGTAAAAGGCACTAAAAAAGGGGATCCTGCGGTAAGCAAATACTATGGCAATTTGGGTGATGGGACTACTGGAGACTACAATTTAGCAGGTAGAAAGGCGCTGTCAAAGCCAAAAGAACAGCCCGATTGTGAAGAAGAAGGTATTGTGGTTGTGAGTATTACCGTGGACAAAGCAGGAAAAGTAATCCGTGCCCTCCCAGGGGTAAAAGGGTCGACCAATACAGCTCCCTGCCTTTTAAAACCCGCAAAAGAAGCTGCGTTAAGAACCACTTGGAATGCAGATCCCAAGGCGCCCTCCAAACAAACAGGAACGATTATTTATCAATTTTCTTTGTCCAAATAACCTCCATTTTTCCCAATGAATTACGCACAAACTTTAGATTGGATGTTTGCACAACTGCCCATGTATCAGCGGCAAGGAAAAACCGCATTCAAAAAAGATCTAACCAACATTGTGGCATTTTCCAAAGTACTGGCTTCACCAGAAAAGAGGTTGAAAACCATTCATGTAGGTGGTACCAATGGAAAGGGATCTACCAGTCATATGATTGCCTCCATACTTCAGGAGGCAGGCTATAAGGTGGGCTTGTATACCTCTCCTCATTTAAAAAATTTCACAGAACGAATTCGCATTAATGGGAAAGAAATCCCTCAGCAAAAAGTCGTCTCATTTATCAGTCAACACCAAGCTTTTTTAGCGAAACAAAAATTGTCTTTTTTTGAAATGACTGTGGGGATGGCATTCGATTATTTTGCCAGTGAAAACGTAGACATTGCCATTGTTGAGGTAGGCTTGGGAGGAAGGCTCGATTCTACAAACATTATCGTTCCAGAGGTGGCTGTTATCACAAATATCGGATTGGACCATACTCAGTTTTTAGGAGAAACATTGCCTGAAATTGCTTTTGAAAAAGCAGGGATTATCAAAGCGCAAGTTCCCGTGGTCATCGGAGAAGAGCAAGCGGCGGTAAAAGCCGTTTTTTTAGAAAAAGCAAAAGCGGTAAATGCCCCAATTTTCTTTGCCTCTAGCGCAGCGGGATCCTACAAAACCGATTTGCTTGGTGCTTATCAACAAAACAATGCCATTACTGCAGCGGCTGTCTTTCAATTTTTGAAGGGTTTTACCGTTTCAGCCAAACATATTCAAAACGGACTTCTGCAGGTGGTAAAAAACACCTCTTTACAAGGACGATGGCACCGCTTACAAGATAGGCCCTTGGCAATTTGCGATACGGCCCACAACAAAGAAGGTTTGTCCCTGGTATTGCATCAATTAAAAAAGCAACACTACAAACAGCTGCATGTCGTTTTGGGAGTGGTTGCAGATAAAGCCTTGGCGACCCTCTTACCATTGTTTCCAAAAGATGCCCACTATTATTTTTGCAAACCTGCCATCCCAAGAGGCTTGTCGGAAGAGGAGTTAGCAAAAAAGGCTGGAGAATTTCAGCTTACAGGAAAAAAATATGCGTCTGTAGAAAAAGCCTATGCAAGTGCCTTAGCGAATGCAAATCAAGAAGATATGATTTTTGTAGGAGGGAGTACTTTTGTGGTGGCTGAAATAATTTAAATAAAAAATTCTTTTTTGTTTGGTATACTTAAAAACAGTGTTATATTTGCAACCGCTTAGGGCAATTAGCTCAGTTGGTTCAGAGCATCTCGTTTACACCGAGAGGGTCGGGGGTTCGAATCCCTCATTGCCCACTAACCTAAAATCCTTCTCATTTTCATGGGAAGGATTTTTTCATTTAAGATTTTGCTCCCCTTTCAATGCGGGAATTCTTTGGGCTTTTGTCCCTGTTTTATGGGCAGTGATCTTCAAAGAAAGTTGTAGGGAAATCCATAGAAATCAGTATCTTTGCTCAAATGAATAAGACCTGGTCTTGTTCAAGTCAACAACAACTATCATGAAAAAAAAAGCCATCATTGTTTCCGGGTATTTTAATCCCATTCACAAAGGACATATCGCGTATTTTAACAATGCAAAAGCACTGTGTGATGTTCTTTTTGTGATTGTAAATAGTGATTTGCAAAGGGCTTTGAAAGGGGCTAAAGAATTTCAAATGGAAGCTGAACGGCGCTTTATTGTTGAAAATATCAAGGCCGTCGACAAGGCCATTATTTCGATTGATGAAGACAGAACTGTTTGCAAATCGATTCGTTTTTTACATGAAAAGTATCAAGAGACCTATGCTTTTGGTTTTGCCAACGGAGGCGATCAAAACAACAATTCCATTCCTGAGGTACCCGTATGTCAGGAATTGGGCATTGAACTCATTGACGGTTTGGGGGCGAAGATTCAATCTTCTTCTTGGTTGTTGGGTAAGTAACGTTTGCTCGCTTTCTGACTGCCTTTGGTGCAGAAGGAACTTACAATGCGGCGGATTCAATTGAAAAAAAAAGTAAGTCACTTCGGTGACGTTAATAAGTATAAAAAAACATGAGCAACACGAAAAATTTTGCGTTAATAGGTGCGGCGGGTTACATTGCCCCTCGTCATTTGAAAGCAATACAAGATACCGACAATACATTAATTGCAGCATTGGATAAGTTTGATTCTGTGGGTATTATGGATCAGTATTTCCCGAAGGCAGATTTTTTCACAGAGTTTGAGCGTTTTGATCGCCATTTAGAAAAGTTAAAAAGACATCAAAACATTCGTTTAGACTATGTGAGTATTTGTTCTCCCAATTATTTACACGATGCACACATTCGAATGGCGTTGCGAAGTGGAGCACATGCTATTTGTGAAAAGCCTATTGTTTTAAATCCTTGGAACATTGATGCTTTGGCCGCCATTGAAAAGGAGTCTGCTGGGAATATTTATACGATTTTACAGTTGCGATTGCATTCGGCAATTGTTGCCTTAAAGGCAAAAGTGGCTTCCGAGGCCAAGCAAGGAAAATACGATATAGATCTTACCTATATTACCTCAAGAGGCAGGTGGTATGACAATTCCTGGAAGGGCGATGAAAGCAAGTCGGGTGGGATTGCCACAAACATTGGCGTGCATTTTTATGACATGCTTTCATGGGTATTTGGAGCCGTTCAAGAGAATATCGTGCACCTTCGAGAAAAACACAAAGCATCTGGGTATTTAGAATTTGAAAATGCACGAGTTCGCTGGTTTTTGTCAATTGACGAAAATGACCTTCCACAACCTGTCAAAGAAAAAGGACAACGTACCTATCGATCAATAACAATCGATCACCAGGAATTGGAGTTTAGTGCTGGTTTTACGGAACTCCACACCAAAAGTTACCAAGAAATTCTAAAAGGGAATGGATTTGGCCTTTCGGATGTGCGAAAATCAATTGAGATTGTCCATGATATTCGAAATGCAAGCATTGTTAAAAACGGAGATCAGCACCCTTTTTTAAGTGCCATTAATCGGCTTTAGTGGGTTTTTTTTTATTTTTTGGCAATGGGTTTGTATCCCTTCGTCGCTTTTGTTCTTTCTTCCGTAAAAATCGAACCCTAATTTTTTAATTGATTTTTTAAATACGCGAAATACTATTTTCGCTTATTTTTTTTCGCAGTTTCAAGGTGTTTCATAGCAATGTCATCACCATTGCTAATGTGCGAAAACACGTTTGTGTTTAAAAAATGGAATCTTTTTACAGGTTGTTTATTACTTTCGTTGTCAATAAAAAAAATCGTTTTAAACTTAACGTAAATGTAACAGTCTAAATTATAACTAGGGTTTTGGTATTCGTAATTTTGACCTCTAATTTAGGAGGCATGTACGCGCCAACGAGGGCTGTTTTTGGGCTAAAATATATATCAATTTTTGTATATTTGTACTTTAAATAACTGTTGAAAATAATATGAACATAGAAAATATAAATTTATTTTTAACTTCAAGATTGGTCCTTATGCCAATTTTAGTCTTCTTGGGTTCGCTATTTCTGATCCCAAAAATAAGGCAGTTGTCCTTAAAACTCAATTTCTCCGATACTTCCAATTCCAGGAGTTCCCACCAAGGTAAGGTGGCTTCTTTTGGAGGAGTAGCCTTTTTTTTAAGTTATGTATTCGTACTCTTTTTTGCAGAAACCTTGGATACAAGTCATGTATCACTCACCTTATTAGCTTCTATTACGATCATGTTTTTTACAGGTCTTCTGGATGATATGTCAAACCTATCGCCCAGGGTTAAATTCTTTGCGCAGTTTATTGCGGTTTCATTTCTAATGACCGAACCCGATTTCAGACTGCTTTCCTTGCATGGTTTCATGGGGATTTACGAAATACCTTTGTACATTTCTGTCACTGGAAGTATGATTTTCTTGCTAGGACTTATCAATGCGTTTAATTTAATTGATGGCATTGATGGACTAACGGGGATTACTGGCATCATCGTCGCTTCCTTTTACAGCTACATGTTTTTCATGTTGGATTATTACTATTACCTCACCATTTGTTTGGCTACCATTGCGACGCTGCTTGCTTTTCTTAGATTTAATTTTTCTCGAACAAGAAAAATTTTTATGGGAGACACCGGCAGTCTTGTTATTGGTTTGGTGTTGGGGCTGTTAACATTTAAGTTGCTTTCCTTAGACAATGACGCCTATGTTTCTTTGTCTTTCAACCGACAGCAATTACCTCTTTTCTTAATAAGTGTTTTGTTTGTTCCGCTTCTAGATACTTTGCGTGTCATGATTTTAAGAGCAGCCAGAGGCGTTTCTATGTTCAAACCCGACAGAAACCACATTCATCATATCATCGTCGATTTTGGTCTCTCACACCGTAGAGCTTCCTTTTTTATTGGTTTGCTCAATTCTATGGTTGCGCTGATCATGTTTTTTGTCATTCAAAATTTCAATGATGTTCTTTCATTATTGATTTTGTTGGGACTCTTTTTTATTGCAATTGTCCTGTTGTTTTTAATGAATAAAAATCAGTCTGCCATCCGAATGAAACTAAAAATTAAAAAGTTTTTTTTAACTTTCTTGTCGTTATAATAAATTGGATGATTTTATGTTATAGTATCCGTAAGGAGTCCTAACTTTGTACCGCTAAAAATGAAAGAAAAAACGGAGAATTGGTATGTTTTGTACACCAAACCTAGAAATGAATTCAAGGTGATGGAGCGCTTTGTAGGCTTGGGTTTCGAAGCGTACACTCCTTTTAAAACTGAAATGCGTCAGTGGTCCGATCGCAAAAAAAAAATAAAGCTTCCTTTGTTAACCTCCATGGTCCTGGTCAAGCTTGCTGGAAATCCAACCGACATCGTGTTTGGGATTCCTGGGGTGGTTCGTTATCTGTTTGATGGCGGAAAACGCGCTGAAGTTTCCCAGAGAGAGGTCTTGGCAATGAAAGCCCATTTGGAAGGAAATAGGGGATTCTTAGAAAAGAAGCTGTCCAAAGGAGATACCGTAGTGGTCCCTTCAATCAATGAAGAAGCGACGGTGCTGTCCATTCAAGGAAAAAACTGTATTGCGCAATTGAATAAATTAGCGGCAAAAGTGTCATTTCAACTGAATTAGTCAGTTGTTTTTTTTGTAATTAAATTCCATTACTGTGAGTAGTGACGGCGAAGCCGTATCCAATTAAAGCGAAATTGTGCCTTAGAAGCCAAAAAAAATAGATAAATTCACATTTTAGTAGCATATAAAAATACTGTATGAAAGTAGGAATTACCTTTTCAACCTTTGATTTGTTTCATGCCGGTCATGTAAAGATGCTGGAAGAAGCCAAACGACAGTGCGATTATCTGATTGTGGGGCTGCAGCTAGATCCTTCTTTGAATCGTCCTGAGAAAAATGCACCTTCCCAGACCATTATTGAGCGGTATATTCAGCTCAAAGGCTCCAAGCACATTGATGAGATCGTGCCCTATGTTTCGGAGCAGGATTTGGAGGACATTTTACGCTCGTTCAAGATTGATGTAAGGATCATTGGCGATGAGTACAAGGAAAAGAACTTTACTGGAAAAAGTTATTGTAAAGCAAAAGGAATTGAAATTTACTACAATTCCAGAGACCACCGATTTTCTTCGAGTGGGCTCAGAAAACAGGTGAAAATCGCAGAAGATAAATAAGAAATGAGGATTACCGTTATAGGATCTGGATATGTAGGGTTGGTCTCAGGAACCTGTTTTGCCGAAATGGGAAACAGGGTTACCTGTGTAGACATCGATCCTGTTAAGATTGAGAAATTAAACCAAGGGATCCTACCTATTTTTGAACCGGGTTTAGAGACGATGGTTTTAAAAAATGTAAAAAATGAGAATTTATTTTTTACAACAGCGTTAGACAAAGCGTTAGAAAATACTGACATCGCTTTTATTGCCGTTGGAACGCCGATGGGAGCAGACGGCGCTGCCGATTTACAATACGTATTGGCGGTAGCCAAATCGATTGGGCAGGCCATGCAAAAAAGATTGATTGTGGTCAATAAATCTACGGTGCCTGTTGGGACGGCAGATCAAGTAAAAGAAATCATTCAACAAGAGTTAGAAGCACGGAATTCTGATGTACAGTTTGCTATGGTCTCCAATCCTGAATTTTTAAAAGAGGGCGCAGCGATCGATGATTTTATGAAGCCAGACAGAGTAGTGATTGGGGCCGATTCGGAGATTGCCATTCAAAAAATGAAGGAATTGTATGCTCCTTTTTTCAGAGCTCATGACCGTTTTATTACCATGGACATTCGCTCTGCAGAAATGACCAAGTATGCAGCGAACGCCATGTTGGCCACCAAAATATCTTTTATGAATGAAATTGCCAATATCTGTGAAAGGGTAGGGGCCGATGCCAATCAAGTACGAATCGGAATTGGTTCCGATCAGCGTATAGGCTATAGTTTTATCTATCCGGGTGTGGGTTATGGCGGTTCTTGCTTTCCAAAAGATGTCAAAGCACTGACTCAAATGGCCAAAGAAAATAACTACAGGGCCCAGTTAATCGCTGCGGTAGCGGAAGTCAATAAGGCACAAAAATTAGTCATCGCTCAGAAAATAGTAAATCGTTTTGGAGAAGACCTAACCGGTTTTACTTTTGGCATTTGGGGCTTGGCCTATAAGCCAGGAACTGACGACCTACGCGAAGCACCGGCCATTGATGTCATCAAAGAATTGGTGAGTAGAGGTGCTCAAATAAAAGCCTATGATCCAAAGGCTATGGATCAAGCAAAAGCACACTACTTCAAAGGCGTGCAAAACATCACCTATGCAGCTTCAAAGTATGCGGTTTTAAAAGATGCAGCAGCACTGGTATTGCTCACGGAATGGAAAGAGTTCCGTTCGCCAGATTTTGAAGAGATGAAAACACAGATGAAAACAGCGGTGATCTTTGACGGTCGCAATCAGTACATCGCTTATGATATGATCAACAAAGGATTCGAATATTATAGAATTGGGAAATAAAAATATACGGAAGTGTACTGAGTATTATAAATTGATGCTATAAAACCTTATTAAGATATAAATGAACGTAGAGAAAGTAAAAATTGCAGTGATTGGCCAAGGGTATGTGGGTTTGCCGCTGGCGATTGAGTTTGGTAAAAACCATCCCACTGTTGGATTCGATATCAATCAAGCGAGGATTGCTGCCTTGAAAAAAGGAGTTGATCATACCAATGAGGCCACGCCTGAGCAATTAACAAGTGCACAACAGTTGACTTTTAGTGCTGACATTCATGATATCAAAACCTGTAATGTCTATATCGTAACCGTGCCTACGCCTATCGACGAATTCAAAACACCAGACCTCAATCCATTAAGAGCTGCTTCCCAAATGTTGGGGGAGATTTTGAAAAAAGGAGATCTTGTCATTTATGAGAGTACAGTGTACCCGGGTTGTACCGAAGAGGTGTGTGTGCCCTTATTAGAAAAAGCAAGCAATTTGCGATTCAATACCGACTTTTATTGCGGGTATTCCCCCGAGAGAATTGTTCCAGGGGATAAAATAAATACCCTAACCACCATTCAAAAAGTAACCTCGGGGTCAACTCCTGAAGTGGCAACCTTTGTAGACAATTTATACAGCTCCATCATTACTGCTGGGACGTTTAAGGCGGCAAGTATCAAAGTAGCAGAAGCTTCCAAGGCCATTGAAAATGCACAACGGGATGTGAACATCTCCTTTGTCAACGAACTGGCATTAATATTTGACAAAGTAGGGATCGATACCCAAGATGTATTGGATGCAGCGGGAACCAAATGGAATTTTTTAAAATACAAACCCGGTTTGGTGGGGGGACACTGCATCAGTGTAGACCCTTATTATTTGGCCTACAAAGCAGAAAATTTAGGCTACCATCCTGAAGTGATTCTTAGTGGAAGGCGTGTAAATGACAATATGAGCAGCTTTGTGGCAAACAAGATGATCAAAATGTTAATCAAGGCGGGCAAACAAATCATGGGCTCTAAAATTTTGATTTTAGGCGTCACCTTTAAAGAGAATTGTCCAGACATTCGAAATTCGAAAGTAGCGGATGTATATCACGAGTTAAAAGAGTTTGGTTTGCAGGTTGATGCCTACGATTACGAGGCGGACCCAGTAGAAGTTAAACAGGAGTATGGCATTGCGCTTTTGGAGACCATTCAAGATCGGTATGACGGAATTTTATTGGCAGTGTCGCATGCCCAATTCTCAATAATAGACATTGAAAGCATAAAAAAAGATGCCAAAAGTATTGTCTTTGATTTAAAAGGATTTCTTCCAAGAGATCAAGTGGATGCGCGGCTTTAAAATTTTAAAAACAAACAAAATTTTTGCCTAAATGTACAGGCGG
>ERZ1027296.132-NODE-132-length-12201-cov-6.605549_pt1 | contig 12201 bp, 8 predicted proteins | sample MGYA00520864_ERZ1027296 | MGnify/ENA primary metagenome ERZ1027296 (study PRJEB33307, sample SAMD00078851) | marine metagenome | biome: aquatic biome; feature: sea water; material: coastral sea water | place: Japan | collected 2015-01 | depth 1 m m ... | reverse complement strand
AATCATAATCCAGCCCACATTCATAGTGTGCTATTAAGTTTAAGACCCTTGCAAAACACTGCAAATCTTCAGCAACTTTTAAATCTTTAGTATTAATAATTTTGCTTAAATAAAAGATGCATTCTTTATTTTTATTCATTCCAAAATACAAACAAGCAATTTTGTAATACAAAATCACAATATGATGATTGTCCAATCTAGATTGATACGTCTCTATTTTTGTATTGATAATAGCTACTAAATATTCCCCTTCACTAAAGGTTGCTTCAAGAAAATGCAAATGCAGCTTATTGGTGTAAAAATAGAGAAAGATGAGAATCTCTGTATTGCTATTAAATGGAATGCTTTTATTCTCAATTTCATTTTCGAAATAGTTGAGTTCTTCTTTGAATTTTTGGTTGTTTTTCACTAAAAAAGAGGCCTCTAATAGATAGTTTTTTCCTTTTAAATAAAAGACGGGATGCAAGGAAATGAGCTCTTTATGATTTTTGAATAAGTTGACCCATTTGCTAGCGTACTTATAACTTTGCAAAAAATCTTGCGTAAGTAAACTAAACCATAAATGTGATTTGTAGAGCCATAATTTTTCTCGAAACCCAAAGTCAGAAAAATTATATTTTGGCAATTTATTATTAAAATAAGTCGTGATAAAATGCAATTCCTCATTATTTTTCACATAGCCATTTTGTAATAAGTGACTGTACAATTGCAGCGATAAATTAGAGAGTTTGCTCGTGGTTACATTCAGTTGACTTAAATTCTTTGCTTGCACAGAAAGAAAGTCAGCACGAGAACTAATACTTCGGGTAATGTATTGTGTTTCAATTACCTTCTCCAACTCTACAATTTCATAAGCGACATTCTTTTCTTCGTTATCAATGGCCAATCCCTTCGCTTTCTCTAGTAATTTTAGACTTTGCTTGTACAATCCTTTTTGATATAAGATCGTGGCAAAATCAAGTTGTTCTCTTATTTGTAAGCGAATATTTTGGTGGGAAGGATTTAGACGTAAACTAATTAAAATTTGTTTGTATAAATGCGCTTTTAGGTTGGATAATTGTTGTTTGGTGACAATATTACTTTTTATGATTTCCTTTTCATTGTAGGTTTTCATTTTGTCTAAAAACTTAAACAAAGAAAAGAATTTAGCGTCTACATTTCCACCCAATCTACTCACATAAAGGTTAAATTGCCTCTTTTCTGATTTTGATAACGATTTTACCAAAATAAACAAGGAATCCTTTTGTTGGTTGAGTGATGTAATGCTTTTGCTCATAAAACACTGATTATAAATAATTTGAGTAGTAAAAAAAACGAGTAGCAATCGTATTTACTACGCATAAAACATCCTTTTACTGATGCCCAAGATATACATTTGATTTATATATATGAAATACAAAATATAATATGCAGGATAATAAAGTTCAAATTTTTGATACTACCCTAAGAGATGGAGAACAAGTACCCGGGTGCAAACTGGATACGAAACAAAAATTGGTGATAGCAGAACGATTAGATCTGCTGGGCGTCCATGTCATCGAAGCTGGATTTCCTGTTTCCAGTCCGGGAGATTTTAATTCTGTTTCAGAGATTTCAAAAATAGTAAAAAATGCAGCTGTTTGTGGATTGACAAGAGCTGTTGAAAATGATATAAAAGTCGCAGCTGAGGCTTTAAAATATGCAAAACACCCAAGAATTCATACTGGGATTGGTACCAGTGATTCTCACATAAAATTTAAATTCAATACCACCAAAGAAAAAGTAATTGAACGGGCTGTAAAAGCTGTTTCGTATTCAAAATCATTTGTAGAAGACGTTGAGTTTTATGCAGAAGATGCCGGAAGAACAGACAATGAGTATCTAGCTCGAGTATGTGAAGCAGTGATTAAAGCGGGAGCCACTGTATTGAATATTCCGGATACAACTGGGTATTGCTTGCCAGAAGAATATGGTGCAAAAATAAAATACCTAAGAGAAAATGTCAAAGGAATAGAAAATGTAATTTTATCTTGTCATTGTCATAATGATCTCGGATTGGCAACTGCAAACTCTATTGCAGGAGTTATGAACGGTGCACGTCAAATAGAATGTACCATTAATGGAATTGGAGAGCGTGCCGGAAATACAGCTTTAGAAGAAGTGGTCATGGTTTTAAAACAACATCCCTACTTAAATTTAGTCACTGACATCAATACAAAATTATTGTACGATACCAGTATATTGGTTCGTGAAAGCATGGGAATGCCTGTACAGCCCAATAAGGCGATTGTGGGTGCAAATGCTTTTGCACACAGTTCTGGGATTCATCAAGACGGTGTTATCAAAAATCGGGAAACCTATGAAATAATGGATCCTGAAGATGTGGGTGTCACAGAAAGTGCCATTATTTTAACCGCAAGGAGTGGTAGAGCTGCTTTAGCCTACAGGGCAAAAAAGATCGGATACGAGTTGACAAAGCTGCAATTGGATCTTGCTTATAAAGCATTTCTTGAATATGCAGATAAACAGAAAGAAGTAATGAATGACGATCTTCACTTGATCTTAAAAGAAGTAAATAAAATATCTAAAATAGCAATGGCATAATGGGAAAAACATTATTTGATAAAGTGTGGGATGCTCATGTGGTTGATGTGATTGAAAACGGACCACAGATCTTGTACATCGATAAGCACTTAATCCATGAAGTAACAAGTCCTCAGGCTTTTAATGAGTTAGAAAGTCGTGGAATACCTGTAGCAAGACCCGATAAAATTGTCGCTACAGCAGATCACAACACCCCAACATTAAATCAGCATTTACCTGTAAAAGATGAGTTGTCTAGAAATCAATTAGAACAACTTACTAAAAACTGTGCCAAAAACAAGATTACTTTATACGGATTGGGGCATGAGAATAATGGAATTGTGCATGTTATTGCTCCTGAATTAGGGTTTACACAACCAGGAATGACCATGGTTTGTGGCGACTCTCATACGTCCACACATGGTGCTTTTGGTACCATTGCTTTTGGAATTGGTACAAGTCAAGTAGCACAAGTATTTGCAAGCCAATGTTTGTTGTTGGAAAAACCCAAAAGTTTGCGAGTAAATGTCAACGGAAAATTAGCGAAAGGGGTATTGCCAAAAGATGTTATTTTGTATATTATTTCTAAATTGGGAACCAATTCTGGAACCGGATATTTTTGTGAATATGCAGGAAATGTTTTTGAGGAAATGTCTATGGAAGGCAGGATGACCGTTTGTAATATGAGTATTGAAATGGGTGCAAGAGGAGGGATGATAGCTCCAGACGAAACAACATTTGAATATGTAAAAGGAAGAGAATTTGCACCCAAAGGAGCTGCATTTGACCAAAAGGTTGCTGAGTGGAAAACACTCCCAACAGATGCAGATGCCGTTTTTGATCAAGAATATTCAATAAATGCAGAAGATATAGGTCCCATGATTACCTATGGAACCAATCCAGGAATGGGAATTAAGATTTCTGAAAAAATTCCTGAAATAGCAGATGTTTCTTTTGAGAAATCACTAGCATATATGAATTTCAACAAAGGAGAGTCGCTCATTCACAAGGCAATTAATTATGTCTTTATTGGAAGTTGTACCAATTCGCGAATCGAAGATTTTAGAATTGCAGCCGCATTTGTGAAAGGGAAAAAGAAAGCTCCTAATGTAATTGCTTGGCTAGTTCCAGGTTCACAGAAAGTGGCAAAACAAATAGAAGCAGAAGGATTAAAAACTATTTTTGAAACGGCAGGTTTTACATTAAGACAGCCAGGATGTTCTGCTTGCTTGGCTATGAATGATGATAAAATTCCAGAAGGGGAATATTGTGTTTCTACTTCAAATAGAAATTTTGAAGGCAGACAAGGTCAAGGCGCTAGAACCATTTTGGCCAGTCCCTTAGTAGCCGCTGCTACCGCAATAGAAGGAAGGATTGTGGACATTACTAAATACATGAATTAATGGAGAAATTTAAACAATTAATATCGACAGCAGTTCCTTTAGAAACAGAGAATGTGGATACAGATCAAATCATTCCGGCACGTTTTTTAAAAGCAACTGATAAATTAGGATTTGGGGACAATGTTTTTAGAGATTGGCGTTTCCATAAAGATGGAAGCGTTAATGAAAGCTTTCCACTCAATCAATCTATTTATGGTGGAAGTATTTTAGTGGCGGGTAATAATTTTGGTTGTGGTTCTAGTAGAGAACACGCAGCATGGGCTTTGGCAGGTTACGGTTTTAAAGTGATTGTAAGTAGTTTTTTTGCAGATATTTTTAAAGGAAACGCGCTAAACAATGGGGTTTTACCTATACAAGTTTCCGAAGTATTTTTGAAAGATTTGTTAAGTAAAATTCAAGCAGATCCAACACTAGAAATCAGCATAGATCTAGAAAATCAATACATTTCTTACAGCAATGGAAAAGAAACGTTTGAAATAGACGCGTACAAAAAAGTCTGTTTGATTAACGGATATGATGATATTGATTTTTTAATCAGTAAAAAAGATAAAATAAACGCCTTTGAGGCAACACAATAAAAGTTATGAAATTTAATATAGCAGTAATTCCTGGAGACGGAATTGGTCCAGAGGTAATCAATCAAGCAAAAAAAGCACTCAATGCAGTTGCAAACACGTTCAATCATATCTTTATATACAAAGAGGCGCAGATGGGCGCATGTGCAATAGATGCTACTGGAAATCCTTTGCCAGATTCGACACTAAAAATTTGTAAAAATTCTGATGCCATCTTGTTTGGTGCTATTGGCGATCCAAAATACGATAATGATCCAACTGCCAAGGTAAGACCAGAACAGGGGTTATTAAAACTGCGAAAAGAGTTAGGATTGTTTTGTAATATCAGACCTGTAAAAGCCTATGAAAAACTCATCGCGAATTCTCCTTTAAAAAGAGAAATTATTTCCGGTACAGACATCTCTATTTTTAGAGAATTAACGGGTGGAATTTATTTCGGAATAAAAGAATTGAGTGAGGATGGTACTGTTGCGTTTGATGGTTGTTCATATTCCGTAACCGAAATTTCAAGAATTACGCACCTGGCTTTTAAAGCAGCACAAAACAGTCGAAAAAAAATTACTTTAGTTGATAAGGCAAATGTATTGGAAACGTCTCGTTTGTGGAGAAAAACAGTTACAGAAATTGCCAAAGAATACAAAGACGTTACCTTAGAATTTCTTTTTGTTGACAATGCAGCCATGCAGATGATTTTAAATCCAAAACAATTTGATGTCATTCTTACAGAAAACCTTTTTGGAGATATAATTTCTGATGAAGCAAGTGTTATTGGTGGGTCTATTGGCTTGTTAGCCTCCTCTTCTATTGGGGAAAAGAATGCACTTTTTGAACCCATACACGGCTCATTTCCACAAGCAACAGGGAAAGATATTGCCAATCCTTTGGCCTCTATTTTGTCTGCAGCCATGTTGTTAGAACATTTAGGTTTGCATGATGAAGCGGAAGCTGTTGAAAATGCTGTTGAAAAATCACTAGAATTATCGATTGTTACCGAGGATTTAAATTCTGAAAAATCGTTTTCAACTTCAAAAGTCGGCGATTTTATTGCAGATTATATTGAACATCCCGATGATAGTAATCATAATTTTCAAAATATACATATGGGACAAAGTACCATAATCTAGTCCCCTAAAAACGAACTCATTATATGCACATCAAGCATCGAAATATTCATATCATTTCAATCCAAGTCATTGCAATTTGTAAGAGTTGACCTGGATGTGCTTGTTGATCCTATTTGTAACAAACCTTCCCAAGCTCTGGAAGGTTTTTTTTGAAAATAATTCAAAGGTTGGGTGTCATATAAATATCGAATTAAATACCTTATAATCAGTTTTTTGTATGGTGTATATAGTGCGTGAATTTAGCTTTTTTAATTGTGAAATATTCAACAAAAACACAGAAACATAGTAATTTAGTCAACAAATTGAAGCATTTAATAAATGGAACTGAATAAACACAGTAAAAGATTAACACAAGATGAATCTCAGCCAGCATCACAAGCGATGCTATATGCTGTAGGTTTGTCTGACGATGATATGAATAAAGCACAAGTTGGTATTGCAAGTACAGGCTATGATGGGAATCCATGTAACATGCACTTGAACAATTTGGCAGCAGAAGTAAAAGTAGAATCTAAGATTGCAGGTTTAGTTGGTTTGGGTTTTAATACAATAGGAGTGTCAGATGGTATATCGATGGGTACATCGGGGATGAATTATTCGTTGGCCTCTAGAGATATTATTGCTGATTCGATAGAGACTGTGATGCATGCACAAAGTTATGATGGATTAATTTCAGTCGTTGGCTGTGATAAAAACATGCCAGGAGCCGTAATTGCGATGTTGCGATTGAACAGGCCATCCATCATGATGTATGGTGGTACAATTGCCTCTGGAAATTATAAAGGAAAAAAACTGAATATTGTTTCTGCATTCGAAGCTTTAGGACAAAAAGTAGCCGGAGAAATCGAAGAAGAAGAATACCGAGAAATTATAAAAAGAGCCATTCCAGGAGCAGGGGCTTGTGGTGGAATGTATACTGCAAACACAATGGCTTCTGCCATAGAGTGCATGGGGTTTGCATTGCCTTACAACTCCTCCATACCTGCCGAAAATCCAAACAAGTTATCGGAAGCAGAAAGAACAGCATTGGCCATTAAGAACTTGTTAGAATTGGATTTAAAACCGTTGGATATCATTTCCAAAAAATCCATCGAAAATGCCATTACCATTGTTAATGCTTTAGGAGGCTCTACAAATGCAGTGCTCCACTTTTTAGCAATTGCGCATGCAGCTAATATCGACTTTACCTTAGCTGATTTTCAAAAGGTGAGCGATCGAACTCCATTAATTGCCGATTTAAAACCGTCTGGTAAATACTTAATGGAAGATGTTCATGGGGTTGGTGGAACACCAGCAGTCATGAAGTATTTGTTAGACAATGGTTATTTACATGGAGAATGTTTAACGGTTACTGGAAAAACATTGGCTGAGAATTTATCACAGGTAGAACCATTGACTTTTGAGGAAGACTCTCAAGACGTCATTTATCCAAAAGACAAGGCGCTTAAATCCTCTGGAAATATTCAAATCTTATTTGGAAACCTTGCGCAAGAAGGAGCTGTGGCTAAAATTTCTGGAAATGAGGGGTTGTTTTTTGAAGGAAAAGCAGTGGTGTATGATGGAGAACAAGCTGCCAATACAGGAATTTCAAAAGGAGAAGTCTCTAGAGGTGATGTTGTGGTTATTCGCTATGTAGGTCCTAAAGGAGGTCCAGGGATGCCAGAAATGCTAAAGCCTACATCCTTAATTATGGGTGCTGGTTTGGGGAAATCGGTGGCACTCATTACCGATGGTCGTTTTTCAGGAGGAACGCATGGTTTTGTTGTAGGACACATTACCCCAGAAGCACAAACTGGTGGAACCATCGCGCTTATCGAAACAGGAGATACGATTCGAATTAGTGCAGAAGATAACACCATTAATGTATTGCTTACCGAAGCAGAATTAGCCGCTAGAAGAGATAATTGGAAGGCACCAGCATACAAACATAAAAAAGGAATCTTATACAAATATGCAAAAGTAGTTGCGTCCGCTTCAAAAGGATGTATAACAGATGCTTAATATACAATAAGTTATTTCTGTCTAAGCAGAAAGTTAAAAAATAAATATATGGAAACGCAAACCATCAAAAATAAAGAAACAGCTACAAAAGTTACCGAAAGAATTACAGGTAGTGAAGCCATTGTTCGTTGTTTAATTGAAGAAGGAGTAAAGGTATTATATGGATATCCAGGCGGAGCTATTATGCCCGTTTATGATGAATTGTACAAATACCAAGACAAAATACATCATGTACTAACTCGCCATGAACAAGGAGCTACCCATTCAGCACAAGGATTTGCAAGAATTTCAGGAGAGGTAGGTGTTGCCATTGCAACTTCTGGACCTGGAGCCACCAATTTAATTACTGGGATTGCAGACGCACAGATTGATTCTACTCCAATGGTTTGTATTACGGGACAAGTACCCTCTCATTTGTTGGGTAGTGACGCTTTTCAAGAAACTGATATTGTGGGTATTTCAACTCCGGTAACAAAATGGAATTGCCAAGTAACAAAAGCTTCAGATATCCCTGCTGTGATTGCCAAAGCATTTTTCATTGCTAGAAGTGGAAGACCTGGTCCTGTTTTGGTAGACATTACCAAAGATGCTCAGTTTAACGAATTGGACTTTGCCTACGAAAAATGCACAAAAGTAAGAAGTTATGTACCCGTTCCTAAAACAGTTCCAGGCACTTTAGAAGCTGCTGCAAAACTGATTAATGAAGCTAAAAAACCAATGAGTGTATGGGGGCAAGGTGTTGTTTTAAGTGAGGCAGAAGGAGCATTTAAAGCATTTGTAGAGAAATCAGGGATTCCTGCTGCATGGACCATTTTGGGCGCATCGGCACTTCCAACTTCACATCCACTAAACGTGGGGATGCTGGGCATGCATGGCAATTATGCACCTAACAAACTGACCAATGAATGTGATTTGTTGATTGCTATCGGAATGCGTTTTGATGATCGTGTTACAGGAGATCTTAGCAAATATGCGATCCAAGCAAAAGTGGTTCATTTTGAAATTGACCCAGCAGAAATTGATAAAAATGTAAAAACTGATGTAGCCGTTTTAGGAGATGCAAAAGCAAGTCTGACATCCATTTTACCGCTTATAAATGAAAATTCACATACAGATTGGCATCAAGAATTTAAAGACCTATATGCCATTGAATACGAGAAGGTAATTAAAGATGATCTCTATCCTACAAAAGAAGGATTGACCATGGGAGAAGTGATTCATCAAATCAATATGCACAGCAATGGTGATGCTGCCATAGTTACAGATGTAGGGCAACATCAAATGATTGCCTGTCGCTATGCCGAATTTAATAAAACAAAAAGTAATATCACCTCAGGAGGTTTAGGAACTATGGGCTTTGGTTTACCCGCTGCGATTGGTGCAAAAATGGCCGCTCCAGAGCGAGAAGTAGTTTCCATTTCGGGAGATGGTGGTTATCAAATGACCCTCCAAGAATTAGGAACTATTTTTCAGCAAAAAGCAGCCGTTAAAGTGGTGGTTTTAAATAATGAGTTTTTAGGAATGGTTCGACAATGGCAGCAGTTATTTTTTGACAAACGCTATGCATCTACCGAAATGATCAATCCCAATTTTGTGGCCATTGCAGAAGGTTATTATTTAAAAGCCAGAAAGGTAACAAAACGAGAAGATTTGGCAGGAGCAGTTAAAGAAATGATGGAAAGTAAAGAAGCCTATTTTCTAGAAGTTTGTGTTGAAAAAGAAGGAAATGTATTTCCAATGGTTCCCTCCGGAGCAAGTGTTTCAGATATCCGTTTGTCATAAAATAATAGAGGACACATCGAAGAAATATTTTAACAAATATGAGTACAGAAAAACAATTATTTACCATCTCAGTTTATACCGAAAACAATATCGGCTTGTTGAATCGAATTTCCGCAATTTTTCAGCGAAGACATATCAATATCGAGAGTTTAAATACCTCGCCTTCAGAAATTGAAGGAGTATCTAAATTTACTATTGTGGTCAATATAGCCGATGAAAATATTAAAAAAATCATTGGTCAGATAGAAAAACAAGTAGAAGTTATAAAGGCCTATTATCACAAAGATGAAGATACGATTTATCAAGAATCCTGTATTTTTAAAATGCAGTCTGACTTGCTCTTTGAAGAAAGACAGATTCAAAACATCATCAAAGACAGCAATGCAAGAATTGTTACCGTAAACAAATCCTTTTTTGTGATTGAAAAATCAGGCAGAAAAGAAGAGATTGATTCAATCTACAAAGAACTAAAGCCTTTTGGAATATTACAGTTTACACGTTCTGGAAGGGTATCCGTATCAAAACAACCCATGGAAATTTCACAAATGCTGACAGCATTTAACTAAATTAAATTAAAAATGTCAAATTATTTTAACACATTATCATTAAGAAATCAATTAGCACAACTAGGAAAATGTAGGTTTATGGATTCCTCGGAATTTGTAGACGGTGTCCAAGCATTAAAAGGAAAGAAAATTGTAATTGTAGGTTGTGGAGCACAAGGATTGAATCAAGGATTGAACATGCGAGATTCAGGTTTGGATATTTCATATACTTTACGCCAAGCAGCCATTGATCAAAAAAGAGATTCGTATCTCAATGCAACTGCTAACGGTTTTACAGTAGGTACTTATGAAGCTTTGATTCCTACTGCAGACTTAGTATTGAATTTAACGCCAGACAAGCAACATACTAACGTGGTAAATACGATCATGCCTTTGATGAAAAAAAATGCAACTTTAAGCTATTCGCATGGTTTTAATATTGTAGAAGAGGGGATGCAAGTTCGGAGAGATTTAACCGTAATCATGGTAGCTCCAAAATGTCCGGGTAGTGAAGTTCGTGAAGAATATAAACGTGGTTTTGGAGTGCCTACTTTAATCGCGGTTCACCCAGAGAACGATCCAGAAAATAAAGGTTGGGCTCAAGCAAAAGCATATGCAGTTGCCACGGGAGGAGACAGAGCAGGTGTATTGGCATCCTCTTTTGTAGCCGAAGTAAAATCCGATTTAATGGGAGAACAAACCATTTTATGTGGTTTGTTACAAACCGGTGCCATCTTGTCTTTTGATAAAATGGTTGCTGAAGGTATTGCACCTGGCTATGCGGCAAAACTTATTCAATATGGTTGGGAAACCACAACAGAAGCGCTAAAACATGGAGGAATTACCAACATGATGGATCGTTTGTCCAACCCAGCAAAAATTGAAGCATTTCGAATTTCAGAAGAATTAAAAAACATTATGCGTCCACTGTTCAACAAACACATGGACGATATTATCTCAGGTCATTTTTCAAAAACAATGATGGAAGATTGGGCAAACAATGATAAGAACCTACTGTCTTGGAGAGCAGCTACAGGAGAAACCGCTTTTGAAAAACAAGAATTAACAACGCAAGAAATTCCTGAACAAGAATACTTCGATCACGGTACATTATTGGTAGCTTTTGTTAGAGCAGGCGTTGAGTTGGCTTTTGAAGCAATGACCGCAGCCGGTATCATTGAAGAATCTGCTTACTACGAATCCTTACATGAAACTCCATTAATTGCAAATACCATCGCACGTAAAAAATTATTTGAAATGAATCGTGTGATTTCAGATACAGCAGAATACGGTTGCTATTTGTTTGACCATGCTTGTAAGCCTTTATTGGCAGATTTTATGAAAACAATTAAAACAAATGTCATTGGAAAAGCTTTTGCAAGTGAAAATGGTGTAGACAATCAAGAGCTAATTGCTGTAAATAGTGCCATTAGAAACCACCCTGTTGAAATCATTGGTGCACAACTAAGAGCCTCCATGACCGCTATGAAAGTAATTACCTCAGAAGCATAATTAATGCAAGCTAAAAACACCTATTTTCCAAGTTTAGACGACGTAAAAGCAGCCGCTTCAAATTTAGAAGGAGTGGCTTCTATTACGCCTTTGAGTAAAAATGTTCAATACTCAAAGAAATTTGGAGCCAATATTTTATTTAAAAGAGAAGATTTACAAGTTGTTCGGTCCTATAAAATAAGAGGTGCTTACAATAAAATGTGTTCTTTATCATTGGCCCAAAAAACGCGAGGAATTGTTTGTGCTAGTGCAGGAAATCATGCGCAAGGTGTTGCTATGTCGTGCAAATTATTGCAAATAAAAGGAACTATATTTATGCCTTCACCAACCCCAAATCAAAAGATAGAACAAGTAAAAATGTTTGGTGAAGATTTTATTGATGTAGTTATAGAAGGAGATACTTTTGACGATGCCTATCATGCGGCTATCACAGCTTGTGAACAAGAAGACAAAACTTTTATCCATCCTTTTAATGATAAAAAAGTGATTGAAGGACAGGCAACTGTTGGATTGGAAATTTTGAATCAGACCACAGAGAACATAGACTATGTATTTGTAGCAGTTGGGGGTGGAGGCTTATCTTCTGGCTTATCTGCTGTTTTTAAATACATGTCACCAACTACCAAAATAATAGGTATTGAACCAGAAGGAGCTCCTTCAATGAAAACTTCGATCGCTCATAAAAAAGTGATTGCTC
>ERZ1027296.128-NODE-128-length-12479-cov-13.245815_pt1 | contig 12479 bp, 9 predicted proteins | sample MGYA00520864_ERZ1027296 | MGnify/ENA primary metagenome ERZ1027296 (study PRJEB33307, sample SAMD00078851) | marine metagenome | biome: aquatic biome; feature: sea water; material: coastral sea water | place: Japan | collected 2015-01 | depth 1 m m ... | reverse complement strand
TTCCAATCTCGAACTGAAAAGACAGAGCCTAGCTCTGTTTTTTTTTGCCTATAATAATTTTAAGTGGTCTATTGCCTCAGTGACATTATCAACTTTGATTAATTTCTTTGGAAGTATGAATGAACCACCCACTGAGCATACATTGGGCAGCTCAATATATTTTTTATAATTTTCTAAATTAATTCCACCTGTGCACATAAAACTCACATTTGGGAAAATACTTCTGAGCGCTTTAAGTTTCTGAACTCCGCCCGCAAGCTCAGCAGGAAAAAATTTTAAAATATCAAAGCCATAATTTTGGGCTTCCATGATTTCTGTGCTTGTTTCAACACCAGGTATATATTCGATATTATTTTCATTACAGAAATGGGCAACATCCTTATTAAAGCCTGGAGAGACTACAAATTTAATTTTAGGAATAGGTAAATTTAATAACTGGTTTGTATTTAGAACAGTTCCTATGCCTAGATTAATATTAGTCTCATCTGCGATATACTCTATAGCCTCGATTGACACAGTAGATCTTAATGTTACTTCTATATATGGAATATCCACTGATTTTAATATCTTATTTACTATCCTGGCTTCATCTATCGATGAAATAGTAAGAGTTGGAAGGTATTTAGGCGGTCTAAATTGCATACTACTTATTAAATATCGAGGCACCAGCATTCACTGAGCTTACATTATTTCTAAAAAGCTCGAACAAGTTACGACCTAAGCCATTATTATCTGTTTCAATCTCAATTGGCTCTCTTTCAGTGGATTTAAAATCTTCAATTAGAAATAAACCATTTTTTAAATCAAGGGTCAGCTGATCATTATTCTGAATTTTATACAAGTTTTCATTTTTGCTTACTGCATGTATGAAGGCGGGAAAAGATCCAGATGCACCAGACATACGCCCATCAGTTACTAACGCAATTTTATGACCTTTCTTCTGAAGTACATTGATAGGGGATGTTAACTTATGAAGTTCTGGCATTCCATTGACTTCCGGGCTTTGGCCAAGCAAGACAATAAATAAATCAGAATCAAGGTCGCCATTTTTAAATGCATCCAAAACATCTTCTTGGCTTAAAAAAACTTTTGCAGGAGCAACAATAATTTCATTTTCATCTTTCAATGCGGAAACTTTTATCACACCCTCTGCAATATCTCCACCAATGAATTTAATTCCTCCATTAGATTTAAATGGATTATCAATTGTTGAGATGCTTTTTGTATTTTGCTTCTGATCTAAATTTTTCCATTTAAGATTTTTAGCATTTACGTCATCAATGTATGGTATTTTCGTATAGCTTTCCAAACCAAAACCAGCAACGGTTTCAATATCGTTATAAATTAAATCCCCTTCCATTAGGTTAGAAAGTAATCTAGCAATACCACCCTCTGAATGAAATTCATTCACATCTGCAGTGCCATTTGGATAAACCTGACAAAGCAGGGGAATAATGCGTGATAAATCATTAAAGTCTTCTATTGTTAGTATGTAGCCTGCAGATCTTGCCATTGCTATCAAGTGAATCACTAAGTTAGTCGAGCCTCCGCTTGCTAGCAAAACTATCAATGCATTCATCCAATTTTTAATGTCTAGCATTTCGCCTAAGCCTATTCCTGCATCCATCAACCTAATAAGTGCTTCAAGAGATTCCTTTTTAAGATACTCTCTTACTGGAGATTCTGTTGGGGTAAATGCAGCTCCCGGTAATTGGAAACCCATTGCTTCAGCGATTAATTGATTGGTATTAGCTGTTCCATAAAATGTGCAAGTTCCACTTGAATGATAGGCTTGCTGTTCAATATCCAGCAAATCTATCTTCTGAATTTTTCCTGCAGCATAGGCTTGTCTTGCTTCAGCTTTTTTAGCATTTGATATACCCGTAGACATAGGCCCACCAGGAAGAAAAATTACAGGTAAATGCCCAAATTTTAAAGCTCCAATTAAAAGCCCTGGAACAATTTTGTCGCAAGTACCCATACATATAGCTGCATCAAAAACATTGTGCGATAAACCAATTGCTGTAGACAATGCAATGGTATCTCTGCTGAATAATGAAAGCTCCATTCCTGGCTCTCCTTGTGTAATCCCATCACACATTGCAGGAACCCCCCCAGCAACTTGAATATTAAGATTGAGCTTATTTCCCTCTTCTTTTAGCATGCGGGGATAGCTTTCAAATGGAGCATGGGCAGACAACATGTCATTATATGCAGTAATAATTCCAACAAATTTTTTTGAATTTAAATCAGAGTTTTGACGATTTTTATCGCAAGCAGCAAAAGCATGGGCAATATTGGAACACCCTAATGAATTTCTATTTGGTGATTTCTTTTTCCATTCATCAACTTCTTCTAAATATTTAGATCTGGTAAGCTGACTTCGTAGTTGAATTCTTGCTTTAATTTCATCAATTTTACTTAACATTCAATCTTCCTCATTATTCCATTTGGCATTTTGATTTGCTATCAGCAAATCTGAGCTAGAGGGGCCCCAGCTACCTGCATTATATTTTGAAAGAGTTGTTTCTGATTCACTAATTGAATCGACCAGTTGATCTGTAAAGCGCCATGCTTCTTCTACTTCATCTCTTCTCATGAATAAAGAGGGTTTATTTTCAATGATATCCATCAACAATCTTTCATATGCATCTAGATGATCATCTTCGTAATAATCATCAAACAACAAGTCAAGAGGAAGCTCTTGCAGATGGAAGCCAGAAGCGGAAGGCTTTTTAATCATTATTTTTAGCTTTATGCTTTCTTCAGGCTGAAGTCTGATAATTAATTGGTTATCTTTTTGTTTGCTGTTTGAATCAAAAATATTATGGGGAACAGATTTAAATTGTATAACTATCTCTGACCGCTTTTCTGCCATTCTTTTGCCTGTTCTTAAAAAGAAGGGCACTCCTGACCATCGCCAATTATCAATCCATAACTTTAGTGCAACAAAAGTTTCAGTTTTACTTTCTTGCTTTACGCCGCTTTCATCTATGTATGAGGTAATTGGTTTTGCATTTATGGCACCATCCTTATATTGACCGATCACAAGATGATCATCAGTTTCATTTGTCTGTAATGGCCTAAGGGATCTAAGGACCTTTAATTTCTCATCTCTGATTGACTCAGAATTAATGTTTGTAGGGGGCTCCATAGCCACCAAACAGAGTATCTGGAGAAGGTGATTTTGAAGCATATCTTTTATGGCTCCAGTTTGATCATAGTAGGACCCTCTTTTTTCCAATCCTAGCGTTTCTGCTACTGTAATCTGAACATGATCTACGGCAACATTGGACCATATTTTTTCAAATAAAATATTTCCAAATCTTAACGCTAGGAGATTTTGTACTGCTTCTTTACCAAGATAATGGTCAATTCTAAAAATTTGGTTCTCATTAAAATATAAAGCTAATGATTCATTAATATCAATAGATGACTGAAGATCATTGCCAATTGGTTTTTCAACTATGATGGAGGAATGGGGGCCTATAACACTTTGTTTATCTAAGTTATCTGCAATAACTTTATAGAAAACCGGTGTAACTGCTAAGTAGAATAAATTTCGATCCTTATTCGAGGTAATTTTTTTAAGAGACTCAAAGTCATTATCGATGTTGAAATCAATTTTAATATAAGAAATAACTTCAATAAATTTCTGAACTGTGCTTTCTTCATACTCTATCGATTCAAGATTAATACTGAGTTTATTTTTGACTTCTTGTTGATAAGATAAAATGTCAAGACTGCTAGAGCCAATTCCATATATTTTTATTTGAGGGCTAAGCCTTTCTGCCTTGAAATGCCTATAGAGTGCTGGCAGCAACTTTCTTTGTGCTAAATCACCTGTTCCACCAAAAATAAAGATGTTCATTCTATGGTCGCTATCTACCTATTATTTTCCCCTTGAGAAATAGAATATACTTTTGTATGACAACGATGTCAATATATTCACTTTAGAGTTTAATGGAGTATCATGCGGAACATGTTAGTTACTAAAACAAAAATCATTGCAACAATTGGTCCTAGCACAAATAAATACAATGATTTAAGAGACCTTCATTCAGCTGGTATGAACGTGGCGCGAATCAATATGTCCCATGCATCACATACTGATGCCATTTCTATCATAGAATCCATTCAGAAACTAAATAAAATCCAATCAGACCTATTTGGACCTATTGGTATATTGCTTGATACTCAAGGACCAGAAATCAGAACTGGTATCAATCATTCTGATATTGATTTGCAGACAGGCGATGTTGTGAATCTAACCATCAGAGATGATGTTGATGTCGAAACCTCTTCTATAAAAATTAATTATAAAGGTTTAATTAGAAGCGTAGATAAAGGATCAAAGATAAGTATCGATAATGGCTTGCTTAATTTTCAGGTTTTAGCCAAAGATAAAGAAAACCTTAAATGCAAAGTTCTTGATGGAGGAACTCTTGGAAGTAAGCGCCATGTAAATCTTCCTGGAGTAAGAGTTGACTTACCCTCAATTACTAAAAAGGATCGAAAAGATATTAGCTTTGCTATCAAACATAACGTTAGTTTTATTGCTCTTTCATTTGTTAGGTCTGCCAATGATATCGTAACCTTGAGATCCATTTTGAAAAGAAAAAAGTCACAAATTAAAATTATTGCGAAAATTGAAAATCAAGAAGGCCTAGATAACATACATGAAATTACTCAAGCCGCAGATATGGTAATGGTGGCTAGGGGTGATCTTGGTATTGAGACAGACCTTGCAGATTTGCCTAATATTCAGAGAAGGATTATGTATGCGAGTGCTAAGTGGGGAAGAAGATCAATTGTTGCAACTCATTTATTAGAATCCATGATTAATAACCCAACACCAACCAGAGCGGAGGTCACCGATGTTGCAAATGCAATATATGAAGGCTCTGATGCAGTTATGCTTTCTGGTGAGACAAGTATTGGCAAATATCCCATTCAATGCATAAAAATGATTAAAAAAATAGCCAGTAAAACAGAGCATTTCAGAACACTTGGTTACGAGAAGTTTCTTCAAGATAATTCAGATTGGCAAAATATTGCAAAAGGAGCTCGTGATCTTGCATCGAGAGTTAATGCAGATGCGATAGTGATTATTACTAGATCCGGTCAAACTGCCAATGTTGTCTCTAATACTAAACCTTTTCGGATGCCGATATTTGCATTCACCAATAATAAAGATACCTTTCATCAATTAAGTTTGGTTGGTGGAATGCAACCTCGATTTATTAAATCCATAACAAATCAATCAAGAACAATTTCAAGAATAAAATCAATTTTAAATTCAGAAAAGAAAACTAAGAAATCATTAAAATTTGTCCTGATAGCCGGTATATATTCGGCATCTCACACAGATTCTATTCAAATCATTTCAACATAGTATGTTTGATCAGGTCCTAGAGAATACTATTTTGTTATTTGTTGCAGTTGATCCAATTGCACTTGTGCCTATCTTTGCAAGTCTTACGCAGGGTTTAAATAAAAAGGATGTAAAAAGAATCTATATTCAGGCAACAATAGTATCTTTTTTTATTTTAGCGCTGTTTTATTTATTTGGAACTTCAGTGTTGGATTTAATGGGTATCTCTATGAGCTCATTTAAAATTATAGGAGGCTTATTTTTAATTGCTATTGCTTTTCAAATGGTCTTGGAACAAAGACAAACTAGAAGACAAAATACTGCTGAAGTGGCTTTAGATGATGAATCTATTCAGTCCCTTGCAATATTTCCTTTGGCAATTCCCCTGATTGCTGGGCCTGGTGCCATGACCACAGCGCTATTAATTGCTGAAACAAACTCGAGTGATCCAACTCAAATTTTGATTAACTTCCTCCCAATTTTAATCATTGTTATTTTAGTTGCCTTTGCGATGTGGCTTTCAGCCAGCCTTTCAGCAAAAGTTGGGCCAACAATCATAATTGTTGTTCAAAAGATTTTTGGAATCCTTCTTGGAGCTTTAGCAATAGAGTTTGTAGTTGCAGGTGTGATTGAGTCTTTTAAATTATAAGGTCTTTAAAGATTCTCTAACTATCAGCTCTGATTTAAATTCTTTAGATTTTGTTTGTTCTGCCAAACCATCAAATTTAGCAATCAGTATTTTTGCAGCATGCGCTGCCATTTTTTCTACAGGTTGCTTAACAGTTGTTAGGGCTGGCCATATTTGATGAGCAATAGGGGAGTCGTCAAATCCAGCTAGAGAAAGGTCATTTGGCACTTGTAGACCTTTCATTTGAGCAGATTTCATTATCCCAGCTGCCATAGAGTCATTACTTGCAAAAATTGCTGTAGGAATTTTTTCAGAATGAAAAATTTCAACCCCCGCATCAAAACCTGATTTAAAACTAAAATTACCTTGCTTGATCCACTGCTCATTGCTGTGTATTCCATTATTTTTGATTGCATCAACAAAACCATTGAATCTTAGATGAGATGCAGAATGTTTGGGGTGGCCTTTTATAAAACCTATATCTTTATGACCATGTTTGATAATTTCAGAGGTTAAAGAATATGCAGCTTCATAGTCATTTGAGGAAACATGCAGTGATTCTGGGTTCATCGTACTAGGAGCGATTACTGAATATTCTATCTCATGGTTATCTAGGTTTTGAAGGAAATCCTCCATGTCACTGAGTGGAGGAGTAACAATCAAGCCATCTATTCGAAAATCCTCAACAAACTTAACAATATCTGTTTTTAATTCGTTAGATTTATAATCACATTCTTGAATAACCAAATTGTAACCAGTGCTTTTACAAGCATTAAAGATACCACTCTGAACATCAGCTAAATACGATTTGTTGGGATTATCATATAGTAACGCAAGCATATAGGACTTTTTCGATCTAAGGCTTTGGGCGCTTTTATTAGGTTTAAAACCAAGTTTTTTAACAGACGCCAGTACTTTCTCTTTTGTTGTTTCTGCAACATTTGCTTCGTTATTAATAACTCTTGATACAGTTTTAATTGATACTGCTGCATCTTTTGAGACATCTTTGATCGTAACTGTCATGGTTTTTTTAAATATGATTGCCTTATCTTACTATTTTAACGATAATGTATGTTCTTTGACAACGATATCAATGGGGTGGTGTATTAATGTTGTTTAGCAATTTAGACATATTCATTGTCGCTTTTTACTGTGTTGGAATAATTTTTCTAGCTCAATATGTTTCTCGATCTCAACAAGGCGTTGAAAAAACAGCAGAAGATTATTTTTTAGCAGGTAGATCTTTGCCATGGTGGGCTATTGGGGCTTCTTTAATTGCTGCCAATATTTCAGCAGAACAAATTATTGGAATGTCCGGCCAAGGTTTTGTGGTGGGCATGGCAATAGCAACTTATGAATTAACGGCGGCTATAGCTTTGATAGTTATGGCAAAGTATTTCTTGCCACTGTTTCTTGAAAAACAAATTTATACAATGCCTCAGTTTCTTGAGCAAAGATTCGATAAAAGAGTCAGTCTTGTGCTTTCCTTCTTTTGGTTGGCAGTATACATATTTATAAATTTGACAAGTGTTTTATGGCTTGGCTCACTGGCAATTAATTCATTAACAGGTTTAGATTTATTTTATGGCTTGGTGCTCTTAGCTCTTCTTTCTTTAGCTTATTCACTTTGGGGAGGGCTTAAAGCAGTAGCTATGACAGATATCATTCAGGTTATATTGTTAATTTTTGGAGGCTTATCTGTATCTTATATTGCATTGAATCAAATATCTGATGGCGCAGGAGTGATCAATGGCTTGGGCCAAGTCTATCAATTGCTTCCCGAAAAATTTGATATGATTTTATCTGCTGATCATCCAGCCTATAAGGACCTGCCGGGAGTATGGGTTTTGATAGGAGGTTTATGGATAGCCCATTTTGCGTATTGGGGGTTTAATCAATACATTACGCAAAGAGCTCTAGGTGCTAAATCATTGCCTGAGGCGCAAAAGGGCGTTATGTTCGCCGCATATTTAAAACTTTTAATGCCATTCGTAGTTGTGCTTCCAGGAATCTGTGCAGCTGTTATTTACCCTACGCTAGAGAAATCAGATCAAGCATACCCCATGATGATGTCGTTATTGCCTAATGGCTTACTAGGCTTAACTTTTGCAGCATTAGTTGCGGCAATAGTATCCTCATTGGCATCTATGACAAATAGTGTCAGCACAATTTTTACGATGGATATCTACCGTAGTTTTGTCAATTCAAAACCTTCAGAGCAAAAGTTGGTTAATGTTGGTAGGAACATGGCTTGGATTTCATTGTTGATTGCAGTCCTTTGTGCACAACCATTGCTTGGCAGTATGGAGTCTGCATTTCAATACATTCAAAACTTCACTGGGTTTTTTACTCCTGGAATTTTGGTGATATTTTTAGTTGCTTTATTTTGGAAAAAAGCTACAACTTTAAGTGTTTTAGTCGCAGCAATTATGTCTTTGATTTTATCTCTATTTATCTTCCTTGTTTTTCCTGAATATCCTTTCATTCACAGAATGGGGGTCGTATTCTTGGTCTCAGGTTTTGCATGCTATATAACTTCTTTGCTTCAAGGATATAGCGATCAAGAAAAAGCAATAGATATATCTGGTATTAATTTCAAGACTGAGAAATCATTCAATGTCAGCACTGTGATTATTTGCATCATTCTAACTATTACTTATTTCTTGCTATGGTAATCGATCCTCAAATAGCTTTTATAAACTCAAGAGTCTTATTAATAGACATAGGCGGTACAAATATTAGAACAGCCTCAGCAGATATAGGCTCCAGTTCACTTATCAATCCAAATAAACAAAACCTAGATTGTTTGGCCTCTTTTGATGAAATGTTACAAGGCTTTTTAGATGAAGACGCATCAATAAAACACTTAGTATTTTCTATTGCCGGTCCTAAACTTCATCACTCTATAGCAATGACAAATAGAGAATTTAAAATAGATGAGGCTGAGATTCTTAAGAAGTTTAAAGTTGATTCTTGCCACATACTTAATGATTGGGAGTCAATAGGACATGGCTTATCGCTTTTTAAGACAGATGAGATGAGCTTTATTAACCATGGCAACTCCTTTAATGAAACGGCTTTAATCTTGGGTCCAGGCACTGGGTTAGGTGCAGCTCAGGTGATTAGAGAGAGCATAGTTCTACCAACAGAAATTGGAAATAGCTCATTCACCATTCCTAAGCTATTTTTAGAACTTGGCTTGGAAAATCAAAAAGATTTTAATGTTGTTGAAGATCTAATATCGGGTGGTGGATTAGCTAAAATTTATTCATTTTTTGCAGACACAGAGATCTCTCCAGAAGAGATTGTGGGTAGCTATCATTCTGATGAATTTGCTCAAAAGAGTGTTGATGTATTTTTAACATCGCTTGCCCAAATTCTTTCTGAACTTGCATTGGCTTATATGCCAGGTAAAGGAATCTATCTTGCTGGAGGTTTAATGCGTTCGTTAAAAGAGTTCATTGATTCTGATTTATTTATGAGAAATTTTACAGTTAATAGAAAATCAATGCATGCAGATGTTCTGACCCAAATGCCAGTAGCATTAATCAATCAAGAAATGACTTGTTTGCATGGCAGCTTAAATTTTATTAACAAAATTAGTCAAAATCTTAACTAACCTTGAAAGATTTTACTGTAGATAATTTATCTCAATCTATTGCTGATTCATTAAGCGTAAGTATTAATTTAAATGGTTATGCATCTTTTGTTGTATGTGGAGGAAGCAGCCCATTATCACTTTATGATAATTTAAGTAATAAAGACTTAGATTGGTCTAAAGTATCAATTTTTTTAGGCGATGATAGAGTTGTTCCTTCGGATCATCCAGATTCAAATAATTATTTAATTCATCTCCATTTGCTCAAAAATCATGCAAGCTCAGCTTTATTCTATCCGCTGAATGATTCAAAGATAACTAAACAAGATATAAGACGTCCATTTGATGTTGTTCTATTGGGATTGGGAGATGATGGGCATTTTGCATCATTGTTTCCTGCTCAGCTGAACGATTGCTGTGCCTTTGATGTGAATGCTTCACCTTCTATAATAGCCTCAGATCAGAACCTAGGCTCACCTAGTCATAGAAGAATTTCTATGAATTTATCTATGCTGATTGATGCTAAGAGATGTATCTTATTAGTACCAAACTCTGATAAAAGAAAAATTGTCGAAAGAGCATTTAAAGATAAGCAGTTACCCTTGCATTTTTTGTTAAACCAAGACAGAACTAAGATTGAATTTTCAGATATAGATTTTTAATAAGGAGAGAGTATGAAAAATTTATTTTTAATTATTTTATTATTTCATGTACCAGCTATTTTTGGACAAGTCGATTGGACCAGAACCAATTCTTGTGAATATAAAAACTTTAATAATGCTGATCTTGTAGAGCAGTTAATAGCTGGAATGACAGTTGAGGAGAAAGTAGGCCAAGTTATTCAAGGAGATTTAGATTTTATTTCACCAGAAGATGTGAGGAAATTTAAAATTGGCTCTGTTTTAAATGGGGGTAATACTGCTCCAAATGGAGACAAGTATAGTTCCGTTGATGATTGGAAAAAGCTAAGTAAAGAATTTTATGATGCCTCTCCAACTTACAAGGGTATTAAGGTTCCTGTTTTATGGGGGACTGATGCAGTCCATGGCCATAATAATGTTATAGGTGCAACCTTATTTCCACATAACATAGGTCTCGGAGCTACCGGTAATGAAGATTTAATTCGAAGCATCGGTGAGGTGATAGCGCTTGAAGTTTTATCCACGGGAGTGGCTTGGACGTTTGCACCAACCATTGCGGTTCCGCAAGATGATCGATGGGGCCGAACTTACGAGGGATTTTCAGAGGACCCAATTCTTGTATCTAAATTAGGCAAAGCATTTGTTCTTGGGCTACAAGGTGAGGGTGAGACTCTGCTTGATAATAATCATGTAATTGCTACTGCAAAACATTTTATGGGCGATGGCGGGACTTTTGAAGGAATTGATCAAGGTAATACCAGAATCTCAGAGATAGGTTTGCGAGAATTGCATGGATATCCATATTTTGATGCTTTGGATGCATGCGCACAAACAGTTATGGCTAGTTTTAATTCTTGGAATGGACAGAAGCTGCATGGCTATGAGAGATTGCTTACAGATATATTAAAAAAAGATATGCAATTTGATGGATTCGTTGTTGGCGATTGGAATGGCCATGGTCAAGTGGAGGGATGTTCAAATGCAAAATGTGCTCAGTCTTTTAATGCTGGCGTAGATATGTTTATGGTTCCTGAAAATTGGAAAGATTTGCTGCGTAATACCATCAGGCAAGTTAAGTCCGGAGAAATTTCTGAAGCCAGGCTCAATGATGCTGTTCGAAATATCTTAACTGTAAAATCTAGACTTGGCTTATTCAATGGAAGAGTTCCTCACGAATTTAAAGAAAATTATCTAGGTCATCCAAAGCACATTGCTTTGGCCCGACAAGCGGTAAGGGAATCACTTGTTTTATTAAAAAACAATAATAGGTTGCTTCCTTTAAATCCCAAACAACATATAGGAATTATTGGTGATGCGGCAAAGAAAATCTCTTCTCAAACTGGCGGATGGACGATTACTTGGCAGGGAAGAGAAAATTTAAACAGTGATTTTGTGAATGTAAATTCAATTTATGAGGCATTGGAAAAGACTATCCTTTCATCAGGTGGAACAGTTGAATTTTCTAATAATGGAAAATTTACCAAAGATCCGGATGTGGTTATCGGTGTTTTTGGTGAGGAGCCATATGCAGAAATGCTTGGAGATTTAAAAGATGTTTCATTTGCAGCTACTGATCCTAAATTTTTGCCATTACTTGAAGCAATGAATGCTCAAAGCATTCCCACTGTTAGTATCTTTTTATCTGGTAGACCTTTGGTAGTTAATAGGCAGTTAAATGCATCCGATGCCTTTATTGCTGCTTGGCTCCCTGGCAGTGCGGTTGAAGGTATAGCAGATGTAATTTTTACCAAAGATGATGAGATTCATCATGATTTTACTGGCAAGCTGTCTTATTCATGGCCAAAAACCAAAGATCAATCAGTATTAAATTTTACTGACAGTATCTATGATCCTTTATTTCCATATGGATATGGCTTGTCTTATTCGTCGAACATTGAGACACCAAGAATTCAAATTACTAATAATGATTCTAAACTAGATTTAGTGAATGTTTTTTTAGGTACTGCTTCAATACCAGGCAAAGAATTTATTGTAACTAAAGCTGGTCCTGAATTTGTTTTACAAGATGACTTCGTTAGCAATAACGATAAAATAAAAATCACTAGATTTGATTATCAACGACAAGACGATGCAAAGAATGTGGTATTTAAAGAGGATCAATCCTTGCAAGCTTTTGGCATTTCGGCTGAATCTCACGTCAATCTTTCGACAATGAAATCTCCTTTTTATGAAATTATAATGAGGGTGAATAGCTTATCGAATCCATCTTTATATTTT
>ERZ1027296.125-NODE-125-length-12530-cov-16.290661_pt1 | contig 12530 bp, 10 predicted proteins | sample MGYA00520864_ERZ1027296 | MGnify/ENA primary metagenome ERZ1027296 (study PRJEB33307, sample SAMD00078851) | marine metagenome | biome: aquatic biome; feature: sea water; material: coastral sea water | place: Japan | collected 2015-01 | depth 1 m m ... | reverse complement strand
CATTAATGAAAAAAGGGTTAGGCGCTTAAACTATATCATCTAAAACAGCTTCTAAACGATTAACTGTTCCATCAATGTCATATAATTTATCTAATCCAAACATACCCAGACGGAAAGTAGAGTAATCATCAGGCTCGTCACATCTTAGTGGAACACCTGCCGCTATTTGCACACCTTTTTTAATAAACTTAGATCCATTTTGCATGTCGGGGTCAGTTGTATAACTTACAATTACTCCAGGTGCTTCAAAACCGGGTGCAGCAACAGATTTGATCTGTCGAGCCTTCAAACAAGCCCGTACTTTATTTCCGAGCTCTTGTTGTGCATCTTTCAAGCGATCAAATCCAAATATTGACGCTTCATTTATTGCATTTCTAAATTCTTTCAGAGCATCGGTTGGCATTGTTCCGTGATATGCATGTCCACCATTTGTATATGAGTCCATAATACCAACCCAAGTTTTTAAACTTAAGGCAAAACTGCTATTTTTTGTATCTTCCAATTTAGATCGAGCAAAATCATTTATCATCACAAGACCCGCACATGGTGATGCAGACCATCCTTTTTGGGGAGCTGATATTAAAACATCCACGCCATTTTTTTTCATATCAACCCAAATACATCCAGAGGCAATGCAATCTAATACAAAAATACCACCTATAGAATGAACTGCCTCAGCAATTGATCTTATATAATCATCAGGCAGTATAATCCCACTTGAGGTTTCAACATGTGGAGCAAAAAATACTGCAGGTTTTTCAGTTATTATACTTTCTACAACATCCTCAATCGGTTGGGGCCTAAATGCAGATTGAGTGTGATCTCCTTCTCTTTTAGCTTTGAGAATAACAACTTCTGATGGAATATCACCAGTTTCAAATATTTGCGACCACCGAAAAGAAAACCATCCATTACGTAAAACCATGACCTTTTTGTCAGTTGCAAATTCCCTAGCAACAGACTCCATTGCAAAAGTACCTCCCCCCGGAACAATCGCACAAGTATCTGTATTATATACAGAAGTTAACATTTTAGAGATATCACACATCACAGATTGAAAATCTGTACTCATGTGATTTAATGATCGGTCAGTAAAAACAACTGAAAATTCCAATAAACCATCAGGATCAACATTAGGGAGTAAAGCAGTCATGATATTTTCTCTTTCACTTCTATAAACATTAAACTTAAAAAGATTTGTTGATTATTATCTTAAAGGTATAAATTTATTATAAACTAATAGACATTAAATAACAAAATTACGTTTCTCTTCCGATAAAAGAACATTTGATTCAACTTCTCCTACACCAGGTAACGTCATTATTCGACGACGTAGAACTCTTTCAAAGTCACTTAGATCAGTTGCGACAACTTTCAACCTATAATCATACATACCAAGAACGTGTTGAACTAATTGAACCTCAGGAATTGCTGAAACTGCACGTTCAAAATCTTCAAGTGATACTCTTCCCTTAGCGGCCAATTTCACTCCTAAGAAAACTGTGACACTAAAGCCAAGCTTAACTGCATCAAGCACAATTCTTTTTCCGTTTATTATTTTAGCTTCTTCTAACCGTTTTATTCTTCTCCAAGCAGCGGATTGGGACAATCCAACCAAACGTCCAAGATCTGATGCCTTTGCAGAACCATTATTTTGAAGCTCTCGCAGCAAAGCTCGGTCAACATTATCAATAGAAATCATAATGGCACTCCATCCTTTGACATTACATTTGTAATTACCATAAGAGCTTCAATATCTGAGATATGTGGTAATAGAAGTATTTGGTTGCGATAAATTTCTTGATAATGCTCCATGTCTCTAGCAAGAATATTCAATCTTACGTCCACTCTGCCAAGGAATGTTTGAATTTCATTCACTTCTTTCACTTTACGAGCAGCCTCAATAAATCTGTCAAATGCGTCAGTTTGTGTTTTATCTAAAGTAACTCGGAGTGAAACCTCCACTTCAAGACCCATAGCTCTGGGATCAATCACAGCTTTATGGCCTTTAATTATTCCACTTTTCTCCATTCGTCCAATTCTTCGCCAACAAGATGCAGTCCCGACCCCAACCCTTAAAGCGATATCTGCGACAGATAATAATGCGTCAGCTTGCATCATTCTCAATATCTTTTTATCTATTACATCTATACTGTGCATAATTTTTTCATAATTTACATATTTATGCATGATAATTATAAATTAACATAAATAATGTCAATAAATGAAAGAAAAACACACAGATAATGTGTATTTTAGCTCCAGATCATGAAAAAGGAGAAAATCATGCGCGTTTATTACGATCGCGATTGCGATGTTAACTTAATCAAAAACCTTAAGGTTGCTATTTTAGGCTATGGATCTCAAGGACATGCTCACGCATTAAACTTAAGAGATTCTGGAGCAAAAAATGTTGTAGTTGCTCTAAGAGAAGGCTCACCTTCAATCAAAAAAGCAGAGGGTGAAGGCTTAAAAACTATGGGCATAGCAGATGCGGCAGCTTGGGCTGATGTTATTATGTTTACAATGCCAGACGAATTACAAGCAGACACATACAAAAGATATGTGCATGACAATATTCGTGAAGGCGCTGCAATTGCATTTGCACATGGCTTGAATGTTCACTTTGGCTTAATTGAACCAAAAGCAGGTGTTGATGTTATTATGATGGCTCCCAAAGGACCTGGACACACAGTTCGCGGTGAATACACAAAAGGTGGCGGCGTACCATGCTTAGTTGCTGTAGACAAAGACGCTTCTGGTAATGCTCTTGAAATCGGCAAATCATATTGCTCTGCAATTGGTGGTGGACGTTCAGGTATTATTGAAACTGATTTCCGTGAAGAATGTGAAACTGATTTATTTGGTGAACAAGCAGTCTTATGTGGCGGTATAGTTGAATTAATTCGTATGGGATTTGAAACATTAGTTGAAGCAGGATACGAGCCAGAGATGGCATACTTTGAGTGCCTACACGAAACAAAGCTAATCGTAGATTTAATTTATGAGGGCGGCATTGCAAATATGAACTATTCAATCTCAAATACAGCTGAGTATGGTGAATACGTATCTGGTCCACGCATACTTCCATATGATGAAACTAAAAAGAATATGAAAGCGGTACTTGCCGATATTCAGAATGGTAAATTTGTTCGTGATTTCATGCTTGAAAACCAAGTTGCACAGCCAACACTCAAAGCTTCAAGACGCGCAAACGACGAACATGAAATTGAAATCATTGGTGGCAAATTACGCGCAATGATGCCTTGGATTTCTGAAGGAAAAATGGTTGATAAAGAACGCAACTAATTAAGACATAAAAACTTATTGGCCAACCTCTTTGGGTTGGCCTTTTTTTTAATTTTATTTAATTTACTTTTATAAATTTGATTTGTAGAAATATATGCTGTCTATCAAATAATAAGTAGAAGCATAAATATTAATTAAGCAAGATCTGAAAATATGACAAAGCCAACATTTGGTAATTGGATTGCATTAATTTGCCTTGGTGCAATCTGGGGCGGCTCTTTTATGGGAGCTAAGTTAGCACTCATTAGTTTTGGGCCAATGACAATTGCATTATTAAGAGTTTCTTTAGCATCTATCGTTTTATTGATTATAACAATAGCATCAGGAAGAAAGTTTCCCAAATTTTCCACCCCTACAGATCGGCGTATTTGGTTTCATATTACCTTAATGGGACTATTAACCAATTCAATACCTTTTTCTTTATTAAATTGGGGGCAACTTTATGTAAGTTCAGGCTTTGCTGGAGTAACAATGGCTGTTGTCCCGTTATTAGTTTTACCACTTTCGCATTTCATCTTAAAAAGTAATGAAATGGTTCCTCGAAAAATATTTGGTTTTATAATAGGTTTTATTGGTATCATTGTATTAATTGGCCCTACACAATTAATAATAAATACCGGTGCATCACTTGAACCCATAGCTAGGATTGCATGCATTATTGCTGCACTATGTTATGGGCTTGGTTCAATTAATACTAGACTTTGCCCTCCCGTTTCAATCATGGCCTATTCCACTGGAGGTTTAATCATTGGTGCAATCTTATTAGCTCCCATTGCATTATTTGTTGAGGGCATTCCACAATGGCCAGAAACGACTGCATTGCTCGGTACAATTTATTTGGGGCTATTCCCAACAGCATTGGCAACTATACTATTAGTAAGCGTCATTAATAGTGCAGGCCCTGCTTTTATGAGCATGGTTAATTACCAAGTTCCTCTTTGGGCAATCGCCTTTGGTGTAATTTTTCTTAATGAAGAGGTTCCAGCAAGTTTTATAGCTGCACTTGTGTTAATCATGATTGGATTGGCAATTAGTCAAAGTAAGTCAAAACAAAAAATCAATTTATAGCATCAACTGTTTCAACAATATTCTCAACCACGGACTTTAAAAGCTTAGGATCTTCACATTCCCCCATTACTCGTAATAGTGGCTCTGTGCCTGATTTTCTTATTAACAAACGCCCAATACTTCCAAATGCATCTTCTCCAGCTTTTATAGAATCCTGAACTTTCAAATTATCCAGAGAAAATGTATCATTTAGTCTAACATTTTTAAGCAATTGAGGCATTGGTTCAAAAACCTTTACTAATTCACTTGATGAACATTTGCTTTCTACAAGTGCATTTAAAAATTGCAATGCAGCCATTAGACCATCACCTGTAGTTGCATAATCAGTCATAACAATATGACCTGATTGTTCACCTCCAAGGTTATACCCAGATCTTTGCATTTCCTCTACTACATATCTATCACCAACATTTGTGCGTAACAATTTTATATCCAATGAATTTAGATGTCTCTCTAAACCCATATTAGACATTACTGTTGCTACAAGAGTGTTCTTTGCCAATTGACCTTTTGAGGACCATTGAGATGCAATCAATCCCATCAGTTGATCACCATCTGCAATATTACCCTTGTCATCTATCAATATAAGTCGATCAGCATCGCCGTCTAAACAAATGCCAACATCAGCACCATGCTCTAAGACTGCATTAGCTGCATTTTGAGGATACGTAGATCCACAATCTTTATTGATATTATAGCCATTTGGATCAACTCCTATGGATATAACTTCTGCACCAAGTTCCCATAAAACAATAGGCGCAGCTTTGTAAGCGGCACCATTTGCACAATCGACAACAACTTTTAATCCATTTAATAGTTTTTTGCGTGGAAAAGCTGATTTTGCAAATTCCATATATCTACCCAATGCATCATCAATTCTTTTAGCCATCCCAATATTTTGTGAGTCCGCGTATTCAATATCATTATCAAGCAATTCTTCTATTTTGAGTTCGACTTTATCAGAGAGTTTAAATCCATCTGGGCCAAAAAATTTAATTCCATTATCTAAATAAGAATTATGTGAAGCAGATATCATAACTCCAACATCTGCACGCATTGATCTAGTCAGCACACCCACTGCTGGGGTTGGAACTGGGCCGAGTAAATATACATCCATACCAGTAGATGTAAAACCAGCTGTTAAGGCATTTTCAAACATGTAACTTGACCTGCGAGTATCCTTACCGATAACTACACGATGTTGTTTTTGATCTTTTCTGAAGTGACGGCCAGCTGCGGCACCTAACTTTAATGCAATATCAGGAGTCATTGGAAATGTATTTGCCAGACCTCGAACACCATCAGTTCCAAAATATTTACGTTTTATCATCTTACCTAATCGCCTCAAATAGTCGAACAGCTTGGACTGTTTCTTTTACATCATGAACTCTTAACATTTGCACTCCCTGCCGCAAGCCCTCTAAACCAACTGCAATAGATCCCCCAAGACGATCAGCGGTATTTTGCGCTTTTCCTATTTCGCCGATAAATCTTTTTCGTGAAACGCCTAATAAAATAGGGCATCCTATACCATGGAATAATGAAATTCCCTTAATTAGTAATAAATTGTGTTCTATGGTTTTTCCAAATCCTATACCTGGATCAATAGATATCTTGGAAATATCAATACCAGCTTGAACACATAATTCGACACGTGAAGCCAAAAAATCATAAACATCAAGTAACACATTGTCATATGATGGATTATCTTGCATCGTTTGAGGATCACCACTCGCATGCATTAGGCACACGGAAGCTCCGGTTTCAGCAAGGACATTCAAACTTCTTGGGTCAAAACTAAGAGCTGATACATCATTAAATATCTTTGCACCTTTAGATAATCCTTCTCTAGCAACATCTGCTTTTCTTGTATCAATAGAAATTGTACCTAAGCTTGCCATTGCATCTACAACAGGAGAGATGCGATTTAGTTCAGAAAATCTATCAACAAAATCTGCTCCAGGGCGCGTGCTTTCACCACCAATATCAATAATTGAGGCACCCTCTTCTAACATTTCTTGACCCCGGCTGATGGCGACATCAGCATCAAAATGCTGACCACCATCTGAAAAGCTATCAGGAGTAACATTTAACACACCCATCACATGTACTTTACCCATGCTTAAACCAGAAAAATTTGATCTATTACGTGTAATATTATTTAGAATTTCATTAGGCATATCTTTAATTTTGATTATTTTTGAGGCTTCTTTACGAGATATCTTTTCAACTTCAGAAAACCAAGAATTACCACCTGCGACCGACATAGCATTCTCAGGTTTATCTTTTCCATAAGATACAATTGGTCTGTAATAATTCATTTTAAATCCCACTCAATATTCATTAATTATCTAAACACATTTGGTGACGGAATTACCTCAATATTCGGGTGATCGGGCCCAGAACCTATGCAATAGATACTATCTACGCTTAATTCGCCTGCGAGCCAAATAGCTAAATCTAATGGGCCAGAATTCAAACTTGGTTTGTTTACTGAATCTAAAATCATTTTTGATGGAGCCCAAACTGAAAGTTCGTTGTTTTTCAAAGACCAGTCTAATTCAGTACGAGTATCTACTACGACACAGCGACTATCCATGCCAGCCAATCGCCATGCACTTTGCTCTATTGAAAGCAATTCAATTCGATGCAGTGTATTTAATTCTATCGATACTTGGTCTTTAAACTCTAAAGCTTCAACACAGAGAATTGTTGGTTTGTCGTTTTTTACAATAGCATCAAGCCACCTTTTTAACTCATTTGATTGAATGATTTCATTTGAAATATATACAACCAATGGTTCAGAGTATGAATTTTCTATTGCTTTTTCTTCAATTGAATTTTTGCGATCTCTAACAATTTCCACACCCAAACTACCTGGTATGCGGTCTAATTTTTCAATACGAGTAAATACTCTTATTGCCTGATTATGAGATAATATTTGATCAGAAACTCTTTCTGCTAAAGTTTCTAATAAATTTAAACGTTCAAAATTTAACTGATCATCAATTGCCTCAATAATCATATCATAAGACAAAATGTCATCTACATCATCAGAAGATGAGCTTGAACTAGCCGCTACTTCTACAACAACATTAAATTTTACACGTTGAGTTAAATCCCGTTCAACTTGAAAAGCCCCTATTTCAACTTCTTTTATATAATCGCGAATAGAGATACGGTCTAATGATGGATCAGATGGTGCAGTTTTTGCACGAATTTCAAGATTATCAAACACTGTGGAAGAACCATTCATTTTTTTCACTTTTCTGAATCAAGTCTTTAATTTAGTATCATTTTGATATGTATAAGTCTATAATTAGTAAACAATAATTTAATCAAGTGATAAAGGGGATATTAGCCTCTATAGAAATGATGTTTTCCAATTGTAGCGGTTCTCTTAAAAGATTTAGACCATTTTGGTCGAACAAAATTTGCATGATAGTATGTTGCGCCAGCTGTAATGTTTGGAACTCGTGATTCAAGTGAAATTTTAGCAATTTTTGCAACAAATTCTCTTGCTTCTTTGTTGCGTATTGTTTCTTTTAAACCATCACACATATATGAAAATTGACATGCATGTCTTCGATGAGAACCTTGATTTATTACGTCACAAATTGAATTAGGGAATTTTTTACTATCACGTCGATTTTTTATTACTTCTGCAACCGCAAAAATTCCGCGAACTTTCTCACCCCTTGCTTCAAAATATAATGCTTCTGTCATACATCTAAATTCTGAATCACCTGTCACATTTGGCATTTTTAGTAAAACAGATCGAGATGGGACTGTTTTAAAAATAAAAGGCCATGTTAGTTTATCCAAAATAGATAATTTCACCTTTTTAAGAAAAATATTTACATCAACAGGTGAAATCAAAGCAACGTTAGAAATAGTACTTGAAGGATTTAACATATCTGAAAAAGTAGTCCAAGTTCCAGTTAATGGATCAGAGGCTTTAACATTATCATAAGATAATCCATAAGAAGCCTGCACATTGTCAGCCTTTGCAGGTGTGATATACGTAATGTTTAATACAACGATAGCCAACAAACATAATCTAAGCATACTTTTTTCCATAACTGAACTTAAAAACTATTCATAGAAATCTTACAAAAGGGCTTTTAAATAGATGGATACATTCAGTCTAGCCTTTTTATTATAATTTAAAGCCGTTTTTTTTAAAATTTTGTATAAGTAACTATAATAATTGATATATTTTTCAGATTATTTGTTCATTAATTCTGCCTGTGCGGCAGCTAATCGGGCAATTGGAGTGCGAAAGGGCGAACATGAGACATAATTAAAACCTGCTTCATGACAAAATATGATGGATTCTGGATCACCACCATGTTCACCACATAACCCTAATAATATATCTGATTTTACAGACCGACTTCTATCTGCAGCGATTGATAACAATTCTCCAACACCATGAATATCTAGAGTCAGAAAAGGATCTTCATCATAAATTTCTTGATTTACATACTCCCTCATGAACCGTCCTGCATCATCGCGTGAAAGACCATATGTCATTTGTGTTAGATCATTTGTACCAAAACTCATAAAATCCACAGTCTTTGCAATATCATGTGCTCGTAGAGCCGCCCTTGGCGTTTCAACCATAACTCCTAGAGAATACTTTACTTGCATTCCTGTTTCAGATTGGACAGACGATGCAACTGCATCTACTCGAGCCTTAACTAATTCAACTTCCCGATTTGCAGAAACTAGAGGTATCATTATTTCTGGCCTAATCATTCGTCCAGTATTCTTTTGCACCAAGCAAGCTGCTTCAAATATTGCCCTTGCTTGCATTACGTAAATTTCTGGAACTGTTATGCCCAACCTCACACCCCGAGTGCCAAGCATTGGGTTTATTTCTTCTAGTTCTTCAACTCGATTTATAACTTTTGATAAAGGTAAATCCATAGACTCTGCCAATGCAACGACTTGCTCACGAGTTTTGGGCAAAAATTCATGCAAAGGTGGGTCTAATAAACGAATACAAACAGATTGCTCACCCATTAATGAAAAAATTTCTAAAAAATCTTCGCGTTGCATTGGTAGAAGAAGATTAAGGGCATCTTGACGATCATCAGATTTTTCAGAGAATATTAATTCTCTCATGACGTTTAAACGATGTGTATCAAAAAACATATGTTCAGTTCGAACTAAACCTATTCCATCAACACCAAATTTTTGAGCCAATCTAACATCCTGTGGAGTATCTGCATTACCACGCACACCCATTGTTCGTATTTTGTCAGCCCAGCTCATAAATTGCTTAAAATCACCTCCGAGCTCGGGTTCAATTAATTTTGTTGCACCAGATAAAATTTGTCCAGTCGATCCATCAAGAGTAATCAAATCACCTTCAGATAAGGATGTACCATCTTCAAAATGTATTTTTTTATTTTTCTGATCAATATTAATATTGTTCACACCTACTACACATGGAAGGCCCAAAGTTCTTGCAACAACCGCAGCATGACTGTTAATTCCCCCTCTTTCAGTTAAAATACCTTTTGCAGAATGCATACCACGTATATCATCTGGTGTTGTCTCTATTCTTACTAATATAGAAGATTCACCTCGAGCATCCAATACAACAGCATTTGAAGCATTAAATACAATTTTTCCAGTTGCAGCACCAGGACTTGCGCCAATTCCATCAGCTATTTGAACTTTATTGGCTTTTGGATCTATTTGTGGGTGTAGAATTTCATTGAGGATTTTTGGTGAAATTCTCATCAAAGCTTCTTCAAGAGAAATCAGATTCATAGAATGTAATCTAATTACAATAGCAATAGCGGCCCTACCGGTCCTATCTGCAGGCGTAGTATCGAGAAGCCAGACAACACCATTTTTGATGGTAAATTCAACTTGCATATCATCTCGATATAATTTTGTTACAATTTGAGTATAGCTTCTCAAATCTGTAAAACAGCTGGGACAAATTTCTTCTAATGAGGGACCGCGCTCATCTTTAGCTAAATATTGAGCACTCTGCTCTTCTTCCATTGCTGCTCGTCCCTGAGATTGGCTTAGATACCTCCCAAAAGCCTGCTCTTCTCCTGTAACTGGTGAAACAAATTGTGCAATTCCAGAACCAAATTCCCCATCACCTATGCCTAAAACCATTTCTTGGACAATTAGCCCCAAACCTGCATTTGTTGGCGCCCCTCTTGCGGCACGAAGAATTCTTGCACTCGCACTATTCCACGCGCTTGCCATTGATTTCAAGCTTTGTTGAAGCTGGGTAAAGGGATCTTGTGGAAATTTATCACCTGTCTCTTCTTCAAAAAGACACAAAGCATTATCCAATGCTTTTCCATAATCAATAACATTTTTACTTGAAGCATTATCAAGTAATTCATCAAAATCTTCTGCATCAAGCCTTGCAACTTGTGTGGCAAAATCTTGAATAAATCGAAAGTACAAAGCATCTACAGCAACTTTACCAAGTGCACCTTCCAAACTTGCATGAATTTTCCAATTCATCCCAATATTCAAAAGTGTCTCAGGGCCACCCCAGTCTCGAGAAATTGAACTCGCCCGTAAAGATACCAACATTCCATTGTTTAGAGAACTATTTAAACCTTTAATCTCTGGAAATTCATAGTTTTGGAATTTGTTTACAGACTCACAAAGAAAAGCCCATGCTTTTGGAATAGGCAACTCTGCTTGCAATAACTTAACAATAGCATTTGCTCTTGCACCATATTTTTCAATTGGTACATCAGCGTCTGATTTTAACTCAACGCATTCAGGATATATTTTTAATTCATCACCCAAAACTTGGCTCCTTAATTATCGATCCTATGATCAATAAATTAATAATAATAGAGCAAAGAAGACATAAATTAAATTATCTTCGAAAATTTATAATCTAATTAATTTTCGATAAGAGAAAAATCCGCAGCACTTTTCATTATAAGTCTAATTCTATTTAAAAGACAAAGACGATTACGTCTAACAATTTTTGAGTCAGAATTTATTTGTACATTCTCAAAAAATAAATCAATTGGGGAACGTAATTTAGCCAAAGTATTCATTGCTGACTTAAAATCTTGCTTATTTATGTAGTCAATTATTTTAGTCTCATTTTTATCTAATATTTTGAATAATGAGCGTTCTTCATCAATTTTAGCATATTTTAATTCAGGAATGCCTTCGTAAGACACACCATCTTTTTTCTCTTCAGCAGTGAGGATGTTATTAGCTCTTTTAAAACCCTGTAATAGATTCTTACCATCATCGGAATTGCAAAAATCTTGAAGGACTTTTGCTCTCTTGGTTAATAATGAAAAATTAGTATTATTTGGCATAGCTAGACACGCATCAATTACGTCATGCTTAATATCTTTATCTCGCAAATAAACTTTTAAGCGATCATGAAAAAACGATATTAGATCTTTTAGAATCTCTTTTATTTTCTGTGATTGACTTTCATCGATCATATTTAGAATTTGATCAGCAGAATTATCTTTTAATTCAATATATTTTGCTTGAGACTTATTATGTAGGCTTTGGATTGATATTGAATTTAGATAAAATCCATATGCTAACATTCTCTCTATTGAGTCATTTATTTCATTATCAATGACCAATCTAATAACTCCAAGCGCCGATCTTCTTAAAGCAAATGGATCTTTTGATCCTGTTGGTTTCTCATTAATCGACCAAAACCCAGTTAATGTATCAATTTTATCTGCTAATGCGACAGCAATTGAAACAGGTGCTGACGGCACAATATCAGTTGGTCCAAGTGGAGAATAATGATCTTTTGATGCTAGACCTATCTCATTGGGCAAACCAGCTTCAGCAGAGTAATAACAACCCATCAAACCTTGAAGCTTTGCAAACTCTCCCACCATTTCCGAGGACAAATCCACTTTACATAATATTGCAGCTCTTTTTGCTAATTCTTCATCAGCATTTGATAATTTTGATGCTACACAAGCCATTAAGCTAATTCTTTTTATCCGTTCTGATTGTGAACCTAGTTTGTTATGGAAGGTAACCTTTTCAAGCTTTTCTGACCATTCAATCATTCCAGATTTTGCAATTCGCAAATCATTTTCCCAGAAAAACTTTGCATCAGATAATCTAGCAAATAAGACTTTTTGATTGCCTGCTATAATAGTTTT
>ERZ1027296.119-NODE-119-length-13133-cov-7.352883_pt1 | contig 13133 bp, 8 predicted proteins | sample MGYA00520864_ERZ1027296 | MGnify/ENA primary metagenome ERZ1027296 (study PRJEB33307, sample SAMD00078851) | marine metagenome | biome: aquatic biome; feature: sea water; material: coastral sea water | place: Japan | collected 2015-01 | depth 1 m m ... | reverse complement strand
AAGGGAGAGTACTGCTCCTACAAAAGATTTTCAAGAAACCTTGTTTCAAGAAATGAAAGGTCGAATAAAAGAAGATGATGCTTCTGTTCCCTACAAAGACAATGGTTATTTTTACATTACGCGCTATGAAACAGGCAAGCAATATCCTATTTTCAGCAGAAAAAAAGAAAGTTTAGAAGCCAAAGAAGAAATTTTGTTTGATGTCAATGAAATGGCTGTTGGATTTGACTATTATCAATTAGGCGGTTTGACTATTTCTGAAAACAACAAACTGGTCGTTTTTGCAACAGATACTGTTAGTAGAAGACAATATACCCTAAGAATAAAGAACTTAGAAACAGGTGAGATTTATGATGATCTTATAGAAAATACTACTGGAAGTGCTGTTTGGGCAAATGACAATCGAACTCTTTTTTACACAAAAAAAGACCCTGTGACACTACGAAGTGAAAAGATTTTTAGACATGTTCTTGGCACATCTTCCTCCGAAGATATTGAGGTGTATCATGAAAAAGAAGATACTTTTGGAACTTATGTCTCCAAAACGAAGTCAAACAAATACATTATTATTGGATCCTACAGTACCCTTTCTACAGAAACTCAGTTTTTGGAGGCAGACAATCCAACGGGAAGCTTTCAAATGTTGCAAGCCAGAGAAAAAGGTCTAGAGTACAGTGTTTCTCATTTCGAAAATGACTTTTACTTGCTGACCAACAAAGACAACGCCATCAACTTTAAGTTGATGAAAACCTCCGTAAATCAAACAGAAAAGGAACATTGGGTAGATGTCATTCCGCACAGATCGGATACTTTGTTGGAAGATTTTTCCATCTTTAAAGAATACCTCATTTTAGAGGAACGAAACAATGGTTTGAACACAATTAGAATTCGACGTTGGGACCTTCGTGAAGATTATTATTTGCCTTTTTCTGAAGAAACTTATTCAGTAGGCGTATATGCAAACCCAGAATTTGATACTGATAGGATTCGCTATTCTTACAATTCGATGACCACACCAGCCTCTGTAATTGATTTCAATATGACAGACAAAACAAAAGAAATTAAAAAGGAACAAGCTGTTTTGGGTGGGAAATTTCAGAAAGAAAATTATATCAGCAAACGTGTTTGGGCAACAGCTAGGGATGGAAAAAAGGTTGCCATATCATTGGTGCATCACAAAGATACCGAACTCAATGAAAATACCCCGCTTATGCAATATGCTTATGGCGCATATGGATATACAATTTCTGACGGTTTTTCTTCAACAAGATTGAGTTTGTTGGATCGAGGATTTGTTTTTGCGTTGGCACATATTAGAGGAGGTCAGTACCTTGGAAGAACATGGTATGAAGAGGGTAAAATGCTGACGAAGAAAAATACGTTTACAGATTTTATTGACTGTTCCAAATATCTAATTGAAAACAAGTATACTTCTGCAGCGCATTTGTATGCTATGGGAGGCTCAGCAGGGGGGCTGTTAATGGGGGCAATTGTAAATATGAACCCAGAACTGTACAACGGTATTATTGCTGCTGTCCCCTTTGTAGATGTTGTATCTACCATGTTGGACGAAAGCATTCCATTAACCACTGGGGAGTATGACGAGTGGGGAAATCCAAATGATAAAGAATACTATGCGTATATAAAATCTTACTCACCGTATGACCAAGTTACCGCCAAAGCCTATCCAAATATGTTGGTCACTACCGGATACTTCGATTCTCAAGTGCAATATTGGGAGCCTGCAAAGTGGGTTGCCAAACTTCGTGAATTAAAAACCGATACAAACGTGTTGTTTTTAGATACGAATATGGAAGTCGGTCATGGTGGCGCCTCAGGTCGTTTCGATGCTTTGAAAGATACTGCCAAAGAATATACCTTTATTTTGGCCTTGGAAAATAAATTAGATTCCTAAAAAAAAACACCTTCAAAATACCTGGTAAGAATTCGTTTCAAATAAACTGTTTATAAGCTTTTTTTGAGGTGTTTTTGAAGACGATTTTAATACATAAAAAATAAAAATAAACTGTTTACTTCTTGTGAATAAGTAGCTGTATTTAAAAAAAGAAAAACCCGCTATGAAAAGGAGAAAATCAGTAAATTTGCGTGAGTTAATAGCAGAAAAATTATGAAAATATCATACAATTGGATCAAACAATTTCTACAAACAGATTGGGATGCCACCAAAACTGGAGAATTGTTAACCGATTTAGGATTGGAAGTGGAAGGGATTGAAACGAAAGAATCTATCAAAGGAAGCTTGAAAGGAATTGTTGTTGGTGAAGTTTTAACTTGCATTCAACACCCTAATGCAGACCGATTAAAAGTTACTACCGTAGATCTAGGAAATGGAGATCCAGTACAAATTGTATGCGGTGCTCCCAATGTAGCAGCAGGTCAAAAAGTTCCCGTAGCTACCATTGGAACCCTATTGTATGATGACAAAGGCGAAAGCTTTAAAATAAAAAAAGGCAAAATTAGAGGAGAAGAAAGTCACGGTATGATTTGTGCTGAAGATGAGTTGGGTCTGGGTACTGGACATGATGGAATTCTTGTTTTAGATGCAGCTATCAAAACAGGAACTCCTGCAGCAAGCGTCTTTAATATTGAAGTTGATTCGGTTTTTGAAATTGGATTAACTCCCAACAGGTCCGATGCAATGAGTCATTTTGGAGTTGCCAGAGATTTAAAAGCCGGTCTTATGCAACAAGACATCAATCTAGAATTAATTTCACCTTCTGTGAGTAATTTTCATGTAGATGAAAGAACCTTACGAATTGATGTTGAGGTAGCGGATCGAGAGGAAGCTCCCAGGTACTGTGGAATTAGCATTACAGATGTTACCGTAAAAGCATCTCCAGAATGGATTCAAAACAGATTAAAATCGATTGGTATTACGCCCAAAAATAATATTGTAGACATTACAAATTATGTATTGCACGAACTCGGACAACCTTTGCATGCTTTTGATGCACAAAAAATAAAAGGAAATAAAATTCTTGTAAAAACATTAGCACAAGGCACGCCATTTACCACACTTGATGGTCAAGAAAGAACCTTGTCATCCGAAGACATCATGATTTGTGATGAAGATTCCAACCCGCTCTGTATTGCAGGAGTTTTTGGAGGATTGAACTCTGGAGTTTCAGAATATACCACTTCTATTTTCTTAGAAAGTGCTTATTTTAATCCAGTTTCTGTTCGAAAGACAGCAAAAAGACACGCATTAAACACCGATGCTTCTTTTCGTTTTGAACGTGGTATAGATATTAACATGACTAAATATGCCCTGAAAAGAGCCGCATTGTTAATAGAAGAATATGCAGGCGGTAAAATGGCATCCGATATTTCTGATTTTTTTCCAGAAAAAATCGAAGACTTTCAAGTATTCTTATCCTATGAAAATGCCTATCGTTTGATTGGGCAAGAAATCCACAAAGAAACGATCAAAAACATATTAGCTTCCTTAGAAATTAAAATCAATAGTGAAACTGAAGGTGGTTTGGGTTTAACCATCCCTTCTTATAGAACCGATGTGCAAAGGGAAGCCGATATTATTGAAGAAATATTAAGAGTGTATGGATATAATAATATAGAATTTTCACACAAATTAAATACTTCCATTTCTTTCGATTCAAACAAAGAAACGAAAATTGAAAATGTGGTTGCCAATCAATTATCTTCGCTAGGATTTAATGAAACGATGGCAAATTCGCTAACAAAACCTTTGTATGCTTCCTACTCAGCGAATATCAACGAAGCTGCTAGTGTTGCCATGCTCAATCCGTTGAGTAATGATTTGAAGGTCCTGCGCCAATCTTTGTTATTTAGTGGATTAGAATCTGTCGCTTACAATATCAATCGAAAAAACAACGCATTAAAGTTCTATGAGTTTGGTAAAACCTATCATAAATACAATGATGCCTATCAAGAAGACAAGCATTTGACCTTGTTTATAACTGGGAAAAGAGGGAAAGATAGTTGGAATTTACCCTCCAAAACAGCTGATTTTTTCTATGCAAAAGGAGTGGTTATCGCTGTTTTAAATCGGCTAGGGATTGATACTTTAAAAACAACGCCAAGCAAACAAGATGTATTCTCTGAAGGCATCACCTTAAGTTTAGGAAAAATGAAACTCGTGGAATTTGGTGTTGTAAAATCGACCCTATTAAAAGAATTCGGGATCAAACAAGAAGTCTTATTTGCTGATTTTAATTGGGATACGATTCTTAAAATATCTGGAAATAAAAATATAAAAGTTTCCGATTTAACAAAATTCCCAGCAGTAAAAAGAGATTTAGCCCTCTTATTAGATAGCAAAATCGAATTTAAACAGATTTATAATTTGGCTTTTCAGTCAGAGAAAAACTTATTGAAAGAAGTTGATCTGTTTGACGTTTATGAAGGAGATAAATTACCAGAAGGAAAAAAATCCTATGCTGTTAGTTTCTTATTGCAAGACGAAACAAAGACACTAGAAGACAAGCAGATAGATAAAATAATGCAAAAATTACAGCAAACATTTGAAAAGAATTTAGAAGCTGTTTTAAGATAATTTAAAAGCTCCATTTGTAATGGGGCTTTTTTTATATTTTCAAAATCAACAGAATTTATAACACAGACTCAAAAAAGATCTATGTACAAACTACTACTAAGACCCATTTTATTTTTATTCGATCCCGAAAAAGTGCATTATTTCACATTTTCACTTATTAGAATCTTTTGTAAAATCCCTTTCGTTGCTGCAATTTTTAGAGGACTGTATCAAGTAAACGATAAAAAATTAGAACGTACTTTATTTGGAATCACGTTTAAAAACCCTGTAGGTTTGGCAGCTGGTTTTGATAAAAATGCGGTACTATATAACGAATTGGCAAACTTTGGTTTTGGATTTATAGAAATTGGCACGGTCACTCCAGAGGGACAAGCGGGGAATCCCAAAAAACGCTTATTTCGACTAAAAACTGATCAGGGAATTATTAATCGAATGGGCTTTAACAACGAAGGCCTTGCAACCGCTATTGCACAATTAAAAAAGAATCAGGGAAAATTAATAATCGGAGGTAATATTGGAAAAAACACACAAACTGCTCCCGAAAACTATACCCAAGATTATAAAATTTGTTTCGAAGGTTTGCATCCTTATGTAGATTATTTCGTATTAAATGTGAGTTGCCCAAACGTTGGTAGTCATGCAAAGCTTAACGATAAAACCTATTTAGTATCGCTAATTACAGAATGTCAGAAATTAAACAATGCACAGGCAACTCAAAAGCCAATTTTATTAAAAATAGCACCCGATTTAAACAACCAACAATTGGATGAAATCATCGAATTGGTCGCAGAAACAAAAATCGATGGTGTTATTGCTTCCAATACATCTACCACAAGAGCCAATTTAAAGACTCCAAAAGAACAGTTAGCAATGATAGGCAATGGAGGCGTGAGCGGACAACCGATTAAAGATCAAAGCACCAAAGTAATCCAGTATTTGTCCGACAAATCAAACAAATCCTTTCCAATTATTGGAGTAGGGGGAATTCACTCGGCAACAGATGCCATCGAAAAAATAAATGCCGGTGCCGACTTGGTTCAAATTTATACAGGATTCATTTATGAAGGTCCAGGATTGATTAAAAAAATCAATAAGAAAATCTTGGCAAACGAGTAAGAGATCATTTCTTTCACAATGAAAATGATGGAATCCCGAAACTGCCAATATTCACTTTTAATAAAATGTTAGAAACTCTTAGTGCTTTTATTCTTGCAACAGCAATTTTGGCAATTTCCCCGGGGCCCGATAATATTTTTGTCCTGACACAGAGTATTGCAAACGGTAAAAAATATGGCCTTGCAACTGTATTTGGTTTAATGACTGGCTGTTTAGTGCACACCACATTTGTTGCATTTGGTGTGTCTGCCATTCTCAGTCAGCACCCCTTGTTTTTTATGGCCATCAAAATCTTTGGAGCCAGCTATCTTTTATACGTAGCTTATCAGGTCTATAAAAGTGATGCAAAAATTATTTTTTCTACCGAACAGGTTCTCCCAAACAAAACGATAAAACTGTTTAAAAAAGGATTTCTAATGAATGTATTGAATCCGAAAGTAACAATTTTTTTCTTGGCTTTTTTCCCTCAATTTTTATTTTCACAACAACTTTCCCATCTCGTTCAATTTTATATTCTAGGCCTGCTTTTTGTTCTTGTCTCATTCTTTGTTTTTGGAATGATTGCCCTCTTGGGAGGTGAAATTTCGGCAGCTATTTCTAAAAGAAAAAACATTGGATGGTATTTGAAATGGGGGCAAATTGTTGTTTTTGTGGTCATTTCCATCTTTATTATCCTTTAACTTTCCATTGGTATTATTCTTTTTGATATTCAATTGTTTGTCTATCTTTGATACAGATGAATGAAGTCAAAATCATAGAATGTCCAAGAGATGCCATGCAAGGCATAAAGTCTCATTTTATCCCTACCGATAAAAAGGCATTGTATCTCAATTCGCTTTTGAAAGTTGGATTTGATACCCTTGATTTTGGGAGTTTTGTCTCGCCAAAAGCAATTCCTCAAATGCGAGATACGGCTGCAGTATTATCAAAATTAGATTTGTCTAAGACAACCAGTAAGCTCTTGGCAATAATTGCCAATATAAGAGGCGCCAACGATGCTTCACAATTTGAAGAAATTGATTATTTAGGTTACCCATTTTCCATTTCAGAAAACTTTCAAATGCGGAATACGCACAAAACAATTGCAGCATCTGTTTTGGCGCTAGATAAAATTTTAAACATTGCTTCCAAGACAAACAAAGAAGTTGTCGTTTATTTGTCAATGGGTTTTGGCAATCCTTATGGGGATCCTTGGAGTGTAGATATTGTAGCGGAATGGACAGAAAAAATGTCTCAAATGGGGGTGAAAATTCTATCTTTATCTGATACCGTTGGGAGTTCAACGCCCGAGGTGATTCGTCACCTTTTTACACATTTAATTCCTGCGTATCCGACCATTGAGTTTGGGGCACACTTGCATACCACACCAGACAAATGGTTCGAAAAAGTAGATGCAGCATACAAAGCAGGCTGCAAACGTTTTGATGGTGCCATTAAAGGATTTGGAGGTTGCCCAATGGCAAAAGATGATTTGACTGGCAACATGCCCACAGAAAAATTGTTCTCTTATTTTACGGCTCAAAAAGTGACAACCAATCTGAAGCCCATGAGTTTTGAAAGCGCATTTAACAAAGCGCTGGAAGTTTTTGAGGTCTTGTAATGTAGAAACTTTAAAGGACGTAAAAGGATTTAAAAACTTTAAAAAAATAGTCATACTATGAAATTTATTAAAATCAGTGTATTTTTTCTATCCCTGTTCATTGTTGGTTCTTGTTCAACAGACGATCAGAAAATAGATTTCACCTTTTTACAATTGAATGATGTTTATGAAATTGCTCCAATTCAAGCGGGTGCCTATGGAGGCATGGCACGCGTAGAAACTGTTCACCAAGAATTATTGAAAGAAAATAAAAATACCCTGCTCGTTATGGCAGGTGATTTTTTAAACCCTTCCTTATTAGGAACCTTAAAAGTAGATGGCGAACGCCTTCGTGGAAAACAGATGGTTTCGGTAATGAATGCCATGAATTTTGATTTGGTAGCCTTTGGGAATCACGAGTTTGATGTGCCTCAAAAAGACTTGCAAAAACGTTTAAATGAAAGTAATTTCCCATGGATTACTGCCAATGTAAAAGAAAAAACGAAAACTGGATCAACTTTTTTTCACAAAGAAATAAACGGCAAAAAAATACCATTAACTCCCTCTTTTATCAAAGAATTTTCAGATGCTGATGGCACCAAAATAAAGATTGGTTTTATCAGTGTTTGCATTCCTTCAAATCCAAAAGATTATGTAGTATATGAAGATATGTATGCACAAGCAAAGGCAGCCTATGACGAACTCAAAGATGTTACAGATGTTGTTTTTGGTCTGACACATGTTAAAATTGCACAAGACAAAAAAATTGCAAAGTTGCTTCCAGAGATTCCATTAATTATGGGTGGGCATGAGCATACCAGTCGCTCTGTTTTGGTGGAAAATACCCTTATAGCAAAAGCAGATGCGAACGCGAAAACTGCCTACATACACCGTGTTTCCTATAATAAAAAAACAAAAAAAGCGCGTATTCGTTCAGAATTAAAAGCCATAAACTCAAACATAAAAGCGGATGAAAAAGTAGGCGCCATCGTAGCGCAATGGCAGCAAGTATTGAAAACAAAAATTAAAGAAATTGTTTCAAATCCAGCGACGGTTATTTATACGGCCAAAACACCATTAGATGGAAGAGATACTCCCATTCGCAGTGTACAAACCAATTTGGGAAAAATTATTACACAGTCTATGTCTTTTGCCTTTGAAAACCAGGTAGATTGTGCACTTGTTAATGGTGGGTCTATCCGAATTGACGATGCATTGGAAGGGGCGATCACTCCTGTAGATATTTTTAGGGTATTGCCTTATGGAGGCGCTATTTTAAAAGTGAAAATAAGCGGAAACCTATTGAAACGCGTTTTAGATTATGGGATTTTGGCAGCTGGTACAGGCGCTTACTTGCAACGTTTTCAGGCTGAAAAAGTAGGGTCAAATTGGTACATAAAAAATAAGCCCTTAGACCTTACTAAAACCTATGATGTTGCTTTCTCCGAATACTTATTAAAAGGTTTTGATATTCCTTTTTTATCAGAGAAAAACAACAATGTTCTTTCGGTATATCACCCAAAACCAACAGCACTCGGTTCAGATATTCGAAAAGCGGTGGTTTCCTATTTAATATCCGAAACAGAAAAAAGTGTTCTCAACTAGCACACTTTTTTCAACTTTTTCATTTTCCGTATATTTTTATAAGTCCTAGAATTGGTATTGGAATCCAGCGTAAATACCAAAAGGATGTCCAGGCCTTAAACCAGCAGGTACTCTAGAAACAGCATAGGTATTATTAAGTAAATTTGTTAAGTTGGCTGTCAATTGAAATTGGGGAGTTATCCTGTATTTACTTGACATGTCTATGATGAAATTTGAGGCTACTTTTTCATTTGTAGGAATGGTGCCCGAGCCCGCTAAAGTTCTAAACGCACCATTGTATCGTGCATTTACGTTGATTTCAAATTTTGCATGTTCTAGAGACAATGCCGCGTTTAGTTGGTGTTTTGGAATGTATGGCAATTCATCACCAAGCGTCACTGTTCCCCACAAGCTATCAGTACTTCCAAAACTGTTTAAAAATTCAGTATTGGTGTACGTATAGCCCAATGACATTGGGAATGAAAATCGCGCAGCTTCCGAGGTTATGTTGTAGTTTAATAAGAGTTCTATTCCGTTTACTTTTACAGCTCCTGCATTGAATTGATCTAGCGAACCAGTTCCACCAGTAGCTGCAATATCACTTCCCAATAAATTGGAGTAATCGTTATAAAAACCAACAAATTCTCCTTTCAATTTCCCGAGGCTAAAACGGGTTCCCAATTCATAATTGATACTTTCTTCCGCCTTTTCATCTTCTTTGTTTCCGGGGGGCGAAAACCCTTTATGGATTCCTCCAAAAAGAGATAAATCATTGTTAAACTTATAATTGGCTCCCATTCCAGGAATAAAAACTGCTACACTGTTTTGTCGTTCATTTAAATCACTGCCAGCGCGTGTAATGTCATTCTTACCAAAGTCTTTTCTTTCCAATAAAATGTCTTCATACCGAACCCCTGGTGTAAAAGTCCAGTTTTGGTATTTTAATTTGTAGGTAATGTAAGACGCAAAAGCTTTTGCACTGCTAATTCTGTTAGCATCGGTTCCAGGAACACCTGCCGTAGTTTCAGTTAAAACCCCAGTGTTGGAGATGCTGTATTTGTCGACCCATTGAAAACGATCTTCTTCATCATAATGATATCTGAAACCCAGCTCTAAATCGTGAAATAAATTTTCTGTATACCAGTGGTAATCGAGTTTTGTTTGCATTCCTTGGGCATAGTATGATCGGTTATTTGCCTTCACTGCAATGGCATCAGCTGATGAATTTACCGTTCCGTTTACAATGCTAAAATGATCTGAATAGTTGGTAGGATCATCTAATATTTTCGATATTTTTTGCTGGTTACCTTCAAATGTAATGTCGTTTAGTTTGTACCAATTTCTTGCAAAATTATTTCGATAGAAGGTAGTGGTTACTGTAAAGTTTTTAGAAAAACCTAAATGATGCGTTAGCATGTATTGGGTATGATCTGTAGTCATTTCATCATTATTAGAAGCAGCATATCTCGAAAAAGGATTCGCCTTAAAATCTTCCTCTGTGAGTCCTAAATAAGTTTCATTTCCTTTTTCATCGGCATATTGAAATTTAAAAGCCAAAGATTGCTTTACTGTTTGATTTGGAAATAGTTGAACACGCAGTTTGGCAACCACATCGTTTTTGTTGAATCCAGTATTTTTACCACTTTCTAAGGTTTTAAAACCTTCCGATCCGTAATTAAGATATTCAATAAAGTACCCTATGTTTTTATGATTCCCACCCACTTTTGCATGCAACTGATTTGAATTAAAACTTCCATAAGATGCTCGTACACTACCCGAAAAATCTGTAGGAATTTGCGAAGAAATCATATTAATGGCACCTCCGGTAGTAAAAGGTCCGTATTGCACTTGGCTACTTCCTTTTAAAACTTCTACTGCTTCCATTCTTGCAATGGTAGGGAAGTAATAGGCAGAAGAAGCACTGTAGGGAGCTGGAGCTATTAAAACCCCGTCTTCCATTACTGTGATTTTTGAACTTCTTTCAGGAGAAGTTCCTCGTAAACTAATGTTTGGACGCAATCCAAAACCATCTTCTTCATACAAAGAAACCCCAGGCACAGTTCTTAATGCTTTGTTGATATCGGTAAAACTAAATTTTTGTAACTCTTTAGGAGAAAGATAATATGCGGATCCAGTTCTGTGTTTTGCTACGTATTTGTTTCCAAAAATTTGCGTGGTAGAGATTATGATTTCGTCCAATTTTTGGATGCTGTCTAATTGCCCAATTTCTTTATTCTGTTCTTTTTGTTGCCCTGTTAATATGCTGGTAATTAAGAGGGTAAAGAAGGTAATTTTGAATCTCATTTTATTTAGATTAATTATAAATAGCTTTTTCGGGTGCAAAGATAGGGTACCAATTTAGTTTTTCAAAGCTTATTTAGAATAAATAAGAATAATATTTTTAAAACATTACTAATCAGTATATTAAATTAATAATAGTTGTTCAAATATGTAAAAATTACAAGAAAAAAGGAATTTCAACGCGCGTTCAGCTCTAAAAAAATCTTTGGGCAAACCTTAGGTCTAATTATTAGTAAAAACCCAATAAATAGTTGTAAATTTGCTTGCAATTATACTTTAATTGCAACATGACAGCACACAACGATAAAATAGTAGGCGAAGGACTCACATATGACGACGTCTTATTAGTACCCGCCTTTTCAGATGTACTTCCTAGAGAGGTAATTATTCAAACAAAATTTACGAGAAACATTACCATTAATGTTCCTATAGTTTCTGCAGCCATGGATACGGTTACAGAAGCCGCGATGGCTATTGCGATTGCAAGAGAAGGGGGGATTGGAGTTTTGCACAAAAACATGACCATTGCACAACAAGCGGAAGAGGTTAGACGTGTAAAGCGTGCCGAATCGGGCATGATTTTAGATCCTGTTACCTTGCCTTTATCGGCCACTGTTTTTGACGCAAAAGCATACATGAAAGAACACCGAATTGGGGGAATCCCGATTGTTGATGAAAATGGCACTTTACAAGGAATTGTAACCAACAGAGATTTGCGTTTCGAGCACGACGATCAAAGACCGATTGTTGAAGTAATGACTACGGAAAACTTGATTACTGCATCTGAAGGTACTTCTTTAAAAGATGCTGAAAAAATTCTTCAAAAAAATAAGATTGAAAAATTACTGATTGTAGATGATCAGTACATTCTAAAAGGGCTTATTACTTTTAGAGACATTACAAAAGTGACTCAAAAACCAATTGCCAATAAAGATGCATTTGGGCGTTTGCGAGTGGCTGCGGCATTGGGGGTTACCGCAGATGCGGTTGATAGAGCTGAAGCTTTGGTAAAATCCGGTGTAGATGCTGTGATCATAGATACAGCCCATGGACATACCAAAGGCGTGGTCATGGTTTTAAAAGCGGTGAAAGCGAAGTTTCCGAATTTGGATGTGGTGGTTGGAAATATTGCTACTGCCGAAGCTGCCAAATATTTAGTAGAAGCAGGCGCCGATGCTGTTAAAGTTGGTATTGGACCGGGATCTATTTGTACTACGAGAGTAGTAGCAGGGGTTGGTTTTCCACAATTTTCTGCCGTTTTAGAAGTGGCTGCTGCCATTAAAGGAACTGGCGTTCCAGTTATTGCCGATGGAGGGATTCGTTATACAGGGGATATTCCCAAAGCCATTGCTGCCGGTGCAGATTCTGTAATGTTGGGATCTCTTTTGGCAGGTACCAAAGAGTCTCCTGGAGAAACAATCATTTATGAGGGAAGAAAATTTAAATCCTATCGTGGAATGGGCTCTGTTGAAGCCATGAAGCAAGGTTCTAAGGACCGTTATTTCCAAGATGTTGAAGCTGATATTAAAAAATTAGTACCAGAAGGCATCGTAGGAAGGGTTCCTTACAAAGGAAATTTGGACGAAAGCATTCACCAGTTCATAGGTGGGTTACGTGCTGGAATGGGTTACTGTGGTGCGAAAGACATTGCTACTTTGCAAGACAGTGGAAAGTTTGTAAGAATTACTGCCAGCGGTATTAATGAAAGCCATCCGCATGATGTTGCCATTACCAAAGAAGCACCAAACTATAGCAGAAGATAAAAATAAACGAGTTTTTATAGTAAAAGAGAAGCATTCGCTTCTCTTTTTTTTAGCTTTTTGGTGTGTCTTAGGTTTTTATGTGCCGCAAAGTCTACCGACTTTGCGGAGCGGGTTTGAATTAATAATATCACTTGCAGCTCCCATTTATTTTAATTAATATCTCTAATTTATAGCCAATTTTTAATTATCTACAACGGTCTCGGCTATGAATAGTTGCAACAATTAAGCACTTAAC
>ERZ1027296.117-NODE-117-length-13238-cov-7.943791_pt1 | contig 13238 bp, 14 predicted proteins | sample MGYA00520864_ERZ1027296 | MGnify/ENA primary metagenome ERZ1027296 (study PRJEB33307, sample SAMD00078851) | marine metagenome | biome: aquatic biome; feature: sea water; material: coastral sea water | place: Japan | collected 2015-01 | depth 1 m m ... | reverse complement strand
AAAAAACAATTAATAATTTACAAAATCAATAAACTAAAAGTTAAAATATTAAGAATCCTTTATTTTTATATTATAATTTAATATTTTATTGTGAATAATACAAGTAATTAGGGATTGGATACGATTATTCTATTCAAATTACTAGTGAAAAACCATCCCTTTTTAGTATTTTTGCAATCGATAAATTGATAGTAATGGCAAGATTCGAATTGAAATTACCTAAAATGGGAGAAAGTGTTGCAGAAGCAACAATCACATCTTGGTTAAAAGAAGTTGGTGATACCATAGCGTTGGATGAAGCTATTGTTGAAATTGCTACAGACAAAGTAGATTCCGAAGTACCCTCAGAAGTAGAAGGTACTTTAGTAGAAGTTCTATTTGAAAAAGATGAAGTCGTTACCGTAGGTGCAACGATTGCCATTATAGAAACTGCAGTAGCTGCTGAAGTGGATGCAGCAACTCCAAAAGAACCTGTACAGGTTGCAGCAGTAGAAAAAACCATTGAAAAAGCCATCGAAGTTGTTGCAGCTCCGATTCCTAAAATCGCTGAGAATGGAAAGTTTTATTCTCCCTTAGTTCGAAATATTGCCAAGACAGAAGGTATTACAATGGCTGAATTGGAAACAATATCCGGTTCCGGAAAAGATGGAAGGGTTGCCAAAAATGATATTCTATCTTTTATTGAAAATAGAAAATCAGGTTCCAGAGCCTTCATTGAAGAAAAAACACTATCCCCTATTCAAAAGGCTACACCCATCTCTGTAAATGGTGAAGATGAAGTAATCGAAATGACTCGAATGGGGAAATTAATTTCCAAACATATGGTCAATTCGGTTCAAACGGCAGCTCATGTGCAGTCTTTTATTGAAATAGATGTGACCAATATCGTAAAATGGAGATCGAAAGTTAAAGATGATTTCTTCAAAAGAGAAGGAGAAAAATTAACCTTTACACCCATTTTAATGCATGCCGTTGCTGCGACCATCAAAAAATTTCCAATGATCAACATTGCAGTTGATGGCGATCACATTATCAAAAGAAGAAATATAAACCTAGGGATGGCTGCGGCCCTTCCAGATGGTAACTTAATTGTGCCTGTAATAAAAAATGCAGATCAATTGAATCTTGTTGGAATGACAAAATCTGTGAATGATTTAGCAAATAGAGCAAGAAACAATGCATTGAAGCCAGATGAAATTCAAGGCGGAACCTATACGGTAACCAACGTAGGTGGCTTTGGTTCTGTTATGGGGACTCCCATAATCAACCAACCTCAAGTTGCTATTTTAGCTTTAGGAGCGATACGAAAAGTACCCGCAGTTATTGAAACTTCGGAAGGAGATTTTATAGGAATCAGGCAAAAAATGTTTGTTTCCCATTCTTACGACCACCGAGTAGTCAATGGTGCTTTGGGAGGAATGTTCATTAAAACTCTAAAAGAAATATTAGAGGCCTGGGATCTAAATCAAGATTTTTAGACAAATTATTCATAAAAAAAACTCAGATTCTATCTGAGTTTTTTTATGTTTCTATTTTCTGGAATACAACCACCAATTCATATCTCGAGTGATCTTATACCCTATTTTTTCATACAAAGAAATGGCCACATTTCCTTTATTTGTGTGAAGAATAGGGAGTTTGTTTTCCTTTAGGATCTCTTTTGAAGTGTGTGTTATGAGTTGTTTTGCATACCCTTTTCTGGTATAATCTGGATGTGTAACTACAGAGCTAACTTCTATAAAATCATCTGCTTGCATGCGTTGGCCAGAAATGGCAATGAGCTTGTTGTTCTTAAAGATGCCGAAAAACTGCCCCATTTCAAATCCTCTTTTTCGATAAAAACCGGGCATCACCAACTTTATTAAATCGTAAACTTCATCCATGTGCTTTTCGGTAAGTTTTACAATTTCTTCCGAAATTTTCGTGTCTATTAGGTGCTCTAATACCATTTGACAACCTAAAAGCTTTTTTTCTAAAACTGTAGTTTTTGTGTCAATGTCTATTGTTTGGTTTTCTGAGACCAGAAAGAACTTTTCAACACTTTTTCCATATTCACTCAGAGCCAGGCTAGTTTTTGAGCTGTCATCAAAGGCGCCAAAAATACAGATATCTGGATCGTAAAAAAGAACGTCATTGTGCGTTCTCAAAAACGTATTATGCGATTCCTTTAAGGAGTACCATACTGGATTTTTTAATTTTTCTTCTAAGGAGATCATCTGTTGGGGTATAAAAAAAACTCACATTACTGTGAGTTTTTCAAAGATATACTATTTTTTAAAAAAACCTATGCCAACATTGTAACTGGGTTTTCTATAAATGTTTTTAGTGTTTGTAAGAATTGAGCACCAACAGCACCGTCAACCGTTCTGTGATCGCAGGTTAAGCTTAACTTCATTGTATTACCAACAACGATCTGTCCGTTTTTAACCACTGGTTTTTCAACAATGGCACCAACAGATAAAATGGCAGAATTTGGTTGGTTGATAATCGAGGTAAAGTTTTCGATTCCAAACATTCCTAAATTAGAAACCGTAAAAGTACTCCCTTGCATTTCTGCTACAGATATTTTCTTATCTCTGGCTTTACCTGCCAAATCTCTTACAGAGGCACCAATTTGAGTTAAACTCAACTGATTGGTGTGTTTCACAACAGGGACCACCAAACCTTCATCAACTGCAACTGCAACACCCACATGTATGTGACTGTGATAGATCGTATGGTCGTTGGTCCAAGAAGTATTCACTTGTGGATGTTTTTGTAATGCCATCGCACAGGCTTTTACCACCATGTCATTGAATGATACTTTGGTATTAGGAATTGCATTGATGGTTTTTCTTGATGCCATTGCATTGTCCATATCTACCTCGATATTCAAGTTGAAATCGGGAGCGGTAAATTTAGAATTCCCCAAAGATTTTGCAATTGCTTTTCGCATTTGCGAGTTCTTTACTTCTTCTGATTTTTCTTCGCCAGAAGCACTAAAGGTCATTGTCGGTGCGGCTGTTTCTGTTTTGACTTCTGCAACGGCTTTAGCAGTAGGAGTATAGTTTTCTACATCTTTTTTAATGATGCGTCCATTTTCTCCAGAACCTTTAATGTCAGATAATTGATACCCTTTGTCTGCAGCAATCTTCTTTGCCAATGGAGATGCAAAAATGCGTCCATTTGATGCATCTACAGTGGTAGCTACCGACGGTGTTTCTTCAACTTTTGCTGCTTCCGTCGTTTCTTTTTTCTCTTCAACTGGTGCTTCAGTGGTCTCGGGAGCTTTACCTCCATTGGCGACTATGGCAGAAACATCTGTTCCTGATGGGCCAATAATGGTTAGTAAGCTGTCTACAGGAGCTGTTTCACCTTCTTGCACACCAATGTATAGGATTGTTCCTTCGTAGAAACATTCAAATTCCATGGTTGCTTTGTCTGTTTCAATTTCAGCTAATATATCACCTTCTGCTACGGTTTCTCCCTCTTTTTTCAACCAAGTAGCTACTGTACCGTCTGTCATTGTATCACTCAAACGCGGCATAGTAATTACATGAACACCGGTTGGTATTGCAACTGCTTCCGTTTTATTTTCAGTACTTGTTGTAGGAGCTTCTGTTGTCGTTTCATTGGTTGTTTCTGCTGTTGCAGTGGCGGTGTTTCCATTGACAATTCCAGAGATGTCTTCGCCTTCTTCACCAATAATAGCTAGTAATACATCAACAGGAGAGGTCTCACCCTCTTGAACACCGATGTGTAATAACGTTCCTTCATGGAAAGATTCAAATTCCATGGTTGCTTTGTCAGTTTCAATTTCAGCAATAATATCACCTTCCTCAATTCTATCCCCAACACTCTTTAACCATTTTGCCACAACACCTTCTTCCATGGTGTCGCTTAAACGCGGCATATTTACAATTGTAGCCATATTTTAACTTATAAAAGGGTAATCTTCTTGTTCATATACCATGTCATACATTTGTTGTGTTTCTGGGTAGGGTGATTCTTCTGCAAATTTTTCACATTCACTCACTCTTGCCTTCACACTTTTATCAATTGCAGCAATTTCTTCTAAAGTAGCATAGTTTTTTTCTAAAATAATATCTCTCACCTGTGTAATTGGATCTATTTTTTTATATTCTTCTACTTCGTCTTTTGTTCTATAATGTTGTGCATCCGACATCGAGTGACCTCTATATCTGTAGGTTTTCATTTCCAAGAAAGTAGGGCCGTCTCCACGTCTAGCTCTTTGTATCGCTTCATCTATAGCTTCTGCCACCTTGATAGGATTCATTGCATCTACGGGCCCACAAGGCATTTCGTACCCCAAACCGAGTTTCCAAATATCGGAGTGGTTTGCTGTTCTTTCTACAGAAGTTCCCATAGCATATCCATTATTTTCAACAATAAAGATTACGGGTAATTTCCACAGCATTGCCATGTTAAAAGCTTCATGTAAAGAACCTTGTCTTGCGGCACCATCTCCAAAACAGGTTAGTGTTACAGCGTCACTGCCTTTGTATTTGTCTCCAAAAGCAATTCCGGCTCCTAATGGAATTTGACCTCCAACGATACCATGTCCTCCATAAAAACCAAATTCTTTAGAGAAGATATGCATAGAGCCTCCCATTCCTTTGGAAGTTCCGGTTGCTTTACCATATAACTCAGCCATTACTTTTTTTGGATCTTCTCCCATTCCAATGGGTTGTACGTGATTCCTGTAGGCCGTTATCATTTTGTCTTTTGACAAATCCATGGCATGTAATGCACCTGCTAAAATAGCTTCTTGACCGTTGTAGAGATGTAAAAACCCTCGTACTTTTTGTTGAATATATACAGAGGCCAATTTGTCCTCAAATTTTCGCCAAAATAACATGTCCTTGTACCAATCTAAATAGGTTTGCTTGGTGATTTTCTTCATTCTAAATTCTTGTTGTTTGTTTTTTATAATCGTTGTGTTCAACAATGATTGGGCAACAAAAATAATGGTTTTAAATAGAATAAAAAAACATGTTTTTTTGAATTCAACTCAAACGATTTCGTACGCTGTTTATTTGTCCTTCGCAATGACCATCGTAGCCTTGGCACCGGTTGCTAAATTCCATTCGTTTGAGGCGAGTAGTATACCAGTATCATTGAAAACTTTGAAACCAGCTGTATTAGGACCTGAAGTTCCTTGGTTTAAGGCTAAAATTGTAATCTTATTAATGCCTTTTTCTAGCGGAATATTAAATTTTTGATATCGCTGTTGCAAAACTATATTGACAATAATTGGAATACCATTGATTAAAATTGTAACCCGATCACCATCGGGATGCTGATAGTCTCTGCATATGATGTTGATGCTTTTTGCATTGGTGCGAATACTCCCGAGATCTTGGTCAATCACAGGATATTGATACATACCATTGATTTTTTTGAAAGATTTTAAAAAACGTTCTTCAGTTAATTTGGCTTGAGAAATAATTCCTTTGTTGTTTAAATTCTCTTCTTGTTGTTGTTTTTTGATTTTTTGTTGTTCTTTTTCGTAGGCTTTCTTGAAACCGTTTGCGCCCTCAATTTTTATTGAGCTGGGTTTTGCAACTTCTTTTGCGTTGGTACTAATTACAGAACGGATTTTCCCAAGTTTTTTTCCACCTCCATTGTTCTCCACTTGTCCTCTAAGCGATGTTGAAGAGAATAGTAATAGATATCCAGAAATGAGCAATAAGATAGCTTTCATAGGGTAGGTTTTAGACACCAGCACAAAGATAAGACCGATTCTGTAAGTTGTTGTTTAGAATTTGTTAAAATTAACTATTCTATGGCAAAATTAAAATAGGTTTTTGGAAACGGTTCCTTTGTTAAGGTGAAATGCCACCATTCATTTTCATAAGGCTGAAAGCCATGTTGGAGCATGACGGTTCTTAGAAGCATCCTATTTTCCTGTTGAACTTTGGTGATTTCTTTTGAAAAGGGATGAGATGCCTCTCCAAAAAAATCATAAGCACTTCCCATGTCTATTTCTTGGTTTGTTTTTACATAAACCAAGGTGAGATCTACGGTACTCCCTCGAGTATGTCCCGATTTTGAGGCAATATAGCCTTTTGCAAACAAATCACTTTTCGCAACCCTAGGGTAATATTCTTGCTTTCTGAGTGTATCGGTCACATCTTTGGCCCATTTCACAAAATGGTCAACGGCTTGCTGGGGGCGGTAGGCGTCAAAAATTTTGAGACTCAGGTTGTTTTTTAACAAGTGCTGTTGTATTTTTTTCAATGCAAGTGCTGTTTCTTTGGTAAGAATGACTCGGTCTTTGTGATAGCCATCTATGGGCTGTCCTATAAAATTATTTGTATTTGCATAGCGCAATTCTTTTTGAATGGAGGCTTCAATATCAGATAGATATACAAATCCACTGGGTAAATTTTGGGCGCTAACGCCCAAAGCAATTAAAAATAGCAACCCAAAAGCGATACTTTTCATATTTCGAAAGTACAAAATTGTTTTTTTAACAAAAAAAGAAGTGCGTTAAAATGGTGCTGGCAATCAAAGGATGATTTTGCATGGAAGCAATGCAAGTAGCAGCGAAGAAAATGTGGATACTTTCTGTTAATTTCACTCCCAAGAAAGATAAAATAATAAAAGGAATTCTTAATTTTGCAGTCCTATGGAACAACTCTCATTAACCACTCCGGCACTATTATTTTCTGCAATCTCATTAATTATGTTGGCCTACACAAATCGTTTTTTGGCTTATGCTGCTGTAATTCGGAATTTGCATGGTCAGTATTTAGAACGAAAAGAAGCTTCGTTGTTGCGACAGATTAAAAATTTAAAATTGCGTTTAAACCTCACTCGCTGGATGCAAATTTTTGGCATTTCTAGTTTGTTGTGCTGTGTGTTGACTATGTTTTTAATTTATATAGGAAGCACTGCAATCGCTGTTTGGGTATTTGGTTTTGCCCTGGGACTCTTAATTCTTTCCTTAGCGCTTTTAATTCGTGAAATTCAGATTTCAACACAAGCCTTGCAGTACCATATTGGCGATATCGAAGAATATTTAAAAGATAAAAAGTAATCGCCGTTTTTTCATTAAACGACGATTGACCAAGTACACTACTAAAAACCAAGAAGTAGTAATTCGTAAAAGTTTGCTTCTTAATTAGTTTCGCAATCTTTTTTTTTTTTTTTAGCTATCAGAAATACTTCCGCCCGAAGAAGTTTTTTGGATTACTTTTTTAGGTGTTCCTGTATAATCAATATCACCACCACTAGATGCTCTTGCTTCAATTCTTTGAGACGCATGAATGTCTATATTTGCGCCACTGGACACCTTTACAATTGCATTTTTGCTTTTCAAATTGAATGCTTTTATTGAGCTTCCGCTGCTCGCTTTTGCTGCATGATTTTCTGTGTTTCCCGAAAGCCTTATGGCGGCTCCACTAGAGGTGTTTGTTGCTATGTTATTTGCGGTAAGAGTCATTCTCACAGATGCTCCGCTGCTCGCGCTAATAGCAATTTCATCCGTTTGTATTGTTGTTTTCGAACGCACCTCGCTTCCGCTTGTGGCTTTCAATGAATGCAATGCTTTAAGAGAAACATGTACTTTTTTCGATTTTGCCCTCCAGATATTTTTCGCAGCATAAATTTTTAAAACACCATTTTTTACTTCAGTAACAATCACATCTTGTAAGTTTTCGTCAGCTTCCACAGCGACGGTGTTCTGATCTTCTTGTGTGAGGTATACTTCCAAATCTGTACTTGCTTTAATGGCTGTAAAATCTGCCGTTATTTTTCTGTTTTCAGTAACAACATTTCGATCTCCTTTGATGCCGTTAAATGCCTCAACAACACAAGATGTGCATACAATTGCAATTAAAAGTGTAAGGGCTAATTTTGTGATTTTTGTTTTCATGATTTTTTTTTAAGATGTTCATAAAGATATACTCAAAAGACGCTTTCTAGCGACAAAAGGTTGCTCAACTGTCTTGTTTTCAAGATGAATCGTAGTTTAATTTTCATTTTGTTCGGAATCTTGAAGTGTTTTTAGAACAGGGCTATGCAGTCCTGCTTCTGTCATTAAAAAATAATGTTTCGCCATTTCTCGATCATAGGTGTTGGTGGTATTGTCAACATCAGATAAAAAGTTTTTTGAAGAGTTGTCAAAGAAAATATGTACTCCTTTTGCGAGATAGATGGTAATTTTAATTTCTTCGTCTTTAAAGAGGTTTTGATAGTCAGTAATAAAAAAAGCGTCCAAAATTAAGAAATTGTCTTCCACTTCAAAACGGTATTGAATGGCTTTTGAATTCTCTTTTGCAGTCTTTCTATTTCTTCCAGTAGACGTTTTTTGAATGGTAAAATAGCTGGTGTCTGAAGTACTCATTTCCACATCAATTGTTACATTATTGCGGTAGATTTTTATTTCACCAGCCACTTCTTCTATGATTTGTTCTCTATAGTTTCGACGCCTGTTTAGTTTGTTTTTATAAAACACAGTATCGTCGTTCCACACTTTTAGCGTTAATGTATCATTTGCAACCAATGTGAGGTTGTTTTTACTAATGCTAATTCCGTCAATGGCATGTGTCGTAGCAAATTCTATTCCAGCAAATCCAAGTCCAAAAGCAGCGATGAGCCAAAGGCCTAAAAGTGTCAACGAAGTTGTTTTGTGTAATTTTCGGATATTTTTAGATAAGATTCGCAATCCTAAAATGAAAAGAATTAGAAATGGAATTACAAATGCCAAGAAGAGAAATGTGGTTAACAACCACTTAGGAAATATTGATCCAGAAAAGAATGGAGGTAAAAACTGTCCATCAATGTTTAAAAATTCTAAACTGCCAACAGAGAAAGCACCAAAAATTGTAAATATTAATCCGGCTGCAGCAAAAATGATTAAGAATACGCCGATACATTTTCCAATAATTTTAAAAAATGTCATAATAATAGTACCAAGTGTGTCCAGGAAATCCTGGATGCCATTATTTTTTTTTGACTTTTCTTTTATTTTTTCTGAAAAATTAGTTGCACCATTTTTCAATTTGTCAGATGCCTGATTCGCAGCTTGCTTTACCGTATTTGAAACGTTGTTAAACTCTTCACGAATTTTTTTTTCAATATTGTCAATATTTACAGCTTCACCTTCCATTTGCAATTTTTCTGCAGTAGTTTTTGCCTCAGGAAGTAAAATCCAAAGAATGATATAGGCCAAGACGCCAATTCCGAACCCTGCCAGGGTGGTAAATAGAAATATCAAACGAATCCAAATGGTGTCTATCGTAAAATAATGTGCAATACCAGCGGCAACTCCTCCTAAAAATTTATCCTCACCATCTCTAAAAAGTTTTTTGCCTTTGCTGTTATTACTTTGGTACGTATAACTGTCGTCGTTGTAAGACGCTTCTGTATCTGCATAATCCTCTGGTTGTCCCATAATGGTAATAATATCGTCAATATCACTTTCGTTGACAACTTGTCTTTCATCGGTAATTTTTTCTGTTAAAAGCTCACTAATCCGCGCTTCTATATCTGCAATGATTTCATTTTTGCCCTGTGGGTCTTCACTCAAAGATTTAGAAATGGCATCCAAATACCTTCTTAATTTCTCAAAGGCGCGCTCGTCAATGTGAAAAAAGAATCCGCCTAAATTGATGTTTATTGTCTTATTCATGTGTTGTCGATTTTGTACTAGTTACTAAGTTTACGGCTGCTACTAAATTGCCCCATGTGGTACTTAATTCTTTTAAAAATAGGGCTCCGTTTTCTGTCAAAACATAATATTTTCTTGGTGGACCAGAAGTAGATTCTTCCCACCGATACGTCAATAGTCCTGTATTTTTAAGACGAGTTAATAAGGGGTAAATAGTACCTTCAACCACAATCATTTCGGCTTTTTTTAAACTGGAAAGGATCTCAGAAGTATATGCATCACCATTTTTTAAGATGGATAAAATGCAAAATTCTAAAACACCCTTTCGCATTTGTGCTTTTGTGTTCTCTATCTTCATTTATTGGAGTTTAAGGGGCGTTATTTTATAAATTTTAGGGTAAAAGGATAGGCATAGTTTTCGCCTTCTTTTGCTTTTGAAGCAGCAATTATTACAAGTGCAATTCCAATTAAATAGACCATCCCTGCCAGGGTGCCAATATTTAAAAAACTGAAAACATTTTCTAGATTCAAACGGAAGGTCATTTCTTCAAAACCATCCCACCTAATTCGGTTTTTATAAAAATTTCCCACAGTATGGCCACCAATAAAAATACTGAGGAAACACACATACAACGTGTAGCTAATCGTAAAGTTTACCACTTCTTTGCCATGGGCATCTAAAAAAGGACTTCTTTCTTTAAATGTTTGCCATGCAATTAATGGCGTAATGATTTGGCCAAATGGAAAAATTAAGCCCGCTAATGCAGAAATGTGAATTAAAAAAGCATTGGTATTGGTTCGGTTTCGTTTCATAAGTTGTACGTAATATGCTACTTTCCTATGCAAATATATGTTTTTAAGATAGTATTATGCAATACATAGTACTAAAATTAACAAAATTTAACATTTTTGAGTTTCTATTCTTGAAATAAAAAACTCGAAAAGTATTGTTAATACTCAATTTTTATGGTTTTTTTGAGTATCTTGTAAATCATATATGTTTTTTTAAAATTTTTAACTTTCAACGATTAAAAATGAAATTTACACCAGCAAAAGTCAATCTTTTCAACCTTTTAAAATTACCTTTAGCTTATTTCGGGGGTGTTCGAGTCCAGTCGATCACAAACAAAGAAGTCATTGTATCTATCAAACATGCTTGGAAGAATCAAAATCCGTTTAAAAGCATGTTCTGGGCAGCCCAAGGAATGGCTGCAGAAATGCCGACAGGAGTTTTGGTGATGAAGGCCATTAAAGATTCTGGACGAAATGTTTCCATGTTGGTAACACATCAAGAAGCTAATTTTTATAAAAAAGCGACGGGAAAAATTACATTTTCATGCACAGGTGGAGACGAGATAAGAGCTGCCATCGATCAATCCATAGAAACAGGAGAGGGGCAAACAGTTGTTTTGGTTTCCGAAGGAACGAATACCGATGGAATGGTTGTTTCGAAATTCCAATTCCATTGGAGTTTACGCGTTAAAAATTAAAAAATAGTTCATCTATTTTATCTTTTCAAAAATAAAATCAAGTTGAAAATTTTCATCAGAGATTTCTGCCCTCAATAGGGGGGCATCCATATAATATTTTATCTTTTTTGGAAACTCATTTTCAAGATTTTCACAAACAAAGGAGGTTGTAGTTTGGGCAGTAAATTGAAAAATTGTCGGAGTTTTATTGATTCCAGAAACCTCTAAAAACAGTCTATTGTTTTTTTCTAAAATACGCAATTGCTCAAAAAAGGTGGTGTCTTTTCCTTTTAAACTTAGTCCAAATCCTGTAAAATCTACTCGCCAATTCTCATAAGTTTTTATAGAATCAGCAGCATTTATACGAATCCATTTTCCAATTAAAAATGACGGTTTCTTGGGAATTGCTCTTTTAGTTTGACACGATAGGACTGTTAATAAACAACAAATCAAGTAGAAATATTTCATCGAATAAATTGATTGTTATTCAAAGATACTTAAAACGAATTATTTAACTTACCGATAAAAATTGTAAATTCGCAATCCAAGAAAAGCACTAGAAATGTTAGATAAAATAAGAATTGTAAAGCAACGTTATGATGAGGTTTCGGATTTAATCATTCAGCCAGAAATTATCATGAATCAAAAGCGGTATGCGCAATTGAGTAAAGAATACAAAGATTTAGGAGATGTTGTAAAAAAGGGGGAAGAATATCAAACGTTACTGGACAATATTGTGGAAGCTAAAGAAATTCTTTCAGATGGTTCTGATGCTGAAATGAATGAGATGGCCAAAATGGAAATCGAAGAGGCCAATGTACGCATTCCTCAGCTGGAAGAAGAGATTAAGTTTTTGTTAATTCCAAAAGATCCTGAAGATTCAAAAAATGCAGTAGTTGAACTGAGGGCTGGAACCGGAGGAGATGAAGCGAGTATATTTGCAGGAGATTTGTTTCGAATGTATTCAAAATATTGCGAAAGCAAAGGCTGGAAGGTTTCTACGGTAGATTATTCGGAAGGTACCAATGGAGGTTTTAAAGAAATTCAATTTGAAGTTAATGGCCCTGATGTATACGGAACCCTAAAGTTTGAAGCAGGAGTTCATCGTGTACAACGAGTACCCCAAACAGAAACACAAGGACGTGTTCATACATCAGCAGCAACTTGTATGGTCTTTCCAGAGGCAGAAGAGTTTGATGTAGAAATTAACCCAAAAGATGTTAGAATTGATTTTTTCTGCTCTTCAGGTCCAGGAGGTCAATCCGTAAACACAACGTATTCAGCAGTGCGTCTAACACACATTCCAACCGGATTGGTGGCACAATGTCAAGATCAGAAAAGCCAGCATAAGAACAAAGAGAAAGCCTTTAAAGTATTGCGTTCTCGTTTGTATGATATGGAGTTGGCCAAGAAAAATGCAGAAGATGCGCTCAAGCGTGGGTCAATGGTTTCATCAGGTGATCGAAGTGCAAAGATTAGAACTTACAATTATTCACAAGGACGTGTTACCGATCATCGAATTGGTTTAACCTTGTATGATTTATCGAATATTGTCAACGGAGACATTCAGAAAATTATTGATGAATTGATGTTGGCAGAAAATACGGAGAAACTGAAACAACTAAGTGACGGTTTTTAACGTTCTTGTACAACTCTCAAAAAAAGCATAGGATACTCAAGTATCCTATTTTTTTTATTGGAAAAATATAGACGCCAAGTTCGCTTGGTGTTTAGAAGTTAATGTATTGTATTAGGAATTCCGTTGCTTGTTTATTTCGTCTTGGAGTTGTCTTCTCAATTTCTGTTCTCTTTCTAATGTTTTTTTACGAAATGCGGTAAATTCTTCTTCGATTTCCGTCAAATCATTTTGAGCATTTTTAGTGATGTGCTTGTTGTTATTGTATTTATAAATAAAGATACACAACCCTAAAAGAAGTAAAAGCATCATCAACCAGAGGACTAAATTATAATTGGTTTTTCGGATTGAAGTGCCAAAAAGCGTTATGTTGTTTTCTTTTAAAATTGATTCTTTAAGCGCTATTTGAGTCTTCTCGGCTTCCGCCTTTAAGTTTTTAAAATTTCCGATTTCAATTTTTAGAAGCGAATCCTTTTGAGCAAGTTGTTGTTTATAGTTTTTCACGCTATCCAAAGAC
>ERZ1027296.116-NODE-116-length-13323-cov-9.627902_pt1 | contig 13323 bp, 11 predicted proteins | sample MGYA00520864_ERZ1027296 | MGnify/ENA primary metagenome ERZ1027296 (study PRJEB33307, sample SAMD00078851) | marine metagenome | biome: aquatic biome; feature: sea water; material: coastral sea water | place: Japan | collected 2015-01 | depth 1 m m ... | reverse complement strand
CATACACATGAAATACGATTTAATCGTTATTGGTTCTGGCCCAGGAGGATATATTGCAGCAGTTAGAGCCTCTCAACTAGGCAAAAAAGTAGCACTTATAGAAAAATACCCAACCCTAGGAGGAACCTGTTTAAATGTTGGATGCATTCCATCAAAAGCATTGTTAGATTCATCACACCATTATTACGATGCAGTGCATCATTTTGAAGCGCATGGTATTTCGGTGGAAAAGCCTTCTTTCGATTTTAAGAAAATGGTAGACAGAAAAGCTAGCGTAGTAGAAACTACGACTGGCGGAATCAAATATTTGATGGACAAAAACAACATCGAAGTATATGAAGGTTTGGGTTCTTTTGAAGACAAAACGCATGTAAAAGTTTCTAAAAACGATGGTACCGCTGTCGTTATTGAAGGAACCAATATCATTATTGCTACCGGTTCGAAACCGTCAAGTTTGCCTTTTATCAACATTGACAAAGAACGCGTTATTACCTCAACAGAAGCCTTAAAACTGAAAGAAGTACCCAAACATTTGCTTGTTATTGGTGGAGGAGTTATTGGATTGGAATTGGGTTCTGTGTACAAAAGACTGGGTGCAGAAGTGACTGTTATTGAATACATGGACAAGATTGTGCCTGGTATGGATGTAGATGTTTCTAAAGAACTCCAAAAAGTATTCAAGAAACAAGGAATTAAATTTGCAACAAGTCATAAAGTAACCTCGGTTCAAAAAAACGGAGACAAGGTGGTTGTAAAAGCAACAGACAAAAAAGACCGCGAAGTAGAATTTAATGGAGACTATTGTTTGGTTTCTGTAGGTAGAAAGCCTTATACGGAAGGCTTAGGATTGGAAAAAGTAGGGGTTCAAGTAAATGAAAGAGGACAAATAGAAACCAACAGTCATTTACAAACCAATGTTGCTTCGATCTACGCGATTGGTGATGTTGTACAAGGTGCAATGTTGGCACATAAAGCAGAAGAAGAAGGGGTAATTGTTGCCGAATTTTTAGCGGGACAAAAACCCCACATTGATTATAACCTGATTCCCGGAATCGTATATACCTGGCCGGAAGCTGCTGCTGTTGGAAAAACAGAGCAAGAATTAAAAGCGGCGAAGGTTGCCTACAAATCTGGAAAGTTCTCAATGCGTGCACTGGGAAGATCACGTGCAAGTGGTGATATTGACGGATTTGTAAAAGTATTGGCAGATAAAAATACCGATGAAATTCTTGGCGTTCACATGGTGGGTGCTCGTGTAGCAGATTTGATCATGGAAGCTGCTGTTGCCATGGAGTTTAGAGCATCGGCCGAAGACTTGGCAAGAATTTGTCATGGACATCCTACCTATTCTGAAGCTGTGAAAGAAGCCGCCAAAGCTGCATGGGATGGAATGCCATTAAATGCATAATACCCTCCTTAAATTTGGTTACAAGATTTAAAAATAGGCCTACAAAGCAATCCCTCGGGGTTGCTTTGTTCTTTTTAGACACCTTTTCTGTTCCTTAAAAAAACAAACAGGAATCTATTTAAAAATTGTAATTTCTAAGAAATAAGAATTGTATTTTTGCAACAATGACTCAAAGAACCGTTCGCACATTTTCGATTGATAACATCAATGATTTTAAGCAATACTTGCTTGCATGGTCTCGGCAATTTGAAACGATTGTTTGGCTAGATTCGAACAACTACAAACAACCATACAGTGCCTTTGATTGTGCATTGGCCGTTGAGGAATTCACCGCAATAAAGACGGATTATCAGCATGCGTTTGAAAAACTCAAAGAATATCAAACCAATACAAAAGATTATATTTTTGGCTACCTCTCTTATGATGTTAAAAATGATGTAGAACAAATGACCTCCAACAATTTGGATTCTTTGAATTTTGCTGATCTATATTTTTTTCAACCGCAAAAATTAATTTTCATCAAAGGAACTCAAGTTGAATTTCACTATTTAAAAATGATCGCGGATGAAATTGAGGGTGATTTTAAGGAAATAAAACTGGGAGTGCAGGCCTCAACGGAACCGCCAAAAACAGCCCTTGAAATAAAACGGCGTACTCCAAAAGCGCAGTACCTTCAAAAGGTTACACAAGTAATTGAACACATCAAAAGAGGAGACATTTACGAAGCCAATTTTTGTCAAGAATTTTATGCAGAAAACGTCACAATAGACCCCTTTGAAGTTTATGGGCATCTAAACGACATTTCAAGCCCTCCATTTGCTGCCTTTTTAAAAATGGATGCGCACTATCTACTTTCAGCATCCCCCGAAAGATACTTAAAAAAAGAGGGAATAAAAGTGATTTCTCAACCCATTAAAGGAACTGCAAAAAGAGTCGTCAACAATAAGGATGATAAAAAAATTGCTACCGATCTGTCGAGAGATGAAAAAGAGCGTGCAGAGAATGTAATGATTGTAGATTTGGTACGAAATGACCTGTCTAAAACAGCCAAAATAGGAACCGTTAAGGTAGAAGAATTGTGCAAAGTACATTCCTTCAAGCAAGTCCATCAAATGATTTCAACGGTGGTTTCTGAAGTGGATGAAAAATTGCATCCTGTAGAAATTATACGAAGCACATTTCCCATGGGAAGTATGACTGGAGCCCCCAAGGTATCTGCAATGAACATCATAGAAAACCTTGAAGAAACCAAACGAGGCCTATATTCTGGTGCTGTGGGTTATTTTACCCCTGAGCATGATTTTGATTTTAATGTTGTCATTCGAAGTATTTTATACAATCAAGAAACAAAATACGTTTCCTACACTGTTGGTGGTGCCATTACTGCAAAATCAATCCCAGAGAAGGAATATGAAGAATGCTTATTAAAGGCAAAAGCGATGCAATATGTGTTAATGAATGCGAGAGTGTCTTTGCTTCAGAGTATAGAATGATTTTCACAGCAATCGAACCTCGGCAGCAATCTATTTTTTATATTTGCAGCTATGATTCAGCACTTGGAAGAAAAATTCAAAAACACCTTAGCGCATTTAGACGAAAGACCAAATGAACAAAATATGTTCAATCAATTTTTAGCGCTGTATCCTGCAGATTGGAAGTTACTAAAAGTTACTTTTTCAAAATTCAATAGAAGCAAGCAATTTGGCAAAACAATTCCATTACCAAGGCCAGAACAGCAATTGAGAAAAGAGCTTCGCTCTTGGTTAAAATCGCAAGTTTTAAAGTAGTACTTTTGAAATGAAATGCAGCACAAACTAGAACAACATATTTCCACTAATTTTCCTTTCTTACAGGAAAAAAAATTATTAATTGCCATTTCTGGCGGTGTAGATTCTGTGGTTTTAACACAATTATTCTTTGATTTGAAGTTTGATATTTCATTAGCACACTGCAATTTTAAATTGCGTGATCAAGAAAGTGAATTGGATGCTTTGTTTGTTAAAGACCTTGCAAAAAAACGGAGAATTACTTATTTTTCAAAGTCATTTGACACCAAAAAATATGCAAAAGAGCACAAACAATCTACACAAATTGCAGCAAGAAATCTTCGCTATGAGTGGTTTCAAGAGTTGTGCAATCAAAATAAGTTTGATTACATTTTAACAGCACATCATGCAGATGATAGCCTAGAAACTTTTTTAATAAACCTTACTCGAGGCTCGGGATTGGATGGTTTTACGGGCATCCCAAAAGTGCATAAAAACATCGTGCGTCCCCTGTTGATTTTTTCTAGAGATGAGATTCTCCATTTTGCCATGGAAAATAGAATTGTTTGGAGAGAAGATCAAAGCAACACATCCTTAAAATATACTCGAAATAAAATAAGGCACCAAGTTGTTCCTATACTCAAAGAAATCAATCCAAGTCTTTTAAACAGCTTTTCAAAAACCATAGAAAACCTTGAAGGAACGCAGCAAATTCTTGCAGATCAAATACAGGAAATACAATCAAAAATATGTCGCCCTTTTGGGACAAAATCGGAAGAATCTTTTGAATTAAATATTCAAGAAATTACGAAATTATCAAATCCAAAAGCGTATTTATTTCCTCTTTTGAAACCTTATCATTTCACAGAATTTAATGATATTGTAGATTTATTGAAGGCCCAATCTGGAAAAAAAATAGTTTCTAAAACACACCAACTATTAAAAAATAGAACTTCTTTGCTGCTTACAAAAATTGACCAGAAGCCAACACAACAGATCTATCATCTAGAAGAAAATACAACAGCGATTTCGCAACCCATTTCTTTGCATTTAAAAAAAGATTTCGAAAGAATCGAAAAAGATAAAAACACAATCTACGTTTCAAAAGAAAAATTGACTTTCCCATTGATCATCCGAAAGTGGAAAAATGGAGATTCTTTTTATCCTACTGGAATGAAGGGATGCAAAAAATTAAGCAAATACTTTAAAGACGAAAAATATTCCCTGCTTGAAAAGAAAGAAGCATGGTTGCTTTGCAACAATAATCAGGAAATAATTTGGATTATTGGAAAGCGTCAAGACAATCGTTTTTTGGCGACAACAGCGGGTAAAACCACAATTCAAATTAGCCTAAATATCGAATAAAAAAATTGTACTTTTAAAAAAAAAGAAAACATGAAGCACTTATTATTTATATTAATTTTCTTTCTTTCTGCGTCTGCAAATGCGCAAACCGAAGCCAATCCTGTTGTTTGGGAAACATCTGTAGAAAAAATATCTGACACCGAATATGATCTAACCTTTACCGGAAGTATCTTAGAAAATTGGTATGTATATTCTCAATACAATCCAGAAGATGCATCTTTACCAATGGAAATTACCATCCCGGAAGGACAAACAGGATTTCAACTGATTGGAAAGGCTAGCGAAGGGAAAACCTATAAAAAGTATTCTGAAACCTGGGGAAAAGATGAAATTATTTTTAAAAAGAGTGCAGTTGTAACCCAAAGAATTCAACTTACAGACAAAGAAATTACACAAGTAACATTAAATTTGTTTGGACAAGTTTGTAAAACTTCCTGTATCCAGTTTGAAGACAACTATCGCTTTTCTTTAAATGGTTCCACCCTAAAAAAACAAGAGGTTGTTCTCGATGAAAAAAGCAAATTACGCTCCAATAAATTAAAGTTAGATTTAAAAAATACCACCTTCTTAAAAGAGACAACCAACGATGCCGAAGATAGTAGTTGGTTCAATATTTTCTTACTTGGTTTCGCAGGAGGCCTATTAGCACTGCTAACACCTTGTGTTTTTCCAATGATACCATTAACGGTTTCCTTTTTTACAAAGCAGTCACAATCAAAAAGCAAAGGAATTGCAAATGCTATTTTATACGGTCTTTTTATCGTGGTAACCTATGTACTATTAAGTGTTCCATTTCATTTAATTGACGGCTTAGACCCCAATGTTTTGAACACAATTTCAACAAATATCTGGCTCAATATTTTCTTTTTTGTGGTCTTGGTTTTTTTCGCTGGATCCTTCTTTGGGTATTATGAAATTACCCTACCAAGTTCTTGGGGAAATAAGATGGACACAGCATCCAATACAGGAGGAATTTCTGGAATCTTTTTTATGGCCTTAACCTTAGCCATCATTTCTTTTTCGTGTACAGGCCCTATTTTAGGATCTTTATTGGCAGGATCGATTACGGCAACCGGAGAAACTGCAAATCAACTGACCGCAGGAATGAGTGGTTTTGGCGTAGCTTTGGCCTTCCCTTTTGCCTTGTTTGCACTCTTTCCAAGTTGGCTAAACTCATTGCCAAAATCGGGCGGTTGGTTGAATACGACTAAAGTTATTTTAGGGTTTTTAGAATTGGCTTTTGCCTTTAAATTCTTATCAAATTCCGATTTAGTAGGACACTGGGGAATTTTTAAAAGAGAACTCTTTATAGGTATCTGGATCCTCATCTTTACAGGACTCACATTGTACCTGTTTGCAAAAATAAAATTCCCGCACGATGCACCTGTTCGAAAACTTTCATTTTCACGTATTTCATTTGGAATAATAGTGGGAGCATTTGTTGTCTATCTTATTCCTGGGCTATTCAAAACACCGGCGTGGGAACTAAACCTATTAAGTGGTTTTCCACCGCCACAATTCTATAGTATCTACGAACAAGAATCAGATTGTCCCCTGGGGCTCGAATGCTACAAAGATTTTGAAGAAGGTCTGGCAGCCGCAAAAAAAGCTAACAAACCCATTTTGTTAGACTTTACGGGCTGGGCGTGTGTTAACTGTCGAAAAATGGAAGAAAACGTTTGGAGTAAAAATAATATTTACACCCTACTAAAAAAAGAGTATATTCTTATTTCTTTGTATGTCGATGACTATGAAAAAGAGCTCCCAGAAGAAGAACAATTTACCTACTTAAAAGCCAATGGGAATGCAAAAAAAATTAAAACATACGGAGACAAATGGTCTACATTTCAGATTGTGAATTTTAAAAATGCATCACAACCGTATTACATCTTAATGAATGCCAATTTAGAAATCTTAAACACGCCACAACAATATACCGATGAAGATACTTATTTTGATTGGTTGCAAAAGGGAATTCGTAATTTCAAAAAATAATGTATATTGTACTGTAATTAGATGAAAAACATGAAGTTGTCTTATTTTTTATGAAAACAAAAACCTTACTTTTTCTAATATCACTAGGTGGCAGTATTGCAAGCTATGCGCAACAAGAAAGCAACATACTTCAAAAAATACCACAATTTTTGTATACATTTAACCCTTCCTATATTTATTTTTTACACATTTCTTTTTCTTTTATAAAAAAGCTCGGTTTTTTATCCTTTGAGTTTTTTCAAGTTTACCTGCCCGATTTGGATTTTAATAGTGTAGGCGGATTTTTTGGAGGTTTTGGTGGAAATAGAAGAAGTGTTTTTGAATTTAAAGGAATGAAGAAGAAACCTGAGATCTATAAACTAGACGATCTAGTGCGCTATCAAAACAATAAATTGGCCCGAGAAATTAATTACAGAAACGACCCTTCCCAATGGAATCTTCATCGAAAAGAGAATAGAATTCAACCTTATTTTTTACAAAAAGACACACAACATTTAGACAGTAAAACCAACAAATCGTTAAAAAAATTATAGGCGAATTTTGGGACTATTGCCAATTTTAAGTTCCTTTAAAAATAGCATTAGTGCGATTTTTTTAGTGATTTTTATTCATCCTAAATTTCGATTTTCTCTAAAATCAACTTAAATTTCTATCATTTCTTCAAATAATCGTCCGATTATTAGCAAAAAAACACGCCCTATAATTTCCATTTTTTGTAATTTCCAAACTTAAAATTCATCAAAATGTCTACACTTCCAAAATTAGCGCGCTTCAACGAAAACGTGTTGTCTAGATACCAAATTTACAACAGTATTTTCATGACACTTCCTTTTGATACCATTAGCAATACGGGTGTTTTATTGCCTTTATTCCATGCGGTTTGTGAAAAAGGATTTGCAGCTGGAAAACATCCAACAGAAATTGTAGAAACCTTCTTTGAAAAGTACCAAGAGAACCCCTCCGAGAGCCAGAAAAAAGACTTGTTGTTTCAATTTATTCAATACATCGAACGTCAGGTGGTACTGTTTGACGCCATTGAAGATGCTTCCTTTCCAATTGTGAACAACATGGATGGTATTGGAACCCTCCGAAATTCAAAAGAAATTGCGTTTTCCAAAGACAAGAAAGAAGCCCTCCAAAAACATTTAGAAGATTTTAAAGTACGGATTGTTTTAACGGCGCATCCAACACAATTTTATCCAGGAGAAGTATTGGGTATTATCACAGATCTTGACCATGCCATACAGAATAACGACTTGTTGTTAATTAAAAACCTGTTGTCGCAATTAGGAAAAACACCTTTCTTTAAAAAACAAAAACCAACACCATACGATGAGGCAGTAAGCCTTATTTGGTATTTAGAAAATGTTTTTTATCACTCCGTTAGTAAGATTCACAACTACATTGAAACAAATATTTTTGATGGTAAAAAAGTGGACAATCAGATTATTGATCTTGGTTTTTGGCCAGGAGGTGATCGCGATGGGAATCCTTTTGTAACTACTCAAATAACCTTAGATGTTGCAGAACGATTGCGGCAATCTATCCTAAGAAACTATTACAGAGATATCAAACGTTTAAAAAGGCGTTTTACTTTCAGTGGTGTACAAGAAATCTTAGTACGTCTCGAAAAAAGACTCTACAAACACGTAGTTCGTAGTTATGCCAACGTAAACTTTTCTCAAAAAATACTTTTAGACGAATTAGAAACTGCCAAAGAAATTGTCATCAACAAGCATCAATCCTTGTTTCTTGACGAACTTAACGATGTAATTAATAAAATCCGCATTTTTGGTTTTCACTTTGCAACGCTCGATATTCGACAAGACAGTCGCGTGCATCACAGTGCTTTTACCCAGCTAGTTAAAGATCTTTTGGCGAGTGGAGACACCACATTCCCAGAAGATTACTTCAGCTTTTCAGAAAAAGAACAGCTTGCATTTTTAGCCACCGTCAAAGGAAAAATAGATCCAACTATTTTAACCGATGAAATGTCGGTAAAAACCATTGAATCGATGTATGCGATTAAAACCATCCAAGCTAGAAATGGCGAACGAGGTGCCAACCGATACATCATCAGCAATAATCAAACCGCTTTGCATGTCATGCAAGCCTTTGCGATGCTTAATTTGTGTGATTTTGAAGAGCGTCTCCCCGTAGATGTCATACCACTTTTTGAGACCGTAGATGATTTACAGAATGCAGAGGAAGTTATGCGTACGATTTACTCAAACCAGACTTACAGAGCACATTTAACAACACGCAATAACAAACAAACCATCATGTTAGGTTTTTCTGACGGAACAAAAGATGGTGGTTATTTGATGGCAAACTGGGGAATCTTTAAAGCAAAAGAAGCCCTTACCAAAATCTCACGGGAATTTGGAATTGAAGTTATTTTCTTTGATGGTCGTGGAGGCCCCCCTGCACGAGGTGGTGGAAAAACACACCAGTTCTATGCATCTTTAGGCCCTACTATTGAAGATAAAGAAATTCAATTAACCATTCAAGGACAAACCATAAGTTCCAATTTTGGAACCTTAAACTCATCACAATACAACCTCGAACAATTATTGAGTTCTGGAATTAAAAATGAGGTATTTACCAAAGATCAATTGAACGATGCGCACAGAAGCATCATCGATGATTTAGCAACTACGAGCTATCAAGCCTATGTAGACTTTAAAAATCATCCACAATTTTTACCCTATCTCGAAGAGATGAGTACCTTAAAATACTATGCGAAAACAAATATCGGTAGCCGACCTAGCAAGCGATCTTCTTCAGCAAGCTTAGATTTCTCAGCGCTTAGAGCCATCCCTTTTGTAGGAAGTTGGAGCCAGTTGAAACAAAACGTCCCTGGTTTTTTTGGGGTTGGAACCGCATTGAAAAAATACGAGGATGCCAATCGTTTCGATGAAGTAGTCGCATTTTACAATGCCTCCGATTTCTTTAAAACTTTGCTCGAAAACAGCATGATGAGTTTGACAAAGTCCTTTTTCGGATTGACCGCCTATATGGCAGAAGATCCGGTATATGGCGACTTCTGGAAACTGATTTATGAAGAGTACAATACGACAAAACGATTGTTATTAAAACTCTCTGGACAAACCCAATTGATGGAGAATTTCCCAGAAGGGAAAGCTTCTATAGCCGTGAGAGAAAACATCGTATTGCCATTATTGACCATTCAGCAATATGCCTTAAAGAGGATTCAAGAACTACAAAAAGAAACAGGAAATACCGAAGAACTTGCTGTTTTTGAAAAAATGGTTACCCGATCTTTATTTGGAAACATCAATGCAAGTAGAAATTCTGCATAAGATTTTACATTGCCAAAGGTATAACAAAAGCCCCTATAAGTGAACAACTTACAGGGGCTTTCTCTTTGCCATTATCAAAGAAAGAAGCCCGAAATTGGTAAAATCTTTCTATTAAAAAAAACCACTTATTCCCAAATAACCCCACTTATTCCCAAATAATGCCCACTTATTTATTGGGGTTTTTATAAAATACCTCTATGCAGTATCTTTAACATGTGTTAGTTAATTTCAACCTAAAAACGAAAAACATGAAACCGAAAATGATACTACTGTTTCTTTCAATCTTATGCATGAGCTGCGGAACAATACCACCAGAATTTTTAACAACCATGGAGAAAGAAAGAGAAGGTATTAATTTACTGAAAGAAAGACACCAAAAGACAGTGTATGAATTAACAGAGAACTGGTACCAGGAACGATTGAATAGATTGCTCTTTATTAAGCAATTAGAAATCAATAAAATAGTCCTCAGCATTCCCGACACAGATGGTAGCAGCACTATAGAAGTGATTAAAAAAGAGGCCTTGATTAAAATTGACGCACAATTTAGTGCTGCAGTTACACTCACAACTAAAATAAGAAATCTCCTTATCGAAGGATATTCCGACACCAGTAATTGGGAAAAACTAGTAAAACTAAATACGATCAACTTAGAAATGACCAGATCTTTAACAGATCTAAACGCAGCACAAAGAAAATTTTATTCAGATTTAGCGGGAAAAAACATCCCATTTCCTAGCGACTTTATAAACCAACAAACACAAGAATTACTTAAAAATTAAAAGATATGACACCCAAAGAAAAATATGTAAAAGCATTAAAAGAAGTATTCGCGGCACAAAAAGAAGTACACGCAGCAGAAAACAATCCATTCAATCTAGGAATGCCATCGCACCTGGGGCTTTCAGAAGAAACCTTTATTACCGATGCAGTACTTACTCAATTAAGTACTGAGGTGAGTCAAGCAGCAAATGACAATCAAAAATTTACCAAGCTCTGGAACTTAGGAACAGACATCTTGCTAAAAGCGAAAGAAATTCTCCTATAGCAAAGTGAAAAGAATTCATAGATAAATAATTGAAAACAGAAACGCTACAAAACAACAACTATCAATAATTATGGAACAAAATGAAATAAAAAACCGAATTGTAAGTGCTTATCAAGACTCAAAATATAGATGGAGAACCGCACAAGGAATTGCAAAGGAGACAGCAATTCCCAAGGATACAATTTTTAAATTTTTAAGAGAGTCTGATTTAGTCATCAAAGCAAAAAAAGCCAATAAAAATGGGCATTTGTTGTTTGCTTTAAAAGAAAAATATGAAAATGAGAGTCCTTTAAAAATAAAAATATTGAATGCACTAACCAATAAAATTCATTAATATGGAGTTCGCAACAGAACCTTTAATTCAGGCAGCCATTGGTGGTTTTATGTTAAATATGATGAATCTTTACCAAGAGTCTAAAAAGGCAAAAGCAGACCGAGTTCCTAAAGACACCCTGTACTGGTTGTTCTTTGCTTTTTGGCCAATTGCAGGTGCGCTCCTCGCATATATCTACACCGCTTCAGGTTATGATATCAAAGGCTGGTTAGCATTTACAACAGGATTAACGGTGCCAACAACCATACAATCTATTATTGATAAAGGAACACACTCTCTCAATCCATTCTCAGATATCGATGATGTGGAGCAGTAAAACCCTTTTTTATAAGTACAAAGCATCACTGAGCATACCACCCATAAGATAAAACTATGCTCGTAAAAGTCTATGGATCAGCGGTTTTTGGAATTGAAGCTACTACTATTACTGTAGAAGTAAACATTGACAAAGGCATTGGATATCATTTGGTAGGCTTGCCCGACAATGCTGTTCGGGAAAGTTCCTTTCGAATTTCTGCTGCTCTCAATAATAATAGCTACAAACTTCCTGGTAAAAAAATCATAATCAATATGGCGCCTGCCGATATTCGAAAAGAAGGGGCTTCGTATGATTTAACATTGGCCATTGGAATTTTGGCTGCTTCCAAACAAATAAAATCAGACCTTATAAAAGACTATATCATCATGGGTGAACTTTCTTTGGACGGAAGCTTACAGCCAATAAAAGGAGTCTTGCCCATGGCCATAAAAGCCAAGGAAGAAGGATTTAAATACTTTATGGTCCCCAAGGCCAATGCCAAAGAAGCTGCCATTGTCGATGAGGTAACAATTCTTGGGGTCAGCCATATAATGGAGGTGATCCAGCATTTTAACGGCGACAAAAAAATGGCGCCTACCCTTGTAGATACCCGAGCCGTATTTTATAAAAACATCGAATTCCCTGAGTTTGATTTTTCAGATGTAAAAGGACAAGAATCCATCAAACGTTGTATGGAAATTGCAGCTGCTGGTGGCCATAATATTATCCTGATTGGCCCACCAGGATCTGGAAAAACCATGTTGGCAAAACGGTTGCCCTCCATCCTCCCTCCCATGTCACTAAACGAAGCCTTGGAAACCACAAAAATCCATTCTGTAATTGGAAACACCAAGAATGAAGGACTACGCTATCAACGCCCCTTTCGAAGTCCACACCATACAATTTCAAATGTTGCCCTTGTTGGCGGAGGGCAATATCCAAGACCCGGAGAAATATCACTTTCGCACAATGGCGTCTTATTTTTAGATGAACTTCCCGAGTTTAAAAGAGAAGTTTTGGAAGTAATGCGCCAACCTTTAGAAGACAGAGAGGTCACTATTTCTAGAGCAAAATTTACCGTTACCTACCCATGTAGCTTTATGTTGGTGGCAAGTATGAATCCAAGTCCAAGTGGATATTTTAACGATCCCAGTTCACCAATGACCTCATCGCCACAAGAAATGCAACGGTATTTGAGTAAAATTTCTGGGCCTCTTTTAGACCGAATAGACATACATATAGAAGTCACTCCGGTACCCTTTGAAAAACTATCCGAAAAAGAAAAAGGAGAAGCTTCTGTGGACATTAGAAAGCGAGTTACTGCTGCAAGAGAAGTTCAATCGAAACGTTTTAGAGCGTTCAAAAACGTGCACTACAACGCACAAATGACTGTTAAACAAATTCGTACACACTGTCAATTGTCTGAAGAAAGTTTGACTTTATTAAAAATGGCGATGGAAAAACTTCACCTTTCCGCAAGGGCCTACGATCGGATTTTAAAAGTAGCTAGAACGATTTGCGATTTGGCAAATGAAACCGATATTTTGCCAGATCATATTGCAGAAGCCATTCAATATCGAAGTTTAGATCGTGAAGGGTGGCTGGAGTAATCTCCATCTTTAAAAATTCAATATCCAATGCAAAAACCTCAGATTTTGTCACAATTTACTCAAATAAAAAAAACACTTATTCCCAAATAAGCCCACTTATTCCCTAGATCGCCCACTTATTTATTTGCGTGAAAAAAAGCGACTACTTTGAGTTACATTTATAACATCATTAAACG
>ERZ1027296.115-NODE-115-length-13327-cov-9.018309_pt1 | contig 13327 bp, 10 predicted proteins | sample MGYA00520864_ERZ1027296 | MGnify/ENA primary metagenome ERZ1027296 (study PRJEB33307, sample SAMD00078851) | marine metagenome | biome: aquatic biome; feature: sea water; material: coastral sea water | place: Japan | collected 2015-01 | depth 1 m m ... | reverse complement strand
AAGAAACATATACTCTTCGTAATTTTCAGAGGCAATTAAATAATCTAAAAATCGACTGATTGGCAAATTGGTAATGGCAAACAAATGATGAAAATCAATATTAAAATCGCGCTTTAATGCTTTTTTAAAATCTTTTTCTAAAGCCATTTGGTCTCCCGGCAAAAAGGCACCTGATGGATTGTAGACCAAATCTAGTTTTAAATCTGAGTCTTCCTTTCCATATCCTACCGCATTGAGCATGTGAAGTGCTTCAATGGATTTGTTAAAAACACCATCACCTCGCTGTTTGTCTGTTTTTCCTCGTGTCCAATGCGGCATTGAAGATACCACATGAATATTGTGTTTTTTAAAAAACGCGGGCAAATCGTGGTATTTTTTATTCGCTCGAAGGATGGTTAAGTTGGAGCGAACAATAAAATCTTTAATTCCTGCTTTTGCTGCTGCTTCCACAAATTCTCTAAAGTTTGGATTCATTTCTGGTGCACCACCGGTTAGGTCTAGCGTATGAGCTCCCGTATTTTTAATGACTTCCAAACATTGTTGCATGGTTTCTAAAGTCATGATTTCTTTCCGATCTGGACCGGCATCAACATGGCAATGTGCACAAACTTGATTGCACATGTACCCCAAATTAATTTGAAGAATTTCTAACTTTTTTGGTTGTAACGGAAACTGATTGCTTTCTTTTAATTTGTTCGCAAATGTAGGCAATTCACCATCGGCGAAAATTCCGCTGGATAGTACCTCCATTTGACGGGCTGTATTTGCCAAATCATTATTTCTTGCTAAAAGTGATTTTGTAGTCATTTATAAGGTTTCTTTTACTTCTTACATTTCTAATTTATTCACTTTGTTCATCATTTGAACTCCGTGAACTAGGGTAGCACCACTTTTAATAGCAGCACCAACATGAACGGCTTCCATCATTTGTTCTTTGGTAATGCCTCGCTCTAGCCCATCTTTGGTATAGGCGTCAATACAATATGGGCATTGTTCGGTGTGGGCAACAGCCAAAGCAATTAAAGATTTTTCACGTGCTGTTAATGCGCCTTCTTCAAACACTTTCCCATAATAATCAAAGAATTTGTTCCCTAATTCTTCACTCCATTCTGTGATTTTTCCAAATTTCCGTAGGTCGGAAGCATCGTAATAAGGTTTTGCCATAATTTTATTTTTCGTTTAAATTCCAGTCATATGTTTTATAACGGATTTGTGCATTTTTATGAATTGGTATCTCCAGATATTGATTTAAGTACTCAATAATACTTCCTTTTTCTGTAAAATCCTCTTCAAACCAGCTAAAAATTTTAGAGATTTCAACTTTTTGATCCCCAATTTTATTTCGGGTCGAATCATTGACAAATCCGGTCATTAAATTTTCCAATTCAGCATCCACATTTTTCTCTGTAAATGCAAAATTCAATAATTTAGGACAGGAAATAGCGCCACAATTCACAGCGACGTGAATTCTTGGATCTTTGTATTTTTTTCTTAAAATTTCGTGTTCTATATGGTCCAATGTGTAGGTTTTATTGCCCACTTTTACAAAAGGAATTTTCCAAGCAATACTCCCTGATTTTTTAATATTTCGAATGCTTTTTACAGGGTAATTCTCTAAGATAATTTGAAGTGTATATGCATTATAGACATTGATCCAAAAGGCTTTTTTTCTGTTTTTAGACCAAGAACTGTTGGGCGTTATTTTCTCCAAATACGTGAGATATAATCGTAATTTTTGTTGATTAAAATTTTTATAATCAACCAATCCCTCTTTACTAACGTGGTCTTGTAACAACGTATTGTAAATGACAGTTTGTGCTGTTGTCCTTAACGATAGAAAAACAATGATTACGAAGAGGATTATTTTTTTTTGCATGCTTTTTCAAGTAGAAAAAATGTATTGGATACTTGTACGAATCCACTTTGCATTTTCCTTTTTTACAGTTTCTGTTCCAACAAAACTACTCATTTATCTTTTGATTGTCTCAAAAAACAATGTTAATAGGGGCTGTGTAATTGCGAAAAACAGGGAAGTACTCGGCAGTTTTTTTGAATACCCCTTTTCCCTTTCCTTCAATAGGATGCGCTAAGCTATTGGCTTCTCAAAAAAAACGTTATTTTTGCTCCCAATTCTATAAATACATTTTTAATGAAAGCATATATTTTTCCTGGGCAAGGAGCACAGTTTACAGGAATGGGCCTAGCGCTTTATGAACATTTTCCCTTAGCGCAAGAATACTTCGAAAAGGCAAATAAGATCTTAGGATTTTCAATTACCGATATCATGTTTGAAGGAACTTCAGATGAATTGAAAGAAACGAAAGTAACGCAACCAGCTATTTTTTTACACTCTGTAATTTTGGCAAAAGTAATGGGAGATTCATTTCAACCAGAAATGGTTGCAGGACACTCTTTGGGTGAATTGTCCGCTTTGGTTGCAAACGGTGTTTTGTCTTTTGAAGACGGATTGAAACTTGTTTCAAAACGAGCTTTGGCGATGCAGAAAGCTTGCGAAATAGCCCCTTCAACAATGGCTGCAGTTTTAGGATTGGAAGATCAGATTGTAGAAGAAACCTGTCAAGAAATTGATGGTGTTGTAGTTGCTGCAAATTACAATTGCCCGGGGCAATTGGTTATTTCTGGTGAAATTTCAGCCGTTGAAAAAGCCTGTGAAGTACTTACAGAAAAAGGAGCAAGAAGAGCTTTGTTATTACCGGTTGGAGGCGCTTTTCATTCGCCAATGATGCAACCAGCAAGAGAAGAATTGGCCGCGGCCATTCAAGAAACGACCTTTCGTAAACCTACTTGTCCAGTGTATCAAAATGTACCTGCAAAAGCAGTAACAAACCCCGAGGAAATTAAAGAAAATTTAATTGCACAATTAACGGCACCTGTAAAATGGACGCAATGCATTCAGGCAATGATTGCAGACGGTGGAACTGAATTTATTGAGGTTGGACCTGGAAAAGTTTTACAAGGTTTGATGCGGAAAATAGATCGAAGTGTGGCTGCTAGTGCTGCAACCGTGCTCTGATAAAAAATTTCAAACTATAAAAAAAAACCCGAGCAATCCGCTCGGGTTTTTTTATGGGTAGAAATCCTAGGAATCAATTCTTAATTGGTTGTTGTCTTTTATTTAATAAAATAGGTGTTCCATATCCGAGTTCCTTCATTCTGTCGAATTGTGTTTCTGCATCACCCACAACCAACCAAATTAATTTATCTGGGTTTACGTATTTGTTTGCCAGTTCATTGATACGCGCTTTGGTCATCGTATTTACAATGGATTCTTGTTCTTTTACATAATCAGATTTCCATCCATAGGTACTCATATTAGAAAGCATTCTTAATTTTGCTCTTGCTGTCTCAAAAGCTCTAGCATTGCTTTTTGTTAAAAAACTTTTTGTTGTTTCTAAATCCTTGTCTGAAAAAGTGGTAGGATAGGCTTTTAAAATTTGTTTGATCAACATTGCAGATTCTAGAGTAACATTCGATCTTACACCACTAGATATGGTAAATGCACCTTTTGCTTTTGTGCCTGAAAAACCCGATCGAATTCCATAGGTATATCCTTTTTTCTCCCGTAATTCTTGTGTTAATCTCGATGCAAAACCACCTCCGCCAAGGATGTAATTCATGACAGATGCGGCATAATAATCCTCGTCAGTAATTGCCAATGCAGGCGAACCAAATTGCAATACAGATTGTTTTGCGTTTGGAATGTCATAAAAATAAACTTTTGGTACCGTGGGAGCTTCGGGAGTCTTATACGTGGGAATCAGTACCTCTTTGGCTGCCCATTGTGTGTTTAAATCTGTCAAAGATGCTAGTACTTCGCTTTCTTTCAAATTTCCAACCACTAACATTTTTGCAACAGAAGGCGAGATGGATTTTTGATAAAATGCTTTTACATCTTCAATTGTTATTTTAGAAACAGACGAAATGGTTCCTAAGGTATTTTTAGCACGAATATTTTCTTTCCCGTAAATCAGTTCATTATACGCATTTCTTGCGACAGCGTTTGGACTTGCTTGTTGTTGGCGTAAACTTGAAATGGTTGCTTTTTTCAGCAATTCAAAGTCACTTTCATCAAACCTTGGTGAAAGTATCATTTCCTGAGCTAGGGCTAACGTAGCCTTATAGTTTTTTGCCAAAGTAGTTCCACTTATTGTAATACTTTCTTTTTCAGCATAACTGAATAATGAAGCACCTAAATCCTGTATGGCTTCTTCTAATTCTTGAGTCGTTTTATTTTGTGTGCCTTTGTTTAATAAGCTCGCTGTTAAATTTGCAAGGCCTAATTTATCCATAGATTCTAGTAACTGTCCACCATCAATGGTTAAGTTAAAACGTACCAGTGGCACTTCATTGTTTTCGATACCAAAGATTTTCAACCCATTTTCTAAGCTACTTTCATATACATTAGGAACTGCTAGTGAAGGTGTTTCTCCGTAGGGAGGCTCTGTGCTTCTGTCAAAAGAAGACGGTGTTTTTGTGTAGGTAGCTATTATTCTAGGGTCAAATTTTTCCTCTGCACCGGTGATGATTTTTTCTTCTACAACATTGGCCAACACCGCATTTTCTAATGCCAAATCTGCACTACTTCTGGGTACAAAACAGGTTGCGATATAATTTTTGTTTTTGATGTATTTGTTATAAACACGCATTACATCTGCTGTGGTAACTGCCAATGTTCTTTTAATATCTTCTGTGACAAAGCCTGGATCTCCTGTGTAGGTATTGTAGGAAGCCAATCCAGTACCTTTTCCTAATACGCTAGACAAACTGCTGTAAAAACTTGTTTCTTGCCCTGCTTTTATTCGCAGTAAGCTTTTTTCTGAAATGCCTTCTTTTTCAAATTTTGCAAATCCTTTTTCAATCCCTGTTTTTATTTCTGCTAAGTTTTTACCCTTAAATGCTCTTACAGATAGTTGTGTTTGCCCTGCCAATTCAGAAACATAATTAAACATGCTTGTAGCAGAAGTGAGTTTTAATTCATCAATTAAAACTTTATTCATTGGTGCAGATTTTCCTTCTGTTAGGTATTCCGATAAGACTTCTAAGGGATAAGAATCTGGGTGGTAAGATTCAACTGTTGGCCATACCATGGTAAGTTGCGGAACTCTCGCAAAGTTGTCTTCATAGTATAATATTTTCGTTTCGGGCACATTTCCTGGGCGTTTTTCTAAAGCAGTAATTTCGTCTCCTCTTGGGATTTCGTCAAAATATTTATGCACCCATTTTGTTGCTTGTTCTATGTCGAAGTCACCCGATAAAACCAAGGTTGAATTGTTTGGTACGTACCATTTCTTGTAAAAGGTTTTTACATCTTCTAAGGTTGCATTTTGCAAATCTTCAAGAGAACCAATTACTTGCCAATTGTATGGGTGCTCTTTTGGGTATAAATTTTTACCAATTACATATTGGTTGTGTCCATAAGGCCTGTTGTCAATACTTTGTCTTTTTTCGTTTTTAACAACTTGCTTTTCTTTGGCCAAAACAGGGGCCGTAACTGTATTGATAAACCAGCCTAATTTGTCCGCTTCTGCCCAGATCATTTTTTCTAAAGCATCTTTAGGAACAGTCTGTAAATAGTTAGTTCGGTCTCTCGAAGTAGATCCATTTGCACCAGAACCTCCAATGCGTGCACTCATTTTATCCAATCCTCCTTTTCCTAAGTTTTCAGACTCCAGGAAAAGTAAATGTTCAAACAAATGTGCAAAACCAGTTCTTCCTTCAGTTTCTCTTGCAGATCCAACATGTACCATTAGTTCTACAGCAACTACGGGATCTGATTTGTCTATATGGAAAATCACATCCAATCCATTCTCCAACTCAATTTTTTTATAATCAATTCGAAGTTCGGGGTTTTTAGTTAATTTTTCTTGACTGCAGGCCATTGCTAAAATCGCAAAGAAGCCCAAAATTATTTTTTTGTTCATGATTTTTTCTTGATAAGTAAAGCTACTGAAATATGCGGAAATGAAATAACAAAGAGAAGAAATTATCCTTTTTTAAAAAGTAAAAAAAGATTGATTATTGTTGCTGTTGCCATTTCCAAGCGTCAGCTAAAGCCTCTTCCAAACTTTTTTCTGTTTTCCAATTCAATTCTTTGTTGGCTGTTGTCGTATCTGCATAGGCTGCGGTAATGTCTCCTTCCCGTCTGTCAACTATTTTGTAATTCAGTGGTTTTCCGGCTGCCTTTTCAAAGGCAGTAATCACCTCTAAAACAGAGCTACCAACCCCAGTTCCCACGTTAAAGAATTCAAAATTCGTTTTATTTTTTTTGTTGAGAAGCCTTTCTAATGCGGCAATATGTGCATTCGCCAAATCAACAACATGAATGTAATCTCGAATGGCAGTCCCGTCCGGAGTATCATAATCAGCTCCAAAAACAGCGAGTTCTGTTCGAAGTCCAGCAGCTGTTTGTGTAATAAATGGGATCAAGTTTTGAGGAATACCCAGGGGCAATTCTCCAATTTTTATACTCTCGTGTGCACCAATTGGGTTGAAGTAGCGAAGTGCAATGGCATTCATATGGTATGCTTTGCAACTTTCAGCAATAATTTCCTCGCCAATTTGTTTGGTGTTCCCGTAGGTAGATGCCGCTTTTTTTATAGGTGCATTTTCATTAATTGGCAAGGCATCTGCTTGTCCATAAACGGTACAGGAAGAACTGAAAATAAAATGATCGATATTTCTATTTTTCATTTCTTGTAATAAATAGACCAGGCTCCCAATATTATTTTCGTAATAGGCTAGGGGTTTTTGAATGCTTTCTCCAACCGCCTTAAAAGCTGCAAAATGAATAACACCAGCGACCTTATTCGTGTCAAAAAAAGAGCGGACCTCAGCTTTATCACGCAAGTCAATTTTATGAAAAAGAGGTTTGATACCGGTGATTTCTGTAATTTTTTCTAAAACATCAATTTTTGAATTTGATAAATTATCGATTATTACAACCTCAAAACCCTTGTTTTGAAGCGCTACCACTGTGTGCGAACCTATAAAGCCCAATCCTCCTGTAACAAGTATCCTTTTCATTTTAATTATTTTACAAAAGAAAGAATGGTATTTGTAATAAATGCTAATTGTTCTTGGTCCAATTCGGTATGCATTGGTAACGAAATTACCTCTTTTATTAATTGATTGGTTACCTTAAAATCTGCTTCTTGATATCGATCATCTTTGTAGGCTTTTTGAGCATGCAATGGAACCGGATAGTAAATGGCATTTGGAATATTGTTTTCTAATAAATGTTTGTGCAATGCATCTCTTTTCCCATTTTTAATCTGTATGGTATATTGATGAAAAACATGGCAATCACATGCCGCACAGATTTGTCCACAATTTGCTGTGTTATTCGATTGAGTTGTTGGGGTAACAATGTTTGTATTGTTTGCAAATGCGTTGTTGTAAAAACGAGCCGCATCTCTTCTGGAAGTACAATAGGAATCTAAATTTGGAAGCTTTGCTTTAAGAACACCTGCTTGAATGGAATCCAATCGAGAATTGACTCCAACAACGTCATGGTAATAGCGTGTATACATTCCGTGGTTTACAATTCCTCTAATGGTGTGAGCCAATTCATCATCATTTGTAAAAATAGCACCACCATCGCCATAACAACCTAAATTTTTTGATGGAAAGAAGGACGTTGTACCCACATTTCCAAGGGTTCCCGCTTTTTGTTTTTTTCCGTCCTTAAAAGTATAGGTAGCACCTATTGCTTGCGCATTGTCTTCAATCACAAAAAGATTGTGTTCTTTAGCAATGGCTAAAATCGCTTCCATATTGGCAACTTGACCAAATAAATGGACCGGTACAATCGCCTTTGTTTTTGGAGTAATTGCTTTCTTTAATGCCTCCAAATCGATGTTAAAAGTTGCTGGATCTACATCTACCAGAACGGGGGTCAATTTTAGCAATGCAATCACTTCTACCGTTGCGGCAAAGGTAAAATCGGCAGTAATTACTTCATCGCCTTGCTCGAGTCCGAGTCCCATCATTGCAATTTGCAATGCGTCGGTACCATTGGCACATGGAATGACGTGTTTTACGTCCAAATATTTTTCGAGATCTGCTTGAAATTCATGTACTAAGGGACCGTTTATATAGGCAGAAGTATTTAGCACCTGTTCTATAGAATCGTTCACAGCATCTTTAATTTTGGCATATTGACCCTGTAGGTCTACCATTTGAATTTTTTTCATATTGGATGATTTTGTAATCGATTTCAAAAATACGACTTAATTCTAGTATCTTTGAAAATATCAATTAGATTTCTATGAAAATTCTTAAAAAAGCCCTCAAATATTTTTTAATCTTTAGCCTTTTTTTGTTAGTAGGATTATGGCTTTACACGAAGACTTTGGCACCTAACTATGCGGGTGAAATTGCACTAAAAAACCTTTCAGAGAAAGTAGAGATTCATTTTGATGCCATTGGTGTTCCTCATATTAACGCCCAAAATCAACAAGATGCATACAGGGCACTGGGATACGTTCATGCACAGGATCGATTGTGGCAAATGGAACTTATTCGTAGAATTGCAGCAGGCAGATTGGCTGAGATTTTTGGCGAAAAACTAATTGAAACCGATACGTTTATGTCGGGCTTAGGGATTGAAGAAAGTGCCCAAGAAACAATTCAAAATTTAGAGAAGCAGAGTGAAATGTATCAGTTGTCAATGGCCTATTTGGAGGGTGTCAATCAATATATTGCTGAAGGACAAACACCTGTAGAATTTACAATTGTGGGTGTCGAAAAAGAAATGTACACTCTCAAAGACATGTACAATGTCTTTGGTTATATGGCGTTTAGTTTTGCGGTTGCACACAAAACAGACCCTTTGTTAAGTGAAGTAAAGGAAGTTTTGGGTGAAAATTATTTGAATGAATTAATTGATGCAGAATCTCAGAATCTAACCTTCATTAAAAGTGAGAAAAACCCTCAAATAAAAGCAGCATTTGGAGTTGCCATGCAAAAACTATTTGAAGTATTGCCAATTTCACCTTTTATTGGAAGTAATTCGTGGGTATTGGGTCCAGAAAAAACTAAAAATGGAAAAGTAATTTTCGCCAACGACCCACATATTGGATATGCACAACCTTCGGTTTGGTACCAGTCGCATATTAAAACTCCAGATTATGAATTGTATGGTTTCAACTTAGCGTTGATTCCTTTTCCGCTTCTAGGACACAATAGCGATTATGCTTATGGGTTAACCATGTTTGAAAATGATGATGTTGATTTCTATATTGAAGAAAATAATCCAGCAAATGCTATGGAATATAAAACAGCCACGGGCTATGAAACTTATCAATTAATAGACAAACGCATTAAAGTGAAAGGGCAAGAAGATCTTGTGTATCAAATAAAAGTGAGTCAACATGGTCCTATAATGAACAATATTATCAAGCATTTAGACGATGAGCGCCCCATCGCAATGCAATGGATCTATACAGCATTGGAAAATAAAATTTTAGAGGTTGGGTATGAGATTTCACACGCAAAAAATTTAACTGACTTTAAAAAAGGGGCTAGCAAATTGCATGCTCCAGGATTAAATATGATGTATGGGGATGCCAAAGACAACATTGCCTGGTTTGCTTCTGGGAAACTGTACCGATATCGAGATTCTTTGTACACCAAAACCTATTTAGAGGGTGCCTCTGGAGACGATGAAATTTTAGAATATTTAGATTTTGAGGAAAATCCGCAAGCAGTAAATCCAAGTTGGCATTATGTGTACTCGGCAAATAATCAGCCAGATGCTGTTGGAGGCAAATTGTATCCAGGGTATTATTTAAATGAAAGTAGAGCCAAGAGAATTGTTGATTTGGTGGCTCCAAAAGATGATTGGACAAAAGAAGAGGTTGCAGAAATGATGAATGATGTAACCGCTCCTGTTGCCCCACCAATTATAGCGAATTTCATAAAATCTCTCGATAAAACGGCACTGTCTCCAAGTGAAAAAATAGCACTTTCAAATTTAAGAAACTGGAAAGGAAATTTTGATACAAACGAAATTGGTCCAGTAATTTACAATCGAATTGTTTATGAATTTCAAAAGAACACCTTTTCAGATGAAATGGGCAAAGCGTTCAACCAGTTTTCAAACACTCCTTTAATTGAAAAAGTATTGCCTGTGCAAATGGCAAGAGAGGAATCGGTTTGGTGGGATGATGTTTCTACAAAAGACAAGGTAGAAAACAAACAAGATATTGTCATGAAATCATTTAAAAACGCATTTTTGTTTCTACAAAACCAGTTGGGAGAAAATGTTGAAAATTGGACTTGGGATCGCGTTATTTCTGTAGAATACAAGCATACTCTAGGAGCGATTCCTGCACTTAGAAGTCTCTTTAATGTAGGTCCTTTTGTGACTTCTGGTGGTGACCAAGTGATTAATAATCAGATTTATGATATTGATTCTACGGGCTATTACAAAGTAAAGGCAGGGCCTTCCACAAGACGGGTTATTGATTTCTCTGATGTCGAAAATAGTTTGGCAATTTTGCCAACCGGACAATCAGGTCGTGTTTTTAGTAAGCATTACAAAGATCAGGCAGCGAAGTATTTGCATGGGGACTATATGCCGATGCAACTCAATCAGGCAGCGATTCTTAAAAGTCAGCAGGTATTGGTTTTAAAACCTATGGGTAAATAAATCTGAGTGTAATCTAGGAAGGAGTATTACACTTCTTTATAGACTTCATCAAAAGGAATTCGAAAACGTTCTCCATAAACGCCTTTTTCATCTCTAATTCCGCAAGAAACAATCATGTTTATTTCTGCGCCAAAAGGCAGGTGAAGTAATTTTTTAATACGTAAGGTGTCAGAACCTTCCATAGGGCAGGTGTCATAGCCTTTGGCAGCCATTGCAATCATAAAGTTTTCAGCTGCCAATCCACAAGTTTTATGAGCTACATTTCGCATATCACTTCCTCTTACTTGTCGGTAAATTGGTTTAAAGATGCCAAGAATAGAGACAAATATAAATTTAAAAAATCCCAAAATTCCTAAAAAATCGGAATAGGCAAACGGAATTATTTTTCCATAATAATTTCGAATCACCCGTTCTCTACTACTTTGTTCTGCTTTTGGTTTTGGTGGAAAAAGTGCATCCACCATTTTTAAATTTGCTTTTGCGCGTTTTCTCCAAAGATCTTTTCTCGTTACAAATACAACCAATTCTTGTGCTGTTTTTGCAGCATTTTGATGGAAACAGTAAGGCGCCATTTTTGCAATGGTTTCTTTGGAGGTAATATGATAAAATTCCCACAATTGCATATTGCTGCTGTTAGGTGCCAAGCTTGCCAGTTTAATGCATGCTTTTACAATTTTTGTATCAATTGCCTTTTCTTTGTAAATTCTCACAGAACGTCTGTAATGAATTGCCGCTGAGACTGTCTTTTCCATATGCATTGTTTGTTTTAAGAAAGGGTTTTTATTTTCTTATGCATCACCAGAAACCAAAAAGGAGGGAATAATGCAAGGAGCATCATGCCAGGGTATCCTGTAGGCATTTGTGGGCTATCTGGAACTGTTTTTAATGTTTGATAGTGTTTTGAACCATTGTAATGATGGTCTGAATGACGCGACAAGTTGAAGAGCAACATTTGTCCAATCCGATGGTCTGAATTCCAAGAGTGCTGTCTCTTTACTTTTTCATAACGTCCGTTTTCGTCTTGTTTTCTTAGCAATCCATAATGTTCAATATAGTTAACAGTTTCTAAAAGTAGGATGCCAATTACTGCAGCTGCTATAAAATAAGCGGTTACAGACAATCCAAAGAAAAAGTAAATTCCACTAAGCAATAGAAAATTGCAAAGGGTATAAATGAGCATTCTGTTTTGATAGTGAAGCCAACTTTTAGTATCCATTTCTAGGCGCTTTTTTTCGATGGCCCATGCTTGTAGATAGCCTGTAATATGAGAACGTATCCAAAATAGAAATACAACCTCATTTCTTCTAGCAGTTGCCGCATCTTGGGGAGTGGCTACATGCAAATGATGTCCTCCATTATGATAGGGCAAAAAATGGGTATTTAAGGAGGTAAGTAATAAGATTTCACCGATAAATTGATCTATTCTGTTATTTCTATGTCCCAATTCATGGCCCACATTAATCCCAATTACACTGCACATAATTCCCATTCCAAAAATCCGTCCACTCAATTCTAAATTGGTCAATCCTGTTTCTTGTATGGCGTAAAAAAAGAAGCCTACAAAGAACAACTGAATTGGTAATGTGGCGTATAGTATGTAGGTGTAATTTTTGTTTTCTTTGGCTATTTTCTCTGCTTCTTTGGAGAAGTTTTCTTTATTGGGTTTGATAAATAATTCAAAAAAGGGCACCAAACCAAAAAAGACAATTGCTGGCAAAAAAGTGAGCCATCCTTTTGAAATAAAGGAAATACAAACCACTAAAGGGAGAACTAAAATAGATAGATATTTAAACGGTTTCATTTGGAACTAGTTTTGTATAAAAATACAAAAATTAAAGCTATTGACAAGCGTTCTAAATAGGGTCGTCTGGCGTGGGGGCAGTAAGGCTTATTGTTTCTTTTGAAACAGGGTGTGTAAAATTAATTTTTCTAGCATGTAATGAAATACTTCCATCTTTGTTGCTTCTATCAAAACCGTACTTTAAATCGCCTTTTATTGGACTTCCCATATGGGAAAGTTGTGTTCTTATTTGATGATGCCTTCCGGTTTCTAGATCAATTTCAAGCAATGTATAATTGTCTAGTTTTTGAATTACTTGATAGTGTAAGATTGCTTTTTTACTTCCTTCAATTTCTTTTTTGTAGACAAAAGATTTGTTTTTTTTAGTGTCTTTTTTCAGGAAATTGGTTCGCGTACCTCTTTCCGATTTTGGCTTCTTTTTAACAATCGCCCAGTAGGTTTTTTGGATGACTTTGTCTCGCAACATTTTATTCAATCGTTCCAATGCTTTTGAGGTTCTTGCAAAAATAACAATGCCCGAAGTAGGTCTGTCAAGGCGATGCACAGTTCCAATAAAAACCTTACCAGGTTTATGGTATTTCTCTTTTACATATTCTTTAACAACCTCATTTAGCGGTTTGTCACCAGTTTTGTCACCTTGGGTGATGTCTCCAGCTCTTTTATTGACAACTAGAAGGTGGTTGTCTTCAAATAAAACCTGTAAATTTTCTTTTGTAGATTGCATGCTGGGTGACGCTTATTTAAAATCTTTGGAAACATCTTGATTGACACCCTCAATAAAATCTAAGAATTCTTTTCTTCCAAGGCTATTTGCAGAGGAGGTTATGAAACAAGTTGGCAACACTTCCCAGTAC
>ERZ1027296.114-NODE-114-length-13374-cov-7.114348_pt1 | contig 13374 bp, 10 predicted proteins | sample MGYA00520864_ERZ1027296 | MGnify/ENA primary metagenome ERZ1027296 (study PRJEB33307, sample SAMD00078851) | marine metagenome | biome: aquatic biome; feature: sea water; material: coastral sea water | place: Japan | collected 2015-01 | depth 1 m m ... | reverse complement strand
AAGGGGAACTGATATTATTGGTTTTATTGAAGATTACTGGTACGAAACCATTGAGAAAGTTATAAAAATAGGAAATCCAATTATTTATAGAAACTACAGTGAAGCACGAAAAACACATTATGAAGTTTATTTTTGGAAAGCTAATGACAAGGATGTGGCCGCTTTATTAAATGATCTAACTGCACAAAATGAGAACGAGCGATTTCTTCAAGAGTCTAAAAAAGAATTAGAACAAATAACCATTTCAAAGGAACGACTTATTGCTGTTATAGCACACGATTTAAGAAGTCCATTCAATGCCATTTTAGGTTTTTCTAATTTATTAATTGACAATGTATCAGATCAACAAGATGTAGAAGAAACGCTAAACTATAGTAGAATAATAAACGTAAAAGCGAAAGAAACGCTTACCCTACTCGATAATTTATTGGATTATGGAAATTTACATAGCAAATACATCCATTTTAATCCAAAAAGAATCACACTTTCCGCTATCATCAACCAAACAGTCAAATCGCATCTTCCAGAGGCAACACTTAAAAACATTTATCTGACATGTGAGATCGAAGAGCAACTTTATGTGTATGTAGATAAAATCATGTTCGAAGCTGTCATGAGAAATTTAATTTCAAATGCCATAAAATTTAGTCATGTCGGTAGTAAGGTAAACATTTCAATAAAACAAATTGATGATGATTGTAAGGTTATGATTTCAGATAAGGGTGTTGGAATTCCCTTTAACAAACAAGCAGATTTGTTCAATTTTAAAACAAACAGGACCACAAGAGGAACTCTGGATGAAAAGGGATCTGGATTGGGATTATTAATATGTAAAGAATATCTTGAAAAGAACAACGGAACGATTCGCGTAGATAGTGAACCTAAAAAAGGAAGCACATTTACCATAACACTGCCTTTGGCAGCTTCCCAATCCAACGGCTTTTAAAGAGAGTTTTAGGGATTTTATTTTTTACTGATCCCAAAAAATCAATCTACATTAGATTGCAAAGCGATGTCGGGCAAAAGGTTTCTAAAACTTGGAGCATTGTCTCTATAAGAAATCATTTTCTTTTTAGAAATAAGGATCAACAAATCTTCACTTAAGGTAAATAAGGTTCCGGCTCTAAAGGTTTCCATGAGTAATTTCTCGATTTCTACTAAGGCTTCTACGAAAGTAAATTGCTTGTAAAGTTCTTGTGTTTTATATCGATATTTAAATTGAAAAATTTGTTTTCCATCCACCAAAAACAAACGCATGTATACATTTAGCAAGCCTTCACTTTTTCGTAGTGATTTACTGAGTGTTAATTTGACAAACTCATTCCTTGTCAGACTATTTTGTAATGTGTTAAAAAGGATATTAATATCACTCATAGTGCAAAGGTAGAGAATGAAAGGAATTATATGGGGCTATGTGCAAAAAAAAGCCCAAGTTTTTCCTTGGGCTTTTTTTTTGTTGTTACTTTTTGGGTGTTTATCCTTTGAAAACAATCTTACGCATACGTAAGTTTTCTGGAGTTACTTCCAAATACTCATCTGCTTTGATGTATTCCATATTTTCCTCAAGAGAAAAATTTACTTTGGGTGCAATTTTCATTGCATCATCACTTCCAGATTTACGCATGTTTGTCAGTTGTTTTCCTTTGATCAAATTTACAGCCATTTCATCAGATTTAGAGTTTTCTCCAATTACCTGACCCACATAGATCTCTTGGTTGATATCGATAAAAAAGCGACCTCTATCTTGCAAACGGTTCAATGCATAAGCAGTAGCTTTACCCGCAGCTGAAGAAACAATGGCTCCTTTTACATCTTCTGTAAAGTCTCCTTTATAAGGGCCATATTCAGAAAATCTATGATTAATAATCGCAGTACCTGCCGTTGCTGTTAAAATTTTATTTCTCAAACCAATCAATCCACGAGATGGTATTGAAAATTCTAAATGTTGTAAATCTCCTTTAGGCTCCATAATTAGTAAATCTCCTTTTCGTAAAGAAACTAAATTTACCGCCTTTGAAGCTACATCTTCTGGAACATCAATCGATAGGGTTTCCATGGGTTCATGCTTTACCCCATCAATCATTTTAATAATTACTTGGGGTCTTCCCACTTGCAATTCATATCCTTCTCTACGCATCGTTTCAATCAATACGGAAAGGTGCAATACACCACGTCCGTAGACATTAAACTTGTCTTCTGAATCTGTTGTTTCAACTTTTAAAGCCAAATTCTTTTCTAATTCTTTAAACAGACGGTCACGAATGTGACGGGAAGTCACATACTTTCCTTCTCTTCCAAAGAAAGGAGAATTGTTGATGGTAAACAACATACTCATTGTTGGTTGATCAATTTCTGTTCTTGGCAATGCTTCAGGATTTTCTAAATCGGCCACAGTATCGCCAATTTCAAAACCATCAAGACCAGTAATCGCACAGATTTCTCCACAAGGCACAGATTCTACTTGAACTTTCCCCATACCTTCGAATACGTGTAACTCTTTAATTCGTACTTTTTTAGTAGCACCATCTGCTTTGCATAACATATAGTCTTTTCCTACCTCCAAATCTCCCCTAAAAACACGTCCTATCGCAATTCTACCTGTAAAAGAAGAAAAATCTAAAGAGGTAATTTGCATTTGTGGGGTTCCTTCGTTGTATTTCGTTGCTGGTATTGAGTCTAATACGGCATCCAATAAAGGGATGATGTTGTCTGTTTCATTTTTCCAATCGGTACTCATCCAATTGTTCTTTGCCGAACCATAAATTGTCGTAAAGTCCAATTGTTCTTCCGAGGCTTCTAAGGCAAACATTAAATCAAAAACTTTTTCATGTACAATATCTGGCGTACAGTTTTCTTTGTCTACTTTATTTACAACTACAATCGGTGTCAAACCTAGTTCTAAGGCTTTTCCTAATACGAAACGTGTTTGTGGCATAGGGCCTTCAAATGCATCTACTAAAAGTAACACACCGTCAGCCATTTTTAATACACGCTCTACCTCACCACCAAAATCGGCGTGACCCGGAGTATCAATAACGTTAATTTTCGTGTTCTTGTAAGTTACAGATACGTTTTTAGAAAGAATTGTAATTCCTCTTTCACGTTCTAAATCGTTATTGTCTAACAATAAATCGGTGCGTTCTTTACGTTCGTCCAAGACTTTAGCTTGATCAATAATCTTATCTACTAAGGTTGTTTTTCCGTGATCGACGTGCGCAATAATTGCGATATTTCTGATTGGTTGCATTTGTAATTCTTAAATTTCGTGCAAAAGTAGTTGATTCCATACAAATTATACCAATTCTAAGTAGTTATTTTGTGTCAACATCCTATTTATTGGTTAATTTGATGGAATGCATTGCAGATTAAACTTTAAAGTATTTGGAATTTCTTCTAGGGTATTGACTTTAGGAACACTTGATTTGTTTAAAGCTGTGTTAGCGAATATAAGGGACTGACAATAGTAAGCAAACCCGATTCAAAAAAAATTATTTTAAATCATTTTTCCAAGTCTTCCCGAAATGCAGATGGCAATATGTCTGGAATCAATTTGATTAATAATGGAAGAAGCAAAGCACCGCCTGGCAACATAAAAACAGCAAACGATGGAATGGCTTTGCAAATATCAAGCAATTGCACCTTTACTTTTGTTTTCTCGATGTCGGTCAAAGATGTTTTTCTTGACTTTTGAAGCAAGTGAACGACTTCCCTACTTTCCTCCAACTCTTTTAAGAATCTTGCTTTATTTTTGTGTAGGAGTTCTTTTATTTCATCTAAGGTTGTCATACCAACTTTCTTCTATTGCGCTCTGTTTTTAGAAGATTCAACTCTCTGCTAGTTTGCCCAGCAACAGAGGTGTTCTCTTCAGCTCTTCTTATCAAATAAGGCATCACATCTCTCACAGGTCCAAAAGGTAGGTATTTGGCCACATTATACCCTTCTTTTGCAAGATTAAAACTAATATGATCACTCATACCAAAAAGCTGCCCAAACCACAAACGTGCATCGTTGGGTGCTATTGTATATTTTTTGGCCAACGCTACAACCAACATCGAGCTTTCCTCGTTGTGAGTTCCTGCAAAAATGGCCATATTTTTATGCTTCATCATATAATGAACAGCAGCGTCATAATTGTTATCTGTAGCTTTTTTATCAACACAAATTGGTGAAGGGTAGTTTTGTTCTTTTGCTCTTTGTCGTTCTTTTTCCATATAAGCACCTCTCACCACTTTAATTCCTATATGAAAGCCTTTTTGAAGCGCACGCGCATGCAGGCCTTTTAAATAGTCCATTCGATCGTGTCGATACATTTGCAGGGTATTAAAAACAATGGCTTTGTCTTTGTTGTAGGTTTCCATTAAGGTTTCTAACAAATCGTCTGCAGCAGCTTGCATCCAACTTTCTTCTGCATCAATTAGTAGCGGAACATTCTTTTCCAAGGCAACTGCGCATACTTTGTCAAAACGTTCTTTCACGCGTTCCCATTCGACTATCTCTGCTGCTGATAATTCTTTTTTCGCTGTAATTTTTTGATACAAGGCAAACCTTCCGAAGCCGGATGGTTTAAAAACAGCATAAGGAATGGCTTCTTTTTCAGATCCAAATTTGATGATTTTAAGAATTTTCTCCATTGTTTCATCAAAAATAGCTTCTCCCTCTTTGCCCTCCACAGAATAATCTAAAACACTACACACCTTTCCTTTTTCATACATTTTATCGATAACAGGCAAACAATCTTCTTCATTCACACCACCACAAAAATGGTCAAAGACAGTAGATCGAATTAGCCCTTCTACGGGTAGCTTTGCTTTTAAAGCAAAATTGGTAACTGCGGTACCGATTCTTACCATCGGTTGGTTTTGAATCATCTTAAAGAGAAAATAAGCACGTTCTAGCTCGGAATCTGATTTTAAAGAAAAAGCAACTTCCGTGTTGTCGAAGAAATTCATTCAGTATCAATTTATATAAACAAAGATAGTTATAGACTGCAAATAATTCAATATTTTCTTCTTAATTTGCAAACCCATTTATATCGATATGAAATCCATACAAGCAGCCACATATCTTGTTCATTTTCAAGAAATAGCCTACCAAAAATTAAACGATCTAATTCGTAAAGAAGCATACTCTACCATCTTTATTTTGGTAGATGAGAATACTTTTACGCATTGTTATCCAAAATTTATCCCAAATTTGAATACCGATAGAAACATAGAGGTCATAGAAATAGAATCTGGAGAGATCAATAAAAATATTGAAACTTGTGTGGGTGTTTGGAACGCAATTACAGAATTAGGTGGAGATCGGAAAAGTCTACTCATAACTTTAGGAGGTGGTGTCATCACAGATTTAGGTGGTTTTGTGGCATCTACTTTTAAACGAGGCATCGATTTTGTAAACATACCCACCACTTTATTGTCCATGGTAGATGCTGCCGTTGGTGGAAAAACAGGTGTTGATTTGGGTGTATTAAAAAACCAAATTGGCCTGTTTTCAAATCCAGAAATGGTGCTGATTGATACGGCGTATCTAACAACGGTTACGGACCGAGAAATGAAATCTGGCATGGCAGAAGTTATTAAATATGGACTGACATACGACCTTCGACTTTTCAATCATATAAAACAGCATAAGGGATTGAATGTTAGTGATTTAATATTTAGATCTATTGAGATAAAAAATGAAATTGTATTGAAAGATCCAACTGAAAAAAACTTACGAAAAGTGTTAAATTTTGGTCATACAATTGGGCATGCTATTGAGTCGTTTTACTTAGAATCTGTAGACAAAGAAAATTTTACACATGGAGAAGCAATTGCTATTGGGATGGTTTGTGAAAGTTATATTTCTTCGATACAATTAGGATTTTCTAGCCAGCAAGTTTCTGAAATTAAAGAAACTGTTTTAGCCATTTACGGAAAAACAACACTTCTAAAAGAAGACTATACTTCGATCATAGACTTACTCAAACACGATAAGAAAAATGAAAACGGACAGGTCAACTTTGTGTTAATAAAAGATTTCGAAAAGCATCAACTAGATTGTAAAGTCTCTGAAGAACTTATTGTTGAGAGCTTAAATTTTTACAACTCTTAACCCTTATCTACACAGGATCTATAAATAGTTTCGTAAAAAGGTAAAATACTTTTCAACGCAAATTGCTTGGTATGTTCTTTTGCATTTTGCTTAAATTCAAGCAAAGTTTTATCGTCCTTTAAAATTGAAATAGCATTTTTTGCCATATCACTTACATCCCCTACTTCACTTAAAAAACCTGTTTTTCCTTGAATATTTACCTCAGGCAATCCTCCTGTATCGGAACAAATAACGGCAGTACTTGCCGCCATAGCTTCCAATGCTGCCAATCCAAAACTTTCTGTGACTGATGGCAACAAAAACACATCTGAATAACATAATATTTTTGCAACTTCATTACTATTCCCAAGGAAAATCACCTTGTTAGAAATTCCTAGTTCGTGGACTAATTGTTCTGTTTTTGCTCTTTCCGGACCATCCCCAACCATTAACAGTTTTGCGGGAATTTGTTGCTGTACTTTATTAAAAATCCGAATGACATCTTCAGTTCTTTTTACCGGTCTAAAGTTACTTACATGGGTTAGAATTCTTTCATCTGGTTTTGCCAACGCAATACGTTTGCACTCTTGCTTGTGCGCATGATCATACTTTTCAACATCAATAAAGTTATAAATGACTTCAATTTCTTTTTTTATTGCAAACAAACGGTTTGTCGTATCTTTTAAATTCTTAGATACCGCAGTAACAACATCTGAATTGTTGATACTAAATGCTACCGCTGTTTTGTAGGTTGGATGACTCCCAACCAAGGTAATATCGGTACCATGCAAAGTCGTTACTACTTTGATGTGCATCCCTTTTTCCTTCAACATTTGTTTTGCCATGAAAGCTGCATAGGCATGCGGAATCGCATAATGTACATGTAAAACTTCCAATTGGTGCTTTTCAACAACATCGACCATTTTAGTAGAAAGTGCCAATTCATAGGGTTGATACTGAAACAATGGATATTCTTCTAGCATCACTTCATGAAAATGCAAGTTGTGAGAAATAAAATCCAATCGCACAGGTTGGTTGTAGGTAATAAAATGAACTTCATGCCCTTTGTCGGCTAAGGCCATCCCCAATTCTGTTGCTACTACCCCACTACCTCCGAAGGTAGGATAACAAACGATCCCTATTTTCATACTGCTTCTTGAAAAATTTAAACTAATGATACATAAATCGATGACGGCATGATTTATCTGGTGTAAATATAGCGGTAATCTAACATTATTTGTTATAAATAAATGCCAAAAAAAAGTTTTTCATCGGAATGAAAAACTCTTTTTTAAATTTGTTTGTATTAAAATTTTAGGACTAATAATCTCCTAATGTTTCTGGATTTTGTGCCAGTGCACTTTCTAATTGTGCATCATTGGGTGCTTTTCCATGCCATGCATGTGTATGCATCATAAAATCTACCCCATTCCCCATTTCTGTATGCAATAAGATACATACGGGTTTTCCTTTACCAGTCATTGTTTTTGCTTGAGCTAAAGTTGCTAAAATAGTTTGGATATCATTTCCTTTTTCAACATCAATAACCTCCCAATCAAAAGCTTCAAATTTCGCTTTTAAGCTACCCATAGACAAAACTTCGTCTGTAGTACCATCAATTTGTTTCTCGTTTAAATCGATTGTACAAATGATATTGTCTACTTTTTTTGCGGAAGCATACATGATAGCTTCCCAATTTTGCCCTTCTTGCAATTCGCCGTCCCCATGTAAGGAGTAAACGATTTTTGCATCTCCATTTAATTTCTTTGTTTGAGCAGCCCCTAAAGCAACCGACATTCCCTGTCCTAGAGAACCCGATGCAATTCGAACTCCGGGTAAGCCCTCATGAGTTGTTGGATGTCCTTGCAAACGTGAATTTAAGAGTCTAAAAGTTGATAATTCTTCGACAGGAAAAAAACCACTACGTGCCAAAACACTATAAAAAACTGGTGAAATATGACCATTTGACAAAAAGAATACATCTTCGTTTTTACCATCCATCGTAAAATCTGTTGCATACTCCATTACTTCTTGATAAAGACAAGTAATAAATTCTGCACAGCCTAAAGATCCCCCTGGATGACCAGAATTAACCTTGTGAACCATGCGCAAAATGTCTCTACGAACCTGCTGTGTAAAATCTTGTAATTGTTGTGTTGTTGGCATTTTAAATTATAATTAGTTGCCAACAAAAATACAAAAGGGATTGGATTAGAAATTGTTTTCTAAAGTATTTATTCGATAATTATTAACAGAATGATGAACAGATTGAAAGGTGGGTCCTGATTACCAAAAATCAGGTTTTGTTTTTCTTCTTTTTTGCTGCAGGAAAGAGCACATTGTTTAAAATCAAACGATATCCTGGAGATGTAGGATGCAAATCCAATTCTGTCTTTGGGTCTCCAACGCGATGGGTATAATCCTCTGGATCATGACCGCCATAAAACGTGAACATTCCTTTGCCTTTGGTTCCATGAATGTATCTTGCTTCTCTATTGGTGGTATTTTCTCCTAAAACCATCACATTCGATTTTATAGTATTTCGATCAAAAGAAGTCGTTTGCCCCATAAATCCTTTTACCAAACTGGTATGGTTCTGGGTTAACATTGTTGGTATGGGATCCCATTTTGCAGAAAAAGCACCCAATGAAAAGTAATCAGATGTTTTAGGAATTCTTCGCTTCCTGGTCATATCTATGGAAGAAAACTCATAGGTCATAGGTCTTCGCTCCAATACAAAGTTCTTAAAAGCAAAGGTTTTTTTATCATTAATTTTCGATTGATAATTTGCTTCCGAAGCATCCCCATCAAACATGGCTTCTGCAATATCCACACCTTCTGCAGATAGCGCAATATCAAAACTATCTGTAGCAGAACACATGGCAAACATAAAACCTCCGCCAACTACATAATCTCTAATCTTTTTTGCTACGGCCAATTTTTGTTGCGATACTTTTGCAAACCCCAATTCCTTTGCTTTCTTTTCTGCTCGTAGTTTCCCTTCTACATACCAAGGTGCGGTTCGGTATGCGCCATAAAAACGTCCGTATTGACCTGTGAAATCTTCATGATGCAAGTGCAGCCACTCGTATAAAAGCAGTTGATCTTCCAACACTTCTTGATCATAAACAACCTCAAAAGGAATTTCGGCATAGGTTAATACCATCGTTACAGCATCGTCCCAGGGCATTTTATCTTTAGGGGAATACACTGCTATTTTGGGTGCTTTCTCTAAAGTAACAGCGTCCTGATTTGTCGATGGGGCTGCAATTGCTTCTAATATAAGTTGTGCTTTGGCATCTGAAATCACCTGATAGGAAACCCCTCTGACCTTGCATTCATTTTCAATAATGGTATTGTTTTCAATCAGAAAGGCTCCACCATCGTAGTTCAACAACCACTTTGATTTTAATCCCAATTCCAAACCAAAATACACAATCCCATAGGCTTTTAAATGATTTTGTTGTGTATCTGCACTCATGGGCACATAAATAAATGAGGCCCAAATCGAGTTTGTCATCCACAAAAGCGTTAGGATTAAGAGACTTTTTTTCATATCAAAAACTAAAATACACAATTCCTTGAATGCAATTGTGTATTTCTATAATTTTATAAATGTTTGTGGTTTAAAAGGGTACATCGTCCCCACCAAAAGCATCTTTGGGTTCAATCCTTTGATCTGGAAAAACATCCGATGGAAAATCAGCATTCATAGATGATTGGAATTCAGAACTAAAGCCTTCTTCTAAATCGGAGAATTTTGCTAAGTGACCTGTAAATTTCAAACGAATATTGTCTAAACCACCATTCCTATGTTTGGCAACAATAAACTCTCCTTGTCCTTCACATGGGGTGTGTTCATCATCATCCCATTCGGTCATTCCATAATATTCTGGACGGAAAATAAACGATACAATATCTGCATCTTGCTCAATTGCACCCGATTCACGTAAATCTGAAAGTAGCGGTCTTTTAGATCCACCACGGGTTTCTACAGCACGCGACAATTGTGACAATGCAATTACGGGAACGGACAATTCTTTGGCCAACGCTTTTAAGTTTCTCGAAATCATCGAGATTTCTTGTTCACGATTTCCTCCTGCTTTTCCTCCTGCTGTCATGAGTTGTAAATAGTCAATTACTATAATTTTTACATCATGTTGTGAAACCAATCTACGGGCTTTTGCACGCAAATCAAAAATAGATAAAGAGGGAGTATCATCAATAAATATAGGCGCATCCGAAAGTTTTTTCACTTTTACATTCAGTTGTTCCCATTCATGTGGTGCTAGGTTTCCTTTTCTTAGTTTTTCGGAAGTCAACCCTGTTTCTGAGGAAATCATACGGGTAATCAACTGCACAGAGGACATTTCTAGGGAGAATACTGCCACCCCATGATTAAAATCAATGGCCATGTTTTTTGCCATTGAAATTACAAAGGCCGTTTTCCCCATACCAGGACGGGCCGCAATAATCACTAAATCGGAGGGCTGCCAACCCGAAGTTAGTGCATCCAATTTGGTAAAACCGGTTGCCAACCCTGACATTCCTTCTTGATTTCCGATTTCTTGTATTTTCTTTAAAGCTTGCTTTACCAAAGAGCCTGCATCTTCAGAACTTTTCTTTAAGTTTCCTTGGGTTACTTCAAAAAGCTTTCCTTCAGCATCGTCTAACAAATCAAAAACGTCGGTGCTCTCATCATAGGCATTTTCTATAATTTCACTGGAAATAGAAATCAACCTTCTTTGAATGTACTTTTGAAGAATTATGCGGGCATGAAATTCGATATGGGCGGAAGAAGCTACTTTTTGTGTCAAGCGAATTAAAAAGAAATCACCCCCGACAAATTCGAGCTTTCCGTTCTTTTTCAATAGATTGGAAACGGTTAAAAGATCAATCGGTTCTGAATTCTGAAACAATTGAAAAATTGTTGCATAAATTTCTTGGTGCTTGCTGTCATAAAAAGCTTCGGGACTTAAGATATCAATAACATCATCAATTCCTTTCTTATCAATCATCATTGCACCTAAGACTGCTTCCTCCAATTCTACTACCTGTGGAGGAAGTTTCCCTTTTTCAAGGCTTATGATTCTCGATTTGTCTGCTTTTTTTCCTGCGACTTCCTTCGTTTTTTCCATGATTACAAATGTAATTTTTTACATTGATTTGCGTTTCTTAATTCTAACTTTTATTTGTTGACAATTATTGTAAACTAAATTGTTATTATCTTGTTAATAACCAAACAACTTCGAGTTTGATTTGTTATTTTTACGCTAATGAAAATTCAAAAAAAGCATCTTTTTTTTACTTTTTTATTGCCTGTACAGATTGTATTGGTGCAAATTGCTGGACAGTACCCTGCTTTTATTGAGCATTTTTATTCCAATGGCATCTACCCAATGATTGCGCGTCTTTTGAGATTTTTATTCGGGTGGATTCCTTTTTCTGTAGGTGATCTGCTGCTTTTCTTTCTTGTGTTTGCATCGCTCCGATTTGTCTATCGGTTGTGCAAGTCACGATTTCAAAATTGGATTGCAAAATTAGTGCATTTAACAGCAATTTTATCTGGGATTTATTGTTGTTTTTACCTCTTTTGGGGATTGAACTACTACCGTGCACCATTGAAAGAAACACTAGGCTACAACCAAAGGGAATATACCACGAGTCAATTAGTAAACACTACCTACTATGTTGTTGAACAATTGAATTTTTATCAGCAAAATATTACCAACTTCGATAGCATACAAGTTGAAAATCCCTATTCAGAAAAGAAAATACATCAAATGGCGGTCGTAGGGTATCAAAATTTAGCACAAGATTTTCCAATGTTTACCTATGAAGTACCATCGGTGAAGCGCTCTTTCATGAGTTTGCTACAAACCTACAATGGGACTTCTGGCTATTTCAATCCACTCACTGGGGAAGCGCAAGTAAATGATCGAATTCCAAAAACAGGATATCCTACCACTACCTGTCATGAAATGGCGCATCAGATTGGATTTGCCGCAGAAAATGAAGCCAATTTCGTGGGCTTCTTAGCAGCAAATTATACCGACGATTTGTATTTTAAGTATGCAAGTTATAGAATGGCTTTCGGGTATTTAATTCGTGAAGTGCGAAAAAGAGATCGCCAAGCTTACGCAGAAATTTGGAAAAAAACTCACAAAGGCATTCTTAAGGATTTTAAAAACAGTGCCGCTTTCTGGGAATCCTATAAAAACCCTTTTGAACCTTTGGTGAAAAAAGGATACAATGCCTATTTAAAAGCCAATAAACAAGACAAAGGAACTGCTTCATACCATTATGTGGTGGATTTATTGATTTCTTATTTGGAAGCGCAGAAACTACAAATTGTACCCAATAGAAAAGAGTAGAATTCTAGGAAAAATAAAGGTTTTAGAATCTGAAACTAAATACTCCGAAAAACCATTGCTTTGTTTAAACTGCGCATTCAATAAGTTTTCTGCTGTTATTTTATAGGACCAAGCGCTGTTTTCTTTTGTGTAAGACAAGGTTGCATTCATAATTTCATAGATATTTTTTTGTCCAACTGTTTTGTTTTGGTATTTGCTCCGTGTATAATCGAAGTTAAAAACAAAACCTTTTAGAAAATCATAATCTACGGTTGCAAAGGGCGAAGAAGTAGCAAATTTAGAGGTATTATTACTGGAAATGAATCGACCAATCCCTCTTTTTAGTCCTACTTCTAGTGTTGGCAAATCATCAAATAAGGTTTCAAAGGCAATCTTATAATTGTAATTGTAGTTTTTATTCGATTGGATGATGGCATCTATTTCTTGAAGATAACTCGAGTTCTCAAAACCCACATCAAATTTATATTTTATCTTTTTGATCCTTTTTTCAAGATGCACATTGCCGCTAAGATCCTCCAACGGGTTATCAAACATCTTCGCGGTTAAAAATTGGTTGATTCTCAACTCGGGCTCTGTGTTATCAGTGTCAAAAACTACAGTGTTTCGAACTCCTTTTAGTTGTTTCCTGTAATTCAAACTCGCAAACAGCAACAAACCACGGTACAAACTGAATCTACTGTAATAAATTCGTGCATTGTGATAGAGATTGTTTTCTAACGCTTCATTTCCTTTAAAAACAGAATTATAGGATTGTAAATAAAAGCGATTTGCATATCTGCTAGCATCGGAAAACGAAGTTTTTAAACTATAATTTAATTCTATTTTCTTCGATTTATTAAATGCTATTTTTGCTAAAAAATCAGGTAAAATCACCCATTTATTTTTAATTGTTTGGGTTTGCTGATTTACTTGCCAATTGTAATGA
>ERZ1027296.111-NODE-111-length-13683-cov-14.736719_pt1 | contig 13683 bp, 10 predicted proteins | sample MGYA00520864_ERZ1027296 | MGnify/ENA primary metagenome ERZ1027296 (study PRJEB33307, sample SAMD00078851) | marine metagenome | biome: aquatic biome; feature: sea water; material: coastral sea water | place: Japan | collected 2015-01 | depth 1 m m ... | reverse complement strand
GTAGGAAAATAATTCGGGAAAGTTACTGCCTCAGGATGACCGAAAATATTTCCATGAAACATAGCTAACCCAGGATAGTCGACGTTGATTTTCTGAAGAGGTTTGACCATTTTAAAGATACCATCTTTAAATACTTTGACTTGCCCCGTCATTTGTTCAACGCCATGCATCATGGCTGCATTTTCAGATTGTTGCATTGCATTTTCATCCAACGAGATTCCATCAATGTCCCAACCGGTATAGACCGTGGTTACCTCATCTAACTCTCTTATAGCAATGAGCGCCATCAAATTTGTGAGTCCAGGGCTCGCACCAAGACCAATAGTGGCAGATACCCCCGCTGATTTAGCCGCAGCATCAAGCTGCATCATATCGATTGTAGGCTCCCAATCATCGCAAATATCTATGTAGTTGCAGCCTGAAGATATTGCAGCTTTAAGAATAGGGGCTGCAAACTTAAAATAAGGACCACAGGTGTTGACGACAATGTTGATATCTTTCATGGCTTGTTTCAGTGCGTCACCATCATTGACATCAAGCTGCATGGCAGAAACTTTTTGATTTAAATTTCCAGCAAAAGTCTCAGCGCTTTCTTTATCAATATCTGCGATAACAATCTTCTCAACAGAGCTGAAGTTTTGGGCTGTTCTCATGGCATAGCGACCCATGCTTCCACAACCACCAATCGCAAGTATTTTCATAATTTACTCCAAAGCTCATTCACCTTATTATCTAATAATTAATAACTCAACAATTTTATATATGGATAAAGATATAGACATCATTATTTATGGAGCCACCGGTTTTACCGGCCAGCTTTGTGTTAAATACTTCCAATCATTGGAAACCCCAGCAAAGTGGGCAATAGCAGGCAGAAATCAAGAAAAGCTTCGAAAAGTTGCTGAAGAAAATCTAGCAGAAGTAGAAATCTTAATAGCTGATTCAGATGATGAAGTTGCTCTGGATAATTTAACTTTACGGGCTAAGGTAATTTTATCTACAGCTGGACCCTTTCATAGATATGGGTCTAAATTGGTTGCATCATGCGTAAAGAATAATACACATTATGTAGATATCACGGGTGAAAATTTTTGGGTTAAGGGCTTAATAGAAAATCATCATGAGGAGGCAGCAAGGAAAGGTGTAAGAATTATTCCTTCATGTGGGTTTGATTCAATACCATCGGATTTAGGAACTTTTTTTGCAGCTAAAAGTCTTGGAAAGCCCATCAAAAGAATCGAATCATTTCATTCATATGAAGGCGGTGCCTCAGGGGGAACCTTAGAAACAATGTTCTCTATGGGAGAGTTAGATTTAGGAGATGATCTCACCAACCCGTTTTTATTAAATCCTGAAGATTCTTACTCCAATGAACAAAAACAACTCAGTGGTGACAGAGTAGGCATCTCCAAAAAGCCTGAAATCAAAGCATGGTCAGGACCTTTCATTATGGCCACTGCAAATACAAGAGTTGTGCGAAGATCTGAGGCCTTGTTAGCGTTACGACAAGAATCTTATGGTTCTAACTTTACTTATCAAGAGCATGCTTACCATAAGAGTTGGTTAAGTGCGGTTAGCTCACTTCTCCTTACTGGATTATCAGTTTTAGTGCTTTTGTCACCTTTGAAAAGACTGGTAAAACCTTTTCTGCCTAAACCAGGAGAAGGGCCATCAGAGGCTGTGCAAGAAAATGGTTGGTTCGATTGTAAATTCATTGCTGAATCAGAGGACGGAACCAAATCTGTTTTCAACATGCATGGAAAGGGAGATCCAGGCTATAAAGTTACTTCAAAACTGGTATCTGAGTGTGCTCTTTGTTTAATCGAAGATATAGAAGAGCTTCCTGGTGGAAGGGGGTATGGAGGCGTGCTTACCTCAGCTTCAGGCCTTGGCCACTCACTGATTTCCCGACTTACTAAGGCGGGAATAGATTTCAAGGGACCACTTTAAATTATGCCAAGATCAATTAAGCTGTTATCTATAAACTTACTTTTTGGGGTGTTGAGCATGAAGCTAGGTATTATTATTTTATTCTTATTTTCAATGAACTTATTTTCACAACCATTAAACGATCCTCAAGCTTGGCGTGGGATTACTGATCAGGTCATGGGCGGAGTTTCTGATCTAGCAATTAGACATTCTGACGGCGTCTTTTATATGACTGGTAATGTTTCAACTGATAATAATGGTGGATTTGTAAGACTTTCAAATAGAATTGATATCAACAGCAATGATTTCAAAGGCATTAAGTTTAAAGCCAAAGGAAATAGTGAAATCTATGAAATACATGTCACTCTAAAAGGTTTAAAAATTCCGCCATGGTCATATTTTAGCCAAGCATTTGAAGTTAATAATGATTGGCAAGAATACGAAATATTTTTTAAAGATTTAAAGAGAAGCTCTGGCTTTTCGGCGTCATCAATGAAAGCAAAAAATATAAGAGATTTAAGTATTGCAGGTTTTGGAAGAGACTTTGAGGTGGACTTAGCAATAAAAGATATCAGCTTAATCTCAAATTAGTTTATTTATCCCCATTCTTTTCAAACTCTTTTAAATATTTCTCATAATCCTCCCAATCATGAGGGGTTCCTGCTCTGGGCTTTTCCATTTTGCTAGCACGCTCTAAAGCCTTGGTTGATAGGCTGCTAGGATTCTCTTTGAAAAATTTGCTAAATGCTCTTTTAATTAAGTTTTTCATTTATCGATTGAGTATTTTAAGAAGCTTTTTCATAAAACGCTTTAATATTTTTGCAGAATCTCTTTCATTGAATGCTTCGACGACCTCAGCTTGGGAGTAGCCGTCCCAAAAAGTGATTTGATGAAATTGTTCTAATTTTTTTAACTCCAACGAAGCCGAATCAAGATTTTGCTCATCTACTAAATCAATTTTTATCTGCTCATTACTTATTGAAATGCTGATATTTTCATAAGTTGAAAAATATGATTTAAAGAGATTTTCAACTCTTTGATTGAAGGTAAATCGTTGCATAAATTAATTACAATCTTGCGAGAGGCAAAAAACTATATTTTTATCAGCAGCACTTAATTCGAAGAGTCTAAATTTCTTAACTCTTTGATTTTTTCTAAACTCACTTTGTCTTTTAAGCTCATCACAAATGCAGCAACTGATAAAACCAATATAGCTCCAGCCTCACCAAGCACAACCCATGCATCCATCTCTTTGCTTTGCATCACAATCAATCTACAGAGCGCAGTTATTGCAATAATAATAGGTAGGGTGACAGGAATTCTATTGGTGCTATAAAAAGCTCCCACCATTCCGATAATTTCCACATAAATAAATAACATGAACAGATCAGGTAATGTAATTTCTTGAGCTAATGCCATGTCAAAAATGTACATAGCCGAGGCTATGCATGTAGCAATTCCAATAATAGCTAAAAGTAATTTTTCACTTGCAATGGTTGTCCAATGCAAACTTTTGGTAAATTTAGATTGTTTGTCATTCATTAATTAATCATACCAAAGGAATATAGGATGAAAATTTTTTTTACTGATAAGTAGAAAATATTTATTTTGATATTATTTTCTAATTGCATCGATCATGACCTTAACTTTTTCTGGTTTTATGTCCGGAGTGATGCCATGACCAAGGTTAAAAATAAACCCTGGATACTCATTCATAATGGTGCAAATTTTTTGGGTTTCATTCCAGATTAATTCATCAGATCCAAGCAAAACATGAGGACTGAGATTTCCTTGAACAGCATATTTATTTCTTAAATCTTCAGCGATGCTCTCAATATCCTCTTGCCAATAAAGGCTTATGCAAGAAATATCTCTAAATATTAAGTCAGTAATTTTTTTCTTTGGAGCTTTTTCAAATAAAATAATAGGGATATTTGAAGTGACGGGATCTGCTTTAAGTTGATTGGTAAGGAGGCGGGTGTATCGCAATGAGAAATCTTCTAAATCCTTGTCTGACAATAAATCTGCCCATGAATCAAAAATTTGAAGCGCATTAACTCCACTTAAAACTTGTTGTCTTAAATATTCGTAGCAAGCATTGCTAAGAATTTCTAAAAATTCTTGCAGCTCATCTGGATGTTCCTTCATAAAACTTTTTGTTTTTTTAAAATCTTTTGACCCGCCACCCTCAATTGCATATGCAGCAAGAGTCCAGGGACTGCCACAGAAGCCTATTAAAGGTATGTCCTTTGGGAGCTGTTTTTTGGTTTCTTCAACTGCTTTAAAGACGTAATCAACGGCATTAACATCAAATCGTATTAATTTTTTAATATCTTGAGGAGATGAAATGGGATTGCTAAATTTGGGACCTTCTCCTTCATGAAATGCCAAACCAAGATTCAATGCATCTGGGATAGTCAAGATATCAGAAAAGAGAATTGACGCATCTAAATCAAATCGATTAATTGGTTGTAGGGCTAGTTCGGCACAAGTTTTGGGTTGTTTGCACATATCTAAGAAGTTGCTGTAATGCTTTCTTATTTCTTGGTATTCAGGAAGATATCTGCCAGCTTGGCGCATAAACCATACTGGTGGAGTCGAATGAGATTGAAGGCTCAGAGCCTTTAAAAATTTTGAATTATTCATTTATGAAAGGAATTGTATGATACTTTTGGCAGCTTCTCTTCCTTCCCAAATTGCTGTGACAACCAAATCAGACCCTCTGACCATGTCACCACCAGAGAAAATTTTAGGATTGGCGGTTTGAAATTTAAATTCCTGTTTTTCAGGAGCTATTACTAATCCAGATTTATCAGTCTTAATTTCATAGTCTTTAAACCAGTCTGCTGGATTGGCTCTAAAGCCAAACGCTACAATAACCTCATCAGCCGGATAAATTTTTTCACTATTTTGAATAGGGACAGGAACTCTTCTGCCATTTTGATCTGGCTCTCCTAATTTAGTTTGAATGGTCTTAACTCCTTCGACATTTTTTCTTCCAATGATTTCAATTGGCTGAATGTTAAATTCAAATTGCACGCCTTCTTCTTTTGCATTGATTACTTCTCTTCTAGAGCCAGGCATATTTTTTTCATCTCTTCTGTACAAGCAAGTTACAGACTTTGCTCCTTGTCTAATGGCAGTTCTATTGCAATCCATTGCAGTGTCTCCGCCCCCTAAAATTACAACATCCTTGCCTTTAAAATTAATATAGTCAGATTCTTTTTGTTTAAATTTTAAAAGATGATTTGTATTCCCAATGAGATAATCGATTGCCTTGTGGGCTTGCGGCAAATCTTCTCCTTTAAAACCTCCTTCCAGCGAGGTGTAGGTTCCCATTCCTAGAAATACCGCATCATACTTCTCATGCAATTTCTTGAAGGAGATGTCCTTACCAATTTCTTTATTAAGCTTAAATTTAATACCCATTTCTTCAAGAATTTTTCGCCTTCGTCTTACCACACTTTTTTCTAACTTAAATTCAGGAATTCCAAATGTGAGCAGGCCACCAATTTCTGGTTGCTTATCATAGACATCACAATGAATCCCAGCTCTTATGAGGATATCTGCGCATCCAATACCTGCTGGTCCAGCTCCAACAATTGCAACTTTCTTTTGAGTCCACACTCTATTACTCAGATCAGGTCTCCAGCCCATATCTATTGCCTTATCAGTTATGTATTTTTCAATATTCCCAATACTCACAGCTCCAAATCCATCATTGAGTGTGCAGGCTCCTTCACACAAACGATCTTGAGGACAAACTCGGCCACACATCTCTGGAAGAGAGTTTGTTTGATGGCATAAATCAGCCGCCTCCATAATATTTCCATCATTTACGAGCTTCAACCAATCAGGAATATAGTTATGGACAGGGCACTTCCATTCACAATATGGATTTCCACAATCTAGGCATCGATGAGATTGATTAGATGCTTCAGATTGATTGTAATCACCGTAAATTTCAACAAAATTTATTTTCCTTTCTTCTATATTTTTTTTATTAGGATCATAGCGGCCAACTTCAAGAAATTGAAAATCGTTTGCTAGGGGAACATGCTCGACATACTCTGATCTAGATTTAAAATTTTCAGGAGATGTTATTGTAGATGTTGGAATAGTGCTTTGGCTCAATAGCTCTTTACGCCATTCAAATAACATGATTTTTGCTTCTTCTAAATCGGTAATGGGAGCAAAAGATTTTGTTACGTATTTTCTATTTAATCTAATTTTTCCATAAAAGTAAGGAGATCGTGGTTGAGTAAAAAGCAGCAAACCTTTTTCAATCTTGTATTGTTTGTTTTTTGCGCTCATTAAATTGCTATAGTTCTGTATTATATGTATGACATAGTATGACATTATTGTGTTAATATGTATAACGTAATGACGCAACAAAATACAAATATATCGTTATATCAGGAGTCTCAAGCTAAGGATAATTGTGGTTTTGGGTTGATAGTTAATCGACACGGCATTCAAAACAGAGACGTCGTGAAACGTTCCATTGCAGGTTTAACCAGCATGACGCATAGGGGTGCGATAGGAGCGGATGGTAAAACAGGGGATGGTTGCGGACTTTTATTTGATTTAAACCAAGCTTTTTTTCAAAAGCAAATAAATAAAGAATTAAAGATCAAATTACCTGAATTGTTTGGCATTGCACAAATTTTTTCGTCTGCTGCTTTAAATAAAGATCTGCCAGCTATCAAAAAAATTCTTCAATCAGAAAATCTAGTCTTTCAGTGCGTCAGAGAAGTACCAATTAACCCATCTGTTCTTGGTAAAATAGCATGTGAATCTTTACCAAACATCAGTCAGATATTCATAACACCTATCTCAAAAGATTTTAATAGAGAGAGATTTGAGTCCTGTCTTCTTCAGGCTAGAAAAAAAATTGAAGAGCTCCATAATGATGATGAAAAGTTATACATCTGCAGCATGTCCAGTCAAACAATTGTTTACAAGGGTTTAATGCTTCCAGATGCAATTAGTAACTTTTACACCGACATTGCTAAAAAATCATTTACAGCCAAGGTCTGCTTGTTCCACCAAAGATTTTCTACAAACACCCAACCAAGATGGCACCTAGCTCAACCTTTCAGACTTCTTGCTCATAATGGTGAAATCAATGCAATTAGAGGAAATAGAAATTGGGTTAAAGCTCGTGCTTCTAAGTTTTCCACTCCCTTGATTCCAGGCATCAGCCAATTTAAATCATTGGTTAATGAAACTGGTTCTGATTCATCAGCTCTTGATAATATGATTGAGTTGTTGGTTAAGGGCGGAATTAATTTCTTTAGATCTATTCGCATGGTCTTGCCACCTGCTTGGCAAAATATTCATACAATGGATCCAGAGGTTAGAGCTTTTCATGAATATAATTCAATGCACATGGAGGCATGGGATGGTCCTGCTGGTATTGTCATGTCAGATGGAGAATGGGCAATCTGTGTCTTGGATAGAAATGGATTAAGACCAGCAAGATACCAAGTGCTAAGTAATGGAATGATTGCAGTGGCCTCTGAAACAGGTATTTATCCGGTTGCTGATGAGGAAATTCTACAAAAAGGACGCATTAGCCCTGGTGGAATTTTTGCAGTCAATACTGAGTCTGGAGAAATTCTTGATCAAAATATGATTGATGATCAGCTCAAACAAAGTAAGCCTTATCGAGATTGGTTGAAAAAATCTGCAATTTATCTTGAATCTACCTTAGATGCCTTTGAGGGCCCAGGCATAAAAAAAATTCCCCATTCAGAATTTATAAAATCGTCAAAACTCTTTTCTTTGTTTAATGAAGAGAGGGTATCTGTAATTAAACCCCTTGCACTTAATGGTCTTGAGGGCACCGGTTCGATGGGCGACGATACTGCTTTGGCAATGTTAAGCTCAATGCCGCGGTCTATCTATGATTACTTTAGGCAACAATTTGCTCAGGTAACAAATCCGCCAATTGATTCATTGAGAGAATCAAGCGTCATGTCTCTTGAAGCATGCTTTGGGCCCGAGTTGAATATTTTTGAAGAATCAAAAGATCATGCCAAAAGAATTGTCAGCACATCTCCTGTTCTTTCGCACAAGAAACTTGCAGCGCTATTAAAAAATCCATATTTTTCCTCCAAAAATTTTGATCTGCAGTATTCAATGAAATCAAATCTTAAGGATGCTTTGAATGCATTAACTAAAAAAGTAGTTGCTGCCGTAAGAAAGGGAGAGGTAATTATTCACTTAAATGAGAAATTACCGGAGAGCAATAATCTATCAATCAATGCATTGCTAGCAGTTGGCTGCATTCATCAAGAGTTAGTTAAGTTAGGGCTGCGCTCAGACGCTAATTTAATAGTAAGTTCCGCTACAGCCAGAGACACTCATCAGATTGCATGTTTGCTTAGTTTTGGAGCCACTGCTGTTTTTCCTTGGTTGGCTTTCCAAACAATTTTAGATTTAACTCATCGAAAGGAACTTAAAGGTAGCCCAACTGCTAATTGTGCTAAATATCGTAAAGGCATCAATAAAGGACTTTTAAAAATTATTTCAAAAATTGGCATCTCAACAATTTCAAGCTACAGAGGATCTCAATTACATGAGATTGTTGGCTTAAGCTCAGATATCGTTGATTTATCTTTTACCAATACTGTAAGCAGGGTAGGAGGCAAAACTTTCGAGGACTTAGATGCAGAAATGCGATCTTTAAATAAATATGCAAATTCAAATGTAAGTGAAATTGGTCTTGGAGGACTATTAAAATTTGTCCATGGTGGTGAATATCACACCTATAACCCTGAGGTTGTAAAAAAACTCCAAGAAGCAGTTAGCACAGGATCAGGGAAAACATATCAAGAGTATGCAGATCTCGTTAATCTCCGAGAACCTGCAATGCTTAGAGATCTGATGCAGATTAAATTTCCAGTCAAACCGAAAAAGGTTGAGCTTGAAGATACAAAACATTTATTAAAAAAGTTTGATTCAGCAGGTATGAGCCTTGGTGCACTATCTCCAGATGCACATGAAACATTAGCAGAAGCTATGAATAGCATGGGAGCAAGATCAAATTCTGGAGAGGGCGGAGAAGCAAAAGAGAGATATGGCACTTCAAAGATGTCAAAAATCAAGCAAGTTGCATCCGGTCGCTTTGGTGTAACGCCTGAGTACCTAGTAAACGCAGAGGTTTTGCAGATTAAAATAGCTCAAGGTGCAAAACCAGGCGAGGGCGGGCAACTTCCTGGCGGGAAAGTTAATGCATTAATTGCAAAACTGAGATACTCAACCCCTGGAATTACTTTGATTTCTCCTCCACCTCATCATGATATTTATTCAATTGAGGATTTAGCTCAATTGATCTTTGATCTCAAACAAGTAAATTCAAAAGCATTGGTTTCAGTCAAATTAGTATCTGAGCCCGGGGTAGGTACAATCGCTGCTGGTGTTGCTAAGGCATATGCAGATTTGATTACTATTTCTGGTCATGACGGTGGAACAGGGGCAAGCCCTTTGTCCTCTATTCGCTATGCAGGTTCTCCATGGGAGCTTGGTTTATCTGAGGCTCATCAAGCTTTAAGAGCAAGCGATCTTAGACATAAAGTTAGATTGCAAGCAGATGGTGGTTTGAAGACTGGTTTAGATGTAGTTAAAGCAGCAATTCTTGGCGCAGAATCATTCGGTTTTGGTACGGGCCCAATGATTGCAATGGGCTGTAAATATTTAAGAATTTGCCATTTAAATAATTGTGCTACAGGCGTCGCAACCCAAAGAAGAGATATCATCGATCATCACTACATTGGCGAAAAAGAGAGGGTTATAAATTACTTCACATTTATCGCTAATGAAGTGCAAGAAATTTTAGCTAAATTGGGAGTTCCTGACCTCGAATCCATTATTGGCCAAACTCAGTATTTAAAAGATATTACTCAAGACAATCCTGCTACAGAAAATATTGATTTATCCCCAATTTTATTTTCTGACAAAAAATCGACTGCCCCTCATTATTGCAACACTCCATCAAATGATCCCTGGGATAAGGGAAATTTAAATTCAAAGATTCTTCAAGATTTAAAATCTTCAATTTCCAATGATCATTCATCAGATTTTTATTACGACATTACAAATCGTGATAGGTCTGTTGGCGCTCAAGCCTCAGGTTTAATTGCATCTTTATATGGTGAAAGAGGATTAAAGCAAAAGCAAACCCTGAATTTTAAAGGTTCAGCAGGCCAAAGTTTTGGTGTATGGAATGCAGCAGGCCTCAATTTAAAGTTAAATGGTGATGCAAATGATTATGTAGGTAAAGGCATGAATGGGGGCAAGATAGTAATATCAAGCTCTGCTGAATATGCTTCTCAAGACTCTCCAACTGTTTTAGTCGGTAACACCGCACTATATGGTGCCACTGGAGGTGAGCTTTATGTCGGGGGATGTGTTGGCGAAAGATTTGCTGTGAGAAACTCTGGAGCATCTGCTGTAATTGAAGGTGCAGGAGATCATTGTTGTGAATACATGACGGGTGGACATGTCACTGTCTTGGGCAATGTGGGCTCAAATTTTGGAGCAGGCATGACAGGCGGTTTCGCATATGTGTTAGATACTGACAGAAGATTTTTTGATCAATGCAATCGAAGTCTTATTAACTTAGATAGAATTGTTAGTGAAGAAATGGAATCTCACAGAAAGTTTTTAAAACAAATCCTTGCACGTCATATCAAAGAAACTAAAAGTGAAAGAGCGAAAGTAATATTAGATGAGTTTGATAGATATGAACCATCATTCTGGCTGGTCTCACCTGCCGCCTTGAATATTCAAGACCTATTAAAAGCAACTACAGCTAACGCTGCTTAGCTTACCCCTGCAAACCTTTTTTTAGGTTTTTAGTATCAAATGAGCTGGAGATTATTGCTTTCGATAATCGATTTAGCAACACAAGATTCAATCTACCCGCTTTAATTTTTTTATCTCTAAAAATATATGGTTTTAATTCCTCATAATTGTATTGATTAAGAGATAGATCAAATTCAAACATTTCTAATAACGAAATAACTTTTTTATACTCTTTTTCAGATATAAGATTTTCTAAAAAAGAAATCCTAGAAGCAACTTTCATTCCCTTTGCAACAGCCTCTCCGTGCAGGATTTTTTTATATTTCCCATGCGCTTCAATGGCATGACCAAAAGTATGGCCAAAATTCAAAATTGCACGAATACCATCTTCCTTCTCATCCCTTGTCACAATTTGAGCCTTGGTATGAATCGATGCAAAAATTATCTCTTCAATAATCTTCTGATCCATTAACAAAATCTCTTTAGCATGCTTTTCCAATAGTGAAAAAAGAGATTTATTTTTAATTAATGCATATTTAACTACTTCAGCCAATCCAGCCTTAAACTCTCTATTTGGAAGTGTTTTCAATACTGATGTATCTATGATGACCCCTTTAGGGTTATAAAATGCTCCAACAAGATTTTTACCTGCTGATATATTGATTGCAGTCTTCCCCCCCACAGAAGAATCTACCTGAGCAAGTAGAGTGGTAGGTATTTGTATAAATTGAATGCCCCTTAAGTATGCACTAGCAACATAGCCAGAGATATCTCCAACCACACCGCCACCGACAGCAATGATTAAATCTGTTCTGTCAAAATTATTATCTGCTAAAAAATTTAATATTTTTTGAAAGTTTTGAATAGATTTAGCTTTTTCTCCATTCTGAAGAATAATCTTAAAAATTTTGGTTGATGGCTTGGAAACCGTTTCAACTTTTTTAACTATCTTTTGGGGAACTCCATCATCTGAAATAATGAGTGTTTTTTTATGCATTTTAAGCAAAGGGATAATATTCTTCTTTGAGATACCTTCTTTACTTATTACAATTCTGTACTTGCTTTTCTTTTGTCCTGCAAAGAGCTCTTTAGCCATAATTTTTAACGAGTTTAACTATTTCGTTTGCAACCTCTGAACCGCTTTTATTCTCAGTATTAATTATATGATCAGATACTTCTTCATAAAGAGACTGTCTAGATTTTTGGAGATCTGCAAGAACCTTTTCAGGATCCTGATCTTTTAATAATGGTCTATCTTTATCTTTGGCTGTTCTTTCAACTTGAATATTTAAAGGAGTATGAAGGTAAAAAACAGTCCCCCTTGATGCCAGCAGTTCTCTATTTTCTTCTTCGATTACAATGCCGCCCCCGGTTGCAAGAACAATTGAATTTAATGCAACCATTTCTTTTAGTGTAGTGGTTTCTCGCTTTCTAAAACCAGCTTCACCCTCAATATCAAAAATCCAATCTATTGTAACGCCAGTAGTCTCTTCAATCTTTGCATCAGTGTCGTGGAAGTCTAAAAATAGCTCTCCAGCCACGATCTTCCCGACAGTGGTTTTTCCAGAGCCCATAGGACCAACAATAAAAATATTCATACTTCGTTTTTTAAGTTGCTGATTCTATCATTTATAGGAGTAAAATAATTCTAATTCATGTATCAAAATATTTGAGAGTTAACAGTAAAAACATAATTATTTAATTTGTATGTTTGTTAGATTAATAAATTGGGCATTATCAGCTGCATTAATAGGTACTCTTGTATCAATATTTACTATTGGAGCTGGGTATCTATTGATTAAACCTAATCTCCCAGAAATCAATTTAGTTGATGAAGATGTATTGCAAATACCTTTAAAGGTATTAACGTCTGATGGAGTTTTAATTGGTGAGTTTGGGGATCAGAAAAGAAGAACTATTGAATATAAGGAGATCCCACAAAATCTTAAAAATGCATTTTTAGCTGCTGAAGATGACCAATTTTTTGAGCACAGCGGTGTAAGGTTAACTTCTCTTATCAGAGCCGTCTTCCAAATGGTTCAATCGGGCGAAATTGTTAGTGGCGGGGGTACAATTACAATGCAGGTTGTTAGAGGATATCTGCTATCCCGTGATCAAAAAATCATCCGAAAAATTAAAGAGATCTATCTTGCCTTTGAGCTAGAAAGCTCTGCGAGCAAGGAAGAAATTTTTTCCTTATATCTCAATACTATTTTTTTAGGCAATCGATCATATGGAGTTGAGGCTGCGGCAAATAAATATTTTTCTAAATCTATCAATGAGTTAACCCTAGCTGAATCTGCATTAATTGCATCATCAGCACAGCTTCCTTCCAGAATTAATCCTATACGCTCTCCTGATAGATCAATAATTAGGCGAAACTGGATTTTAGGAAGAATGTATAAGCTTGGGTATATTGGTAGAGCACAGTTCTTGCTTGCGAAGTCTGAGGCAATCAACTTAACTCAATTAGATTCAAACTTTTCATTGGATGGACGATACATTGCTGAAATCACTAGACAAGCAATGATCGATAGATATGGATTATCAGTATACAAAGATGGCTTATCGGTTATCACCACAATAGATTCTTCACTTCAGCAGGCAGCGCTTGAAAGTGTTGCAAAGAATTTATATGCATATGATAAACGTCATGGTTGGAGGGAACCTGTTAACCTTTTATCAAAAATACCTGACTCTATATTTAAAGAATTGCAAGATGGAAACTTAGATATTTTGTATCAAGATTCAATTACCCCTGATGAGCTTGGTATGAGACAGCTAAATATCTCAGTAATCAGAGATTTTTTTAAAGATTTCGTAAACTCAGATAGGCATTCAGTCGGCATCATCATAGATGTAAAGCCTGAAAGAGTTATATATCTTAGTAATTCTTTTCAATTAGAAACTTTATTTTGGGATGATGCTTATGAGTGGGCTAGA
>ERZ1027296.109-NODE-109-length-13724-cov-9.431853_pt1 | contig 13724 bp, 9 predicted proteins | sample MGYA00520864_ERZ1027296 | MGnify/ENA primary metagenome ERZ1027296 (study PRJEB33307, sample SAMD00078851) | marine metagenome | biome: aquatic biome; feature: sea water; material: coastral sea water | place: Japan | collected 2015-01 | depth 1 m m ... | reverse complement strand
CTTAAAAAAGAAAACATCCATTAAAGTATTCTGAAAAAACATCATTTAAAACACCGTGTGCTAAACTTTGTAAAATTTCTATTTTTTTAAAAATAATTCTCTTATAAATGAGTATTTTAGCAAAATAAAAAAATACGTTTTTGTGAAAAAATACACAGCGCTCTTATCGATCCTTTTTTTCTGTTTTTGTACGACAAAAGAGCAGGAGACAGAAAAGCTGCCAATAAAAAAGACAAAATTAAGTGTAGCGATAACCCACAAGACGCCTGTCAAGATTGAAGCATCCTTTATAGCGCATCTAGACTCCTGGAAAGAATACAAGTTGGTCGAAGAATTTGCTGGAAAATTTCATCAAACTTCTCCCAACGAAGCGCTAAGCAATGCACTTGAGTTGAAAAGTCTTGTGCAACAGTTAAAAGACAGTCTCAAACCTACAATTTTTAACAGCCCTTCATTTAATGCACGCATCAATGTACTCTACAGTGAAGCGGAAAGGTTGGCCGACATTACCTTTATACCTGCCATTAAAACAGTAGAAATAAATGAACAAGTTGAAAAAACATTGGGTGCTTTTTCTGCATTGAATGCGAAGATAAACACGGTTTTGTCCCAGAAAAAATTTGAAGATGCCATTGGCATATCTCCCAAATTTATAGGCTTAGACACCACAAAAATGGATCGCGTATCAAAAAAAACAGTGGCCGCTTTTGATAAAAAATTAAAGACTAAAAAAGCCCCCAAGAAAAAGACTAAAATAGATAAAAATCCTTTGCTGGACTATAAAAATACCAAACGAAAAAACAGTTTTAAGAAAGTGAAAATCAATAACTAATTATGAAAAAAACATTCTTAATCTTGATAGGATTCTTATTTTTACAAAACTGTAAACAAGAAGTTCCTGTTGCAAAAGACGCTGCCATTAAAAAAGAAGTAACCCGTGTTGTAAATAGCTGGCACCAGGCCGCTACAGATGCACATTTCGAAAATTACTTTTCTAAAATGGACAGTATTGCAGTATTCATTGGAACAGATGCTTCGGAAAACTGGACCAAAACACAATTTGAAAATTTCAGCAAACCTTATTTTGACAAGGGCAAGGCTTGGGATTTTAAAACCATGGAAAGAAACATCTATATCAGTAAAAACAAGCAAGTGGTTTGGTTTGACGAACTACTGGATACATGGATGGGAACTTGTAGGGGGTCTGGAGTACTCGAAAAAAACAACACCGAATGGAAAATAAAACAATATGTTTTGTCTGTTACAATCCCCAACGACAGCATTCAAAAAGTAATTAAATTAAAGAATTAAAACTTTTCAATTAAATCATTATGAAAAAAATTACAACCCTTTTATTTTGCGTATTTACTGCTGGAATTTTTGCGCAAGTAATTCAAAGAAATGCTCCTTGGATTGCAGAAACACCGCTAAAAGAGAAGCAGACAATTACTTTGGAAGAAGCGAAAAATGCAGCAATGCTGTATTTTACGACCATCGATAAAAACAAAAAAGGAAGTGGTCTAAAACCTTTTGAAAGGTGGAACTACCATTGGAGTCATTACACCAAAGCAGATGGAACCATTGCCCCTGCCAGTGATTTGTGGAGTGCTTGGGAAGCAAAAAATGCCATGAATAACAACCAAGAAGCAAGAACAGACGAGAGTAATTGGACCTCTTTGGGGCCCTATTCCCATACAAATACTGGGTCTTGGTCACCAGGACAAGGAAGAGTAAACGCAATTGCTGTAGATCCTAGTGATGGAGACACCTACTATGTAGGTGCACCCGCTGGGGGAATTTGGAAATCGACCGATGCCGGGATTAACTGGACTCCGTTAACCGATTATTTACCCCAAATTGGTGTTTCCGGAATTGCAGTGCATCCAACAGACCCACAAACAATTTACATTGCTACAGGGGATGACGATGCCGGAGATTCTTATGCTGTGGGTGTTTTTAAGTCTACCGATGGGGGCGCTACTTGGAACAATACCGGGAGTTTGACTGGAAATCCAAATTCTATGAATGACATTTACATTCACCCAACCGATACTGAAACCGTTTTGGTTGCCACCAGTTCTGGAGTGCATAAAACCACCAATGGAGGAACGAGCTGGACTCGGAAACTCTCTGGGAATATTAGAGATTTAAAAATGAGGCCCAACGACCCGACCGTATGGTATGCGGCGAGCAACAATACTTTTTACAAGTCGTCAGATTCGGGTGAATCTTTTCAAAACATACAAATTCCAGCCTTGTTTAATTCTCAAAGAATTGTAATGGATGTCACTCCAAAAAATCCAGACTATGTGTATTTTGTAAGTGCAGGATCCCAAAGTGCTTTTAATGGTGTTTGGAAATCAACAAACTCAGGAGATTCTTTTACACAAACGGCAGAAACCGATGATATTTTTGAAAGCTCACAAGCATGGTTTGACCTTGCATTGACCATTTCAGATAAAGATGAAAATAAGGTATATGTGGGAGTTTTAAATATTTGGTCTTCTACCGATGGAGGTGACAATTTTACCAAATTAAACAACTGGAGTTCTCCTGAAGCCGACTCGTATACGCATGCCGACATTCATATTATGCGTTTTATCAATGGAAAGTTTTTTGCGGGGACCGACGGAGGAATTTATGTTTCTACCAACCACGGAACCAACTTCACCGATTTAACAGAGAACTTGGACATCAGTCAATTTTATAAAATATCGGTGGCACAACAAAATTCAGGAAATATCGTGGGAGGACTTCAGGACAATGGAGGCTATGCTTTTTCAAACAATCAATGGAGCAACTACCACGGTGCAGATGGTATGGATGCCGCAGTGAGTGGAACAGATCCTAACACCTATTATGGTTTTATTCAAAATGGTGGGAGTCTTTATATTACCAATAACGGAGGCCTTACAAGAAGTGGAAGTGTTGGGGCGCCAGATGGAGAAAGTGGAAACTGGGTAACTCCTTTGGTGTCGGATAGCCAAGGAACTATTTATGCGGGTTATGGAGAAGTTTATAAACTTGTCGAAGAACCGGAATCGATATCATGGGAACAAGTGTCTACAAACAACTTTGGAGGACGTTTGACCCACCTAGAGATAGATCCGAATGATGATAATAATATCTATGCGACTTTGGGTGGTACGCTATACCGAAGTACAGATGCAGGGGTTACATTTACAAACATTCAAAACTTTTTTGGCGAAACCATTAACAGTATCGAAATCAATCATAATGACTCAAACATCGCTTATCTTACGACAAACGGAAATGTTAAAAAATCAACAAACATTTTAAACGGTGTTGTCAACTTTACAGACATTACGGCCAATCTACCTTCTGAGAGTAAATTGATTGCAAGACACCATGCCCGAAGTGGAAAAAATACGGTGTATGTAGGAACCGCATTGGGGGTGTATTTCATTAATGATGATACAACTAGCTGGGAAACTTTTGACAACAACTTACCCAACGTAGCCGTAAGAGATTTGGAAATAAATGAGGAAGATTCTAAATTGTTTGCAGCCACCTACGGAAGAGGTGTTTTTTCAACCGACATTCCTAGAATTCTACCGCCAACAGATGTAAAGCTAATTGCGATTAACAATCCAAATGGAATTGCTTGTAGCACCACGTTTGTCCCAGAAATTGTAGCTTCAAACCAAGGAACAAATCCAATTACAGTCATTGATATCGAATACACAATCGATGGTGTCTTGGAAGAGTATCAGTGGACGGGGAATTTGGGTTCTGAAGAATCAATTTCGATAGCCCTGCCTGCAGTAACGCTTGCAACCGGAAATCATGACATAAAAGTAACAACACTTGTTACAGACGATGCCTATGATACCAACAATGAGAAAGAAGTTTCTTTTATTGTAAACAATACCAACAACAGCCCCACGACCGTAAATTCATTTGAAAATTCTGGAACAGATTCGTTTCTTATTGAAACCATTGGTACCGATGATGATTTATGGGAATTGGGAAGACCAAGTGGAACTTTATTAAACATGACCGGTACAGGAGACAATGTGTATGCAACCAACAGAAGCGGAGAACACACGGTTTTAACAACCAGTTACCTATATTCAAAATGTATTGACCTTTCTTTGTTGGCAGATCCTGTTTTAAGCTTTAAAATGGCCTTTGATATTGAACAAGATTGGGATTATTTGACAGTTGAGTACTCTACAACGGGTGCCGATTGGTCAATTTTAGGAACTGCTGCAGATCCAAACTGGTACAACAGTGCCTCTACAGCAAATGGAATTCCTGGCGCACAATGGACGGGTGAAGGAGAAGATACCGATGCAGAAGGGAATACCAACGCAACACTGCGAGAATACAGCTATGATTTGGAAGCGTTTACCAATGAAACAAACATTGTTTTCAGGTTTAAGTTTTTCTCCGACCAGGCAGTAGTGGAAGAAGGAGCATTGATTGACGATTGGGTAATTAACGGAACGGCTTTGAGTGTAAACAACCAAGACTTGCAAAGTTCCTTTGCCGTATATCCAAATCCATCCAATGAAATTTTCAATATCACTTGGACGGAACAAGGTACTGCAACGATTGTGATTTATGATTATACGGGAAAAAGCATTCTAAAGAAAACACAACTAACCGATGGGCGCTACACGCTCAATTTAAACGGATTTAGCAAAGGTTTGTACTTCGCAAAAATTAATGTAAACGGAAAACAAGCAACCAAAAAAATCATTTTAGAATAGCACTTCTGAAAATGTAATACAAAAAAAGAGCTTCACAATGTGAAGCTCTTTTTTTATCCTAAAACATCTTTTACTGTTTTAAAAATCAATTCATTTTCAAAACCTTTACGCTTTAAAAAATCGATAAGTTTCTGTTTTCTCTTAAAGGGGTTTGCTTCTGTAAGCACGGCATTTCTATTTTCTGTAATCCTATAAATAGTGGCAATGTACTCTTCTGGATCAATTTCCTTTAAAGCTGTTTTTATGTTGTAATCAGAAATATCTCTAAACTTGAGTTCTCTTACAATTCGTTGTTTTCCCCAACTTTTAATTCGGAATTTCCCACGGGCATAACTTTTAGAAAAGCGCTCTTCATTTAAAAAATTGTCTTTCATTAAGCGCAATAGAATAAGTTCTCGCGCTTCTGGAATCAAATTATAATCGCGCATTTTCTGCTCAATTTCTTTGTGACATCGATCTTGATACACACAATATTGCTCTAGCTTTCGCTGGAGTTGATCGACCGTAAACGATTTTTTCTTCTCAATCATGCTTTTAAAAATACAAAAAGAGAATGTAATCTACACAAGAACATTCTCTTTTTTAATAGGGTATTAAAATCCCAATGCCTCGTTTGTTAATTGAGTTCGTTATTTTTTAATTGTCCTTTTATTCTCATTTTAAACTTCGTAATTAAGAAGAACAAAATGGGCACAACGATTAAGGTTAAAAAGGTTGCAATGAACAAACCATAGATAACGGTTTTGGCCAATGGCCCCCAGAATACCACGTTGTCTCCTCCCATATACACATGGGCATCAAATTCACTAAAGAGTGTAAAGAAGTTAATATTTAACCCAATTGCCAATGGAATTAAACCTAAAATGGTGGTAATTGCGGTTAATAAAACCGGACGCAAACGGGCTTTTCCTGCTTTTACAATGCTGTCATACAAGGCGCCTAAAGGAAGATAGTTTTCGGTAGAGATACCGTCTTGTTCTTTTCTTCTGGCTATTAACAACTCGGTATAATCCAAAAGTACAACCCCATTATTTACCACGATACCGGCTAGGGAAATAATCCCTACCATGGTCATCATAATCACAAAGGGAGCCCCTGAAATAACCAAACCACCAAAGACACCAATAAAACTTAAAAAGATGGCCAACATAATAATTCCTGGTTTTGAAACCGAATTGAATTGGAAAATTAAGATAAAGAAAATCAAGAACAACCCTGAAAAAAAGGCCCCAACCAAGAAAGACATTTGTTTGTTTTGTTCTTCAATTTGCCCAGTATAATCTATTTTAATTCCTTGAGGCAAGTCTTTAAAATTTTTCATTGCATTTTGAATCCTACCCACTACTAAGCCAGCATCTGTTTCTCCAGGAGAAAGCGCAGAATAAACCGTAACTACCCGCTTGACATTTTTATGCTTAATGGCACTAAAGCCAGAACTGTTTTTCTGAGTGGCAATGGCGGAAACTGGAATTTCTTTAATTCTCCCAGAAGCTTGGTCTCTAAAAGTTATTTTCTGATTGAAAAGGGCACTTTTATCATAACGGTCGTCTTTATTAAAACGCACATAAATATCATAATCTTCCCCATTTTCTTTATAAATACCGGCTTTATTTCCAAAAATAGCACCCCTTAATTGTTGGCCTACTTGCCCAGTACTCACACCCAATTCTCCTGCTTTTTTACGATCGACCAACACCTGCATTCCAGGTTTGGATTTGTTCACATCAATCTTTAATTCGTCGACACCCAAAATACTTTGTGTATTTAAATAATCGCGCATTCGTTCGGCTGTAAAAATTAACTCTTCGTAATCTTCTCCGTTCAATTCAATGTTTATAGGCGATCCTGCTGGGGGACCATTGGCATCTTTTTCTACGGAGATTAAAACACCTGGGTAAATCCCCACCAAAGCAGCTTGTACTTTTTGACGTAAGATTTCACTGTCTTCTCCCTTCCGGTACTTGTATTCCCGCATGGAAGCCGTAATTTTCCCTTTGTGCGGCATCTCTGCAGAGGAACCTCCATCTGTTTGTGGATTTCCAGCCCCTTCTCCCACTTGAGAAACGGTACTTTCTACCATGAAATTCTTCCCCTGATCCGTGTACATTTCTTGATTTAAAACACTGGATACTTTTTTCTCTATTTGCTGTGTTATTTGATTTGTTTTTTCTATATCGGTTCCTTCTGGATATTCGATATAGACAATAATCTGATTGGGTTTGTTGTCTGGAAAAAACTCTACTTTGGTTCTTTGTTCTCCCAACGACCAACCAAATCCTGCAAATGCAGCAAATAAAATGACAAAGGTACCAATGACCAATCCATAAGGCCTCCACCCTGTTAAGGCGCTTTTTAATTGTCTTTCATACCAGTTTTCTAAAGAGACTAATGTGTTTTTCTGAAAATAATTTGCTGCTTTTCTCAATACCAAACGGTAGACCCATAGCATGATTGCGGTAAAAATAATGAGGGTTCCCAGGGCGTTATAATCACCCCCAAAGAAGAAAATAGTAAACCCAACAACCGCCATAATACCGGTCAATCGAAGGATGTCTTTTAAGGGCATGTCTTTGTCCTCTGTTTTCATAAACTGAGAGACCAACACAGCGTTAAAAAAGATAGCAACAAAAAGAGAGGACCCTAACACAATGGATAGGGTAATGGGTAGAATGACCATAAACTGCCCCATGATTCCTGGCCAAAGCCCTAAGGGAATAAATGCGGCTACAGTTGTGGCTGTTGAAATAATAATTGGAAAGGCAATTTCACCAATTCCTTTTTTGGCAGCTTCAATGCGGGTCATCCCCTCCTCGTCCATCAAACGATATACGTTTTCAACAACAACAATTCCGTTGTCTACCAGCATACCAAGCCCCATAATCAATCCAAACAAGACCATGGTATTTAAGGTATATCCCAAAGCACCAAGGATCATTAAAGACATGAACATAGACATTGGGATGGCAAAACCAACAAAAATAGCATTCTTAAATCCTAAGAAAAACATCAATACAATGACCACTAAGATGACTCCAAAAATAATATTGTTCACCAAATCGTCTACTTGACCAATGGTTTTTGGAGATTGATCGTTGGCGATGGTTACGCTTAAATCTGAAGGAAAATTGTTTTCAAGTGCCGCCGCTACAATGGCTCCTACTTTCGCTGCAGCCGTGACCATGTTTTCTCCAGATCTTTTCTTTACGTCCAACATCACCACAGGTGCCCCGTTTTCTCTTGCATAGGTGGTTTTGTCTTTGTCTTTAAAAGAGATGGTGGCTACATCTTTTAAATAAATTGGATTTCCTTTTTCTGCTTTAATTACAAAATCTCCCAACGCTGAAGGACGGTCTATTTCGCCAATAATTCGAATGGTTCTTCTTTGTTGACTGGTGATAAAATTTCCAGCAGACATGGTTACATTTCCACGATTAATTGCATTTGAAATGTCATCAAAACTTACTTTTGAAGCCATCATCTTATAAATGTCTACCAACACAGCTACCTCTTTGTCTTGAGCACCTCGGATATCTACTTTCTTGATTTCTGTTAAATCTTCTATTTCGTCTTGTAGGTATTCTCCATATTCTTTTAATTTAGCGACCGGATAATTCCCTGAAATGTTAATGTTTAGAATGGGCACTTCTTCAGACATGCTCAATTCAAAAACTTTGGGCGTTACCTTTGCTCCATTAAAAGTAGGCCAATCTTCTCCAGCGGTTTCTTGGTCTATTTCATCTTTTACTTTCTGTTTTGCTTTGTCTACTGGTATTTTTTCATCAAATTCGACAGTAATAATGGAATAATCTTCTTGTGATGTCGAAGTAATTTTTACCACATTACTCACCGATTTTAATTTGTCTTCTAAGGGATTGGTAATGAGTTTCTCAATATCTTCTGCAGTATTTCCTGGATACACAGAACTAATGTAGATCTTCGTTTCGTTGATCTCCGGGAAGTTTTCTCGAGGCATGGTAAAGTAAGCTGAAATTCCGAAATACAGAATTAAAAACATCAAAACATAAATGGTGGTTTTGTTCTTTATGGCCCAAGAGGAGAGTTGAAACTCTTTGTCTATTGCTGTTTTTTTGTTGTTCATTGTACTGCTATTTATGGATCACTTTTACACGTTGACCGTTATTTACACTTCGAGCCCCTTCTACGATAATTTCTGCATCTGCGGGTAGGTTTTTAACAACCTCAATAAGGTCTCCTTGGGTTTTACCCGTTTCAATAATGAGTCTTTTTGCAATGGCTTTTTGATCTTTTTTATCGGTAACAACATACACAAACTGCGCCCCTTCTGCGTTTTCTGAAATAATTGATTGCGGAATCAAAATGGCTTTTGGGTTGGTGTAATCGTTTAATTTTAATCGTGCCGTTAAATTCGGTTTAATGGCTCCATTTGAATTTGGAACGCCAATTTCTATTTTAAAAGACCTGTTGTTTGGATTGATAAAGTTTCCAACTTGTCGAATCGTAGACTGCATGGTTTGGTTTAGAATTGGAAAATGTACTTCCACCGTTTTGTCTTTGGTAATGCTTCGAATGTAGGTTTCTGGCACTTCTGTTTCTATGTACATGTTCGAAAGATTTACGATTCTAAAAATTTCGGAACCTTGTCCAGGTGCAACTACTACTCCTTTTTCTTTATAAACAGCATCAATAATTCCCGAAAAGGGAGCTGTCACGATCGATTTTTGGAGCTGTTGCTTCAATTGACTTACGGCGCTTTTTTGAGATTCATAGGCGGTTTTGGTTTGCAAATACTGAATTTCAGAACCAATTTTCTGTGCCCACAATCGTTGTTGGCGCTCAAAGGTGGTTTTTGCCAATTGCACATTGGTCTCTAGCTGTGCCAATTGTTGCGACATTCCTCCATCATCAATGGTGGCGATAATTTCGCCCTGCGCTACACGCTGTCCTTCTTTGACCAAAACGCTTTTTAAAATTCCTGGCATTTCTGGATACACCAATACATTTTGTTTGGTTTTTACATTTCCTTGCAAAGCGATAAAGTGGGTAAAAACTTGTTCTTTTACTTGAAGCGTCGTAATTAGTGGGACATTTTTATCTTCGTCTAAAGAATCTAACTTGTCGTTGATTTTTTTTAAATCCAGTGTCAATGCTTGTTGTTGAAGGTCAATTTCGGACTTCTTTGCTTTTATTTGCTTCAAGTCGTTCGATGCCAAAACCGCATCTAAAGAAATCTCTTTTTGCTCTCCACAAGAAGTTAAAAATAGGATTGTTAAGAGCGCTAAATATTTGTTTTTCATGATTGTTTTTTTTTATTTTTTGGATACGTTTAAGGCGTTTTCTAAGGCTACTTTTTTGGCGATTACATCCAACATCGATTGCACGTAATTTTGCTGTTGGGTGTATAACTGATTTTGTGCTTGTAACAAATCGAAGCTTGAAGAGATGCCTTCAAAAAATTTGATACGTTGCTTTTTTTCGATGCGTTCGGACAATCGAAGATTTCTTTTTGCAGTGGTATAATTTTCGACACTGAGTTGGTACTCATTTTTGGCTTTCTGCGCCATTAAACTCAACCGTTGTTTGGTTTCTTCCAAACGAACATCGGCAGTTTCTAAAGCAATTCTAGCTTGTGCTGTTCTCGATTTTCTGGCAAAACTACTAAAAATAGGAACTGTAAGACTAACGCCTAACAGGGAAGAATCGAACCATTGTTGGTCCCCATTAAAAAAGCTAAAAGTATCGGAAAAGGCTTGGTTTCCATAGTTGACAAATGCAGACAAACTTGGTAAGGCTTTGCTTCGCTCGAGTTGCATAAGCAAGCGTTTTGATTCTCGATCGTTTGCAGCAATTTTAAAATCGATATGATTGGAAAAATCAAAGGTTTCTGAAAGAAGACCCAAATCGATATTGCTAGTTGTCAAGGTATCCAAACTATCGGTGAGCACTAGATCGGTACTAATAGGGTTTCCCAGAGCCAAATTTAGCATTTGATAGGCAATGCTTTTCATTCTCTCGAGATTGTTCCGTTGATTTTTTAAAGTCCCTAAGGTAATTTCTAACTGCTCAACATCTTCTTGCTCATTAAATCCATTTTCGTAGATCTTTTGAGCATCGTGTAAATTTTTCTCTAAAATATTTACATTTCCTGCCAAGATGTCTAAGCTTTTTTCGGCAACTAAAACAGTACCGTAGGCATTTACAACGGCCTCTCGAGTTAGAATTTCAGTTTTCTCATTGGCTTGTTCTGAGATTTTCAAATAGGCTTTGGAAGCTTGCAGTGCGACCAAATAGGATCCGTCAAAAATTAATTGTGACAGGGTCACCGATGCGCTAAGGTTTTGTTTTTTTCCGAAGACAAATTGCTCATCAATTCCATCATCATTAAAATCGGCCAAACTTACGGGTTGTTTTAAGAAATTCTGATAATCAAAACTTGCGTTTAACTGTGGTAATCCGGTAGCGGAAGTTTCTTTAACGGTTTCTTTTGCGGAAGAAATCCCGTTTTTAGAAGCTTTGGTGTTGTAACTATTTTCAATGGCGAAGGCAATCGCTTCGTCCAGAGAGAGGCGCATGCTTTTTTCTTGGCCTTGAAGGCCAAGACAGCAAACACCCACAAAAAATAGTATTACTTTTTGTTTCATTTTCATTTTTTTGTCAATTGAGTTTCTAATTGTTTAATTCCTTTTTCGGTTGCTATTCCTCTTAAATGGTATTCTAAGTAATGATCCATTAAGACATTCATAGAGTACTTTTTTAGCGGGAACAATTCTTGATCTTTGATACCCACCATTCCATTAAAATACATCCTACTCATAAAGTCTTTGTCAATGGCTTCTCGAAACAAATCCGATTGGATACCACGCTCTAAATTGTCTTGAATGGTTGCATGCATCATTTGAAACTGTTTTTGCTTTAAGGAGGCATAGATCTTCGGATAGTATTTTTGCAATTGATATACGGGAGATGATTTTTCGTCATTTAGATGCTCTAAAACAGCTCTTTTGATAAAAAAAAGTTCATCAATCGGGTTTAGTTTTCGGGCACATATTTCGTCTATACTGCTACAAATACTTTCAAACATAAACCCTGTTACGGCATCGACCAAACTGGTTTTGTTCGTGAAATATTTATAAATGGTTTTTTTAGAAACCCCCAATGCATTGGCAATATCATCCATAGTAACACTCTTAAAACCTAGGTTTAAGAAGAGTTCTTTCGATTTTTCTAAAATTTTTTGTTTCATAATGGGGCACAAAGATACGAATGGAAACTAAAGAAACAATAAAAGTTTCCAAGGTTTTTGAATTATTTAACATTTTCATTCTTACAGCAAATTTCTTTGTATTATTTTTACAAAAAAATTAACAGTGGACATACTACATTATCAGAAGGAGTTTCTCAACTATTTGGAATCTAAAGATTGGATTGCTGAGCCTAAAAACTTGTACGAGCCTATTGATTACATCCTAAAATTGGGCGGAAAAAGAATTCGGCCTGTGCTGACTTTAATGGCTTGTGATATTTTTTCTGGGAACTTCAAAAAAGCCCTACCGGCTGCATTGGCCGTAGAGGTTTTTCACAACTTTACCCTGGTACATGACGACATTATGGATGCAGCTCCTTTGCGAAGAGGAAAAGCAACAGTTCATGAGCAATGGGATACCAATACGGGAATTCTTTCGGGAGATGCGATGCTCATTCTCGCTTATCAATATTTTGAGAACTACGAACCCATTGTTTTTAAAAAGCTGGCAAAATTATTTAGTAAAACAGCCTTAGAGGTTTGTGATGGCCAACAATTGGATGTTGATTTTGAAACCAGAAATGACGTTACCATTCCTGAATACATCAACATGATTCGTTTAAAAACTTCGGTTTTAGTAGCTGCTGCCCTTCAAATGGGTGCCATTGTTGCCGAAACTTCTGAAGCCAATGCACAGTTGATGTATGATTTTGGCTTGAATTTAGGATTGGCTTTTCAATTGCAAGATGATTATTTGGATACTTTTGGAGATCCCGAAACTTTTGGAAAACAAATTGCAGGAGATATTATTGAAAATAAAAAAACATTCTTGTTTTTAAAATGCATGGCGATTGCAAATGAAGAAGATCAACAAAAGTTGGCTTTTTTCTTCAAACAAAAACTGGAAGACAACTCTATAAAAATTGCAGAAGTAACTCGTATTTTTGAATTGTACGAAATTCCTGCATTGGTCAAAGAACAAATAAATGACTACACAGAAAAGGCTTTTAAAACCTTGGAAGGAATGAAAATCGATGCACAAAGCAAACAAAATTTAAAGAATTTTGGACTTTGGTTGATGAATCGATCGGTGTAATTTTTTTTCAATTATAGGGATAACTATTTAAAAATAATAGTACATTTGCCCACCATTATTTCGGTCCCATAGCTCAGCTGGTTAGAGCATCTGACTCATAATCAGAGGGTCCTTGGTTCGAGCCCAAGTGGGACCACACTTTAAAACCAAGCACTTACATTTGTAGGTGCTTTTTTTATGCCCCCTCTTCCCTTTACTGATATGCTCTAAACCACTATTCAACAATTCAATTTGAATAGAATATCTTTTTATAGCACTTCCAAAGATGAAACCAAATATACGGTTTTATCAACGCATTTGGCACACTTTGAAAATTGAAGTGTCTCAAACTGCTGTTGTAACCAACACCCGTTGGCTATGGAACCACCTTATAAATGAACCTTTGAGATATTTGTTGATTTATTAATATATTTATCTCTCTTTATATCCATTTATTTATTTCTTTATCTCTCTATTTGTTTATGTATTTATCTATCTATGGTTGAACCCTCGCTATAATAAAAATACCTAAACATCAATAATTTAAGTGCTTTTACTACTGTATTTTTTTAATGCTTTACTGACTTTATACTATCTAAAAACGAGAGAATAGACACTAATCAAATACCAACAGAGTTTCAGATTGAGAATCTTCAGTAAAAGAAAACCCCTACTAAATTAATAGTAAGGG
>ERZ1027296.107-NODE-107-length-14117-cov-6.198976_pt1 | contig 14117 bp, 8 predicted proteins | sample MGYA00520864_ERZ1027296 | MGnify/ENA primary metagenome ERZ1027296 (study PRJEB33307, sample SAMD00078851) | marine metagenome | biome: aquatic biome; feature: sea water; material: coastral sea water | place: Japan | collected 2015-01 | depth 1 m m ... | reverse complement strand
CTCTAATCGTTTAACCAAATAGTCTGCGTGATTGAAATTCGGAACAATCACAGTCACCAACGGCTTAACGTCCGACACAACCTTGGGCAGCTGAAAATCATATTGAAACAGATTTTCTAGATTGGCCAATTGTGACGGCAATGGCGGCACATCTGTATTCCATGTGCTTCTGTTTATTTTGCGCAAGCGCGGCTCAAAAACATCACGCAATCCATTTGCGGCCTTCGGGCTGATTGATTTTACAGTTCTGTAACCCCAACGGCCAACTTTATTCAGGCGCGCAACTTGTGTGGATTTTGAAAGAATTCGACTTGTCATATTCGTAATTGCGTTCCACGATTTATAAGTTCTCGTGCCTTGGATAGTTAGTAATTGGTTTGTTAATAATTGGTTATCACGGGTCAGGCTTTCAACCTTTTGTACCAAATCAAATTTAGCATTCGTGCTATCATCTAGCCTAGATCGCAAATGTCTTTCGGATTCCTCCACTGATTGTAATAGTGCCTGTTTTAATGTCAGTAATTCTGCTTGTTGTTCTAATTCATCGTTTCGCTTTTGGGATCGTTTTTGAAATAATGCAATGGTTTCCGACAGGTGTTGATTTTCACCCTGAATCCGTTCAAATTCTATATCCTGTTGATCTATTTTCAGGGTTAAAAAGTTAATTTTCGCCAGTAACTTAGTGATTTCATCCTGTGGCAACTTCTGTTCATTGTCGTTTTTCTGCCGAGCCTGATTTCCATCCATGTTCGCACGTAACGATTCAAGCTCAGATTGGGCCAAATTCAGGCGCATCTCTTGGTTGGCGCGTTCTTTTGCATATGTCGCCAATATTTGACGCATTGTATCATTCGCTTTGTCCAACTCTTTGGATTTTCCAAGGGCAAGTTGATCTAAATGCAATGTACGGCGATGTTCATTACGCCAACGCAAACTGATCCGTTGAAGTGCAGGTAGCAAAATTGGCCCAAGCAAGTCTGCCGCATCTACGGCACCCGCTTTTGCAAAGACCTGATCAATTTGTTTCTGGCTGGGGGTTGCATGTCCATAAAGCGTGCCGAAACGCTCAAATAATTCGCCTGCTTGGGGTAACACCGCATCTATTTCCGCTTTTTGCTCAGGTAAAACCGTGCTGCGATACATTTTCGTGTCAAAGAAATCAGCGGCAAATTCTGTGAATCCATCCACAGGAACATCCATGAATTGTGCAATTTCATTACCAACAGACACAGGATTTTCAATTAAATCTTTGTGCCAAATAATCTGTGTATTCGCTTCGTCATATTGCGCAAAGGATGTTTGAACATAGGTCATCCATAAAATCGCACCTTCGCCAATATCTTTGCCGAATTCATAAAAGATAGGGTTGTTTTGACTGCGTATGTATTGGGAAACGGCGGCCTCATATGGGCTGCGCAGGATATGGATGTATTTTACGTTGCCCTTGGCATATCCACAGTGTTCAAAAACACGCGCCCAAAATGGTAAAACCATACAAACACGCGGGTCTTTGATGACCCCCAAGGGGACATCACCAAACATAGTTTTAACAAATTCAACCGCATCTTGGAAAATGTCATCGAAATCAACATCGCGCGCCGAAGACATGTAATCAAAACATGGGGCATCCCATGTGGAACCTAAACGTTCCAACAAAAGATCATTCAAAATAATTAAACGCGGGTGTTCAAAGAAACCCTTTTGGTTTTCAGGGTTCGCATATGTCTGTTCAATTTTTGTTTCCGCGCCCAGCGCCGCGATCGATGCAGCCAGCATGGATGTACCAGAGCGGTGTGCGCCCAGACACACAATTAATCGGTTTGAGTGTTCGTCGTTCATATAACACCCACTGTCATGATTTACGCCTGTTGTCACGCGTGGTTACACATTCCCAATATAGGTCGAATGAAATTATAGAGGCATAAGATATGCCCTCTATGAATTAACTACGCTGGGGAGAAGAAGGTAATATCGTCAAGTAAATCGTTAACATCACTGACGCCTGCAATTCGTATTTCCACTCCACCGACATTAATAAACGCGTTTCCACCCGATGTAATCGCATATGCGGTTAAGAAATCTGCAACAGACATGCCACCTGACAGGCTGCTGTCAATAAACAGCGTATCTATGTTGTCCTGGAAATCGGTAATCATGTTAATTCCAGATGCCCCACCGTAGAAGTAGAATGAATCAGCACTCGCCCCACCTGACATGGTGTTGAAACCAGTACTGTTGACCAGATTATCATTCCCATTTCCGCCGAACATTTTGTCGTTGCCGCCATTACTGAAAAGCCAATCGTTGCCATCACCGCCAAACAGGTGATCCACATCGTTACCCGTAGATCCGCCGTATAAGAATTCATCACCCACACCACCAAATAGATAATCGGTCTCCGTACCGCCGTACATGCGGAGACCATCGTAATCGCCTGCTGTACCATAAAGGCGATCAACGCCCGAATCACCATACATCTGCTGGGAACCATCGCCCGCATAGAGGAAATCACCACCACTGCCACCATACCCGATCAAGTTAAGGCCAGATCCAGCGTTGATATAATCGGTATGCTCCCCTCCAAACAAAGTGGCGTTTGTTGAATTGTCGCCATAGAGGCGATCAACACCAACGTCGCCATAACCATTAACAGAACTCGAGGATTGCAAATAAATATAATCATTGTCAGCACCACCATAAATGGTGCCACCCGTCATCGAGTTCGCGACGAATCGATCGGTATTTGAACCACCATACAGATTGTGTACACCGCCATTACCATAGAAATTATCATTGCCTTCATCGCCGTATAAATTTGCGGTTCCATTGCCCGCATAGATAAAATCATTACCCGCTCCGCCGTATCCAGTTAGGTTCGTTGCGCCGCCACCGTAAATAAAATCTGTTTCTACACCACCGTAGAACATTGCTCCTGTTGAACTGTGGCCATAGACTCGATCAATCCCCTCAGCCCCTGATGCCGTCACATTGGAGGATCCAACCAAATAGATAAAGTCTGAGCCGTTTCCGCCAAATATATTTGCGAAAGAAGCCGATCCAGCAAAGAAGCGGTCTGTATCAGCCCCACCATACATAGTATGCTGGCCAGAACCCGCATAGATATAATCGCTACCACCATCACCGTTGATCGTATTATTACCAGTGCCCGCGTATATGAAATCAGTATCGGCACCGCCATTCAATGATGCGCCTGTGGCACTGTTACCAAATAAACGATCGATACCAGCACCACCATAAATTGTATGCGCCCAAGAATTGGCATAAATGTAATCACCATCATCATCACCATGAAGTGTGGATATGCCAGAGCCGCCATAAATAAAGTCCGTACCGTCACCGCCATACGCCTGCGTGCCTGTTCCTGTACCAGTTCTGATGAAATCACCCCCGATACCGCCGTAAAGGTTATGTGCTGAAACATTACCATAAAGGCGATCTGCGCCTTCCCCACCGTAGGAATCTACGCGCGTACTAGCGCCAGCGTAGAGATAATCGACATTTTCACCACCATACAGGTAATTCAGCCCCCCCGCGCCATACAGATAATCAACACCCAAACCACCGTAAAGGTGATCAACACCGCCGCCCGAGATTAACGTATCACTACCACCATAACCATACATTGTATCGTTGCCCTGACCACCATGCAAGTTATTGGCAACACCATTCCCATAAACCGTATCGTCACCAGAACCAGCCAGCACATTTTCAATTACAGTACCAAAGTAAATTATAATGTTCCCAACAACACCGTACACTGTTGAAACACCACCAGATGCAAGATTGATTTCCTGATTTTCGGTATCGGATGAAAAATCAAACGTATCAATTCCGCCATCATCAATAATCGTGGTTGCAATTGGACCCGTGGGTGAAGAGTGGTTAACAAGTGCTGCAAAATCCGCACCATATTGCAACAAAGATGCCAAGCTGCCGTATGTATCATTCCCAGTGCGTAGATTCCCCGCAACACCGTACAAGTTTTGCATCGCAATAATATCGGCCATCATTGGTGATATAATCCAAGCAAAATCAGCAACAGTGCCCGGATCTGTATTTTGAACCTGATCGAAATACGACATAACCGTCATTTGCCAGCTGTCAAAATCAAAGATATTATCAACACCATAAGTTGCCGCACCATCGTACGGCCCCGCGTGACCCAAGCCCAATGCATGCCCGATTTCATGCAGATAAGTTTGGAATGAATACGAATCAACAGAAACACCATAAGTTGAAATCCAACTTGTGCTGATATTTACACTTGAATTCCAGATTGTGTTATCCGCGCCAGTCGCCGTGTCACCACCGTAATATAAATTCGGCCCAGCAAAGGCACCTGATTGATTATCATCGAAAATAATCGCGTTTTCCGTCCCCGCCGAAATCAGCGTATTGCCATTCCAGACAGCGGCCGAATAATCGCCGTAAACAAAATTGATACCAGTATAAGCTGACCAAATCTCAAGTGCCGCTTTGGCCAAAAGCTGACCATCTGCTGTTAAACCAAGAATATCAATGTACATTGTATCACCTGGGCCGACATCAAATGCCAAGGATCCAACGCCCCAAAACGTATCGGTCATAAAGTCTGCTTGGGTATTAGCATCTGCTTCTGAAATCGTTGTCATATCGGGCACCCTCGTAAAAAGACTTAAACTACTGGTAGCAATTTTAGATATTCAATCGCATTGTACAAGATTTATTTTAAGGCAGACAAAAGCGGTGATCTGCTGCGCTCACTATAATTCTATGTCGGACAGGGCCACCAGTTGATCAATTAATGGGTTGAAATTCTGGTTTTGGCTACTGGCTTGCATGGTCACCTTGGGGCTAATTTTTTGTTGGCTCAGGGGTTCATTTCCCGCTTTGCCCCAACTTAAGAAACCTTGAAGATTATCATGATCGGTGCGTATTAAATGGAATGTGATATGCACACCGACACCCGCGCGATCTGATATTTTATGCAAAGGCGCAACCGAACGGCTCAACTGACGTCCGCGTAGGTTTTTCACCAACTGCTTGCATGCGATTTGGGACATGGTTTTGCTGGGAGTGTTACAATGCACGTAAATTGGAACTGGTCTGACTGGGCTGGTGGCCATTAGTAATGTACCAGCGGTGATCGCTGTGATGGCTTTTCCAATCATGACATTCTCCTTATTTATTTTGACATAAGCATCCAAAATCAAATTCCCACGTTACGTGGTGTTTGTTTCGTCAAATAACTTGCACAATAACCTTAGGTAAACATCCGCCGTTATACGATCATCAAATCGATCTTGGGCTAAATTGCGCGCGTTTTGGCCCACCGTCGCCAATCTGGCAGCGGGCATTTCCACAACGCGTTGCATACAGTTCGCTAAATCTTCAACATCCTTGGGTGCGCATAAAAACCCTGTTTCACCATCCACAACGGTTTCACGACATCCTGGGGTGTTCGTTGTAATCACCAAACGCCCCGTCGCAATTGCATCCAGCAAAATACGCGGCATACCTTCTTGGTAATACGACGGCAAAACAACGCAATGTGCGGCGGCGATGAAGGGGCGCACGTCATCGGTTTCGCCCATAAATTGCACATCACCCTGTGCGATCCATTCATCCATTTGGGTTTTCGAAACCCCTTCGGGATGGGTTTGGGCCAATTTTCCTACGATATGGAATTCTGTGTCGGGATGACGTTTACGAATAACATGCGCGGCCTCAACAAATTCGCCAATACCTTTGCTGTGCAATAAACGTGCGCAAAACAAAAACACACGCGGCGTTGGGGCGGGCATTGGGTGTTGGGCAAAGTTGGTGATATTCACACCTTCGCCATCCAAAACATGGACGCGATCCATGGGTAACAATCCCTTATCTATGAAAACATCGCGGTTTTCTGCGTTGGAAAATAACGCCACACAGATATCTCGGAAAGCAAACCGATACAGGCCGACAACCAGTTTTTGCAACCAATTATCCGACGCAAACGCATTCCCCAAACCAGGGATCACCGCGATGAAAGGGATTGCGAATGCCCGTGCGGCAATCGCGCCATAAATATTGTTTTTAATCGTATAGCCGATAATGACATCGGGTTTTGATATCTTGAACTGTTTTTTAAACCGCCGCATCAACATAAAATCACGTATGGGCGAATGCCCATTGCGATCCATTTCAATGTCAATAAATGTGCATCCGCGTGCGGCCAAATCATCACTATGCGCATCGCGCGGTGTCAGAATTGTAACGCGGCATCCCTGCGCCAATAATGTATCAATAACCGTGCCGCGAAAATGCGCCAAACACCACGATGTGTTGGCAGTAATCAGAACATGGCATCCGTGCAAAATTTCGGTCATCTGGCTTCCATAGGATTTATGTTTTCAGCAATGCCAGACACATGAACAATGTGTCAACGCGCCTTTGGCGTCGTATGCCGCCACCCAGCATTTTCAATATTGGCCATATTTTCCAACCCGATGCCATCGCCTGTTCTAACAGATGTAAAGCAGCCTTGTTTTCCACTGTTAACGGATGCGTGGTTTGTAACAGTGCATCAATGTTATCGCGCAAACGCTGTTGATATGGCCCTGTCAACGCCGACAGGTTACGCCGCTTTCTCGCGATGCCACTGGCCGCACCAACGATGTTTTTGGCATGCTGGCGATAAAAAACAGTTGGACACGGATCCACAAAAATTTCGCCGCCTACACCCGCGATAACCAACAACGCCCACCAATCATGAAAGGGAGGCGTAATTTCCAAAGGTTGCGATCGTAAAACATCCACAGCGCATGCATTCAAAACCACCGTATTCCCCACTGTGCAATTTTCAACCAATAGGTTTCCAAAATCCACAAGTGTTTGTGGTGCTGGTGTCTGCGATAAAATGTTCATATCAGCATCAACCATCTGCACCACACTACCATAGGCACGCGGTATATCATTTTCCAAATGCACGACAGCACGTTCAAGTTTTTGGGGATGCCAAACATCATCTTGGTCACAGAACGCAACAATACAATCGCGGCACATTTCGTGATGCAATGCAGACATGAAATTGCGTGCAAACCCCTGTCTTGGCCCGTCAATCAATTTGATGTCACGGTTTGGGTTTTGCGTCGCAAATCGATGGATGATTTCACGGGTTCGATCCGACGATCCATCATCGCTAATTAACAAGCGCCAATCGGTCAAAGTCTGACCCAACAACGAATCCAATTGCGCCTGCAAATACGCCTCACCATTAAAGGTGCCCATGACAACTGTGATGGCAGGTCGTTTTTGCATCATGTGAACCTATGGGCCTCTCAGGTGTATATCAACCGCTTTTCGCTCCAAGGAAATCACCATGTTTCCGACATTTCGTCGTGAAACCCGATGATTTCCTGCTGGATTTCAAAAAATCTTTGCCCTGACAGAACGGACTTTAACAGTTTATAAATTGACAATTAACCAATTCTGCTCGCTCTCGAATCGGTCAATAGTCCATTTGCGACACTTTATTTCCAGATTAATCCTTTTGCTGTGGCGACATCCACGCTACGCTACGCCTCTACGGACTCAGTAACGAAGTTTGAACACTAGGGAGAAACAAATGAAATTCTTTAATCGCAAAGGTGAAGCATTACCTGCTCATCTTCTTGAGTGTGCAGAAGAGGCACGTAACGGATCAGAAATTGATCGTCGCGAATTTATCACAGTTGCCAGCGCATTCGGCGCGACAGCAGCAACAGCTTATACAATGTTGGGCACTGCTGCCCCTGCACAGGCCGACGGCCACGCAATGATCGAGCCAGGCGGCACAGTTCGCATGCAAATGGAAGTGCGTGCATTAAAAGATCCACGTACATACGACTGGACTCAGATCGCCATGGTTACAGCTGGTTGGCTGGAATACTTGGTTGAATACAACAACGACGGTTCATTCAAACCACGCCTACTAGAAAGCTGGTCAGTGAATGACGACGCTACAGAATACACATTGAACGTGCGCAAGGGCGTAAAATGGAACAATGGTGATGATTTCACTGCTGCTGATGTTGCACGCAACATCGAAGGTTGGTGTGATGGTAACGTAGAGGGTAACTCTATGGCCGCACGCATGAACTCTTTGGTTAACCCAGACACGAAGAAGGCAAACGACGGCGCCATCATGGTTGTGGATGATCACACAGTGAAGCTGACATGTGCAGCATCTGACATCACAATCATTCCTGGCATGGCTGACTACCCTGCATCTATCGTGCACAGCAGCCTGACAAACGACAATGTTGCAACAAACACTATTGGTACTGGCCCATACATGTTGGAATCACACGAAGTTGGCGTAAAAGCTGTCTTGGTGAAAAACAAAGACCACGCATGGTGGGGCGAAGGCACTGGTGCATACTTGGATCGTGTCGAATTCATCGATTACGGCACAGAACCAGCATCATGGGTTGCAGCTGTTGAAGCTGATGAAATCGACACAATGTGGGAAACTACAGGTGAATTCGTTGACATCATCGAAGGCTTGGGCTGGAACACATCCGAAGTTGCCACAGGTTCAACAATCGTTATCCGTCCAAACCAAGACGCAGAAATCTACAAAGACGTTCGTGTTCGCCGTGCTTTGGCAATGGCTGTGGACAACAACGTTTGTTTGGAATTGGGCAATGACAACCGTGGTATCCCTGCGGAAAACCACCACGTTGCACCAGTACACCCAGAATATGCTGACATCGGTAAGCCAAAATTCGACCCAGCAGGCGCTCTGGCCCTGATGAAAGAAGCAGGCGCGGAAGATTTCGAGCACGAGCTGATTTCAATCGACGCGGGTTACCGTAAAGACACCACAGATGCTGTTGCCAGCCAATTGCGCGCAGCAGGTATCAAGGTGAAACGTACGGTTATGCCGGGTTCAACATTCTGGAACGACTGGGTGAAATACCCGTTCTCATCCACAAACTGGAACCACCGTCCTTTGGGTGTTCAAGTTTTGGGTCTGGCATATCGTTCAGGCGTGAAATGGAACGAAGCAGCGTTTAACAATGCTGAATTCGATGCGTTGCTTGACCAAGCGGTTGCGATTGCAGACGCTGGCGAACGTTCCAAGGTTATGGCCAAGATCGAACAGATCATGGTTGACGAAGGTGTTACAATTCAGCCGTACTGGCGCTCATTGTACCGCCAGTCAAAACCAGAACTACACGGCGCGGAAATGCACATCGCTTACCTGCCACAGTTCTACAAGTGGGGCTGGAAGAAAGCCTAACTTTCTAAAATTAAGGGCCGCAAACATCGCGTTTGCGGCCTTTTTTTATCAAACCAAAGGACGACATGGGACAGTTTATCCTAAAACGCATAGGCGTCATGCTGATTACCGCGGCATGTTTGACATTCATCGTTTTCTTTCTGACGAACTTATTTCCAAATTTGGAAAAGCTCGCGAAAACACAAGCCAACAACCGTATGACCGACGAACAGGTTGCATCCTGGTTAGACAACCGCGGATACAGCCAAAATCTGTTTAAAAAATATGGCGAGTGGGTCGGCGTATTGCCATCACTCAAGGTAACGGACGAAAACGGACAATCCTACACCAGATGCTCTCGGCCGGATATTCCCGCCGCTGATGCGCCACGTTTTTGTGGGCTTTTACAGGGCAACATGGGCTTTTCCACAGTTTTCAAAGAGGAAGTCAGCACAATCATCGGCAAACGTCTGGGTTTAACGGCCTATCTTATGATGGCCGTTTTGATGGTAATGATTCCACTGGCCTTGGCCGTGGGTGTGATTGCAGGCATGCGCGAAGGATCGCGCACAGACCGCACATTATCCACCTTCGCAATCGCCACCACCGCGACACCTGAATATGTATCAGGCGTTATTTTCATCGTACTTTTCGCATCATCCAAGGTCGGCCTGTCCCCGCTGTTCGCCGAATGGGGATGGATCGAAGGACGCACAATTGTGAAGGGGTCATCGGCATCCGCGATGGACAATATCACCTTCGCAAACTTCGTTCTGCCCGTGATGGCATTAGCATTATACGGTATGGGTTACATCGCCCGCATGACCCGCGCCTCCATGGCCGAAGTGATGACCGCGCAATACATTCGTACCGCGCGCCTGAAGGGTGTAAAGTTCAGCACAATCGTTTTCAAACACGCATTGCGCAATGCCTTGATCGCGCCGTTTACGGTGATCATGTTGCAAATTCCATGGCTGTTAACGGGTGTGGTGATCGTCGAAACCTTGTTCAACTACAAAGGTTTCGGCTGGTCATTGGTCCAAGCTGCTGATGGTAATGATATTCAACTTCTGTTGGGTGTTTCCGTTGTAGCCGTTATTGTTGTGCTGGTGACCCAGCTGATTTCCGATATCGGTTACGCCTTCTTAAACCCACGCATCCGCGTATCATAAGGAGGACAATGAAATGGATCCTTTAACAGGTTTTGAAATTTTCACTGGCATCGTTGCACGCTTTTGGTTGGTATGGATTTTGATCATTTTGGTCTTTGTCGTATCAATGAAAACAAAACGTAAAACGGCGCTTTATGGCAAGTTGTTCGACAGCCCCATTGGCATGGTCGGGTTTGGTTTGGTGCTCTTCTGGGTGCTAACCGCCCTGCTCGCCGATATGATCATGACGCACGATCCCCTTTCCCAAGTATCGGGCATGAAAAACAAGGTGCCTGGCACGCCACTTCGCGGCGCGGTAGAGGGCGACTATGCTCACTATCTGCTGGGCGGTGACCATCTGGCACGTGATGTATTTTCACGTGTTGTGGCAGGCAGCCGCATCGTTCTAAAAATCGCACCACTGGCCACATTGTTCGCCTTTATGGTCGGCATCACATTGGGCTTGCCTGCTGGATATTTCGGCAAACGCGTCGATACGATCTTGTCATTCCTCGCCAACATGATCTTGGCCTTCCCTGTGATTTTGTTGTTCTACCTTTTGGTTACACCAGAAATCATCGCAACAGGCCTGCCATTGTTCTTGGCTGGCGTCATGTTCCTGATCCCAATCGTGTTCATGATGTTGCTGTGGCAGTCCCGTTTTCATATTCGCCCGAAAGTGCGCAATAAATACATGTTCTGGACGTTGTTAATCGGCGGCTGGATTTATCTAGGCGCGGCGTTCAACCTTGACCCATTGGTGCTGGTTCGCAACCTATTCTTCGGTGCAGATGCGACATGGCAAACATTGCCCAAGGGCGTTGTTTACATGCAATCCAACATCCTGATTGTGTTTGTATCGGTTGTGTTTGTGAATTCACCCACCGTGTTCCGTATTGTACGTGGCCTAACGATGGATATCCAAACCCGCGATTACGTTGCCGCCGCCCAAACACGCGGTGAAACGCCATGGTACATCATGTTATGGGAAATCCTACCCAACGCACGTGGCCCACTGATCGTCGATTTCTGTCTGCGGATTGGTTACACAATCATCCTGTTGGGTACTTTGGGTTTCTTCGGCCTTGGTCTGGAACCAGAAAGCCCCGATTGGGGAACGACGATTAACTCTGGTCGCAAACTACTGACCATCTATGCCCACCCTGCATTGCCACCGGCCCTATCGCTGATGAGCCTTGTATTGGGTCTGAACCTGCTGGCCGATGGCCTGCGTGAACAAAGTTTGAAAGACTAGGAGAGAGACATGAGTGAACCATATGATGGCCCGATCCTAGAGATTACAAACCTTTCAATCAGCTTCTTTACGCGGCTGTTTGAAATCCCTGCGGTGATGGATTTTTCCTGCACCGTAATGCCCGGCGAGGCGATGGGATTGGTTGGTGAATCAGGCTGTGGTAAATCCACAGTCGCCCTTGGCGTGATGCAAGATTTGGGCGTGAACGGTAAATGTGTTGCCGGATCGATCAAATTTAAAGGTCGCGAATTGACAACCATGTCGGACGAAGAGCTGCGCGAATTGCGCGGTTCCGAAATCGCCATGATCTATCAGGAACCAATGGCATCCCTGAATCCCGCAATGAAAATCGGCAAACAATTGATGGAAGTGCCGATGATCCACGAAGGTGTTTCAAAACAAGAAGCATACGACATGGCAATCGATGTTGTGGAATCGGTGCGCATGCTCGATCCCGCGCGGATCATGAATTCGTTTCCGCACCAACTGTCGGGTGGCCAACAACAACGTATCGTGATTGCGATGGCGTTGATGTCAAAACCGTCGCTTCTGATCTTGGACGAACCAACAACCGCGCTGGACGTTACGGTCGAGGCAGGCATCGTCGATTTGGTCAAGGATTTGGGTAAAAAATACGGCACCTCAATGCTGTTCATCAGCCACAACCTTGGCCTCGTGCTTGATACCTGTGATCGCCTCTGCGTGATGTATTCTGGCGAAGCCGTTGAAACTGGATCAATCGAAGACGTGTTCGACAAAATGCGCCACCCATACACACAGGCGCTATTCCGTTCGATCCCCTTACCAGGGGCCGACAAGAACGAAAGTCCACTTGTTGCAATTCCAGGGAACTTCCCGTTACCACATGAACGTCCGAACGGGTGTAACTTCGGCCCACGTTGTAACTACTTCGAGGCGGGACGTTGTGACGTTGGTGAAATCAAAATGGCACCGTTCGCCGAAAATGATCGCCATCACAGCCGTTGCGTGAAATTCGAAGAAATCGATTGGGATGCCAAATTGGCCGTCGGCGATGACACCGAAAAGGTGATGTCAGGCGAAGTGGTGTTGAAGGTCGATAACCTGAAAAAATACTATGAAGTTGCGGCAAACGCCGTATTTGGTGGGGGTGAAAAACGCGTGGTGAAAGCCAACGAAACCATCAGTTTTGAGGCACACGAGAGCGAGACATTAGCAATCGTGGGCGAATCTGGTTGTGGTAAATCCACATTGGCCAAGGTGCTGATGGGGCTGGAAACCGCAACTGATGGATCGGTCACATTGCTGGGCCAAGATGTGGAAAAAACCGCGATCGAGGAACGCGATACAAAAACCGTTTCATCCGTTCAGATGGTTTTCCAAAACCCGTTCGATACATTGAACCCCGCCATGACGGTGGGATCACAAATCATTCGCGCGCTCGAAATCTTCGGCGTGGGTAACACGCCCGATGAACGCCGTGATCGTATGTTGCGCCTGTTGGATTTGGTGAAACTACCGCGCGAATTCGCGGATCGTATGCCACGCCAATTATCTGGTGGTCAAAAACAACGCGTGGGTATCGCGCGCGCCTTTGCAGGTGATGCGCAAATCGTTGTTGCGGATGAACCCGTTTCGGCGCTGGACGTATCTGTACAGGCAGCCGTGACGGATCTGTTGATGGAAATCCAACGTGAAAACAAAACCACGTTGCTGTTCATCAGCCACGACCTGTCTATCGTGCGCTATCTATCGGATCGCGTGATGGTGATGTATCTAGGTCATGTTGTGGAAATGGGTACGACGGAACAAATCTTCAGCCCGCCATATCACCCATATACAGAAGCGTTGCTGTCAGCGGTGCCAATCGCGGACACATCCATTGTGAAAAAGCGTGTGGTTCTGGATGGGGATATCCCATCCGCGATGAACCCACCAACAGGTTGCCCATTCCAAACGCGCTGTCGTTACAAGGATCAAGTCGAAGGTGGATTATGTGATCGCGAAGTACCACCAATGCGCACTTTGGCGTCAGGGCACGAAATGAAATGTCACCTGTCCGCCAGCGTGTTGGATGCAATGGAACCTGTTATCACACAGACCAAGAAAAAGGCACCTGCGAAAAAGAAAGCAGCGCCCAAGAAGAAGCCAGCCGCAAAGAAGAAAGCGGCCAAAACTAAATAACAACGGAGCCTCCCATGCCACAAACAGTTTTTGATTTTTGCAAAAACCTGACATGGGAGGCGATACCAAACGACGTTCAACACCAATCCAAACGCTGCCTGTTGGATTTAATCGGCGTCGCCGCCGCAGGGCGCACAACACCCACATCAAGAATCATTAACGATCATGCGGCCATGATGTTTGGCGGTGGTCAATCCGCATTATTTTTCGATGGGCGATTGGTATCCAGTGCGGGTGCTGCAATGGCGAACGGCATGACGATTGATTCAATGGATGCCCATGACGGGCACCCATTAACCAAGGG
>ERZ1027296.106-NODE-106-length-14135-cov-8.580114_pt1 | contig 14135 bp, 13 predicted proteins | sample MGYA00520864_ERZ1027296 | MGnify/ENA primary metagenome ERZ1027296 (study PRJEB33307, sample SAMD00078851) | marine metagenome | biome: aquatic biome; feature: sea water; material: coastral sea water | place: Japan | collected 2015-01 | depth 1 m m ... | reverse complement strand
CAGGTCGCTTCATCGTGGAGACGCCGAGAATCGAACTCGGGTCCAAACAAGCAGCAAAAAAGCTTTCTACATATATAGTTCTTACTTGGTTGTCGGCCTAAAACTGATTAAGAACAATCTATTTTAAACGTATCTTTTTTAATTTCAAAAACTTGCCAAAGCTTCAAGTTTCCTATGTTTACTTTTACGATGCCCAAAAGTGAAACGCCGTAAACCAAGGCTTTTCGTGGACATAAAGCTTTCCCGCCTTGCGGGACTAGGCCAATCCTACTATGATTCGGATTAAGCAGCTAAAGCGTAGTTATCTTCGCCGGTTAAATAGTTGAAATAAGTTTTACAAGAATGATTTCAGTCCTTGATATGCTTACAAATTCACAGTACTTGCTGTCAAAACCAGTCGTCCCCAGTTTTTTAAATTCGTTTACAAAAGTATAAAAAATCTAGTTGCCTATCTTTATAAAATCCAATATCTTCGAACAAATATTACAGTACAGAAAATGACAAAGTTTGGAATTATCAGAGAACGTAAAAATCCACCAGACAGGCGGGTTGTATTCGCACCCGAAAAATTAATAGAACTCAAAAAGAAATTTGCAAGCGCTTCCATAAAAGTAGAAAGTTCGCCCATTAGAATTTTTACAGACCAAGCCTATCAAAAAGAAGGGATTGAAGTGACTTCCAATATGTCGGACTGTGATGTACTTATTGGGGTAAAAGAGGTGCCAATAGAAGCCTTGCTTCCAAATAAAAAATATTTTTTCTTTAGTCATACCATCAAAAAGCAACCCTATAACAGAAAATTATTACAGGCTGTTATTGATAAAAATATTACACTCTATGACCATGAAGTAATCGTAGAAGAAAACGGCATGCGTTTGATTGGGTTTGGCCGGTATGCAGGCATAGTAGGTGCATACAACGGATTTAGGGCGATAGGGTTAAAAAAGGAAACCTTTCAATTGCCAAAAGCAGCCACCTTAGGTAGTCAGCAAGAATTGATTGATCAGCTAAAGAACATACAACTACCAAACCTTAAAATAGCACTCTCTGGAAATGGAAAAGTAGCGCGTGGAGCCAAAGAAATGTTAGATGCAATGCACATACCACAGGTGGATGTTGCGGCCTATTTGACCCAAACATATACAAAGCCAGTGTATTGCATGATTGATGTGTTGGACTACAACAAACGAATTGACGGGCAAGTTCTCAATAACAACGACTTTTATGCGCATCCAGAAAAATACGAAGCCAATTTTATGCGCTTTGCAAAAGTAACCGACTACTTTATTGCAGGGCATTTCTTCGGAGAGGGTTCGCCTTATTTGTTTACAAGAGCGGATGCAAAAAGACAAGATTTTAAGATTCAATTTGTAGCAGATATCTCCTGTGACATAGACGGTCCAGTAGCCGCTACCCTTAGGCCTTCCACCATTGCAGATCCCATTTATGGATATGATCCAAGCACCGAAAAAGAGGTAGACTTTAAAGCTGAAGATGCCATAGTAGTGATGGCAGTAGACAATTTGCCTTGCGAGTTGCCAAAAGATGCCAGTGAAGGGTTTGGAAAATTGTTTTTAGAACATGTAATTCCTGCTTTTTTTAACAACGATAAAGACGGTGTTTTAGCACGTGCAAAAATGACAGAAAACGGAAAATTAACGCCTCGATTTTCTTATTTACAAGCCTATCTTGATGGAAAAGAATAAATGATCCAAGACCAACAATTTCTCATCGACTTGGCAAAAATGAAAATGCCTTTTGGAAAATACAAAGGGACTTTTCTCATCGATTTGCCAGAACAGTATATTGTCTGGTATAGCAACAAGGGATTTCCTGCAGGCAAATTGGGAAAGCAAATGGGGTTGGTGTACGAGCTGCAATTGAATGGACTCGAAAACATCGTCAAAGAAATTCAGCGAAGGGATGCCTTAATTGACGACAATGCCATAGGCCACATGCGCAATTCCTAAAATTGAAACAGCAGAAGACCAGTAGCCAGGAATAAAATAGCACAAGGCTCCCAAAGCAAAGGCCAATCCAGAAAGAAAGAATCGTTTTTTTCGATAATGATCTCTTAAAAGATAGAGGATAAGGCCATAGGCTACTAAAAAAGTAGGTGTTATCAAATCAATCAGCCCAGCATTCATCAAAAAAATAAGCATAGCTGCCAAGAAAGCAATCAGCAACAAATATCTTAAAGCTGTTTTTTTTGTTTTGGCATTCCACAATTTAAACTTGTGTCTTTTGGCAATGCGTCTTCCTGCAAAAACAAGGGCTAGTGAACTGAATACAAACACTAAAAGCAAGATTCCAAGGGCAACATATTCAATAATTTCTGCCGAGAACATGCCGGTAAGATGATCGTCCATTAAAAAACCGTTTAAAATACTTTTGATCAGGTAAGCACCACAAAAAAGATAAATACCAATAAGAATGCTCGTAACCCCTTTCAAAATAAGGTTTACTTCGTGATTGTCGTGTAAATAAGTATTTTTGGGCATGGAAATTCTTAATATGTGCTAAGATACAAAAATTAAGCACTTTATGAACTGCTGTAAAATAGCAACAAAAGACTTCGAAAAAGAAGTGCTTAAATCTTCCCAAAAAAATACTTTACAAATTGTTAATGGTTTTGCGAATGGCTACTAAATTGGTTAACAATCCCTCTAGGTTGTCTAAATGCAACATGTTGGCCCCGTCACTTTTTGCATTTGCAGGATCGAAATGTGTTTCAATAAATAAGCCATCAACATTATTTACAATACCCGCTCGGGCAATTGTTTCAATCATTTCTGGTCGTCCACCGGTGACTCCTGCCGCCTGATTGGGTTGCTGAAGTGAATGTGTTACATCAAGGATGGTAGGGGCAAAGGCACGCATTTCTGGAATGCCTCTAAAATCTACAATCATGTCTTGATAGCCAAACATGGTTCCTCTGTCTGTAATCCAAGCCTTGTTTGAACCCGCATCCTTTACTTTTTGAACGGCATGCTTCATGGCATCTGGACTCATAAATTGTCCTTTTTTTAAGTTGACAACTTTACCTGTTTTGGCGGCTGCTACCACCAAGTCTGTTTGACGTACTAAAAAGGCAGGAATTTGTAAAACATCGACATACTGAGCCGCCTTGGCAGCATCCGAGGCCTCGTGAATGTCCGTTACTGTTGGAACCTTGAAAGTTTCAGAAACTTTGCGTAAAATTTTTAAAGCTTTTTCATCGCCAATTCCTGTAAAACTATCAATTCTACTTCGGTTGGCTTTTTTAAAACTCCCTTTAAAAACATAGGGAATCTCTAATTTATCTGTAATTGTTACTACTTTTTCAGCTATTCGTAATGCCATTTCTTCACTCTCAATAGCACAAGGGCCAGACAGTAAAAAGAAATTATTTGCATCGGTGTGTTTAATATTTGGAATTTCAGATAAAATCATTGCTTACTATTTTGTGCAAAAATACGAAATTAAATTAGCTATATTTATCCTTTTAAAATCAAATATAAATGAAAAGTATCGCTCCCATTGTTTTAGTATTACTCCTTGCAATATCCTGTAAGAAGCAACCAACAACCATTGACAACAAAACGGCTTCTGTGACGTATGAAATTGATTCAAATACCGTAAGAAAACACTTGTACACTTTGGCTTCAGACGAAATGGAAGGAAGAGGTACGGGAACTCGTGGAATAGAAAAGGCTGCGGTATATATTGAAAATGAATTCAAACGAATTGGCCTTGCTACCTTTCAAGATTTAGAAACCTATAGACAAACATTCTCTTTTGAGAACCGAAGGACCCAAGAAAAGATTACTGCTAGTAATATCATTGGTGTTTTAGAAGGAAAAAGCAAGAGGGACGAATTTGTGGTGGTATCGGCCCATTTTGACCATTTAGGCATTCGGAAAACAACTGGGAAATTAGATTCTATCTACAATGGCGCCAATGATGATGCCTCTGGGGTCACAGGAGTTTTAGCCTTGGCCGAATATTTTAAAAACAAAGGGACCAATGAGCGAACCATCGTTTTTGTGGCCTTTACCGGAGAAGAAATGGGATTGAAAGGTTCTACACATTTTGGAAAAGGAATTGACGCCAACAAGTTTGTCGCAGGAATCAATTTAGAAATGATAGGAAAAACACCAAGTTTTGGACCCAATACCGCTTGGTTAACAGGTTTTGATCGTTCAGATTTTGGAAAAATTATCCAACAAAATTTGGAAGGAACTGGCTATCAGTTGTATCCAGATCCCTACAAAAAGTTTAATTTGTTTTTTAGATCCGACAATGCTTCCTTGGCAAGATTGGGCGTACCGTCACACACCTTTTCAACAACGCCCATCGATGTAGATGAAGACTATCACCAAGTATCCGACGAAGCTGCCACTTTGAACATGACCGTAATTACCCAAACAATACAGGCAGTTGCAAAGGGAACAGAAAGTATTATTAATGGGGTAGCTACACCAACAAGAGTTGTTTTAGAAGAAAATAGCACTCCAAAAATGCGATCCAACTAATTCTTTAGAACCCAAAAAGAGTAGCTGTTATTTTTTTAGAGTTTCCCATTAAAGTCAAGCCCTATTGTGCAAAGCTTTCGTATTTTTACCTTTTAAAAATTTCTGTTTATGAACCTACATTTTATTGCCATTGGCGGAAGCGCAATGCACAACTTAGCCATTGCACTGCACCTCAAAGGAGCTCAAATTTCTGGGAGTGATGACCTAATTCACGATCCGTCAAAATCTCGCCTCGCTGCCTATGGTTTATTGCCAGAAAAATTTGGTTGGTTTCCAGAAAAAATAACCTCAAATATTGATGCCATTATTTTAGGAATGCATGCTAAAAAAGACAATCCAGAATTGTTAAAAGCACAAGAATTAGGGATAAAAATTTACTCTTACCCTGAGTTTTTATACGAACAATCTAAAAATAAAACCCGTGTTGTTATTGGAGGTTCCCATGGAAAAACAACCATAACTTCGATGATTTTACATGTCTTAAATTATCATGAAATACCGGTAGATTATATGGTAGGCGCGCAACTCGAAGGCTTTGAAACAATGGTTCACCTGACTGCAGAAAATGAATTTATTGTTTTAGAGGGCGATGAATATTTAAGTTCCCCCATTGATAGCCGTCCAAAATTTCATTTGTACAAGCCAAATATTGCCTTGTTAAGTGGGATCGCTTGGGATCATATCAATGTTTTTCCAACCTTTGAAAATTATGTATCCCAGTTTAAAGTATTTACAGATTCAATGGTACACGGTGGAATTATGGTATATAACGAAGCAGATACTAACGTGAAAACGGTGGTGGAATCTTCTGAAAATCATATAAAAAAATACCCCTATCAAACCCCCAATCATTTTATAGAAAATGGTGTTACCTACTTAGAAACCTCTGAAGGGGATTTGCCTTTAGAAGTCTTTGGCACACACAATTTACAGAACTTGGCAGGTGCAAAGTGGATTTGCCAACATATGGGGATTGATGAAGATGATTTTTATGAGGCGATTGCAAGTTTTTCTGGAGCAAGCAAACGTCTAGAAAAAATTGCTGAAAACAATACAAGCGTCATTTTTAAAGACTTTGCACATTCTCCCTCTAAAGTAAGTGCAACCACTAAAGCTCTCAAAAAACAATACGAAAACAGAACTCTATTCGCCTGCTTAGAACTGCATACCTATTCGAGTTTAAATGCTGCTTTTTTGGAAGAATATAGAGGCGCCTTAGATGCAGCAGATAAAGCGGTTGTTTTTTATTCCCCAGATGCCCTAAAAATAAAAAAATTAGACGCTGTAACTTCCGCACAAATTGCCAAAGCATTTCAACGTGAGGATTTAATTATTTACACAAATCCGCAAGAATTTAAAGCATTTCTATTTGCCGAAAATCTAAAAAATACAGCGCTGGTATTAATGAGTTCTGGGAATTACGGTGGATTGGATTTTGAAGAAGTGAAACAGCTGGTTTCATAGGGGACCTTTCAAAATACAGTGGTTAAATATTTTTTATCCAAAGGAGCTACAGAAAAAATTTACTACAAAAAACAAGATCTCGGTAGGTTATTTATTGTCAAATATTTTAGAGACAGTTTGAATCATTTCATCATTGTTCGAATAAGTCAATTGGTAGCAGTTTAAAGACTCAAACCAATCTAAAAAGACCTGCGTATTTTCTTTTTTTGGCGAAATCCATGAATCTGGAATCAATTGAGAAAAAGCGGTGATTTTATTGATTCTAGAAAACGCCAATGCTGCATCCTTTTCATACTTTATGAAGATCAATTCACGACAAGGTAAATGCTGCGTAAAATCAGTGGTGTTTGGTTTTAAATAACGAACAATTTTATGAAGTCGTTTAAAATTATATTCTGCAGTTGTTGCCAATTCTGGATAGATGGGTAGCAAGGTTTTTAAACTGTTTTTTTTGATAGAGATGGCCGCTGGAAAGCTATATACTTCTTGTTTTTTTACGTCGATAGGAACAAAATCATCGGCGATACATGCAAACCCATTTGCTTGTAATATTGCCAAGGAAGTGCTTTTTCCATTTCCAGAATCGCCTAAAAACAAGACTGTTTTTTTTGAATTCCCCACAGCAGAAGCATGAAAAACACCCATCCAATCCGCTTCATTGTTTTGGTGAATTGCCTGTATTAACTCCATTGAAAATTTTCCTTGAAAAAGATGAATTTCATTGGACTTCCAGCCATTTATGATTGTATTATTGACCGCAAAAAATAGGTGCTTATCCTCAATAAAAACAACAAAATGATGATGGTATGCTGTTGAACTCACCTCCAAATGTGCAAATTTTGGATGTACATAAGAGAGTCCTATTTCATCGGAAAATTCAACCTTTATGATGAAATTTGATATTTTATAAAATTTCTGAAATTCAAAATCTGCTGGAATTTTTACAGTATCGATACCTATGCTGGCTTCCGATTTATTTGAAAGCGTCTTCTTAAAATACCGCTCTTCAAGTTCTGAAATAAAATCGATACACGCTTCTTCTGGAATTGACATTTTCTCAGAGAGTTTCGCTGCAATAGTGTTCATTGCAATACCTTCATTGAGCTCTTTTAGGAGCTGTGCAGTGGTGTTTTCTAGAACATTGTATTCATTTTTCTCCGCAAACCAAACAATGGTTTTGTCTTCTATAGGTTTAAAAAGCAAGTCTAATTTTTCTCTCATATCAAAAATTAAAGTTAAACATTTAGCATCCGTCAAAAAAATAGTAGCGCATTTTATTCGCTGAACGAATTTCTAATTTTTGAGTATCCTTTTTTGCCATTGAGTAGTTCAAGAAAAAAGGGACTGTTCAAAGCACCTTTTTTAGGTGTTCAATAATTTATGAATTAGTTCTTTCTCCAGAAAAATGGGGTAAATAAAATCAGTACCGTAAACAATTCTAATCGCCCAATTAACATTAAAAAGGAACAAAACCATTTTGCTCCACTCGATAAATGTGCAAAATTATCTACCGGGCTCACAGAGCCAATTGCTGGACCAATGTTTCCTAATGAGGAAGCAGCTGCACCCAATGCAGAGGTAAAATCCAACCCTAAAAGAGTGAGCGTAACAGAGGCCATTATAAAGATGAGCATGTAGATAATAAAGAATGAAAGAATATTAAATACAATGGTATCGTTAACGGCTCTACCGTCATATCTTACGGGAATAATTGCATTGGGATGGAGTGCTTTTTTAAATTCTAGAAAACTATTTTTGAGCATAACAATGTGTCGCATTACTTTAATTCCACCACTCGTAGAGCCCGCAGATCCCCCAGAGAAAAACAACGCAAAAAAGATTCCAGTTGCAAAGAAACTCCACATGGTAAAATCTGCAGAGACAAAACCGGTTGTTGTTACCACAGAGGTTACTTGAAAAAGGGCGTGTCTTATGGCACTTTCATTTTTTCCAAAAACAGCTGGATGATGAATTGTTGTTTGTAAGTTTGGGTCTTGGAAAAAGAGAATTATAATGGCAATAGCTGCAGAAATTCCAATAATGCCAAATAAGTAATATTTGAACTCTTCACTTTGAAATACTCTATGAATTTTTCCTTTTAAAGCAAAATAGGTGAGAACAAAATTTGTACCTGCAACGAGCATAAAAAAGAGGACAATATATTGGACAAAAGGCAAATGATTATAGTAGGCCATACTGCTGTTTTTTGTAGAAAAACCACCCGTACTCACTGTAGACATGGCGTGGTTAATTGCATCAAACCAGGTCATTCCTGCAATTTTAAGCAGTAAGAATTCAACAAAAGTTAACAGCACATAAATCAAGTACAAACGTTTTGCAGTATCGGTAATTCGTGGGTGTAATTTATCTGCAGAGGGTCCAGGAGCTTCGGCCATAAACAATTGCATTCCTCCAATTCCTAAGAGCGGTAAAATGGCAATAGTCAATACAATAATCCCCATACCACCAATCCAATGGGTTGCACTTCGCCAGAATAAAATTCCTTTTGGCATGGATTCAATATCTGTCAATATGGAAGAACCTGTAGTGGAATATCCAGAGATGGTCTCAAAAAATGCATTGGTAATACTTGGGATGGCTCCAGATAAAAGATAGGGTAGCATTCCTGTGACGGAGAGTGTCAGCCAACCCAAAGTAACAATCAAGTACCCTTCTTTTTTTTGAATGCTGGTATTTTTTGGTTTGTTTGCGAAGTAGAGAAAGGCACCCAAGAACACGGTAATAATTCCAGCATTTAAAATACCCCACATTTCCGCTTCATCATGATAGTAGCTAAAAGGAAAAGCAATAAACATAAACAACCCATTTAAAACAGCAGTAATGCCAAGAAAACGGTAAATTATTTTTGTGTTTAAATTTTTCATCTTAATTAAAAAGACTTTCTACGGTACTAATGGCTTCGGGCAAACAGAAGACGATTACTTTGTCTCCATCTTGAATTTGCATATCTCCAAAAGACATCAAGGCATTTCCGTTTCTAATAATACCGCCAAAGACTGCCTCTCTAGGGAAACGTAAATCTCTAATAGGGGCTTTTGTTATTTTTGCATTTGGTTGTACTTCAAATTCAAAAACTTCAGCATCAATATTGTGCAGATTGGCCAAAGCCAAAATTTCTCCTTTTCTAATGTGTCTAAAAATATTACTTGCGGCGATTAGTTTTTTATTGATAAGCGACTCAATTCCAATGGTTTGTGAGATGTCTATATAATCCATATTCTCTACCAAAGCAATTGTTTTTTTAACGCCTTTTGATTTTGCAACCAAACAAGACATAATATTGGTTTCTGAGTTGCCTGTAACTGCAATAAAAGCATCCATTTCTCGAATGTTTTCTTCCTCTAAAAGTTCTAAATCTCTACCGTCTCCATTGATCACCAATGTGTTGCCTAATTCTTCTGCCAGCGCAGCAGCTTTTTCTCTGTTTTCCTCAATCAACGTTACTTTAAAGTTGTCTTCACAAAGGTTTCTTGCTGTTTTTTCACCAATACTACTACCGCCTAAAATCATCACATTTTTAATGTTCAGATGTTTTTTTCCAATAATGGGATATAATTTTTTAATGCTGTAGTTTGGTACCGAAAAATAAACTTGATCATCTACCTCATACTTCGTGTCTCCACGAGGAATAATCGTTTGAGAAACGCCTTCTCTTTTAATGGCAATTGTAATAAAATCGACATCAGAGAATTTCTTTTTTGCTTCTTTTACGGTCAAATCAACAATCGGTGACTTATTTGTAAGGGTCGTACCCATAACATTAAACAGCCCGTTTTCAAAAGCAACTGTTTCGTTAAAGGAAGATTGATTTAGCTGCATTTTAATTTCGTCAGCGGCCAATTCTTGGGGAGAGATCATGAAATCCACTCCAAAATTCTTAAAATTTATTTCAGTAGTATTTAAAAACTCAGTACTGTCTATTCGTGCAATTGTTTTTTGAACACCTAAAGATTTTCCAATCACACAAATGGTAAAATTTGTATTGGGGCTATCGGTAACTGCAATAAGTAAATCTGCAGAGTCGATGCCAATCTCTTTTAATAATTGAATTGATGTAGCATCTCCTTTTTTGGTAATTACATCCAAATGATTATTTAAGTAGTTCAACTTCTCGGAGTCAAAATCTATAATATACGTATCCTGAGATTCGTAAGAAAGGAGTTTAGCTAAGTGAAATCCTACATCTCCAGCACCCGCTATAATAATCTTCATATTTAAAATATAGTAATAGACTGCTAAGATAAAAAAGAGTTGGCCAGAAAACGTAAAAAAAACTGTTTTTAAGTGTTTTTAGCTATTTTTTGTACATTTAATTAAAAAAAGAGCGATGAAAAAATTAACCATAAAAAAATGGGCTTTGGATGATCGACCCCGAGAGAAGCTAGTCTTAAAGGGGAAAAAATCACTTTCAGACGCTGAACTCATTGCTATTTTAATAGGTTCAGGAAGTAGAAATGAAAGTGCTGTTTCACTCTCCAAAAAAATATTGCTTTTTGCCAATAACAACTTAAACGAATTGGCAAAATTAGCTGTTGAAGAATTAACGAAATTTCACGGAATTGGAGCTGCAAAGGCCATTGCCATTATTACCGCTTTAGAGTTAGGAAAAAGAAGGCAGTTAGAACTCGCAATGGAGCTTCCTAAAGTTGCTACCAGTAAAGGAGTATTTCATTTGATGCAACCCATTATTGGCGATCTACAACATGAGGAGTTTTGGGCAATATTTTTAAGCAACTCAAACAGCGTAATTGGCAAACACCAATTAAGTAAAGGTGGTTTAACGGCAACCATCGTCGATGTAAGACTGCTTTATAGGAAGGCCATAGGAAGTGGGTGTGTGGGGATAATTGTTTGCCATAATCATCCTTCTGGGAAACTAACTCCTAGTGTTGCCGACAAGGAAATTACTCAAAAAATTAAGGATGCAGGGCGTACTTTAGATATAAAGTTGCTCGATCATTTAATTATTACTGAAAAATCGTATTTTAGCTTTGCTGATGAAGGAATTTTGTAAATTCACCAAGCATAAAACATTCTCAATTCTTTTATTTGATACTCGTTTACACACATAAGATTACCCCAAGAATACGCTATGTTTTCAAACATATTCTTACAAGGACTTTATTGATTTCTGTTGATTTTACTTCAAAAATTGAAGATTTTGTTGCCCACAATGGCCCTAAAATGTCCTACACTAAAAATCCTTTAGGAAACGAGTTTTTTGTACGAAGCAGTGATCTTTTGTTCGAACAAGGTGTAAACGATATGGAGATCAATGTTTCCAAATGGGATGAGGTTTCATGTTTTTTTAATGCGGGTTCAAAATCATCGATTCCCTATGATATTTTTGCAGCTAGTTTCTATTTAATTTCACGTTATGAAGAGTATTTGCCTCATGTAAAAGATCTGCATGGTCGCTTTACTGCTGAACAAAGTATTGCCTTTGAACATCAATTCTTAGAAAAACCAGTGATTGATATTTGGGCGTATAAATTTTTATCAATTTTTAAAGAAAAATTTCCAACTTATACCTATCCTAAAAGAGAATATAAATTCATTTCTACCATCGATGTAGACAATGCATTTGCCTATAAGTATAAAAGTTTACTCCGTTCTATTGGCGGGTTTCTTAACGATATTTACACCCTGAAATTTTTAAACATTATCAATCGATTTGCAGTCTTGTTCAATCTTAAAAAAGACCCATTTAATACTTTTGATAAAATTTTAGCTCACAAGGACAAGTACAAAGTAGCCACACTTTTCTTTTTTTTAATTGCAGATTATACCACATTCGATACCAATGTATCTACCGCTAAACCTAAATTTAGATTGTTAATCAAATCGATTGTTGATTATGCTAAAGTGGGCTTACATCCATCTTATTTTACGATGCAAAATAGTACGCTGTTAAAGAAAGAAAAAGAACGTTTGGAAGACATTACCAATATGCCAACTAAAAGGTCGCGACAACATTACCTCCGTTTCAGTCTCCCAGAAACCTATCAGAACCTAATCGATTTAGAAATTGAAGAAGATTATTCGATGGGCTATGCCAGCAATGTGGGTTTTAGAGCTGGCACCTGTACTCCCTTTTATTTCTATGACTTGGATTTTGAAATACAAACGCCCTTAAAAGTTTTTCCATTTGCATTGATGGACACTACTTTAAATGACTACATGAAGTTAACCCCAAAGCAATCTTTAGGGAGAATAAGAGATCTAAAAAATGAAGTAAAAGCCGTCGATGGTTTATTCATTACCTTATTTCATAACGAAAGTTTGAGCAATTATTTGCGTTGGAGAGGTTGGGAAAGACTCTATGAATCCATGCTAAAAATTGCCACTTCCCAAAGATGATACACTGCATAAAACGAAAAGACTTAGATATTGATAAGTATGATGCTTGTATTGCCGCATCTGTGCAATTCAGAATTTATGCGTTTTCATGGTATTTAGACGCTGTTTCCGAGAATTGGGAGGTCCTAATTTTGAATGATTACGAAGCTGTGATGCCGCTTCCTTGGAAGCAAAAATATTTTTTAAAATACATTACACAACCTTTTTTTTGTCAGCAATTAGGCATTTTTTCCTTCGCACCTATTACCCTTCAAATTCAGGAAAACATGATCCGTCGGATTCCTAAAAAGTTTATAAGAACGTCCATAAACTTCAATGCTGATAATTTTTTGAATGCGAACATGAAGTTGAGAAAAAATGCGCTTTTAACAATAGAAAATGTATATGAAAATATGCATGCTAAATTTAATAAAAACAGAAAAAGAGCCCTCAAAAAAGCAAGTTCATTGGGATTTACTTTTGAAGAAAACATCGCTGCAAATGAGTTTTACGATTTTTATGTATTGAATGACAAAAATCATCGCACCCATGTTTCAATGAAAAAAGTACTTCAAAATATTTTAAATTTAAAGACACAAGCTGTTCAATGTTATGGGATCAAAAGAAATACAGTTTTAATTGCTGGAGTGTTGCTTTTAGTAGATCCCAGAAGAATTACCTATTTGATACCTGTTGCTAGTGCGTTTGGAAAAAAGAATGCTGCGGCAACCTTACTTGTAGATGAAATTATTAAAAAGTATCGGCAGAGCCATCAAATTTTAGATTTTGAAGGTTCTATGATTCCTGGAGTTGCTAAATTCTATGAAAGTTTTGGCGCAACGTATGAAGAGTATCCTACTTTTTCGAAAAATTTTATTTAGGAATTTTTCTGTGAAATTTCATCTCAGTGAGTGTTTCTTCGTAAGGCTTATTTTCTTTGATTACTTTGCAAGGGTTGCCAACGGCAATAGAATTTGACGGAATCGCTTTACAAACAACAGACCCAGCGCCAATAATGACATTATCTCCAATACGTACTCCCGGTAATACAATGCTATTTGCTCCAATAAAAACATTGTCACCAATAACAATGGGAGCGGTTTTTGTATGTTCCGAATGCCTTGTGTGCGCATGATTTGCAGAGATGATTTTTGAACCCGTTCCAAAACCTACATTATTCCCAATAATCAATCCGTTATTGGCTTGTACGTATACATTTGGATTGTCTCCCGGATCGCATAAGATCCCTTTTTTAATATTTTCAGGTGCCAATACCTTGGAAGTAAAATGAACCGGCCAACTTGCTTTTGGGTTGAGTCGGAATAGTTTTTGGGGAATCCAATAATGAAAAAAAAGAATATAATACTTTTGATACCCATACTTTTGACGGAAATAGGTAGGATATAATAAATGAATCAAATGCCCAAAGATTAAAAAATCGAGCCTTTCAAATAAAGTCGGTTTTATCATGAGTAGGATTGTTTTTTTATAATTTTCAAAAAATAAAGAGTCAATATTAAATAAGCAATACCTCCCAAAAAGGATAGGATATAAATTGTATAGGTTAGCTCATGCATTATAAAACCAATATAAAAAGCAATACAATTGATTACTAAAAGAATGGCATTGAAGAGCAAACTTATATTGTTTTTATCTAAAACTACAATGATATTGCTAATTGGACTAAATGAGGATCTGCTTAAAACAAGAAAAGATAGCAGCAGTAAATACTTTCTTAAATTGACCCAATTGTCTGTTAAAAACATTTCTAATAAGTAAATCCCAAGGGTATTCATT